>JAAUXW010139683.1_pt1 | contig 11832 bp, 9 predicted proteins | sample 7278141 | NCBI WGS metagenome assembly JAAUXW01 (sample SAMN14350115, study PRJNA611818) | marine sediment metagenome | isolation source: surface marine sediment (2.1m) | place: French Polynesia: Moorea | collected 2018-08
ATCGAATTCCAATGCCCCCAGGCGCTGCATGGCCTGCGCCACCAGAGGCGTGATTTCATCACTGGGCGGCGGCTGGAAGGCGGCAGCATACCTGAGGCCATCGAAGCGCTTGAGGGTATAGGCCAGGACCGCGCCGGCCATGATGCCGCCGGCGTGGGCCAGGAAAGCCACCGAGCTGGCATCGCCCTGCGCGAGTTCGGACCAGATCTCCTTTCCCAGCCAGAAGGGCAGCAGCGCCAAGGCCGGGATCCGGACGACATTGAAATAGAAGCCGAAATAGCAGAAAAAGCTGACCCGCTGGAGGCCGTAGAGCACCGGCAGGGCGCCCATCAGGCCGGCAATGGCCCCGGAGGCGCCGATCAAGGGAATGGGTGATTGCAGGTTAAAGAGGGCGTAGAACAGATTGCCGCACACGCCGCTGGCGAGATAGAGGCCCAGGAAGCGCAAGCGCCCCATCCCGGGCTCGAGCATGCAGCCGAAGAGCCACAGAAAGAGCATGTTGCCCAGGAGATGGCCCAGGCCCCCGTGTAAAAAAATGCTGGTTACAAGGCGCAGCGGCCGCCAGGACGAAGGGATGAAGCCCCAGGCCCAGGTCGTCTGGCGCTGCAGGCGGGTATCGTATTCCTGACGCAAGCGCTGCCATTCACCGTGGTCAGGGTCGCCGGGCCGGATGATCTGGCCCCGCTCGAGCTGGTGCTGGAAGTCGGTATCGCGGAACATTTGGTCCAGATAGCTGCTGAGGGCCTCTTCATCCTCCGCTTCGAAGGCAGTCTGGATCACAGCGGGGTCTTGGCCCTGATGGCGCAGGTAGTGCTCCAATTCGATTCGAACCAGGCCGGAGTCGATGTAGTGCTGCCAGGCCTCGCGCCGAAGCGCCTTGTCCTGGGATTGGAAACCGAGGAAAACGACGATGTTGATCAGGATCAGGGCAATCGTGAGGATGGGCGGGTTGCGCCAGCTCAGCTGACCGGTTACCGGAACGATCATCGCACCGGCCGCTCTTCGATGGGGATGTAGTCGGTCTGCAGGGGACCGGTATAGATCTGCCGCGGCCGGCACAACCGCCAGTTGGGGTCGTCCATGCTTTCCTTCCACTGGGCGATCCAGCCCGGCAGCCGTCCGATGGCGAACATGACCGTGAACATGTTGGTGGGGATGCCCATGGCCCGCAGGATGATGCCGCTGTAGAAGTCCACGTTGGGGTAAAGGTTGTGGTCGATGAAATAGGCGTCCTTGAGCGCCACGGCTTCCAGTTCCTTGGCCAGATCCAGGAGGGGATCCGATATCTTGAGCTTAGCCAGGACGCGGTCGCACATGGCTTTGATGATCCGGGCGCGCGGGTCATAGGCCTTGTAGACCCGGTGACCGAAGCCCATCAGCCGGAAGGGGTCCTGGCGGTCCTTGGCCCGGTCGACATAGTGCTGAAATCCGCGCCCGCTGTCATTGATCTCCTGGAGCATTTCGACCACGGCCTGGTTGGCGCCGCCGTGCAGCGGGCCCCAGAGGGCGGCGATTCCGGCCGAAATGGCTGCGTAGAGATTGACGCGGCCGGATCCCACCATGCGAACGGCCGAAGTGGAGCAGTTTTGTTCGTGATCGGCGTGCAGGATCCAGAAGACATTAAGGGCATCGGTCAAAACCTCGTCGATTTCGTAGGGGCGCACGGGCGAGTCGAACATCATGTTGAGAAAGTTGGCGCAGTAGGACAGATCCGGTCGCGGGTAGACCACCGTGTGGCCGCGGGACATCTTGTAGGACATGGCGGCCATGGTGCGCATCTTGCTAAGCAGGCGGGTGACGGTGACGTCGATTTCTTCTTCCAGGGTCGACAGCTCGGGGTAAAAACTGCGCAGGGCATTGACCATCGAGGATAAGATCCCCATGGGGTGCGAGAGGCGCGGAAAATTGGAATAAAAAATCTTCAGATCCTCGTGGACCAGGGAGGCGTCGTTGAGCAGAATCGAAAAGCGGTTGAGCTCCTGCTGGCTGGGCAGTTCGCCATGGATCAGCAGATAGGCGGTCTCTACGAAGCTGGAATGCTGCGCCAACTGTTCGACCGGAATGCCGCGATAGCGCAGAATTCCCTCTTCACCGTCCATGAAGGTGATGGTGCTGGTGCAGCTGCCCGTGTTGGCATAACCGATATCGAGGGTTATCAGCCCCGATTCCGTGCGCAGACGTGAGATATCGATGGCGCGCTCGCCTTCGGAACCTTCGATGATAGGAAGTTCATAAGTTTTACCGGCATAGGTCAGTTTGGCTTTTTCCGACATGGCGATACATTTCCCTTTCCGAGCGCGATTGAAGTCGCGGTCCCGGGTTCGTTGGCCAGCCAAACGCAGTCTTGCGATAATTGGCGGTTGATGCCGAGAGGGACGGACAATGTCAGGCGGGGCGGTCACCTTAACAAGACGAATAATCCAATAATATTGGCGAAAAGGGGTTGGAAGGTCAATCTTTTTTTTATCTGGCGCCGCTGGGCCGGCTTTGTCCGGACCGTCCGTTTACAGCCCGGATTCGCCTGTGCTAAGAGGACAGACGTCTCGGCGTCTCTTTGACCCAAGGCGCAGGGCCACAGCCCATGCGAGCCCGCGCTGCAGGTTTCACGACCACAGGCCGCGGGGCAGCGGACGGCACCGACCAAAGCCCGCCATCCCACCGGCCGATCGGCCTTAATCCGCAATGGAGGCCATGGCATGGGGTTTAAAGAAAACCTTCTCAAAAAAATGGAAATCGACCGCTCGGCGGCCAAAATCGCGGCCTCCATGGGACCACCGGGCAGCGGTCGGCGCATTGACAAGGACCTGGCACGTACCTTTCTGGCCGAGGCCGGCTATGAGAAGCTCATCGAGCGCGATCTGGAACTCTACCGCATGGCCCCCCGGGAGCACCACGAACGGATTCTGGTCCTGGACAACGATCTGCCGATCTACGCCACCACGCCGGCCGACGTGGCCCTGCGCAAGAGTCCGCTGGTCAAGGAGATGCTCAGTGTCCGCAACGTCCGCAAGATCCTGAACGATGCCGACGTGCTGATTTCCAAGCAGAACGAATCGATTCAGACCATCCGGGAGGAAATCATCGCCGGCCTGGATCTGCATTTCGAGGCCGCCGACATTGAAGGGATCTACAACGACGGCCGGGCCTCGATCGAAAGCAAATACCACGAAGGCCTCGAGGAAGTTCTGCAGATCTTCGCCGAACTGCTGGCCTTCTCCCCCCCGCCGGCCCCACTGCGCCAAGCCCACTGCCTGATCCTCGGGCGTCCCTCGACACCGCCGGGGGTCACCTACGGCCCGAGCGTGGTGTTCAACCGCATGCATTTTACGCTCAAGCTGATCGCAACGGCCGTGGTGCTGAAGGATGCGGAGGCCGTGGCCCACTACCAGAAGGTGGTCGCAGGTGAGGCCGAGGCGGACGCCGCCGGCAGCGAGGCGCTAACCTTCCTGCGCGATGCCGTGATGCCGGCCAAGGAGCGCTGAGGCATCCATAATCTCACCCTCCCATCGGATGCTTGTAATAGATGACCCCGGTGGAATCGGGGCCGGTGTTCAATCCAATGGAGGGACTTACGAAGGCGTCCAGCACGTCTTTACACCTGAACTCGCTTTCGAAGACGCTTCGCAAACGCTGGATAATCGATGCTTCGGCCGCCGTCTGCATGATGGCCAGCGTGATCGGCCGGCCGGCGATGTCCTTGCGGATCATGTCGAGCATTTCCAGTAGCATGTGCTTCTGCTCGCCGAACAGCTTGGTCTTGACCGTGATTTGGCCGTCTTCGAAGGAAAGTACGGGCTTGACCTTCATGGCCATTCCGAGCAGCGACTTCATTCCACTGATTTTTTTGCCCTTGCGCAGATGCTTGAGGTTGGTGACCCCGAAATAGGTGGACATGTTGCGCAGCATCAGTTCGACATGGGCCATGATAGCCTCGAAATCGGCCCCTTCCCGAGCCATTCGGGCGGCCGCCAGGACGGGAATGCCGACCCCCATGCTACACTGCAGTGAGTCAACGATGGCCACACGGCAATTGTGGCTGCTCTGGAAATCGCGGTGGACGGCCACCGCGTTGTGGTAGGTGGCGCTGACTTTACCGGAGCAGTGGATGCAAATCAAATCGTCATATTCATTGGTCAATCCCTTGTAGACCAGAGCATAGTCCTCGTAGCTCACCGGCTCGGAGTGCATTTGCCCGTATTGGTCGAAATTGCGATAGAAATCCTGGACCTGCATGTCCACGCCATCGCGGTAGTATTTACCGTCGATGATGATGCTGACGGGAATAACCTTGATATCCAATTCATGCTGCAAGTGCTGCGGCACATCGGCCGTGCTGTCCGTGACGACGCCGATTCTACGACTCATCCGCTCCCCCTCCCCTCGAATCCTGTGTGATGTTCGCTGAATGCGTTTGCTTTGTTTGCGGCCCCGTCAATTCAATGAATCTCATTTCAATAAAAATGCCATTAAATCGGACGGGTTTCAACCCTGGGGCGTCCTGGCACCGATCCGGCGGGTTCCGAGAACGCGGGTCACGGCTCATCGGCGCGGGGGAGGGAGGTCGGCAGGATGGATCGGCGGCCATCCGATTGCAGGCCAATCGTTGGCGATCAGGGCTTTAGTCGCATCCGAATTGCGTTGGCATGGGCATCGAGGCCTTCGATTTCGGCCAGGCAGACAATGTCGGCCGCCTCCTTCTTCAACGCATCGGCGGTATAGCGGATCAGGCTGGTTTTCTTGATGAAGTTGTCGACCGACAGGGCCGAGGAGAACCGGGCCGTGCCGACCGTGGGCAGCACATGGTTGGGGCCGGCGATGTAGTCGCCCACCGGTTCGGGGGTGTGGGCACCCAGGAAGACGGCCCCGGCGTTGCGGATTTGGCCGATCAGATCCATAGGGTTTGCGGTCAGCAGTTCCAGGTGTTCCGGGGCAATGCGATTGGCCAGCCGGATGGCCGTATCCAGATCGGCCACCTGGATGACGGCACCGAATTGATGCAGGGAGGCTGCGGCGATGTCGCGGCGTTTGAGCCGAGGCAGCTGGTCTTCCAGCGCCTTGACCGTGGCCCGGGCCACCGCAGCGCTGTCCGTCAGCAAAACTGCCGAGGCCAGCGCATCGTGCTCGGCCTGGGAGAGCATGTCGGCCGCGGCATAGACGGGGTCGGCCTGCCGGTCGGCGACGATCAGGATTTCGCTGGGGCCGGCCACCATGTCGATGCCCACCGTTCCGGCCACCAGTTTCTTGGCCAGGGTCACGTAGAGGTTGCCCGGTCCCACGATCACATCGACCGGGTCGACGGTGGCGGTGCCGTGGGCCAGCGCGGCAATGGCCCAGGCGCTGCCGACACGGTAGACGGCATCGATGCCGACGGCATGGGCGGCGGCCAGCAGATGGGGGTTGACCGCTCCGCTGCGGGTGGGAGGGGTGGCCATGACCAGACGGGGCACGCCCGCAATCCGGGCCGGCAGGGCGCCCATCAGCACGGAGGACACCAGGGGGGTCATGCCGCCCTGGCCGCCGGGAACATAGATACCGGCGGAATCCACCGGACGAAATAGCTGTCCCAGCAGAACCCCGTCCCGGGCCGTGTCGATCCAGGATTTGCGAAACTGCTGCCGATGAAATGCCTCGATCTGACGGATGGCCCGTTGAAGGGCCCTTTTAAACCGGCGATCCACGCTCCGGGCGGCCTGTCTAATCTCCTCCGGCGGTATTGCAAGTTGGCCGGCTTTCAGTCGCGGTGCGTCGAACCGCCGGGTATAGTCAATCAGGGCCTGATCGCCCTCCTTCTGAACCCGGGCGATGATCCGGGCCACTTCCCGGGTGTCTTTCTGACGGAAGGAAAGGCTGCGTCGCGCAATGACATCCAATCGGCGCTTGGCGGCTGCAGAGGGATAGCGATGAATGGTGAGCATGGGCGTCTCCTGCAGGCAAAAGGGCATACAGCATGACCGTACGCGGGCCGCGCGTCCGGCCTGCGGCGGCACGGTGCGGAACGGGGTAGGGATAAGCACGGGCCGCTGCCGTTGTCAATGACCTTGTCGGTGTGCGGTCTGGTAGATGGGGATTGACAAGCCGGCGGTGATTTGATGAATTACGGCTTCCCTTTAGCGCGAGAAGCCCCGGAACCGGGGGTACTTCCCCGCCGATCAACCCGCTGCCCATAATTGGAGGTCGCCTGACATGCATGATCGTATCCACAATTTCAATCCCGGTCCTGCGGTGCTGCCGCTATCCGTGCTCGAGGATATTCAGGCCTCGTTTCTCAATTTCAACGGTTCCGGGATGTCCATCACCGAGGTGAGTCACCGGTCAAAATGGTTCGATGCGGTCATCGAAGATGCCATCGCCCGCACCCGCCGTCTGCTGGGGCTTGATCAGCGCTTCCAGGTGCTCTTCCTGCAGGGCGGCGCCAGCATGCAGTTTGCCATGGCGCCCATGAACTTTGCTCCGGCGGGGCAAACCGTGGACTATGTCAACACCGGCACCTGGTCCACCAAAGCCATCAAGGAGGCCGAGATCCAGGGCTGCACCGTCAACGTGGCGGCCTCGTCCGAGGATCGTAATTTTTCCTATATCCCCCGTGAACTCGATCTGACCCCCAATGCGGCCTATGTACACATCACATCCAACAACACTATCAAGGGCACCCAATGGCCCGCCTTCCCGGAAACGGCCGGTGTGCCCCTGATCGCCGACATGTCTTCGGACATCATGAGCCGTCCCTTCGACGCGGCGCCCTTCGGGCTCATCTATGCCGGCGCCCAGAAGAATATCGGCCCTTCCGGCGTCTGCATGGTAATCGTGCGGGAAGATCTGCTGGAACGGATTCCGGCCGGCCTGCCGACCATGCTGAACTACACCACCTACGTGAACAAGAATTCCAGGTACAACACCCCGCCCTGTTTTGCCATTTACGTGGTGCAGTTGGTCTTGAAGTGGCTGGAGGAAACGATTGGCGGGCTGGATCAGATGGACGCCCTGAACCGCCGTAAGGCCGGCTTGATCTATGATCTTCTGGATCGGAGCGAATTCTTCCGGGCGACCGCCGACGCGGACAGCCGCTCCCTGATGAACGTGACCTTCCGCCTGCCATCGGAAGCGCTGGAAGCGCGGTTTGTGGCCGAAGCCCTTGAAATTGGCCTGGGCGGGCTCAAGGGGCACCGTTCGGTCGGGGGGTGCCGGGCCTCGATTTACAATGCCAGCGAATTGGCGGCCGTCGAGGCGCTGGTCGAATTCATGCAGACTTTTGAACGCCGCCACGGATAACCGTTTAACGGACTGAGGACGCGGCACCGCGCGTCAGGGCGGTGCTAAGCGTCTTGGTACCGGAACAGGCGCCCTTCGTAATTCATCACTTCCACGACACCCGTGTCCCCGCGGCGCCAGTAATCGGGCAGCAGCGGTACCTTGCCGCCCCCCGCCGGAAGATCGACCAGGTAATGGGGGATGCACAGGCCTGAGATGTGGCCACGCAGCCCCCGCATGATCTGCAGCCCCCGTCGGAGCGACACCCGGAAATGCGTCGTGCCGGCCACCGGATCCGGATGGTGGAGGGCATAGGGCCTGACACGCACGGTGGTCAGGCGCCGCATCAGGGCCTGCATAACGCTCACGCGGTCGTTCACCCCTTTAAGCAGCACACTCTGGCTGCCCAGGGGGATCCCGGCGTCCGCCAGACGGCGGCAGGCGGCCGCGGCCGCCGGTGTGATTTCATCCGGGTGATTGAAATGCAGGTTGACGTACAACGGTGCGAACTTGGCCAGCATCGCCACCAGGGCCGGGGTGATGCGCGGGGGCAGCACGGCCGGGATGCGGGTATGTATCCGCAGCACCTCGATTTGCGGCAACTGCTTCAGCGCGTCCAGGATTTCGGCCAGCTGATCGTCTTTACGCAGCAGAGGGTCACCGCCGGAGAGGATGACTTCTCTGATTCGGGGCGTGGCGGCGATGTACGCAATGGCCCGCCGGATCTGGGACCAGGTGATATCCGTCGGGCGGCCGACACGCCGCTTGCGCATACAGAAGCGGCAGTAAAGGGCACAGCGATTCGAAATCAGCAGCACCACCCGGTCCGGATAACGGTGCACCAGGTGTTCGACCGGTGACTGGCGATCTTCCTCGGTAGGATCCGCACTGGCGCACGCGGGGGCCAGTTCGGCCGAATCCGGAACGGCTTGACGCCAGAGACTGTCCCGCGGCGAACGCATCAAGCGGAGCAGGTGGCGTGGTATGCCCAACGGGTAGACCCGGGCTACCGCCGCCACCGCTTCCTGGTCCACCGGCAGGTGCCGCGCCAGTTCGTCGGGAGAAGTAATACGCTCCCGCAGCAGCTGCTGCCAGTCGGCTGACGCGGCGGCGTCAAACGGTTTGATCAGAATGCCCACCTTGCCCCCCCCTCCGGCCGGCCACGCGCCGTGTCGCCGCCGCCCGAGTTATTGCAATTTACTAGCTTGTGTAATATATTGATTGCCATGCAAAAAACGTAAGTCAGGCCGGCAGCCGACAAGGCGTCGAACGGCAGCCTTCACGCCACGCTTTCCGACAATTGCTTCACTGCTCATATACATAAACTACCCGCCCCGGATATCTAGCGAAGTTGGCCGCGGGGAGATCCGCAAGGAAACAGGCCCATGCAGCGCGTTTTCATTTCCAGCGACAACACGGCAACTTTCGCCTGCCCCAGCTGTAAAAAAATGCGAACGGTGAACATAGCCGATTACGCCGGTCTGGACAAGGCCGTCAAGATCAACGTGCGCTGTGGCTGCGGCCACCGTTACCCGGCCATGCTCGAGCGGCGACGCCAGTTTCGCCGCGAGGTCGCTTTTCCCGGCACCTACACGCGGATCGTCCGGGGGCGCTCCATGGACAGCGGCACCATGGTCGTCAAAGACGTTTCGCGCACCGGCCTAAAAATCCGTGTCCCCGACGCCCAGCATCTCAACCGCGGGGATACGTTGGAAGTCGTCTTTCACCTGGATGATCCCAAGAAGTCCCAGATCCAGAAAGAAGTGGTCATTCGCAAAATTGAAGGGGTCGATCTGGGGGTGCAGTTTCTGACGCGGGAGGTGGGGAATCCATCCGACAAGGCTTTGGGTTTCTATCTGATGTGAGCCCCGGTGCGCCCCTTCCAGGCGCCCGTGCGAAAAGTCGCCGTCCTCCTCCTCGAATCCACCACTCAACCAGGGGCAGGCGTTTACCATGGGAGAGTGCCCATACTGCGGCGAAGCACACAACGTCGGGTTCGTGGCCACCCGTCTGGCCGGCACCGACGGGGTCTCTCTGGAAGCTGAAAAGTGGGCCGACGTATTTCAGCAGGAGGGATTCAACTGCTATTTCCTGGCCGGTGAGCTGGACACCCCGCCCGAGCGCAGCTATCACGTCCCGGAAGCCCATTTTCATTACCCACCCGTCGCCGAAATCTATCAGAGTTGCTTTGGTGTCAAGAAACGCAGCATTCAGGTGACCGAGCGGATCCACCGCTACAAGATGATTCTCAAGGAGCATCTCTACCGTTTCGTCGAACGGTTCGATCTACACCTGCTCATCCCCGAGAACGCCCTGACGATCCCCCTGCATCTGCCGCTGGGCCTGGCCTTGACCGAGCTGATCTCCGAAACCAGCATGCCCACCATTGCCCATCACCACGATTTTTTCTGGGAGCGGCAGCACTTTCTGACCAACGCCGTGTGGGAATATTTAAACATGGCCTTCCCGCCCCATCTGCCGGCCATCAACCACGTCGTGATCAACACCTCGGCCGACAACCAGCTGAGCCTGCGGACCGGTATATCCTCGACCGTCATCCCCAACGTGATGGATTTTGAAAACCCACCGGATCCGACGGATGCCTATGCGGCGGACGTGCGGGAATCGCTTGGCATCGCCGCAGACGAAATCTTCGTCTTGCAACCGACCCGCGTCGTCAAGCGCAAAGGGATCGAGCACGCCATCGAACTGGTGCATCGGATCGGGCGCAAGGCCAAGCTCGTCATCTCGCATGCCTCGGGTGATGAGGGCTATGACTACGAGCAACGGATTCGCGAATACTCGCGGCTGATGGGCGTGGACACACGCTTCGTGTCGACGATCATCGGCGAGGAGCGCGGGCAGGCGGCCGACGGCCGCAAAGTCTACACCCTGGATGACATCTATCCTCATGCCGACCTGGTGACCTATCCCTCCAACTTCGAGGGCTTTGGCAACGCTTTTTTGGAAGCGGTCTATTTCCGCCGGCCCATCGTGGTCAACACTTATTCGATCTACCAGATGGATATCAAGCCCAAGGGGTTCGACGTGATCGAGATCGACGGCTACGTCACCAATGAGGCGATCCGCAAGACCCTGTCGATCCTCGACGATCCCGTGCGCCGGGAGGCCATGGTGGAGCGCAACTACGCGATTGCCACCAAATGCTTTTCCTATCTGGTCCTGCGCCGTAAGTTAATCAATCTGATCTACGACAGCATTGCCTGCTGGGTCTAGCAGGCTGTTGAAACACGATAGTGTTTGATAATACGGAGTTAAAATCCTCCTCAAAATACTCATTTATGGCATCTATACTGCGCTTTTTCGTCGGATTTTGCATTGTCTTTCCTGCGCTCATGCGCTCAGATTGTTTCTCAACAGCCTGCTAAACGCTGGTCCCGCCAAATATCGATTGCTTCCCCGGCGGATTGTGATATGGGGCATTCGCATTGGAATCATCGCGAATTTTTCACCAGTCAAGTTCAGGGAGACATGGCCAAACAAGTCCTCTATCGAGCGGTATTGGCCGAAGGGGTGGCCAAAGGGTGGCGCGGTACCGTCTGGATCCTCAAGATTCTGGTGCCGATCTCGCTGGTCACCTTTCTGCTGGACGCCAGCGGCGTTCTGGCCCGCTGGGACCATCTGCTGGCACCCCTGATGTCGTTGTTCCAACTGCCACCGACCGCGGCCCTGCCGCTCATGGTCGGACTGCTGACCGGCATCTACGGTGCGGTGGCCGCCATGAGCGTGCTGAATTTCAGCCTGTCGCAATCGATCTTGATCGCGGTCTTTCTGTTGATCGCTCATGCCCTGCCCCAAGAAAGCCTGGTGCAGGCACGATCCGGCATGCGTTTTGGCCGCGCCACCTTTGTCCGGCTGGCGGCAGCGGTTCTGGTCACCCTGGGATTGGCCCACGTTATACCGGCGGAGGCCGCACCCACGATGATGGTGGCCGCGGCAGCCGACGGATCGGCGCCGTTTGCCGCCCAGCTGACGGCCTGGATCGGGGATACGCTCTGGCTCGGAATCAAGATTCTGGTAATCATCACGGCCATGATGCTGCTGCTGACCTGGCTGCAGGCGATGGATTGCATGGCGGTGCTGGCCAATGCTCTAAACCCTGTCCTGCGCCTGATGGGGCTCGACCGCAGGGTGGGCGTTCTATGGCTCACGGCGGCGGTCTTCGGGTTGTCCTACGGTGCGGCCGTCATCGTCGAGGAAACGCGCCAGCAGCAATTCCGCACCGCGGACATCCGGCGTCTACATCTTTCCATCGGCATTAACCATGCGATGCTCGAGGACCCGCTGTTGTTTATGGCCATGGGGCTTCCGGCGGTTTGGCTTTGGCTGCCGAGGCTGGCGGCGGCCATCGTGGTGGTTTATATTGATCACATATGGTGTCGTCTGCGCTCCCGGCCGCGACCGCGGCTTTCAACGCTGCCGGGAGGCAAACCACCGTCCGGGTAGTCCCGGCCGTCGGCCGCGCTGGATGGCGGCCACAGGTGGGCCTTCCTTTTTCGCTCTCCGGTCATTCTGATCCTTACAGACCCATCGGAATCCAGTGTGGCCGCCGTCGCAGCGATG
>JAAUXW010029222.1_pt1 | contig 11767 bp, 11 predicted proteins | sample 7278141 | NCBI WGS metagenome assembly JAAUXW01 (sample SAMN14350115, study PRJNA611818) | marine sediment metagenome | isolation source: surface marine sediment (2.1m) | place: French Polynesia: Moorea | collected 2018-08
CAACAAAGCCCTGTGCACCGTCATCAAGGATGCCGGTGACGATCCGGATGTGACCCACCGGGCCGAGATCGGGGCCGAGGTCGAAATGGCAGTCTGCGCCGGGTCTTCGAAGGGCGGAGGGGCCCTTCAGATTGAAGGCGGTCAGGGCGTTGGTACCGTTACCAAGCCCGGCCTGGAAGTGCCCCCGGGCGAGCCGGCCATCAACCCGGGCCCGCGTCGCATGATCCGTACCGCCGTGGACGAGACCCTCGGGCCGCGGCGCCGTGGGTTCGACGTTCACGTGCGGATCTTTGTGCCCCGTGGTGAAGTCCTGGCCCGCCAGACCCTCAATGCCCGTCTGGGGATCGTTGGCGGCATCTCTATCCTGGGCACGAGCGGGATCGTGCGGCCCATGTCCCACGCGGCCTACACGGCCACCATTCGATCGGCCTTGTCAGTGGCGGCGTCGTCGGGCAGCGCGTCGGCAGTCCTGACGACGGGCCGGCGCAGCGAGCGTCTGGCCCAGGGGGTATTCGCGAATTTACCCGCGGAAAGCTTCGTCCAGATCGGGGATTATTTCCAGTTTGCCATGGCATCGGCGGCCGCGCTCTCTTTTCAATCCGTCATCATCACGGTCTTTTTCGGCAAGGCCCTCAAAATGGCCCAGGGGATTCCCCATACCCACGCCGCCCGTGCGGCCCTCGTGCTGGATCGCCTGGCCGACTGGACCCTCGCGGCGACTGGAAACGAAATCCTGGGAGAAGAGGTCCGCACGGCCAACACCGCCCGCCAGGCATTCGAAATCCTTAGACATCGTGCGCCTGGTGTAATCGCGGTGGTGGGGGGGCGGATCGTCCGGTCGGCTGCCGGTTTTGCAGGCAACCGATTACCGGTGCGAAGCGTCATTTTCGACTATGAGGGCCGGGTGGTTCACGACAGCCTCGCAACTGGCCGGGAGGAGTGCCATGATCGCGGTTGACGACCCGAAGGTGAACATCATCGGCATGGGAATGTCCCCTCGAGACCTTACGCCGGTCCATCTTGAGATGATTGCCGCGGCCCAGGTCCTGGTGGGCGGGCGGCGTCATCTGGCCGCCTTTTCGAACAGCACCGCCCGGCTTGTCGAAATCGGCTCTGATCTGGCCGCAGTCGCGACCATCATCCAAAACGAGATGACCACCCGGCGGGTCGTCGTGCTCGCGTCGGGCGATCCGCTATACTTTGGCATCGGGGCCTATCTGATCCACAAGCTGGGGCGCCGCCATGTAAACATCTGGCCCAACGTCAATACGGTGGCCGCAGCCTTCGCGCGCATCGGTCGCCCCTGGCACGATGCAGTGGTGGTCAGCCTGCACGGCCGCCAGGATGAGGGTCATCTGAGGGCGGTGCTAAACCGTTGCGCCAGCCTGGCCGTGTTTACCGACCGCCGCCATTCACCGGTCTGGCTGGCGCGCCTGATCGCAATGCACGGTCGGGCTGAGGCACGCCTCTGCGTTTTGGAGCGCATGGGCTACGACGATGAGCAGGTGCGCTGGCTCACGCCTGCGGAGGCGGTCGCTGAAACATTTCACGACCCCAACCTGGTGGTCGTCGAGACCGGTCTCTCGGACACGAACGACATGCCTTTTCTGGGACTGCCGGAGTCGCGTCTGGCTCACGAAGGTGGCATGATTACCAAAAGCGAGGTGCGGGCGGTGTCCTTGTCCAAGCTCCGGCTTAAGCCCGGCCTGGTCTTCTGGGACTTGGGGGCCGGCAGCGGGGCGGTGTCCATTGAAGCCTCCTGTTTGACTGGTGCCGGGCCAATCTATGCCGTAGAAAAGGACGCTGGGCGAGCCGACCAGATACGGACCAACTGCCGTGCTTGGAGGGCGGCGAACGTTCACGTGATCCAAGCGGAGTTGCCGGACGGAATGGATGAGCTGCCGGATCCCGACCGTGTTTTTATCGGTGGGGGCGGCGAGGCGCTGGTAGCCACAATCACCGGTGTGGCCCGAAGATTGACCACAGGCGGTATTATCGTGGTCAATGCCGTCCTTCTCAAGAGCATGCAGACGGCGCTCCAAACCATGCGGGCGCAGGGTCTTGACACGGACCTGACCCAGATCCAGATCAGCCGCAGTCGCCCCATGCCCACCGGCGAGCGTATGGAGGCCTTGAATCCGGTGTGGATCATGCGCGGGCGTTCCATACCTTAAAGTATTAATTAAATAATTTTATTTTAGATATTTGAAAATTATATTAAATTTATTACACTTGGAAAACCGGCGCTCACCAAAGCGAATCGATTTGATGGAAGGTTTTCCAACGAGGCCACGACATGACCGATCAAGAAAATCCTGTTCTATTCGTGGGGGCCGGTCCCGGCGACCCGGAACTCATCACGGTCAAGGGCCGGAACGCCCTGGCCCAGGCCGATCTCGTCGTCTATGCCGGTTCCCTGGTACCGGATGCGGTGCTGAAATGGTGCGGGCCCAAGGCCCAGACCATCAGCAGCGCCGGGCTGACCCTCGGCCAAATCATCGACACCATCGAGGCCCGATGGCGAAAGGGCGCACAGGTGGTACGACTGCATACCGGTGATCCCAGCCTGTATGGCGCCATATTCGAGCAGATGGCCGTTTTGAATGAACGCGCCATACCCTTTCAGGTGATTCCTGGGGTATCGGCGGCCTTTGCCGCGGCGGCCTCGATGGGCATCGAATTCACATTGCCCGAAATATCGCAGACACTGATCGTGACCCGGTTGGCAGGGCGCACGCCGGTACCGGAGCAGGAAGCGCTGGCCGCCCTGGCAGCTCACCAGACGACGATGGCCATCTACCTGAGCACCGGCATGATCGATCAGGTGGCGGCCATTCTTCAACCGGCCTATGGCCAGCGGGCACCATGTGCGGTGGTCTACCGGGCCAGTCAGCCCGCTGAAAAAATTATCCGGACCACCCTCGACGCCGTGGCGGTCGAACTCGCCCGCCATCACATCGAGCGCCAGGCGGTCATCATTGTCGGGCGTGTACTGGAAGTCGGCCTGGCGCACTTCCAGCAGCGGTCCAAATTGTACGACGGCGGTTTCAGCCATGGCTATCGGCCGGCATCGCATTCCCGATGACGTCAATTCACCGGCCAAGTACTGATTTTTTCAGGTCAAGCAGCGCCGGAAAGGATGGGGTGACCCCTTGACATTGCTTTCCGCTCCCGTCGCCATCTGGGCCTTGACCGCCGGTGGCGCCGATTTGGGCCGCCGGCTCAAGGCGCACCTGGCCAACGCTCAGCTGTTCGTGGCGGCTTCGGTGCACCAGGCCGATACGTCGGCCGCACGTTTCGAACGCCTGCGGGAAGCGGTCGCCACGGCTTTCACGCAATTTGAAGCGCATGTTTTCGTGATGGCCACGGGTATTGTGGTGCGCACCCTGGCCGATCTTCTGCGCCATAAAGCCGTGGACCCGGCGGTTGTGGTCATGGACGAAACCGGCCGCTACGCAATCAGTCTGCTTTCCGGGCATCTGGGGGGGGCCAATGCCCTGGCGCACAAGATAGCCGACCTCCTGGGGGCTGAAGCCGTGATTACCACGGCGACCGATCTGCGCGGGGTTCCCGCCATCGATCTGATCGCCCGTGAACACGGTCTAACGATCGAAAACCACGATGCCATCCGGTCCATCAGCGCCGCTCTGCTGCGCAACGAAACCATCTTGCTTTACGACCCTTACGGTTGCCTGCGGGGGGCGCTGGTCGATGCCGAGGTACGGGTGATCGAAGCCGAGACGATGCGGTCGGGCGAGGCCGACCTGGGCAGCCACCCAACGGTGCTGGTGGACGACATTCAGATTGACCTGCCCCCTGAAGTCCTGATATTGCGACCCGCATCGCTTTTTGTAGGTCTGGGATGCAACCGCGGAACCCCTGGCCATGAAATTCGAGACCTCCTGGCCGCCGTACTGGCCGAATACGGCCTGGCACCCAAAAGCCTGGCTGGGTTTGCCAGCGTGGACCTCAAATCGGACGAGGCGGGCATTATCGAGGTCGCCACCGAATTTGGTCTGCCATTGGATTTTTTCGCCCGAGACCACCTGGCCCTTGTTGCCGACATCCCCAATCCGTCGGTCGCCGTTGAGAAACATATAGGAATCCCAAGCGTATGCGAAGCAGCAGCCCTACTGGCCGCAGGCGACGGCCAATTGATCGTGCCCAAACAGACGACCCGCAACGTGACGGTGGCTGTGGCACGCCGGTCCTTTTCATCGTCGGGATAGGCCCGGGCAGTGCCGATCACCTGTCACCCCGCGCCCGAACGGTCCTCGAGCAGGCCGACACCATTGTCGGGTACCGCACCTATATCGAACTGATCCGTCCTCTGATCGAGGGTAAGAAGGTGATCAGCACAGGCATGACCCGTGAGATCGAGCGCGCCGAAGCGGCCCTGGAGGCGGCCCTGGGGGGGCGAATCTGCGCCATGATATCCAGCGGCGATGCCGGTATCTATGCCATGGCCGGCCTGGTGCTGGAACTCTGCCGTTTGAAGGGGATTGCCATCCGGAAAATCGGGCGGTCGCCGGAAACCGATGCGGCGCTCGGCATCGAAGTCGTGCCCGGGATTCCGGCCCTGGCGGCCGGGGCCGCTCTTTTGGGCGCACCGCTGACGCATGATTTTGCCACCGTTAGTCTGAGCGATCTGCTGACCCCCTGGGAAACCATCGCCCGGCGGCTTGCGGCAGCGGCCGAGGCCGACTACGTCATTGTGATCTACAATCCGCGCAGCCGACGCCGCCCGGACAACCTCGCTCGCGCCTGCGAAATCATCCGGCGTTACCGCGGTCCTCAGACGCCGGTGGGGGTCGTCACCGGGGCCATGCGCGCCAACCAACGCGTCACGATCACGACCCTGTCCGATCTGTCGGACGCCGCTGTGGACATGCAGACCACTCTGTTCATCGGCAACTGCAGCACCACGGTCTATCGAAATTTTATGATCACGCCCCGGGGCTATACGGACAAATACGACCTCGCAGCAGGCGTATCGCGGGCCCGTATCGCAGAGGATGAGTAAAAGGCTGCACCACACAGGGGGCGTACAGGGAGATGATCGGCCGCATGCAGGGGTTCATCCATATTTACACCGGTGAAGGTAAAGGCAAAACCACGGCGGCGCTGGGTCTGGCGCTCAGAGCGGCCGGGGCCGGCCTGCGGGTGGGGCTTTTTCAGTTTCTCAAAGTGGGGGATTACAGCGAGATCAAGGCCCTCCGCCGGCTAAGTCCGCCGGTTCACGTGGCGCAATTCGGCACGGGACGCTTCGTGCGTGGAAGGCCGACGGCGGAGGATCGGGCCATGGCCGCCCGGGGCCTGGAGGCCGTCCGGGCGGCGCTGAGCGGCGCAGCCTACGATATCGTGGTATTGGACGAGATCAATGTGGCCGGCGCACTGGGGCTGGTCGACACGGCGGAAGTGCTCGCGCTGCTGCAGCAGCGCGAGCCCCGGGTGGAGGTGGTCCTGACCGGCCGCAACGCACCGGCGGACTGGTGTGAAGCCGCGGTTCTGGTGACGGTGATGCAGGCCGTGAAGCACTATTTTCAATCGGGTGTAACCGCGAGGATCGGGATTGAAAAATAAGTCTTGCCAGGCCGCCAGTCTGGCCATTTTCGGGACGGGATCGGATGTCGGCAAAAGCGTCGTCACGACCGGACTCTGCCGGGCCCTGCGCCAGCAGGCAATAAGGGTGGCGCCCTACAAGGCCCAGAACATGTCCAACAATTCCGGCGTGACACCAGAGGGGCTCGAAATGGGGCGCGCCCAGATCGTGCAGGCGGAAGCGGCCGGCATTGCGCCCCATGTGGACATGAACCCGATTCTGCTAAAGCCCACCAGTGATGTCGGCTCCCAGGTGGTCCTGTTGGGCGAGGCCCAGTCCAATCAAACCGCGCTCGAATACCACCAGCGCAAGGAAAGGCTATTCAAGACGGCCTGCGAAGCCCTGGACCGGCTGCGCCACCGGTACGAGGTCCTCCTGTTGGAGGGGGCCGGCTCCTGCGCCGAGGTCAATCTCCAGGTTCATGACATCGTCAATTTCAAGATGGCCGAATATGCCGACGCCCCCGTGATTCTCGTGGCGGACATTCATCGCGGCGGGGTCTTCGCCCAGGTGGTGGGAACGCTGGCCTGCCTGCCACCCGAGCGCCAGGACCGCATCGCCGGAATCATCATCAACCGCTTTCGCGGTGATCTGCGGCTGTTTGATGACGGCGTGGCCTGGCTCCAGAAACGAACCGGCAAACCGGTGTTCGGTGTGCTGCCCTGGTACGACCATTTCGTAATCGAACAGGAAGATTCGGTGGTGATTGAACAACCGTCCGCAGTGCGGTCGACCGATCACGCGCAGGCCATGATTGCCGTTATCCGCATCCCGCATATTTCCAATTTCACGGATTTCGATCCCCTCCGCGCCTTAAAGAACGTAAGGGTCCATTATCTGGAACAGGTCCAGTCGCTCGATGCCTTCCAGGTGGTGATTCTGCCCGGTTCCAAGAACACGCGTCACGACCTGGACTGGCTGCATCGCCGCGGGTGGGCGACCGAAATTGTCAATTTCGGGAACCAGGGAGGCGCCATCCTCGGCATCTGCGGCGGCTATCAGATGATGGGCACGCGCGTCCAGGATCCCGACGGGCTCGAAGGACAGCCCGGCGAAACCCCGGGCCTCGAGCTGTTGCCGGTGGAAACCGTGCTCAGGTCGCCCAAAACCACCACCCGGACCCGGTTCGAATGGAGGGGAAAAAACGGCGAGGGGTACGAAATCCACATGGGCCAGACCGTGGCGCGTGGCGGGGAACGCCTGTTGCGAATCAAGGATCGTAACAGGGAAGCCGTCGACGATTCGGACGGATGTCAGCTTGCCGGTGGTCGCATCGCGGGCACCTATATCCACGGTCTGTTCGACAGCCCGGACATCACCGGATGCTGGCTGGAATGCTGGGGGATCACAGGGGGCGATGGCGGGGCCCTGGAGGGGCCGGCCGCGCGTGACCGGGCCTACGATCAACTGGCGGCCCATGTGCGCGACTACCTCGACCTGGAAGCCATCCGACGCCTGTTGGAGCCGTGTCCTGAAAGTTCAACAAAAAAATGAAGTAATATAAATCAAATAATTGAAATAGTTTGTTATGAATACATTTATAATTGGGGGGTGCCGCAGCGGCAAGAGCGCCCGTGCCCTGTTGATCGCCGGGGAAACCGACGCCGAACGTAAGCTTTTCATCGCCACCTGCCAACCGCACGACGAGGAAATGCGCGAACGGATCGCACGGCATCAGCGCGAACGTCATCCCAGTTGGAAGACCTTGGAGGTCCCGCTGGAACTGCCCGCGGCTCTCGAAGCCCACAATGCCCGCGGGCATATCATTCTCGTGGACTGCCTGACGCTGTGGGTGACCAACCTCATCCTGGCGGAGCAACCGGATACGGCCATCGAGACCCAGACGGCAGCGCTGCTCCAGGCGCTGACCGGCATGCGCTGCCCAGTGATTCTGGTTTCCAACGAAGTGGGGCAGGGGATCGTACCCGAAAATCCGCTGGCGCGCCGCTTCCGGGATTGGGCGGGGTGGGTGAACCAAAAGGTGGCCGCCCGCGCCGACCGCGTGATATGGATGGTGGCCGGTATTCCGGTGACGATCAAATGACAGGTATCGCACGACCGATGAAAAATTTCCTGGCCGCGGTGCAGTTCATCACCATCCTGCCCATCGGCCCCCGCGGTCTGTATGCGCCCCGGGAGATGATTGCCTGGTTTCCGGTCGTGGGGCTCGGTCTGGGTGTCTTGCTGGCCCTTTTCGACAGGCTGGTGGCCGCCCAGTGGTCGCCGGGGGCCGCGGCCGTGATGGACGTCGTCTTTCTGATGGTTCTCACGGGCGCCTTCCATCTGGACGGTCTGGGGGATACGGCGGACGGGCTCTACGGCCAACACGATCGCGAGCGCGCTCTGCGGATCATGAAGGACAGCCGGATCGGCACCATGGCCCTGGTGACGGTGCTGGGCTGCCTGGCGCTGAAGGTCGCCGGCATCGCCGGAATCAAGGCGGATCGATCGCTCCTGCTTCTCGTGGTGCCAGCCTATGCCCGGGGGGCCATGCTTTTCGGCATCCTCTCTTTGCCCTATGGCCGCTCGCAGGAGGGGACCGGATTTGATCTTTTTGCGACCCCCCTGACGCCCGCGACGTTTTTCGGACTTGCGCCGGTGGTTGTGCTCTCCTTGGGACTGGGTATGAAAATGGCGGCGCTGCTGCTTTGTTTCGTGCTCATTGTGACCCTGACCCTGATTTACTACAAACGCCGAATCGGCTGTATTACCGGGGACATGCTGGGGGCCCTGACCGAGATTACCGAAGGTGGGCTGTTTTTCCTGATGGCCATGCGGGGGCTGCAATGATTCACGGCCACGGCGGTGACATCTATGCTCTGGCGCGGGAATTGGGCTGCGATCCTTACGAAATTGCCGACATGAGCAGTAATATCAACCCGTTGGGGCCGCCCCCGGCGTTGATGCAGCATCTCGAGGCCAACCTGAACCGGATCAAGGCGCTGCCGGAAGCGGATGCCGGGCAAATGCTGACCCGGTTCGCCGATAGCTGCGGTCTTGATACCAATGAGGTGCTGGCCGGCAACGGTACAACCCAGATCATCTACGATCTGCCCCGGGCCCTTGGCATGCGCGAAGCGCTGATCGTGGGGCCGACCTATGCCGATTACGCCGACGGCTGCCGCCAATACGGCGTTCGCTGCCGATCATGGCTGACCCGCCCTGGGGACGACTTCAGAGTCGATCCGGATGCACTGCGCGAGGTGCTGCCGGCGGCTGATGCCGTCTATCTGTGCAATCCCAACAACCCGACCGGCCAACTGCTGGAGGGTGACACCATCCGGACCCTCTGCCGGGATTTCCCGCGTCAGACGTTTATTATCGACGAGTCCTATCTGCCTTTCGCCCCGCGGCACGAAGACCATTCGTTGATCCGGCGCCGTCCGGCCAATGCCCTGGTGCTGCACTCCATGTCCAAGATCTTCAGGATTCCCGGTCTGCGCGTCGGTTTTGTGATCGGGAAAGCCGAGCGGATCACTCGGCTTCGCCAGCTGGCCCGGCCATGGTCGGTCAACAGCCTGGCCCAGTCCGCCGTAGGGTTTCTGCTGGCCAACGAAAGCCTGAGCCAAGCATTTATCCGGGAGACCCAGGACTATGTACGTGACGAACGCGAGGCCCTGATGGCCGAGCTCCGCACCATTGCCGGGCTGCGGATCTTTCCCAGCCAAGCCAGTTTTTTCCTTCTGCAACTGCCGGCGACGCATCGGGCGAATGACGTCTGCCGCCATCTGCGCGCCGCCAGGATCCTGATTCGCGACTGCACCAACTTCGATGGGCTGTCCGGGCAGTTCATCCGCATCTCGGTCAAATCACCGGATGTCAACCGGAAGTGTGCCGAACTGCTCCGGACTTATCTGCGGACCTGATCATTGACGGCCTGACGGCTAATCCCGTCGGGTGGAAACGGGACCGCCGGGAGGCCTACCAAGATTGTTGACGACCCTGGATCTGATGATTCTTCCCACGGCTTTCGCGCTGGATCTTCTGATCGGTGATCCCCGCTGGCTGCCCCATCCGATTCGCTGGATGGGAACCGCCATCGAACGCTGTGAGCCTCTTTTTAGAAAGCACTTTGCGCCGCTGGACATGGCCGGCCGCCGTTTTGCGCTTTTTTTGATCAGCGCCACCCTTCTGACGACCGCCACGGTGGTATGGCTGGCTCGCAGCTGGCATCCTCTCGCCGGCTGGCTGCTAGAGTTGGTCCTGATCTGCTACTGTCTCTCGGCCCGCTCGTTACTGCAGGCCGGTTGGGATGTCATCGACGCCCTGGCCAGAGACGGGGTGCTCGCCGGCCGGCGCATGGTGGGCCGGATTGTCGGACGGGACGTGCGTCAGCTGACGGAAACCGGCATTAGCCGTGCCGCGGTGGAATCGGTGGCCGAAAACATGGTCGACGGCGTCATCGCCCCCCTGGTTTTCGCGGCCCTGGGCGGTGCTCCACTGGCGATGGCCTACAAGATGATCAATACCCTGGATTCGATGGTGGGATATCGGAATGAGCGTTACCGCCTGTTCGGACGCGCCTCGGCGCGCATCGACGATGCAGCCAACTGGCTCCCGGCGCGTCTGGCAGTGCCCCTGACGGCGCTGGGTGCCGGCCTTACGGGTTTCGATGCCCGGGGCGCCTGGCGTACGGGCTGGCGGGAGGGACGCAGTCACACCAGCCCGAACGCCGGCTATGCGGAAGCGGCCTTTGCCGGCGCACTTGGGGTTCGGCTAGGCGGACCAAACGTCTACCATGGGTCTCGCGTTGAAAAACCCTGGATCGGTGGCGCCCTGAACGATGTGGCACCGCCTGACATCGCTCGCGCCGGCGTGCTCATGCTCACCACCTCGATCCTGGCTCTGTTGTCGGTGTGGGGATTCAGGGTCGTGGTGATCGCAATTCTGAAGCATCTGGCGTGAAGATGGGCCTTTAGGCCGATGGCCTTCCGACGATGGAACAAATTTGAAAATATTGTCCATGGACTATCCCCGGCTCCCGCGCTTTTGGAAAAACCGCTACCCTTTCCGGCTGGCCTGCCCCTCGTATGTCTATCCGGCCGATTACGACGTCAACGTCGAGCTTTTAGGCCCCCATGTCGACGACATCGAACTGCTCTTTTTTGAAAGCCGACCCGCCACCCGACCCGGCCAGGACCTGATCCGGCGGCTGATGGATCTCGGAAGGCGCCACGCCGTGGGGTATCATGTTCATCTGCCCACGGATCTGGCCCTGTTCGACGTGGATGAGAATGTCCAGCAAACCGCGGTCGACACCCTGGCCGACATGGCGCACCGCTTCAGGCCCCTCCAGCCCGCTTTCGTGATCCTCCATCTCGAGATGCCCGGCGGGCCGGATAATGCCTCTGGGGATCGTCGCGGTTGGGAGCGGCGCATCGCGCGGGGTCTGGAACGAATTCGGATTGGCTGTCCGGCCCTACCGCCCATCAAGGTGGAAAACCAGTCCGTGCCCCTGGAATGGATCGATCCGCTCCTGGCCGCTTTCGACCTGACCCTTTGCCTGGACATCGGGCATCTGATCCTAACCGGGGTGCGACTGGAGGAAGCCCTTGCCCGCTGGCATTCGCACATCAGTGCGCTGCATGTCCACGGCGTGACCAACGGCAAGGACCATCGATCGCTGGCACACCTGGCCGCCGGCGATCAGGGCGCCCTGACCACGTTCCTCCACGCGTTCCAGGGCAGTGTGTCCGCGGAAGTCTTCAGTTTTCAGGCCCTGTGCGAGTCGCTTCTCCTGATCGAAAAATGGATGGACTGACCTCGGACGACCGGTCCGTGGGCTACCGTTCACCTTGACGATGCGTCAGGTTCGTGACCGACTATTTTTGAGCGGCCTGCACCAGAAAGGCGGCCATGGAATCTGTGGGGGCCGGATCCACCTCCAGCATGCACTGCACGTTCAGACCGTCCACGATCGTTATGATCAAATGCAGGAGGGTTTCGTGGTGCGGGCTTTTCGGCAGAAGCGTTTCCAGCGCTTGGCGGGCCTGCTCGCGCCAGCGGGCATAGATGGCCTGGTACCGCTCTCTGAGAATCTGATTGCCATGCATGGCCTGGTGGACCAGATTGAGGTGGAGTCGCATGCGGGTACGATTGGCGCTATGCTTGCGGAAAAAAAGCGTCAGAAGATCAGATGGATCGACCTCCGGCCCCCCTTGGTCG
>JAAUXW010054977.1_pt1 | contig 11765 bp, 10 predicted proteins | sample 7278141 | NCBI WGS metagenome assembly JAAUXW01 (sample SAMN14350115, study PRJNA611818) | marine sediment metagenome | isolation source: surface marine sediment (2.1m) | place: French Polynesia: Moorea | collected 2018-08
CGAAGTTTAAGAGGCCTAGCATCAAATCTTGCTATCCGTTTTTGTAGGCCTGGTTTGCCTGTTCCGAATCGTTTGTAAATGATGCGATTCCCAATAAAAAACAACCTGCCAAAATCTGTGGTAGCGTGCCACTACGACAGAACCGGCCAATCTACAGATTATTGAGATCGTTATTGCAGACTGAGGCCTGTGGAGAGGCTGCCAGAATAGTCGTCCTGGTAGACGCTACGCCCCCAACTCAGGGGCCAAAACAATGAGGATGGCTTTGAAAAAATATCAAGATACGGCTTGCGAATCCTGAAGAAAGAGACGTACTTGCTGCACGCCGCAGTGATGAGGGATGAAGCGTAACGCTGATATGGGTATGTTTTACAACGCCACCACAATTGGGGAGCAGGATGCCGGGGACGACAACCCCGCCCGAGGCGGGCAAGCCCTCCAGAGGCGGGCAAGCACTATGCCCCGGCCAATTATATCAGCCATCTACACCCTCCCCCCGCCATTTAAGTTTGACTAACCGCTGCTATAACAGATATTTCGACCAGCAGTTCGGGACGTGCCATCCGCGCCTCAACGCATGCACGGGCAGGGGCGTGGCCTTCCGGAACCCATGCATCCCAGACATCGTTCATCTGCCCGAATAAATCCATGCGCTTGAGGTAGATCGTAGCGGACAGGATATGCGCTCGGCTGCTGCCGGCCCGAGCCAGCAAGTCGTCAACTTTGGCAAGCATTGTGCGTGTTTGCTCCTGGATTCCCTCGCGCGCATCTTCGGCAACCTGGCCGCAAAGGTAAATGGTATCGTTGTGGATGACGATGCGGCTCATCCGTTTCTTGGTCTCCATGCGTTTAATTGCCATTGTCTTTCCTATCGAATGATTACTCGGCCCAAGGGGCCGTCGACCCGATCGCTTGATGCAGCCTGTTCCAGAGCCTTTGCGGGCTCGCATCATCGATGTGCATCATTTGATCACACACTTCTTCGGTCGCTTTCCCCAGGAGCGGCCCTGTGAGGTCCATAAATTTAGCCTGCATCTCCTCCTGTGTGTAGGGCTGGTCCGGATCGCCTTTGGCCGAAAGGGTCACGCTATGCAAGACGCGGCCGTTTTTCAAAGTGAGAGATACACGCGCAAGGCATTTTTCGGGAAACTGGTCGGTAAGATTGACATCCTCTTCGATCACGACTTTTCGAGCAACTTGAAGAATCTGCGGATCCTTCAAGGTGTCGGCGGTCAATTCCCCCGGCCCAACCTTACCCCTGGTTAAAAAGCATCCGATGATAAAAGGGATAGAATACATTGCGGCAACCGGATGGTCGGGATGCCTGTGGTTTAGCAGCAGTGCCTTGGCGAAGCTGGTAACTTCAATCGACGCGATTTCCCCGGGTCTGATCGCATGTTCTCTGGCGAGTTTCGCCAGACCGTCCAATACCGGGTGGGAGAACCGGCAGCACGCATACATCTTGAAATAGACCGAGCATATTTCCCAGTCGGTAAAAAGTCCGCCGCCTCGGTCGGCATCCCCCAGGAACGGAGCCATGGCATCAAACCCCGAAGCGGCCAGTTCAGCAATGGTGATCGCCGCATGCGAAGACCAGGCCATCCCCTCTTTCATGGAAGACGGGAAGCCCAGGGATCGATCCTGAGGTGCCTGGGGGGCATAGTACTCGGCGAGGCCCAGGGCATTTTTGATCTGCGGCTTTGAAAACTGGCAGAGCCTGGCTGCGGCTGCAACCCCGCCGGTGATGCTCCACGCGCCGGAGCCCTTGCGTGGCCCTCCAGCCTGTCGCATGACCAGCGCACTGCGCACGGCGGTCTCGTATCCAACGACGATCGCGGCGAGCAATTCCTTTCCGGAACGTGAATTTTCCGCCGCCAGCATCAGGGCGAGAGGTATAATGACGCCCCCGGGATGCCCCTGGGCTTTTCTGTGGCCGTCATCGAGGTCAAAATAGGTGCAGGCGTGGGTGTTGATAAACGACGCCCACGGTCGGGTGGTGGAAAGGGCGGTCCCCGCAATTGATGAGCCCCCCGGATTGTTGGCGGACAGCGTTTGGGCAAGGTTGAAGACCACAGGTGATTGGATTCCCGCGAGCATGCAACCCACCGCATCGAGCAGACACAAGCGGGCCGCTTTGACCGCCCGGTCCGGGATATCTTCGAACATCAGCTCCGCGACATAATCTATGATATCCGGCATGAATGGTACCCGCCTTTGCGGTTGGGACTTTAAAATCGGTCTAGCCGAAAGGCATCCAGGGGCAACTCCGGCTTTTGGCCCGTAACCAGAGAGGCCGCCAGACGGCCGACCATCGGTGACAACTGGAATCCATGGGACGAGAAACCGCATACATGAAAGAGACCGGGATTGCGGGGCGAAGCGTCAATAATGGGCAGACCATCGCTCACCATGCCTTCGATTCCCGCCCAGCAGCGTACGATCATGCTCTTGGCCATGATGGGAAAATGCGTCATGACGGTTTGGCTGCTTTTTTTTATCTCTGATACTCTGACGATGTTTCTTTCGGTTCGCATATCGAGTGCTGCGCGATGCCCGCCACCGATCACAACCGTACCGTTGGCCATCTGCTTAAACGAAAGTTTATGGCCCTGTATACCGACCACCGGGGTCAGAAAACGCGGCATGCGACCGGTTACCATCATGGTAAGGCCCGCGGGCTCGATGGGCAGATCATCACCCAGCATCGCGGCAACGGTTCTCCCCCAGGCACCTGCGGTGTTCACCAAGATTTCTGATCGAAACCGGCGACCATCCGCCGCCCGGATGCAAAAGCCGTCGGGACCGCGCGAAATGCTTGTGATCCGGCAATTTAGATGTAAGGCCGCCCCCTCCCTGACGGCCGCATTGACAAACGCCTTCAGGGTCCTGGCCGGCAGGGCGTGGCCGTCCGTCGGGACATAAAGGCCTCCCTTGCAGTTGCCTTCATAGGCTGGCACCAGGCGCTTGACCTCATCGGGGCCTAATAGCTTTTCATGGGTGAAGCCCAGGGCCTCAACTTTCTCAACCCTCTCGATCAATTGCTGCATCTCGTTTTCACCCGGGCCGATACGAACCTGACCCACCGGTTCAAAACCGCAGTCGTCACCGACAATCTCGGCGAGTTGAGGCCACATTTCGCCCGCCGCAACCGAAAGGGGAATCTCTTCGAAAGCCCGGTTGAGACGCCTGACGCCACCCGCATTCACGGCGGACGCGTGGCGGGCATTGCTTTCCTTCTCCAGAAGGGCTACCCGCCGGCCCATGCGGGCCAGGTTTAAAGCCGTAGAAGCCCCCATTAATCCGGAGCCAATGATGATGATCTCAGGATGTTTCATGGGTCAGTGCGGGTTGCCCAACAGTTCCATCCCCGCAAGTTCGGCGAGGGGCAGATTGCGAACCGGAGAACGAAGGTTGAGCGGCTGCAGGTCGCAGGTTTCGATCGACAGCTCGCCGGCCACGATCTCCGCAAGGCCCGCGCCGCACATCCTCCCCTGGCAATGCCCCATGCCGCAGCGGGTCAGGGCTTTAATTTCATCGGGTTCCCGGCAGCCTTCCCTGATCGCCTGGCGTATATCGCCGGCGGCCACCTCTTCGCAGCGGCAGACAAGTGTCGCGTCACTCACGCGATAGAGGTCATGGCGCGGCTGGTAGAGGGCATCCACAAAGGGACGCGGGGCAAGTTCAGACCACAACTCTTTTTGCAGCCTGCTCAGCGCCGCCGTCTTTAGCTTGACCTGGGGAACCTTCAATCGTCGTGCGATATCAAAGGCTGCCAGCGATCCCTTGAGGCCGGCCGATATACCGCCGTGGACAAAAGCGCCGTCTCCGGCCACATAGATCCTGTCCATTGTGGTCGCTCCAAAGCGGTTGGTTTCCGGATACCAGAAACGCTGAACGGCATCCCAGCGATGTTTTAACCCCAGCAGGCGTGTGAAATCACACCGCGGCACAATGCCTTCATGGATTAGGAACATGCCGGTGCGCAACTCCCGGGTTACGCCTTTGGCGACAAAGGAGACGCTCTGCAAATGTTCTTTCCCATGGGCGGCATAGGACGTGACATGCGGGTAATACGGGATTCCTGAACGTTTGAGGTTCAGCAGCATGACGGCGCCTTTGAGCAGGTAGTCGGAACGTCTGAGCGCCCTCGGCAGAAGCGGCAGGGCGGAGAGCATATTCCCCCTGGGCGTCGTATCGAGTACGGCACGCACTTCTACGCCGAGGTCAGTCAGGTGCCCGACAATCAGCAAAAGCAGCGGACCGCTGCCGCCGATCACAACCGGGCCCGCCGGGATCGTGCCGGAACTTTTGAAATTGGCGTCAACCGCGCCCACCCCCATGACGCCGACAAGGCTCCATCCTGGAAACGGCACCGGTCTTTCCGTTGCCCCGATCGCAACGACCACATATTTGGCGCGCGCCTGGGATGACATTCCCGCCTTTGAAAAGGAGACAATACCATCGGGTTCGATATTCCAGACCGTGGCGCCGCCCAGATACGTCGCCGCACTGGCCCGGAACCGTTCAACCAGGTCCCGTCCGTGGGTGTAGTCAGGGCCCAGGTTACTTAAAGTCTCGTCACCAGCTCTTTCAATATTCCGATAGATCTGCCCACCCGGCGTGGGCTGTTCGTCCAGGACCAGAACATCGAGGTCGAACCCAGCGGCACGGATCGCAGCGGAAAGCCCAGCCGGCCCGGCACCGACGATGATGACATCGTGCATGTTATCCATCATCTTCACCTCCGGGCAGTTCAAGCTGGCGCTTTATCTTCATGCCTTCTCTGACCTCGATGAGGCAGGCCTGTTGACCGGGGATGCCGTCGATTTCCACCAGGCATTCATGACAAACGCCCATGAAGCAGTATGGCGCTCTCGCCTCTCCACTGACAGGCGAAGTTCGCGTGTGCTTCTTTCCGGCATGGCTCAAGATCGCTGCGGCGACGGTTATGGTCTCGGAAACCTGAAGCGCGTGGCCTTCAAACTCGATGGTGACCGTTTTATCTTTTTTACGATTGTGCGGTTTAAACATGGCCATTGAATCTTTCCATTTTGAAATCGTCGATCTGGGCCGGTCGTTCATTACCCAGGATCCATGGCGGCAATAAGGACCAATGCAGTGAGGCCAGGGTGACACAGCTATGGGTCGCTAGAATGTAGCACCCCGGGTAGCCTTTAATTTCGTCATAGATGGGCAGCCCGTCTTCCGTCAAAATTCTCAGGCTGGCCCATGAACGCACGACCCTGGCGTGCGCGAGCGAAGGGAAGATCCGGAGTGCCCGTTGGGCCAATTGCGCCGCGGCGGGAACTGTGGTGGCGGTATCGAAACCGGTATCTTCCTGGGTGTAGCCGATCAAGACGCTGCCGCAGCCGGTCTGGCGAATACCGCTGAACGGGAAGGAGAGAAAGGGGTTTACCCTTGCGGTAGCCAACAGCTGGCCTTTCTGGGGCCTCACAGGGAGCTGGCGGCCCAGCTGGTTATACAAGGCGATGTTCCCCAGGCCTGCCGCCAATACAACCTTTCCGGCTGCGATAACGCCCCGGGAAGTGTCCAGGCGGTAGCCGTCACCTTCGCGTGCAATCGCATTCACCGTACATCCCTGGTAAAAATCTCCTCCTCTCTTGATGAAGACTTTGCGCATGGCCTTTAAAAGCAGCAAGGGATTGACATCACCATCGATGGGGCTGAAAGACCCGCCGGACACCTCGTCTCCCAGTGCGGCTTTTCCGACCAGATCCTGGATCTCCTGGCGATCGAGCATCTGCGAAGGATGTTCCTCGCCATATGCCGCTGCTTCACGGTGCAGTTTGGCGATGGCCTCGGATCGCGCCGCAAGCTCCTGCTGCCCCAGGCTCAGCACCACCCCGGCCCCGAGGCGAAGCTCGACATCCATACCGCTTTCGGCCTCGATTTCACGCGCGAAAGCGGTAAAGGACCTGACAGCCTGTTCAGAGAACCGGGCATATGCGCGACCGCCGCTGCCCTTGCTCTGGGACCAGACCAGACCGAAATTGCCCCTCGAGGCCTTATGAATTTTGCTGACCTTATCCACCATCTGAACCGATGCGCCCTGCTGCACCAGCCCCAAGGCAACGGCCGCGCCCATAAAGCCGCCCCCGATCACACAAACATCATGGGGTTGATTACTTCTGATGACGCTCATTGGTTTGATCCAACCCGGGTGCTTCTCAAATAAAGCGCCCGAACCTTTTTTGCGGATCGCCATGGCCACCGGATGGAATCCAGGGGGTGGCGACAGCGATTCAATGGTTTCGCCGCCATAGGGGCTAACTGTAAAGATGACAGGCTACCGCGCGGCCTCCCCCCAGATCGGTCCATGACGGATACTCGCGGAAACAGATATCCATCGCCTTGGGGCAGCGGGGATGAAAATGGCAGCCCTCGGGCGGCGATATCGGCGAGGGGACTTCACCTTTCAACTCGGCAAACTCCTGCTGGATACCGGGGTCCGGTATCGGGGACGCGTTGCGCAGCGTCACCGTGTAGGGATGCATGGGGTCATCGAAAATTTCGGCCACACTTCCCAGTTCCACGAACTTGCCCAGATACATGATCGCCACCCGCTGGCAGAAAAACCTCACCACCGCCAGGTCGTGGGAAATAAATAGATAACTCAGCGAGCGTTTCGCCTTCAGATGCTGGAGGAGTTGCAGAATCTGCATCTGGATGGAAACATCAAGGGCCGATACGGCCTCGTCGGCGACAATCAATTCAGGATTGAACAGCAGGGCGCGCGCAATACCGATTCTTTGCCGCTGTCCGCCTGAAAATTCATGGGGGTATTTATCGATGGCATTGGCGGACAAGCCCACATTTTCGAGCAACTCTTCGGTCACCGTGCGGATCTCGTTTTTGGGGTAGAGCCTAAAGACGCGCATCGGCTCTTCGAGGGTCTGCCCCACTGTTCTTCTGGGATTCAGGGAAGAGTAAGGGTCTTGAAAAATAATCTGCATCTTTTGGCGCATGTCCCGGAGCGCATTCGGACCAAGGCCGCGAACGTCCGTGTCCCCCAGGGTGATGCGCCCCGCATCCGGCTCGATCAGACGCAGCACACACCTGCCCACAGTACTTTTGCCGCATCCCGATTCGCCTGCCAGGCCGAAGGCTTCCTGCCGGTTTATGCTGAAGGAGACATCATCGACGGCCTTCACCGTGTAGGTCACGCTCCTGGGAAACCCGCGTTTTATCCTGAAATGTTTGGTCAGGTTGTCGACCTGCAGAAGCGCCTGGTCCGTTGCATGCATCATCATAAAACCTTCACTCGCTCAAAAGGCAGCGATCCAGATGGTCCGGTAGGCCTTGCAGAGGCTTTAGCGGAGGGAAGACATCCGGTGTGCACTGCGCCATTTTCCGGCAGCGGCTGTAGAAACGACACCCCCCGGGCATATTGTCAATGGTCGGCACCATGCCCTGAATGGGCGCGATATCCTTGTTGTCCCGGTCGAGTCGGGGAATCGACTGCAGCAATGCCTGGGTGTATGGATGCCGGGGGTTTGCAAATAGCTCGGCCACGGGTGCGGTTTCAACAATGTTGCCCGCATACATGACCGCCACACGGTCGGCCACGTGGGCCACGACCCCCAGGTCGTGGGTTATGAAAACCATCGACATCTGTTGCTTCTGTTTGAGCTCATGGAGCAGATAGAGCATCTGGGCCTGAATGGTGACGTCGAGCGCGGTCGTGGGCTCGTCGGCAAAAACCAGGTCGGGCTCACAGGCCAGGGCCATGGCGATCATGATGCGCTGGCACATCCCGCCCGAGAGATGATGGGGGTAATCATTGTAACGGCTTTCCGGGGCGGGAATTTTGACCATGTCCATCAGTTCCAGGGCCCTTCTTCTGGCCGCCGCCCTACCGCCGCCCCGGTGGTAATAAACCGCCTCGGCGATCTGGCTGCCGACCGTCAAAACAGGGTTTAGCGAGGTCATCGGCTCCTGAAAAATCATGGTCATGGAATTGCCCCTGATTTTTCGAAGTTTTTCCTTCGGCATGGTCAACAAATCTTCCCCCTTGAACAGGGCTTCGCCGCTGTCGATGCGACTGCCGTGTTTGGGCAGCAAACCCATCAGGGAAAAGGCGGTGACACTTTTGCCGCAGCCCGATTCCCCGACGATGGCCAGGGTTTCATTGGGCCTCAGGACAAACGAAATATCACTGGTGGCCGGATACCATCCGGAGCGCAGCTTGAACGCGGTGCTTAGATTCTTTACTTCCAGTACATATTCCATGGCCGTCTGATTACGTTTCATTTCTTAATTTCGGATCAAGCGCATCGCGCAGACCGTCACCCAGCAGATTGGCCGAGAATACGATCAGGAGAATAATCAGGCCGGGAAACAGGGATGCCCAGGGCGCCGTGAGGATATCCTTGAACCCTTCCCGAATCATGCCGCCGAGCGTGGCCGTGGGAGGATTGACGCCGAGTCCGATAAAGGAAAGCGCGGCCTCCGTTCGAACCGCCGTGGCCATCCAGATCGAGCCCATGACCATCAAATCCCCGAGGATATTCGGGAAAATATGGACCACCAGGATGCGCAGATCGGAAAAACCCATGGCACGGCAGGCCTCCACATAAACCTTGTTCTTGGCCGCGATGGTCGGTGCGCGCGCAATGCGGGCAAATCGCGGGATCATGGTCAGGGCCAGGGCGATAATCAGATTGACTTTGCTCGGCCCCAGGATGGCCACGATGAGAAGCCCCATCAACAGGATGGGAATCGACATGAGGACATCCATTACGCCCATGATGAAGCTGTCCAGATACCCCCCTTTGTAGCCCGCCAGCGACCCCAGAATCGTGCCGAAGAACATGGCGACCGCGACGGAAATCGAGCCGATCACAAAGGAGACCCGGCAGCCCCAGATAATCCGCGACAACACATCCCGGCCGTAGTAATCCGTTCCCAGCACAAATTGCGAGGAGGGTGGTTGCAGGCGTTGAATAATATTCTGTTCCACGGGATTGTAAGGCGCCAGAACCGGTGCCAGCAGCGCCACCAACAGCAGGATGGACAGTAAAATCAGACCGGCCCAGGAGGTTTTGTTGCGGTTGAATACCTCGTAGGTTTCTGTGCCTAAATATCTTAAGCGGACAATGGCATTCATTGTTTGCGAATCCTTGGGTCAACCATTCCGTAGGTGAGATCGGTCACCAGGTTTACGAGCACGATGATAAAGGCATAAATGACCATGAGCCCCTGCAGGAGGTTGTAATCACGCTCATCGAGCGCAGCCAGAATCAGCTTGCCGAGTCCCGGCCGGTTGAAGACGATTTCGGTCAGGACCGAATTCCCGACCAGGACCCCCAGGTAGAGCCCAATGATGGTGATCACGGGAATAAGGGCATTCTTTAGGCCGTGTTTGTAAAGAATGATGAACTCGGGAAGGCCCTTGGCCTTCGCGGTACGGACGTAGTCTTCCCCCAGGGTTTCCAGCATAGAAGATCTCGCCGAGCGAACCACGTAGGCCATCATGATCAGGCCGAGGTTCATCGCCGGCAGAATTAGCATGTGGATTCTTTCGCCCCAGTTTTCCATGTTGGGGTCACTGACCACCGGAAACCAGCCGAGGTAGACTGAAAAGGCAAGCAGCAGCAGGATCCCGGAGTAAAAGGCGGGAAAGGACAGCCCCAGAAGGGAGCCGATGCGGGTAAAATAATCGGCCACGCTGTTGCGAAATACGGCCGAAAAGACACCCAGCGGAATTCCAAAAATGACCCCCACCAAGACACCGGCAATCGTGAGTTCAATGGTGTAGGGCATGACCTCCGCCACGATGGCGTTGATCGACTGCTTCCTTATGATCGAGTTGCCCAGATCGCCTTTCATGACCGAAAACATAAACTCACCGTACTGGATGAGAACGGGCCGATCCAGGCCAAGTTCGTGGCGCAGGGAATCAAGGGATTCCTGAGAAGCGGCATCTCCCAAAATGACCTGGGCGGGATCCCCGGGGGCCATGCGGACCACGAAAAAGACCAGGGACAACACGGCCACCAGGATCGGAATGGCGAGCAACAGACGTCGTGCAATAAATTGCAGCATAATACGCCTCTATGGGGTGGTGCGTGGGCCCTTGGTTTTCTGCCTCATACCCGGCTGATGGCGTGCGCGCACCTGCCTCCGTCAAAGGGGGTCATGTGAAGGCCCTGGGCCCACCAGTCCCCGGTACTTCTCCTGGCTGTTTTAAGGGAGAAGTACCGGTCTGGACACGGGCTGTTCCTGATTATTTGAAACGCGTCTTCTCAGTTACCAGGGGCCCGTTGGACAAGCTGTTTTCAAGTTTGTAGCCGTAATCGAGATTGGCTTTGCGACACCACACCAGATACTGCTCGAACAGCGGCACCGCGTAGACGTCTTTCTGGATTTTGTCCTGGGCGGTCGCCCAGAGATTCAGCTGTTTGTTGAGGTTAACCTCGGTCTTGGCCGCCCGGATCTCGGCATCCGCCACGGTGGCATGGGAGAAATTGGTGATCCCGGTCGGCGTGCCCACGATACTGTCGGAGAGGAAAAACTGGCTCAGATAGACATCGGCAACAGGGAAACGCGAGGCGCCATAAAGGACGAGTCCGCTCTGGTTCTGGCGGATCATCTTGTGAAAAGCAGAATGTTCGATAACTTGAAGCTCGAGTTTAATTCCGGCCAGACGCAGCTGCTCCTGGATGACCAACATCGGCAAGCGTAAGGATTCTACCTTGGTGATAACTGCGCTGATGGTTAGTCCGTCACCATATCCAGCCTCGGCCAGAAGTGCTTTGGCCTTGGCCAGGTCGTGCTGGTAAACCATGGCCCCATCGGAATGTCCAAGATAGCCGGCCGGTACCACAGAGTTGGCCGCCGAAGCGACTTCGGGACCAATGAAAGTCACCAGGGCTTCACGGTTGAGGGCATGGGCGATGGCTTGCCTGACCCGGATATCGTCAAACGGCTTTTGGGATGTGTTCAGGTGCAGGTTGCGCAGTTCACCCAGTCCGAAGACATCCACGACCGTGTTCTTTTTCTGGGCCTGGGTTTTGACCCAGCGCGCTTCACGCCGGCCGTAAAAAAGGTCCACTTCATTTTTTTCGAAGGCCAGTTCACGGGTGGCCTCATCCGGCATGAAGCGATAGTTGATGGTATCGATAGCCGGCTTGCCGCGGAAATATTTTTCGTTGGCCTTCAATTCGACGAAACGTTTCGACTGATACTGGGAAAAGGCAAACGGGCCCGTGCCAACGGGATTCATCGCCGCCTGCTCCCCCAGCTCTCCCCAGGCCTTTTTCGATAAGATGAAGCCGCCGTGGTAGTTCACCACAGCTCCGAGAAAGAATGGCACCTTCTCGCTCAAGGTGATTTTCACGGTGTACGGATCGACGGCTTCCACGGATTGAACGGCACTGTACTCCTTGTAGGCCGAGGAGGTTTTTTTCTCTGCAGCTTTCTTTAGTGAAAAGACGACATCGTCGGCGGTCAACTCACCATAATTATTATGAAATTGAACACCTTTGCGCAGCTTGAAGGTCCATACAAGCTTATCCTCCGAAACCGTCCAACTCTCGGCCAGATCAGGCTCGATGGCGTTGAGGTCCGCGGTACCCGGTTTGAAACGAACCAGACCGTTGAAAATCATCGGGAAGATGATTTTATCCTGGGATTTGGTTGACATGTGGGGATCAAGTGAGATGGCATCGCTTCCCAGCGTCCCGATTCTCAGCATGCTGTCTGCCTGGCCGGTGGCGGTCAATCCAAACAGAACAAACAGCGAC
>JAAUXW010075811.1_pt1 | contig 11706 bp, 2 predicted proteins | sample 7278141 | NCBI WGS metagenome assembly JAAUXW01 (sample SAMN14350115, study PRJNA611818) | marine sediment metagenome | isolation source: surface marine sediment (2.1m) | place: French Polynesia: Moorea | collected 2018-08
GACAGACGGACAGACGGAAGGCGATGCATAAGAGCCCACCGTGCATTAGCACCGGTGGGCTCAAAAACGAAAGAGGGCCCTAATTAGGTAAGTGTGGATCCAGTGTCAGCTGTATTGAATCTAGCTTAATCAGATGTCATATGGTCTGACATCAGCATATTGATATACTTCATAATGTAGTTACAGTAAATTAAGATACTGTTTATGACCAAATCTGATATAATCTGCATACCTGGTAAACCGAGGGTATACAAAGGGTGATACCCTTGAAGCCAGCAAATCGGCCCTCCCGTTTGAGCTTAATACTGTAAAAGCTATGCACTGGAGTCACTCTAGTGTACAGGCCACACCAGCATTCCAGAAAACAATTGCCCTTTATATGGTTTTATAGCAACGGGTGGGCCGATTTCCTATCTAATCCAGTACGACCCTTAAGGTGGAAACTGTTATAGTATTGGGTATACTGACCCTTATACCACCTTAGTGTAGACCAGACAGTCTGTTTTAATTTAAAATGAATTTGCTAGTCCATACATTTGCCATCATGAATGTCCATTTAAGTTGAGGGGCAATTATCATGACAAAAGATAGATGATCTTACTATGATTTTCCTTTGGCTAGGCCAAAGGGTTGACCATTAATCATCAGGGGTGTGGTGAATGAATATTCATGAACGAATGTTTTTTAGGACACTTGAATGAATTCTTTTTTCTTTTGTCAGAGACTCTCTGAATAAATTTATCTTGAGGGGGGGGGCGCTCTTGATCTATTTTTCACTATGTTCCCCCACATGATTAATGGTTGATCCCTAAGGTCTGTGAATCTACTAATGCAGTCTGCTACATTAGAACATCAATAAAATTTTATGTTGGGAGTATATTTTGTTATGATAAAAACTGATTGAATGTAGTAATGGTTAAAAGAGATATTTACTTTTATATGGTGGTTAAAGGGCATGTTGAATAGCTTAAAAATACAGATTATATTTGAATGCTCACATTTCATTTTATTTTTAAGATAGAAATTTTCGCAAACATTTTTGGTGCATTATTTGGTTTTGTACATGCTTAAAAATGTTGTCCAATGGGAATGAATGTGAATTTTGATCATCCAAATCTTAAAATTGCAAGTTCATTTTAAAAGCATACCCTTCAATTAACCATATAAAAGTGGATTTTGTAATCTGCCTTAACATGCATGATAAATTAGTATGTTGATATTTTTCACTGAAAAGTACAATAGACAAAAATGTTAAAGAATTGTATTAAAGATTCATCTTTCAGCGGCATCTCTTCTCCATTTCTAACTTTCTTTCTCCCAAAACTGATTATTTCTACCTTACATCCTATTTATGCACAGATCCATGGGATGTGCCTGTTGATGGAGTAGATGTAGCTAGTACTGAACTATCTGCACTGGATGATCAACATCAGGCACAAGGTAGATTACTTATATATGAACACTGATGTTTATTTTTAGTTTATTTCAGTGCTTTATGTGGTAAGCGGTCCTATGTACCATTGGCCCAGAATCACCTAGTGCACACAGCAGTGTCACATTCTTATTGGGACAACTGTGGTGTCATTTAATCATATACATGATGGGGCACACTGTTTATTTTTTTAATCTTTTAATTCTTTCAGAGATTTTAAACTTAAATTCACAGCTTGCTTTGCTTAAGTACACCCTATTGCATGCAACATAGGTGGTGTTTTAACGTGGCATGAAAAAGGTTTTATGTAGCTCACAAATTTGGTTAAATTTAATTAATGTTGATAAGTACTTCTCATGAGTTCAAAGTACTAACACTATTTATTAATCTCTTAACTTCAGTTATGCTTTTCCAAAATAGTATAGCTTACTCTGAAATTTCTGGGTGGGGTATGATTTAATTAGGCTAAGATATGAGTGAGCTTTGCTGGTCTTTAGCCCTTAGGAGAGAATATGGGAACCACTGATCCGGCAACCCTAACATTGTTAGGTTGGAGGGGGGAATGAAGCCATTGCAAACTAGTTACTAGCTACAGCTTTTGGCTACTAATGATGACTAACAACTAACATGATGCTAATTCCCTCTCCCCCTTCAGAGTACCAAGCAGCAATGGAAGTTAAGGAGGAGGATGATAGCCAGGAACGGTCTCATGAAGCTTTGGGACAACAGGGCTCAGAGGGCAAATTTGATGACATGGTTGCACCTTCCCCTAAGGGTTCATTTGACCTTGACCTAGATAAACGTACTTCCTCCCCATTATCCCACTCACCTCCTGATGAAATCTCCCCCTCAAAAGAACAGGCATTAAAAGATGAACTTTCACCTGTATTTTATGACAAAGGTGAAATAGGCCAGATTGCAGTCGGTCTCTCACCAAGTGATGCCATACCAGAAGAGCCAGAACTGTGTGAGGAGGAGGAAAATGATTATGTGTCCTCCCCAGATGATCAAATTCCCTCAGGCTCTGGTATGATGGATGTTGAGTCACCTACTGAGAGCAGGGAGTCAGCTGACATATCAGAGAGTAAGATAAGTTTAGAGGAACCTGCTCCTGTACCAGAACCAATTGAGCCCCTTGAGGAGATTGAACCTAGCACAGAAGGGGCAGTTAATGTTGATGATAGTAGACTGGAGTACATGTCATTTGATAATATTGGGTTTCAGTCAACAGAGCCTCAAAGGGAATTCATGTCATTTGACAATATAGGCTTTGACAGAAAAGACAGGGAAGATAGTGTCGATGTAGAACCAATAGAGAAAGATGATGAAAAGGTTTTAACTCCTGAAGAAATTATTGAAAAACAGAAACAGAAGGAGTTAATCATATTACTTCCAGAAATTGAACAATTACAATCACATGGGAAAATAGAAAGAACTGAACACCATTTTGAAAGTACATATCAGTACAGTGCATATGAAGAACCCAAAATCACAACAAAAACTGTCACAGAAATCACAACAGAAAGCATTGTTGATAGTGAAAGTTTGGTTCAAGATACTTCCACATTTATCAGTGTTGAGGAGAGAGAAGGTGCTCTGGCTGAGCAGTTGGTGGGCTCAGTGATTGAGCAGGCACAAGAAAGAGTGAAAAGTCCTGAAGCTGGTTATGAAGATATAATTGTTGAAGAAAGCATGAAGGATCCTAAGGAAGAGACTGAAGAGAGGGAAACTAGTGATAGGGTTGAGGATATTACTGCACTTGATGATCAAGGCATAGAACAGGAGCAGGTAATAGAAAAACCTTCAATGCTGCATTTAGATGAGAGCAAGGAAATTGAAACTACTGAGCTAACCCCTACAGCTGCCGATGATGAGAAACCATCCCTTGACCCACAGGTCTCTGAACCACATGAATGTATGGATGGTGCTTTTGAAGCAAGTGTCGTTGATAGCATAGTTGGGAGGGTTACTCATGACTTTGAGATAGGAACAGAAGCAGACATGAAAACAAGTACTGGATTCAAGATAGGGCAAATTGAATACCAGCAGGGTGAAGAAACAGTGATATCTGAACATGCTACTGCCACCAGAACTGTCTCATCTGAGTCCTCATCAGATACAATGACAGCTTCAGGTGGTATCCCAGCTCCGCTCTTTACCTCCTCCACATCAACAGACTCAAAAACTGAAGAAATGGGTATTGAATCTCATGACCTTGAATCTAAGCCTGATATCAGTGAATCTAGATTAGATGAGACTGAAACTGAAGATGCAGTTCACATTATTTCTGCTACTGATGACCAGCCTCCATTATCTGCTGAGTCAGTTCCAGAAGAGGACATTATTACAGCAAAACCTCTAGAAGTAATTAAAGAAGGGCAACTAGTTGATGAAGAGATCAAGGCTCGGGTTTCTTCTGAAGTATCAATAGACAGAACTGAATCTGCATCTCTTGATAGTGAGGACCTTGAAGAACCCTATGGTGATCAAAAGCTAGAGTTAGAGGAAGAGATGCAGATTGAAATCACTCCATCCCCACAGGTTCCTATTGAACATACAGAATCAAAAGAAATCCAAGAGACAGCAGCTGAACCTGTTGCCCCTAGCAAACCAATGTCTACTGAATTGGAGCTCCCAAAAGAGGTTACTTCACTTTCTAGTGAAGAATTGGTCAAGACATCATCATCCTCTGACACATCTGCAGAACCAACATTATTAGCAGCAACATATGATTTAGATTCCGGATCTATTTCTCGTGTTGTTGCTAGCTATGATGTCTCTGAAGATTCTGTAGAGAAAACATCATTAGTTGTAGAGAGCCAGCCAAAGACTATTCTCTCTAGCCCAGAGGATGATGTCTTTGAGGGAGGTATGGCTGGTGGACAGATTCCACCCAAGGACAAATGTTCAGATGATGAGCTACCCTGTGCAGAAAAGACAAGTGAGATTGAATTAGTTAGTGTCTCCCCTCCTCCAGAGGAGAAGCAATCTGAAGGCACAGAGGCAGAGAGACAGGAAAGTCCTTTTGAGTTAGTTGAGGAAAATGACTTGGTTGGTTACACTGAATATGAAGATGCTTTAAAAGCTCACAGTTCTTTAGGACAGGAAGCTGAATCAGATGTATTAAAGCAGACAGTTGAAAGTGAAGAATCTCAGAGGCCTGATGTTCTTGAGACACAATCTACTGAGCAAGAAGTAAAACCATTTGTAACTCTTGAGCAAGAATCTCCTTCTTTTGATCATTCTTCCCCCATCAGTAGCAGTGAGCCTTCAGATATACGGGGACCTATATCCCCCCTTGATGCACCTTTAGAGCAGTTACCAGGTGTTATCCATCCACCTGTTCCAGAGGAAATAATTCAATTACCTGAGGAAGGAATATCTGATGCTTCCATTGAACCAACATACATACATACAAATGGACCAACGGAGGTTGACTACATACCAGAACAGGATGAAGAGCAGGCACCTTATATTCAACCAGAAGTTTTAGAACAGGAAATAGTTGAAGCTAGTCGTGAAGAGGAACCACAACAAGCAGTATTGGAATTTTTACCAGAAGAACCTGTACCAGAAGCCACCATGCAAGCTATGGAACCAGAATCAGCGATGAAAAGTGATGAGGCTATCCCACAAGAAATTGAAGAGCTACATGAAGAAATTCCACCCACCGTGACTGGAGAGTCAGAAATAATAGAGAAAGACCAGCACCTCCAAGATGTACATGGAGCTGAGGACACTGAAAAAACATCTGAGTTTCCTGATACTTTTGAATCAATTGTCACTGCAGTGCCTGCTGCAGAAGCCTTTTTGCCAGAAGAGTCTGAAACAAAATCCCATGAAGATGAATCTATCCTGGTATCTGTGGATGGTACTCAGGTGTCAGGTGTTCAAGATGTGTATGCTGCTGAATCAATGTCTGAAGATATACAAATATATGACACAAAATATACTGTGGAACAAACAGATGATCTTGTGGTGTTAGATCAAGATGAGGGGCTCGACGAAGAACTTCAAGCATTGGCAGATGAACAAGATGAAGCTGACGAAGACCAAATTCCAGTTGAAACAGGAGGTCTAGAACCTGAAGGTAGGACATCAAGTGGCAGTCATTCTGATCCTCAACTTAGGGAACTCCAAGCTAGTGAAACGCCTGATCGTTTTGACTTAAAGCCAATGGATCCTGTTGATGAAATTAGACCTGTTTCTCCTATTCCTGATTATGCTGAACAAGAAGATCAAAGTGAACCTGAAGATAAACTGCAAGAGGATGAGCACAAACAACCTTCAGTACAGTTTGAAGAACAAAGAGAAGAAGAACCAATGGAGACTGAATCAAGTGATATTCTTCAAGAGAAAGCCACTATGTTTGTGCAAGATGTCTTGGTTGAAGCCACAGCTACAATTCAGTCATCAGAAAAGAGTGATGAAGAAATGATTTCAGAACCTGACGAAGACAAGGAAATGGTTTCTGAAGAAGAAGGAGACAAAGAAATGATCTCTGAGTCTGAAGAGGAAAAAGACGTGCCTGCTGTTAAGGACGGAGCTGTAATCCAGGAAATCGAAGTACACAGAGAGTATTCTCCAGAAACCCCATCTGATGAAGATGTAAGGGCAGATGTTATAAGAGAGGAGGAGGAAGAAATGGAGGAAATGCAAGATAGTGAGGAGGTTCCAGGGATAACTGTGACTCAACACTTACACAAAGAGATAGATCAGGATGATTATCCTATCTCATATGCTCCTAAAACAGAATTAGAAGATGAAGGTGAAAGGTCACAAGAAAGTGACATGGAATTGGAACAGAAAGAAGGCAGTGATAAAATGAAAATGGATAGTGCTATTGATATTTCTGGAGAGGCTACTTTTTTAGACAAAGCCGAGCCTCCCCAGACAGTAATGACTAGTGAAATACAAGACGAGCATGAGCAGGATCCTTTTTTAGTCAAAGGCCTCCCTGCTCGAGCTCCGAAAGAGACTAAAGAAGATGATCAAATGGAGTTTGATGTGGGAGGATTAATCCATGGAGGAGTATCAATTGCTCAAGAGATTGATTCTCAGGGTAACATTATAATGTTACAAAAAGAATATCCGGAAAGTGATTTGATTAGTACTGAAGAGCAAATGGTTGATATCATAGTAAAAGAGGGAAAGGAGAGTGTTTTGGAGCCACAAGGGTTTCAGGATATAACATCTGATTTAGCCAGCCCTGACCAGGAACTAGCCCCAGCTGCTCTTGTCAGTGATGCAACAGGCCCAGTCCAGGTAACAACAGCCATAGCTATTGAAGAAGCAGATAAATTGATCATTCATGCGGATGAGCTGCAAAGTCCTGAGGATTATGGAGATTCATCTAGTGTCGATAGCTTTGCTACTGTTGTTGCCACTCACCCTGAGGAAGAACATGAGCATGAGGATAGATTGGCAGAGGTGGCTTCAATGACATCCTCTATACATTCTGATATGCAAACCTCAATTCATGAGGATCAGCCAGAGCCTCCAATCAGCATAGATGTAAGGGATAAGGTGATTGATGAAGATGAACAGGAAAAAATGAGTGAAGATTCTTCAAGTAGTGAAAAGTTTGAGATAATTGATAAAGCAGACATTAAGGAAAGTGATAGTGAAACTGGTGAGATTGATAAAGAATCTTCAGAAGATGAAATGATAATCCATGAAAGCATAGAATTGGAGGCTTTACAAGACCGTACCCTTGACTTTTTGACATATCCTAGACGGGAGCTGGAGGGAATCAAAGAGGAATCTGAATCTGATCAAAAGGATTCAGGTGAAACCACAACTAGTTCGTCAGAACGTTTAGAAATTAGAACAACAGATTCTTCTGACCGCATAGATTCCTCTGACCGAATATACAGCTCCCCCGACTTGCCTTTAACATCACCTGAAATTCATGGAGTGAAATTCTTTAGCAAAAGTGCAGAGAAAGATGATATTTCCATTTCCTCATCTTTACTTGAATTTGAACAACTTGAAAAGGAGGCTGCTGAAAAGGGCAGCTTAGACTCATTTACCATTCAGGCTCCTGAATCACCTGGAATTTCAGGTGCAGCTAAAACAGAAGAGAATATTTCTTTGTCATCCTCACTGGCTGAGTTTGAGAAAATAGAAAGTGAGATGTTTCATTCAGTTTCCATGGAAAAGGTTGGAACTGACAGTAAAAGCGGTAGTGCAGAAAATGGGTCATTAAATTCCCTAACCGAATTTGAAAAAATTGAGCAGGCTTTGCAAGCTGAATCTGAAAATGATCAGGCTAGAAGTTCCTCTGATAGAGATAGCTTAAAATCGTCAAGTTCATCCCTGTCTGAATTTGAGCACTTAGAAAAAGCCCTGAAGGCTGATGATGACCAAGAATTAGAGGATGAAGCCAGGAAGGTGGTTAGTTTATTGGAGTCAGGGGCTCTTCTTCCAACGGACCATTCCGAAAGTGCTGAAAGTGCAGGAGAAAGTCCAAGAACGAAAGCTTTCCCATCACTTTCCCAGGAACAACTTGTTGACCCACCCCAATTGGTAAAAGATCCTTCTTTTGAAAGGGATGATCTCATTGTTCCTATTCCCACAATGCCCAAAAGTCCAGAAGAGGAAATGGATAGGGATTCCCTTAGTGATCAGGACATGGAGGAGCAGATAGAGGTAGAGGAGGTCATCCAAGAGGTTTCAGCAAGTGTTGAAGAAACAGAGGCTGTTAGAGTTAGCAGACAACTGCAAGAGGCTCTCAGATCAGCATCTATTGAAAGTGAGGAGTGTCCTATAGAGACAATAGAACGTGAACATTCCTCAGGGGCAGAAGCTGATATAGATTCTTTAGATGGTAGGGATGATGAGGAAATGAAAAAAGACCTGTCTACAGCAAGCACTACACTCATTTCTGATGTTGTGCCAGCTGAACAAAGCACAAGAGAAATTGATGTTGATTCTCTGCAGGGAAGTGAGTCACACAGTAAATCTGGGGCTGTTGACTCAGATTCCCTTCATGATCAAGACTCTGTCATGCAAGTATCAGCTGACTCCTTCGAGTTTGATCAAACAGGCGCATCAACCTCCCCACTGCCAGAATTCCATGTTATGCAAAGGTCCACTGATTCGACTAACATAATGGACCGTTCAGCAGACTCCCTTGAACTTGATCGAGCTGTAGCAGAGCCACTTAACACTATGGAACGATCCACTGAAGATTCATCCATCTGTGGAATAATGGAAAGGTCTATTGATTCTCTTGAACTAGACTCCAACATGCAAGAATCCCTCTCAAGACAAAGTTTTGATAAAGATTCCCTGCATGATAAGGACTCCCTACATGATAAAGACTCTCTACATGACACTGAGGGTGTGACAGCAGAGAGCAGTGAACCCACATACCATTCTAAAGAGTCTGATACTGTCATGGTTTCATCTGCTGATTCACTGGGTGATGTACAAACACTTGAGAGTGTTCCCCCTCCTGATGTTATGGAGATGTCTGTGGAGTCTGGAGCCTGGAGCCAAACAAGCTCAATATTCTCGCAGGAAACCATGAAGTCTAGTACAAGTGAACAGTACAGCCACAGAGACATTATGATGATGTCCACAGACTCAGCTGATGATATTCTAGATGAATATGAACCACCACTTGAAAAGATCACTGAAGTTCAAGGTGAGCATTTAACCCAATGGGAACAGTCCTATGAGCATGTGCAAGGCACAGTGGAACATTCATATGAGCATAGTACTGTAATGACACAAGATTCTGAGGGCAATGTGGCTTTTGCCCAACAAATGACTTATGATAATAGGGCAGTAGAGGCTGAAAAAGAAATACCAGAATTAGAACCAATGGAATATACTGATAGCAGCGCTGCTGCTGAAAGTAAAGAAGCAATAGATATGCCTTTGAGGGGGAGTATGCAGACAGAGGTGAGAGAGGCCCCAAGACCATTCCAACTTGGGGGACAGGTCAGGCCTCAAAGTCAGGAGAATGTCGGGCAGTATGAGCCCTATTCAGCCCCCTCCCACCAGCACCACTCCAACCTGTCCTCCCCATCCTCTGAGTCCTCCCATTCTGAGACCTGCTACTGTGGACCTGCCTACTTGCCAACAGTCAGTGGTGGGGCGGGCTCGGGCCCAGGCCGGAGTGACAAGCCAGCATACAGTGGAGGTAGTACTCAAACACACGCCTATGTCTGTTGCATGTTTCACCAATTGCACTTTGTTGTATGCACATGTATTTCACTGGCTATTTATTTTTCTTCATAGTGTCCGTTGGCACAAGTGATGTCTGGCATGTAAAATAACATTATTAACCACAGTGATTAAAGACTATTGTTCAACAAAGGTATGGTAACACCTACTTTCAATCTTGCATGCAATTGAAATGATTTAGACAGTGAGTTATTAATGGGTCTTTGAAGCTTAATTTTGAGAGAAAAGCTGATTTTCTAATAGTGATTGAATATTTGAAATCTTGAAAAAAAAATGTTCCCTTTAACATTTTGAAAGTTAACATAATTTCATTTAGGTGGTTTTTCACATCACTCCCTTTCAAAATATAAATTGCTTCATTTGATTTTTGGCTTTGATCAGTCTAGAACTGAATTAACTGCTTCAAACCATTCAATATATTTCTATTGTGCCTACTGATATTATGAAAATGTTATATATTTATAATATTCATAAGAAAACGGTGTTATCTTTATTTTGTAGATGTCTGGTGTAATTTTTTTTATATATTTTCTTATTGATATTATTTTTTTTTACCTTTCATATAGATCCCAGGAATGTTGGAATCCTAAGTCTTGTTCAATAGGCCTTTTGTTTTCCATTCCAATAATTTGTACTGTACAGTGTTGTCTAGAAATCCAAAATATCCAAGTGGATTGTTGGTGATTGGCTGCTTATTGTTGTAACTACCATCTTCCTTTATCCATTGTCACATAGCATTGTTCCAGAGTCCATTGTGCCCCTGTTATTACAATATTACAATACATTAAAATATTTCCAGACAACTTGCACCAAAACTGAAATAAATGAAACATTTGTTTATTATTTTGTTGAAAGATATTGGAATCTTATGCTTCTTATTTTCCTATTTCTTTATTTACATGCACTGTTCTTCCCTTTTTTGTCAATAGATTCTATACACAACTTGTGATTGTGTTGTTAAATAGATGCTAATATTCAGTTTTCATCAGTCAAGTTTCTATAAGACAATGCAATTCACCAGATAATGCACTTTTTGTTCACATATCACGCACCGGGTATATTTATCAAAGTTTTTACTCATTTCATCGAGCTATGACAAACCATGGCATTTCATTATAAACTAATGCAGGCCTAAGGCCATTCCCAATTGATAGGTAGTTTCTTTAAATCTCTGATACAAAATCTAACCAGGCAACAAAAAAGAACCCCTGAAAAAAAACAAAGCCTACTTACATTTTTGGCTAATTCAACATCATTCATCTCACATGAACAAAGTCCACATGGCTAAAATACTGCAGTCAAGTCTGAAATTATTATAAAGAATAATGTCTTCTGCTTATACTTATACTTGTTTCAATGACATAAGATTTCAGGTTACAGATTTCAAGGTTCGTTTTCCAGGATGGAATGGATTCTGTTTATCGAGCTGATGGATTTTTATGTCACCTTTTTCTAAATGTTTTCTATTAAGGCTATATGCTATGACTAACATGGGCTTTTACTGACTAGGATACTGATAGTTCAAAATTCCTGGGACTGAACCACCTCGTTTTTAGAATGAAGGCATCACTCCTCCCCTAACTTTTAGGATACTTTAGAAATGTCCTCAAAAAGGACCCATGGGCAGCATGTAGCCTTAAGATATAGAATCATCCTCTTTATGAATCAGTGCAGTAAATCCTTTCATTGTTTGGAATGCTACCTCCTCTAGCAGCACCTAATATTGTAACAGGGAATTTTTCAATTGCAATAGTTTGCCAAGGTATCAATTCAAAAACTGTTTAGACAGTAGAGGACATTAAGATGTTTCCAGTCAGTCATTGTGTCGTGATTCATGTAAAAAGATATTTTGTGTCTGTCCATATTTGAGATCTTCGATTTTTATCCCAACATGTGTAGCAGAAAGGGTGTGGTTCTACACAGGTTCTACTGTAAATCAACTATATTTGGCTGCTATAAAATTTGGTGTTTGGGCCAAAGTAGACCTATTTGGTGCATTTTAATTTGGCGTTGTCAAGACCATCTGAAAAATGAGTACATGTATTGATGAAATGCACCCTCTGTATAATCAACATTAC
>JAAUXW010023668.1_pt1 | contig 11684 bp, 9 predicted proteins | sample 7278141 | NCBI WGS metagenome assembly JAAUXW01 (sample SAMN14350115, study PRJNA611818) | marine sediment metagenome | isolation source: surface marine sediment (2.1m) | place: French Polynesia: Moorea | collected 2018-08
AAACCGACGATGGAGGCGGCGTTCGCGTCGTGTTGCGTGGTTATTCTGCATTATTCGAGGGAAGTCCGGGGGGTTCCAGGCTCGAGCGCCGGAATCCGGTGCGCGAACATCCTGGCCCCCACCCTGGAACCTCCGTGGAACCTAACTGTTGGGGGACCTGGGGGTATTAGCGGCCGAAAGCGCGCCGGATTGAGGGCGTGGAGGCAGTGGCATCTCTCAATGTCGGTCTGCCGCCCTTCGATTCCTTCGTTTCGAATCCTTGCGCGAACGGCTGACATTGGGTCTTGGGGTATACGTATTGCCGGGGTGCTCGTTGAACAATAATCAAATATCCTCATCTCGGGAAAACAGTGCTGGACTCTGTCCCTCGTGCTGCTTTCCCGGCTCATTTCGTCTTGCCGCCAACACCCGAGTGCTGGCCTTGCATCCGTTGCGCCGGCCGTTTTCAGGATGAACGCCTGGGACAGGATTCGGTACTGGGCCCTGTCCCTGGACCTGCAGTTGAGCCGCCTGACGTTCGGCCTCGAAAAGATCCCCCTGCTGGGAGGTGTGCACCGCGAGGTGACCACGGACGTGCAGATACTCAGTGAAGCGGGCCATGCTGAAATGCAGCTCAGCGTCAGTTTCAGATCCCTCTCAGCCTGGGCATGGACTCTCTGTTCATCCTCGGATTTCTCATCGTGGGCCGTGATTTCTGGGACAAGGTGCGCGCGCTGTTCGTCCATCGGGCCAAGGCAAGCTTTCCGGACGCTTGAGCAGAAGGATCAAGGAGACAACCCCCTACCGGGAACGTGGTTGCGGTTCCCGGAAAAGGTCGGGTATTCTGGTCCCCTCTCCCCACTGACGAAAAAAATACCTGATCACTGAATTGGAAAGACAGGAGCGAATAATGAAACCATCGATAACAGTCCGAAATCTCGTGTTGGGAGCGGCCCTGAGCATGGTTGCAAGCGGTTGGCATGCCGCTGCAGTAGCCAAATCGGCCCCCGAGTACGTGAAACCGCCCCTGAAGCTGAATGCGGCCTTGATCGTGCCGGACGACAAGATGGTGGGGCCGGGCTATAAGATGGACCCGGTGGCGATCAACGACGGATTCAGCAACACCTACACCCTCGCTACGGACGCGGGTCAGGTGAAAGTGGTGAGCGACTATCAGCTTGCGCGCCAGATCCAGGAGGTCCGGGCCCTGCGTGCCCTGAACGAGATGAGCCAGGCCGGGGTGTTCGGGGATGCCATGAAAGAAGGGGTTATGGCGCCGGTTGAGGGCGGTAAGGCGCTGGTAACCGCGCCGGTGGAGACCACCAAGGGCGCCGTCAAGGGCATAGGGCGCTGGATGGGCAATATCGGGCGCGCCGTCAAGAGTGACGATCCCTACCAGGAGGGCGGGGTCTCGGCAGCGGTCGGCTGGGCCGGGACCAAGCGCGCCTTCGCCCTGGAGCTGGGCGTCGATCCCAACACCGACTGGGAGCCCCTGCAGGAGGCGCTGACGAAGGTGGGCCGGGCGGCGTTCGCGGGGGGTATCACCGTGGGGGTGGCCATGGATGCCGTGGGCACGGGCACCGTCGGCACCGTAATAACGGTCACCAGCCTCACCGCGGACATGAACGCCGTCTTGTTGGACAACCCCCCGGAGGGCCTGACCAAGATCAATAGCAAGAAGCTCAAGGGCATGGGTATCTCAAACAACGTCATTGATCCCTTCCTGCTCAACTACAACTACACGCCCATGGAGAAGACCCTGCTGGTGGCGGCCCTGGAGCGCATGAAGGGGGCCAAGGGGCGGGAGCTGTTCATCGCTCAGGCGACGGCCGCGCCGGACAAGGTGATGGCGCGCTACTTCCAGCAGAACGCCGAGATGATGGCCCACTATCACACCAAGGTGCAGGCGACGGACCTGGTCAAGATTGACAACGAGGTCTGGCAGCTGAACCGCAAGGGCGTGCTGGTGGGGGCCTTTCCCATCGATTATCTGGCCTGGACCTCGGAGGCCTCCACCATCGCCGGTGGCGTGGAAAAAAATCCCAAGGCAAAGCAGCGGGAGCTCTGGCTGGAGGGCAGCGCCTCGCCCGAGGCGCGCAAGGGGCTGACAGCCCGGGGCTGGAAGGTGAACGAGCGCGTGGGGTTTCTGACGGGCAAGCCGCTGCAGGAGCAGACCGCGGCCGGCGCGGGCATGGGCGCCGTGGGTGCCGGGATCGGATTGATGCGCTGATCGCTTTGCGGTGAGTTGAAATTGTTCGCCACAGAGGCGCAGAGTTCACAGAGGTGAACGCCTTTGCCTGCAAGACCTCTGCGCCTCGGTGGTCCCTGTGTGCCCACCTGTGCCTGAGGATTTTCGGCTCTTCAGGAAAATCCGTGAGTACTCAAAATCTAATAGTAAGCTCTCGCAAAGGCGCAAAGACGCCAAGAACGAAATGCAGTTTGTTTTTCCGACAATAGCTCATAGCTTTGCGATCTTTGCGTCTCGGCGAGAGCCATTGTTTCCAGGTTGAGTATCCGGTTCGGGTTTTAATCCGCTCAAGACTCCTTGCCAGCCAACGCCGAGCGGAGCCTGTCACAGACCGTTTCCAACACATTGATGCGGGCATAGAGCTTGTCGTTGCCAGGGATCAAGGTCCAGGGGGCGTACTCCGTGCTGGTGCGGATCACCATTTCATTGACGGCGGTCTTGTAATCGCCCCACCTGTCCCGGTTGCGCCAGTCTTCGTCGGTGATCTTGTGTTTTTTGTAAGATGTCTCTTCCCGTTGTTTGAATCGGTGTAACTGTTCCTCCTGGTCGATATGCAGCCAGAACTTCAGAAGGACGACGCCGCTCTCCACCAGTTGTTCTTCGAAGTCATTGATCTCGGCGTAGGCTCGGCGCCATTCTTCGTCAGAGGCAAAACCTTCGACCCGTTCCACCAGCACCCGCCCGTACCAGGACCGGTCGTAGATGGTAACCCGGCCTGCGCGGGGGATTTGGCGCCAGAAGCGCCACAGATAGTGTTGGGCCTTTTCTTCATCCGTGGGTGCGGCGACGGGTATGGTGCGATAGAGCCTCGCATCGATGCCATGGGTGATGCGGCGGATGGCCCCGCCCTTACCGCCGGCATCCACGCCCTCAAACACCGCAACGCTGGATCTTCCCTGGGCATAGGCCTTCCAGGTCAGCCCGTTGAGTTCCGCCTGGAGCTGTTTGAGTTCGGATTTGTAGGTCTCCCGGTCCAGCTTTCGGCTCAGATCCACCCTATCGAGCACGGTGATCTGCGCCTGTTCAGACACGGGAACGCTGGGGGCATGCGAGATCTCGTCCACGCACACCGGCGATGGGGAATTCAGCCGAGTGCGAATCGACTCCAGCAGGGTGCGCCCCACCGTCAGGTCGCGGTATCGGCGGTCGGTCGCTTCGATCTGGTACCAGGGCGCGATGCCCATATCGGTAAGTCTGATGAGTCTTTCGGCTACCCGTTCGAAGTACTGGTAATGCTCGCTCAGGTTCGACAGCTTGGGAGCCATCCGCCAGCGGCTGCGGTCGTTGCGCTTGAGCTGCTTGAGGCGTTTTCGCTGTTCTTTCTCGGGCAGATGAAACCAGAACTTGACCACCAGCGCCCCGTCTTCCGTCAGCATCCGCTCGAATGCGGCGATTCGTTTCAGTTCATCGTCGAGCTCCGCATCGCTTATGCGGTTGCGGACCCGATCGTTGAGGGGCGACATGTACCAGGAGCCGAACATGATGGCGACCTCGCCCCGGGGCGGCATGGTGCGCCAGAAGCGCCAGTAGCGCGGGCGTTCCCGCTCCTCGTCAGACTCCCCCCAGTAGGCATGGGTCTGCAGCCCCCGGGTATCCAACCACTCGTTCAGCCGGTTTACGACTTCGCCCTTGCCGGCCGCTTCCACGCCGGAGACGATCACGATAACCGGGGTGTCGCTGGTCTTCAGGTCCCGCTGCGCGGCGAGGAGCTCCGTGCGCAATTCCGGAACCTGTGCCCTGAAATCGGCTTTATTGACCCTGCGGCCCACTTTTGCAGCTTCGAACATGTCGGTTTCCTGGTTGGGAATTTTTCTGGCGGTGCCAGGTTACGCCTCAATGGGGCATCAAACAATAAGTGTTGTCGGCTTCAGGTCTCGGATTTTGACCTCTCAGCCCGTAGGCTGGGGTGAACCAGCCAAACCCAACATCGTCCAATTCAAAAGGCCTACCTTGGGTTTCCTCGCCCCAACGACCCGCACCCTGTAGGAGCCCGCTTGCGGGCGAACCCGGCCTCGGAGATTGTCTGTTCGCCCGCAAGCGGGCTCCTACGGTCTCATAAATCCCGTAGGTTGGGGTGGGCCTGCGAACCCCAACGCGCACCCTCCGATGATCCCGGGACCTCAGCAATCTCAACGGGTTCAGGAGAAATAGAAATACAGGCCCGAGAGGACATTGAGGACGATGAAGCCTGTCGGGAACGCCCAACGGGCGTGCCAGTCGAAGCGGTCTGCCAGGAGGCGCGCGCCCCGGCGATTCAGGTGGTCCACCCAGAGGTTGGATATCACACAACTCGCCATCCCCAGATAGGCGACATAGACGAAACCGTCCATCAGGATGAAGTAGGAGATGTCCGGCAGGTCGGAGGACACCAGTGACTGGAAGGCCACAATGGTGAGCAGCCCGATGAAGGAGACGTCCATGCGGCTGCCCAGGGATTCCCGGTCCATCCAGAACACCGACATGCTGAGCAGGACGATCAGCGACATCGGAACCGCCACGGCCCAGATGGTGTAGGCGGGCCGTCGTTCCATATCCAGCGAAACTATCAGCATGGAGTAGGTGTTGGCGGAAATGTCGTCCTGCTCGACGATCGTCTCCACGTTCATGTTCAGCAGATTCCATTCGGGCACGCGGATGTGGCGGGCGGGCAGGTCGGTTATCCCCGAGGTCAGCTTCACCTCCGTCGCCAGAAAGGCCTGGGATTCGAAGATCAGGTGCAGCTCCTGCCGGTCGAAGGGATAGCGTCGCAGGTTCATGGGGCTTCTGGCCGTTAGGCTGATCTCCTGGAAGAGCGAGACCGCGCCGTCGGGCCGGATCCGCAGCGTGATGCCTGCTATGGAGCTTAAATCGACGCCGTTGGCCACCACCACCTGGGGCCACCAGCCGGTGAATATCTCGAGGAACTGAAAGGGGCCCTGATAGATCTTTTCCGGGACGCCTGCCGACGCCGGATCGAAGGCCTGCCGCGTATCCTTCCAGTTGAGGGCCAAGGTCCCCTTGACGTGAAAGGTTTCTTCCTGGTCGTCGATCCTGGTGATGTCGCTCAGATAAAAGAGCGCCTCCACGGGCACCGGCCGCGATCCCGGCGGCAGGCTGAGTATCGCGAGATACTCCTCGGTCTGAGCGAATCCGGGTGCGGCCATGATCAGAAGCAACAGGCAGAGCCAGCAGGAACGCCACAAACCGTATGTGTCCTCTGTGGTGAAATAACCGGGTTAGTATAACTCTTGAATCAGGCGTCTGTCAGTCGCCTCGGGCGACCGGGTCAAACAGGCTCAGCCAAGGCAAAGTGTTCCATTATGAAGCGCGCGACTTCCCGGGGCTGATTGAGATCCAGCCGCGGGGGAGCATCAGGGCCCGCGTCCATCGGCATGTCGGTGGCGATGGCTATTACTTCCGGGTCCCTAGGGTAGATCAGAGGTCTGCCGAGCGACGGTCGGTGCAGCTCTATCCTGGGAAAGCGCTCTCGTTTGAAGCCTTCCACGAGGACCAGGTCGAGCATCTCGGCGTGCAGCGCCGTCAAGGCCTCGGCCAGTTGGGGTTCCGGGCGTCCCTCGGGAAATTCGGTGATGGTTGCCATGCGTCGTCGCGAAGTCACCACGGTCTGATCGGCGCCGGCCTTGCGCAGTTCATAACTGTCCTTGCCGGGCTGGTCCAGATCAAAGCCGTGGTGGGCATGCTTGACCAGGCCCAGGCGCAGACCATTTGCCTTGAGCAGAGGGATAAGTCGCGTCAGCAGGGTGGTTTTACCCGTCCCACTGAAAGCGCAGAAGCCTATCACGGGACAGGGAAAGTCGCTCAGTGGTGAGATTTCAGGCTTACCCCTTGTCACGCACGAGATGCTCGGCCAGTAAATCGGTGAGCCCGACCACCTCCACCTCCATTTCGTTTTCTTCCAGGCCTTCCTCCAGAACGATTCGGCAGTTGGCGCAGGCGGTGACCATGGTCGAGACCCCCAGCTCCCGCAGCTGACGTTTCTTGCGGTTGAACGCCTTCAGCCGCAGCTCGTCTGCTCCTTCGTTGGCGCTGACGCCGCCTCCCCCTCCACAGCACCAGTTCATCACACCACGATCTTCCATTTCCACAAAACTGGAGGCCACCATGTTCAACAGATTGCGGGGCTGTTCCACTACGCCTCCGCGGCGCACCAGCTGGCAGGGGTCGTGAAAGGTAAGGCGCTGCTCGGCGACACCTTCCGTCTTCAGACGACCCTCCGTGCGCAACTGCTCCAGGAGCTCCACGATATGGATTACCTGAAACGGGTAGGATCTGCCGATCAGATCCGGCCCCTCCCAGCGCAGTGCCACATAGGCATGGCCGCACTCGGGGGAGATGACGTATTTGACGCCCAGTTCCTCGGCTGTTTCCGCCACCCGTCCTACCAGCTCGGCGGCGGCTTCGGAGCTGCCGATCTGGATGCCGCTGTTGGTGGCCTCGAAGGCCTTGCTGGAGATCGTCCAGTTCACGCCCGCGGCATGGAAAATGCGCTGCAGACTCTCGATATACTCCGGAAAATTGACCACCTCCATGGAAGACAGCAGGACCATATATTCCGCGTCCTCCCGATCCATGGGGACCGTGAGGCCGGTGGCCTGCTCAACATGCCTGATCTGGGCTTTGAGCGTGCGCAGGGTCACGCCCATAGGACTGCCGATCTTGAGCGCCCGCTCGGTGGCGCTCTGCAGGCCCTCCGGCGCATAGCCGCCTGCGGCGAAGGCCTCCCGTTGTCTGCGCAGCATATAGGCGATGTCATTGCCCACCGGGCAGACCATGGAGCAGCGGCCGCACATGGTACAGCTGTCGTAAATGATCTCCTGCCAGCGTTCGAAGTCTTCTTCCGTAAGGTCTTTCAGCATGCCCAGCCTTGCGCCGAGCTTGCCGAAAAAGGTCTTTTCGCGGGCCCACAGCCGGCGCATCGGCTCCAGCTTGTAGATGGGCGTATAACGGGGGTCGCCGGTTTCCGTGTAGAACAGGCAGGCCTCGGCGCACAATCCGCAATGCACACAACTGGAGAAGTAGGCGGAGACCTTGGCGTCGATCTGGGAGCGCATGACCTTCTTGCCGCGCTCAGGGTCGTGATACTTGGTCACTTCAACCATGGTCGCTTCCCTCAGGCGTTCACGCCCTTGCGCCCCATGGCCGCACCGGTGTATCCCCGGGCGATCAGGAAGGTGAAGGCGTGCATCAGGCGGCTGAACGGGAAATAGATCATCAGTATCTCAACCGTCAGCATGTGAATGGCGCGCAGGCTGTCGTGGGACTGAAGCAGCGCCATACAGCCGGTGAACATGACCATAAAGGTGAGGATGGCCGCCGCATGATCGTCGAAGGTGGAGATCTGACGCATCACCGGATGCATTACCCTGCGCAGCCATGCCAGCAGCAGCCCGGCGAAGGCCAGGTTCGCAGCCAGAATGAACAGCCAGTGGGGCGCGGGTGTCCAGCCGAAACCGAGGATTCGTTCCTCGATGAACGCAATGTGCGGCGCCGCGAAGAAGAGTACGATGAAGAGGCCGATGTGAAACATGTAACCCGCGATCAGGTGGAAGGCCGCGCCGCGGGTGAAGCCCGGAGCGGTCCAGGAGCGGCTGACAATGGTGCGCAGGGCGCCTGCCAGCCCGGGGCCCCGCGTCGGCGCCAGTTCCGCCTGTCTGCCGTGGCGGAACACATCCACCAATCGCAATGCGACACCGACTACGAAGATGACAACCGCGACATACCACATTGGTCCTTGAACGAAATCCAGAAACATCGCTTTTCCTTTCTGCTCCGACGACGGTCGGCGTGAAAACCAAGGAAACTCTGATTAATTCAGAGTTTCCTGCAGCACAGGGATGTGCTGCCGTTTTCGATCGCTGTAGGCGATTGAAAACGAAGGGAAGTGAAAACCGCGTTTTCCGCTTCCCGTCTATGAAAAACCCAGGGATGGGTTTTTCATAGCCCAATCAAAGAAACTCCGATTAATTCAGAGATCCCTTGAAGCACCCCTGATCTGACTGGAGCCGCTCTGAATCGAACTGCCTCAGGGAGCGGCTATCATCCCTTTTTCGTCTCCACATTCCGGGTGCCGGGAGAGCCAAAGCCGCGGAAGTCGATATTGTCGTGCCGCTTGACTTCTTCCAGGGCGTTGGGTTCCACATCCACCATACCCGCCGCCTCCATTTCCCGGTACCAGAGGTCGTGATGCTCCTTGGCCCAGTTGGCATCCACGTAACCCTGCATCATGGATTCCGCGGCCCCTTCCATGCCGATGGTGCCGATGTAGATGTGCCCCAGGGCCGCGGCGATCAACACAATAGCGAGCACGCTGTGCGTCAAGTGAGCCCAGGTCATGACAGTTCGGCCCTGCCCGAACACCGCGAAATCCAGAATCAGCCCGGATACGGAGATGGCCGTACCGGCCAGGATCGTCAGCCAGAACCAGCTCTTCTGGCCGCCGTTGTAGTAGCCGGAACTGGCGGGCATGCCCTTGAACAGCCCGCCGGCCTTGAGGAACCACTTGACATCGATGGCATTGAATCTGTTGCCCCGCCCGAACAGTATCGCGATCAGCACGACGGCCAGGGGGAAAATGGGGCCAAAGAGGTTGTGGACCTCCTTGCAGGCCGCCGAGGTTACGGAAAATCCCTCCGGCCCCAACAGCGGTATCAAAACGAATCGGCCGTAGAGCAGGATCAGACCCGTCACGCTGAGGATTATGAACAGTGTGGCGGCAAACCAGTGAACGACTCGCTGATTGACGGAAAACCGCGGCACCAGCTTGCCGGATCGTCCCCCTTCCATGGGGATGCGTCCCCGGATGAGGTAAAAGAGGGTGATCATGCCAAACACCCCGCCCAGAAACCAAGCCCCGATCGGCACCAGCTTTTCCATTCGAAACTGACGCCAATCCTCACCCGCCGGGTTGATCAGCACCGCAGCTTCCACCCCCTGGGCCTGGGTGCGCAGACTCCCCGGTTGGACCCGTTGACGAACCTCGCGCCACAGACCTGCTCCCGGATTGGCGACCTGGGCGCCCGTTGCCGACAGACCGTAGGGTATCAGGGGTACCAGCAGCACGAAAGAAACGAGTATCAGGGCCGCTCGTATGGCGGCCCGGTAGCGGCTGCGCCCGTGCTGAGTCGAACTGTTGCTCATGCCTCACCCAATGACGTTTCGGTTCCACTTGGCCGGCCCGGAGTTCTCACCGCAGAGGACGCAGAGAGAAGGACAGATTACGCTAGACGTAATCATGTACATATGGAGATGCCGTGCAGACAATTTTGATCCGACGTCGGATTGCAAGGCCTCAAAATCCAAAAAAACTCTGCGTTCTCTGCGTCCTCTGCGGTTAATTGCTATTCATGGCTGCTATTTTTCCCGGCCGGCGGCCTTGCCCTCGGCGCCGCGCCCGGCGCGCACCCCTTTTTTGCCGTAGGCGACACCCCAGCCCCGGCGCATGGCCGCGGCACCGCGATAGGCCACCCGCTGGCGGAAGATATCGGCCACCACGTCGCCATCGCCGGCCAGCAGGGCCTTGGTCGCGCACATCTCGGCGCAGATCGGCAGCTTGCCTTCCGCCAGGCGGTTGGCGCCGTACTTGCGCCGCTCTTCGGCGCTGCTGTCGGCCTCGGGGCCGCCTGCGCAGAAGGTGCACTTGTCCATCTTGCCCCGGGAGCCGAAGGCACCGGTCGAGGGGAACTGCGGTGCGCCGAACGGGCAGGCGTAAAAACAGTAGCCGCAGCCGATGCAGATGTCCTTGTCGTGCAGGACTATGCCGTCGTCGGTCTGATAGAAGCAGTCCACCGGACACACCGCCATACAGGGAGCGTCTGAGCAATGCATGCAGGCCACCGACATCGAGCGCTCGCCGGGCTCACCGTCGTTGATGGTCACGACCCGCCGCCGGTTGATACCCCAGGGCACCTCATTTTCGTTCTTGCAGGCGGTCACGCAGCCATTGCATTCGATGCAGCGTTCGGCATCACAAAAGAATTTCATTCGTGCCATTGGTTGGTCTCCTCGTTACCGGTCGATGACGCCAGGCTCGTATATCCCGTATGGTGAGATGTACGGGCCTCAGGCCGGGTAGATCTTGCACAGGGAGCACTTGGTCTCCTGCATGGCGGTCACCGAGTCGTAGCCGTAGGTCATCGCCGTGTTGCAGGCCTCGCCCAGCACGTACGGGTCCGCACCCTCCGGGTATTTGTCGCGAAGATCCTTGCCCTGGAAGTGCCCGCCGTAATGGAACGGGGCGAACACGACGCCGGACGCGACACGCCTGGTGATCATGGCCTTGACCTTGATGCGCGCGCCTTCCGGGGTCTCCAGCCAAATGTCCTCGCCGTCGCGTACGCCCGCATTATTGGCGTCACGGGGATTGACCTCCGCGAACATATCCTGCTGCAGCTCCGCCAGCCAGGGATTGGAACGGGTCTCGTCGCCGCCCCCCTCGTACTCGACCATGCGCCCGCTGGTAAAGATCAGGGGGTAGTCCCTGGAGTAGTCCGTTTCCTGGATGGAAGCGTAGCGGGTCGGCAGTCGGTAGAATGCCTTGCGGTCCTCATAGGTGGGATACTTCTCCACCAGATCGCGGCGGTTCGTGTAGAGGGGTTCACGGTGGATGGGCACAGGATCCGGGAAGGTCCAGACCACGGTGCGCGCCTTGGCATTGCCGAAAGGTGCGCAACCGTGCTTGATGGCCACGCGCTGGATGCCGCCGGAGACGTCCGTCTTCCAGTTCTTGCCCTCGGCGGCCTGTTTTTCCGCATCCGTGAGGTCCTTCCACCAGCCCAGTTTCTTGAGCAGATCCGCGGTGAACTCCGGATAACCGTTCTTGATCTCCGAGCCCGCGGGATAGGAGCCCTCCGCCAGCAGGTTGACTCCATTGCGCTTGGTGCCGAAGCGGGCCCGGAAGCAGAGTCCGCCTTCCGCGACCGGCTTGCTGGTGTCATACAGGTTGGGAGTGCCTGGATGGCCCATCTCCGCATTGCCCCAGCAGGGCCAGGGCATGCCGTAGAAGTCCCCGTCGGCCGGTCCGCCCTCGGCCTCCAGGGAGGTGAAGTCGAAGGTGTGCCAGTTCTGCTGATGCAGCTTGAGCCGCTCCGGACTCTGACCGGTGTAGCCGATGGTCCACATGCCGCGGTTGAACTCACGGGTGATGTCTTCGATCAGGGGCTCCTCGTTGTCGACCTTGATGTTCTTGAACAGCTGATCCGAAAACCCTAGCTTCTTGGACAGCTTGTAAATGATGGTGTGATCCGGCAGGGATTCGAACAGGGGCTCGATCACCTTGTCGCGCCATTGGATGGAGCGATTGGAGGCGGTCACGGATCCGTAGGTCTCGAACTGGGTGCAGGCCGGAAGCAGGTAGACGCCGTCCGTGCGGTCGTGCATGACCGCGGAGACCGTCGGATAGGGGTCGATCACGACCAGCATATCCAGCTTCTCCATGGCCTTCTTCATCTCCTGGCCACGG
>JAAUXW010140863.1_pt1 | contig 11672 bp, 8 predicted proteins | sample 7278141 | NCBI WGS metagenome assembly JAAUXW01 (sample SAMN14350115, study PRJNA611818) | marine sediment metagenome | isolation source: surface marine sediment (2.1m) | place: French Polynesia: Moorea | collected 2018-08
CCTCCCCACGTGGTCGGCAATCATGATCTTACCCAATGGATGGAGACCTCGGACGAATGGATTCGGCAGCGGACGGGCATTGAACAGCGGTATTGGGTGGATCCGAACAATCCGGTGGGCGCTTCGGATCTAGGCCTGGAAGCCAGCCGGATTGCGATGCAGCGTGCGGGCTGGTCACCTGAGGATATCGACCTAATCATCTTTGCCACCCTGAGTCCGGATCTCAATTTTCCAGGCTCCGGCTGTTTACTGCAGCACAAACTGGGCCTGACCCGCACACCAGCGCTGGATATCCGACAGCAATGCACGGGCTTCATCTATGGTATGGCCACGGCCGACGCCTTCATCCGCAGCGAGCAGGCCCGAAGGGTGCTTCTAGTGGGCGCCGAGGTGCACAGCACGGGGCTTGATATTTCGACGCCCGGTCGAGATGTCAGCGTTATCTTCGGCGACGGAGCGGCGGCCGTCTGCGTGGAGGCCATGGACCGGGGCGATCCGGTCGGGTTGCTGGCTTCGGTCCTGCATGCCCGCGGCGAACTGGCCGAAAGCCTGATGGTGGAAGCACCGGCTTCGCGTTCCCACCCCCGCCTGACGGCGCAGATGATGGAAGAACGTCGCCATTTTCCCTTCATGGACGGCAAGGCCATCTTCAAACAGGCTGTGCGCAGCCTGCCCGAGGTCACCACCGAAGTTCTGGCCAGCGCCGGTCTGAGCCTGGAAGACATAGATCTGATCATTCCCCACCAGGCCAACATGCGCATCAATCAGCTTTACCAGAAGGCGTTGGAGGTGCCCGAAGACAAGGTTTTCCACAACATTCAGCGCTACGGCAACACCACGGCCGCATCGATCCCGCTGGCCTTGGACGAGGCCTTTGAAATGGGCATCATCGGCAAGGGCAGTACCGTCCTGTTCGTGGGCCTGGGGTCAGGGTTGACCTGGGGCGCCAATATCCATCGGTTCATCTGAGCACGGCGCTACCGGCGGATCGCCTTTGGCTTAAGGGCCTAACGACGGCGGGCGCAGGAAATGGAATCGGCCAGAAACGTTTGGACACGCTCGAGCTGTGCGCAGGATCGCGAGCAGGCCGGCAGTTTACCGATTTCGGTGCAGGCCCGGCAAGGGCTTTGCACCAGATAGCCGACTTCGAAGTCGAACTTGCAAGTATAGGATAGGGTCTTCTGGGGATATTTATGCCATTTCATGGTTGTCATCTCAGCCAAATTCAGCTTCCGTTTCAATTCGCCTTTGGGGGGCCGTACGACCGGGCAAGGTCGGTGCACACCAGCCATAATCATTCGAGCGGACCTCATATCACGAATGCTCAGCGGCGGCAAGGCATCATCCCGGAGTGATCGCCCTTAAGCGGGGCCCTTCGCCTCATTGCCTGGAGCGTTCCCTGAATCGCCGGTAATCCACCATCCGCGCGAAGGCCTGAACGGCCCGTTCCGGGGTTTCGTAGAACACGGCATTATAGGGGCTGTGGTTCACGGGATAGACCGTGCGGTCGTTCTCGTCCTGCAACAGGCTGACCCCGAACACGGGCTTGCCGTAACGCTGCATCAATTCGGCGATGTGCGCAACGTACTGTGCCTCGAACTTCGTGATGGTGTCGCGCACCAGCGCCCGAAAGTCGGGGGTTAAGTCGGGATCGGCGATTTGGCCGTTGGCGATCAGCCGGCTGACGAAGATGCGGCGTCCCAGGATGCCCAGGTTGATCACCGCATCGCAGCCCTCCCACTGCAGCAGGGCCTCCATTACTTTCAACGGCAGGTCCAGATCATTTTCACCCACCAGATCCACCGGATTGGCCCGGCTCCAGTAAGGGGGCAGCAATTCGTCCAGGGATGCCACGACCGCGGCATCGAGCACCGGTACCGCCAGACCGTTGGTCGCGCACAAATCCGCCGTGACCACACCCCAGCCGCCTCCGAGGGTCATGATGGCGGCACGGTTTCCGCGGGGCAGGGGTAGCGAGGCAAACGCCGCCGAAAGATCCAGGAGTTCCATGGGGCGATCGACCTTGATGATGCCGGCCTGCCGGCACATGGCGTTGAAAACGGCCGTGTCCGATGCCAGAGCCCCGGTATGGCTGGACGCCGCGCGGTTGCCCGCCTGGCTCTGACCGCCCTTGAGCAGTACGATGGGTTTGTGCCGGCCGAGATGCCGGGCCTTGTCAAAAAATCGTCGGCCGTTTTTGACGCTCTCGATGTAGAGCATGACGGTGCGGGTCAGATCGTCGCCCTCAAAACCGGCGATAAAATCTTCGATCGTAAGCATGGCTTCGTTGCCTGATCCGGCAAATCCGCGAATACCGATCCCCTGTTGTTCGGCAAAGGCCAGCAATTGGGTGCCCATGTTGCCGGACTGCGCCACGACGGCGGTACTGCCGGCACGCGGGGTCACCGGGGAGCCAGTGCCGTAGAATTTGATGTGGGGGTTGCAGATTCCCATCGTATTGGGTCCCAGCACGAGGATACCAGCCTGGCGGGCGACCCGGATCAGTTCCAACTCCAGAGCCTTGCCTTTTTGGTCGGTCTCTCCAAAACCGGATGTGATCAGCAGCATGTTGCGAACCTTTTTCTGCTGCAGCTGGGGAATCAGCTCCAGAACGCCGGCGGCCGGAATGGTCACCACGGCCAGATCAATAGGGCCCGGTACCTCGGCAATGGTGGGATAGACCGTCCGTCCCGCGATCCGACCGCCTTTGGGGTTGACCAGATAGCATTGCCCCTCATAACCACCACCAACGGTATTCGTAAACAGCATGTGCCCCCATTTGCCGAACTGGGCCGAGGCACCGATAAAGGCAATCGTGCGGGGATAGAACAAATCACGGATGGATTGGGCGGGAACGCCTTCGGCTTCGTCCGCCGCCATCGTTGGCGGGCGGCAGATCACCAAGGCATCAGCGATGACGATGCCCCCATCCGGCCGGGCGATTAGCGGGTTGAGGTCGATTTCGGCGATAGCGGGGTAATTCATGGCCAGCCGCGACAAGCCCTTCAGGACGGCCACCAATTCATCGCGGTTTACGGCCTGCTCGCCGCGCAGGGCATTGAGAAAGGTCTGGGCCTGTAAACCGTCGATCAGGGCTTCGGCGTCGTGGACCGCAAGAGGGGCCAAACGACAGGTGGTATCGGCCAGCGCTTCCGTATAAACGCCCCCGAGTCCGAACATGATGACCGGACCGAACTGGGCGTCACGGTACATGCCGGCCACGAATTCGCGACGACCGGGGATCTGGGGCTGAATCAGGAAGCCTTCCAGATCGCGGCCCCCGCTTTGGACCATCTCAGCGAGGGCCGCTTTCAGCGCGTCCGGGTTACTCAGCGCCGTCTTGACCAGACCCCGATCGGACTTGTGCAGGAGACGGGGGCCGACCCCTTTGAGGACGAGCGGATAACCGATGCGCTCTGCGGCAACGAGGGCTTCCTGCGGCTGCCTCACCAGCACCTCGTCGGGTAGCGCAAGCCCCGCCGCCCTGAGCACCTGTTTGGATTCATATTCGTTCAGCGCGAAATTGGCGCGCGCTGAAGCGATATCGATGTAGTTCTGGATATCCATTGTCGTCCGCGTCCCTGGCCTCGGTGCCGAGGTGATACTTAGTGTATACTTTAAAATGGTGGAATATATAGCACCGGCGGCATGGTGGTCAAGCAGGAACGGTGAAGCACGGCCGTGGACCGCCTGCCGCGCCCGTCGCCGCGAACGTCAGTGATTCAAGCAACGGGAGGGCTTCATCGGAATGCAGAGCCGTCAGCCGGCTTTGCGGACGCGGCCATTGAGACTGCGCATGACACTGTCCTGGAGGGATTGGCGCTTGGTTTTGAAGAAGGCGTAACTGTAGCGGATATTCTTGTCGATCAGATCGGGGTAATTGCGCATGTTGCTCTTCAGTTTAAGAGTGTTGGATGTCACTTTGCGGAGCAGGTGGGTTTCCTTGCCGACAACTTTGGTCAATCCGCTTTTGAGGGCGTCCAGAAATGCTTCACGGTTGGCTTCACTTTCCGCAAGCGTGACGGCTTTGCCCATCTGGGCCAGACGATGGCCGTCACTGCCACCCGAAATGCCTTTGCCCAGGTTGAAGCCCAGGACTGTGCTTTTCAAGTTCCACTTGTTCATGTTCTCCGCGTTGATAACTTCGACGCCGTCGACCATGTCGTAGATCGTCCGCAACCGCGCTTCTGAAAAATAGGAGTTGTGCACACCGGTATAGGCCGCGCTGAAGGGGTGGGCCAGAACGACGACGGCCCGGTATCGCTGGGCCGCTTCGATGAGCGCCTCCATTTCAAGTGCGGTCGAACTCATGACGTCCGGCCCCATAAAGGGCAGAACCGCCTTCAGATAGAAGAGCTCCAGATCCCGGGGCGCGTAAAAATAGATCAGCAGATGGGAGCCTTCGGCTGAAGTCACCTCAATCCCCGGAATGGTCAGCAGATCCTCGTGCCGGGCCAGTTCCATGGCACCACGAATTTCATTGTGGTCGGTTATGGCAATGCCGATCCCCAAGGCCCGGGCCTGCTCAGCAATGGGGAGGATGGCGTCGTGACCATCCGAATGGTAGCTGTGAAAATGCATGTCCACGACTGTAGCGTGGGATTTCAGGTTGTCGAGGTCGGGGGTTTTAAATTCGATACGGTGAAAATCTTGAAAAGCCATATTTCGGTCAATATCCTTGTTAGCCGCAGTCAACGAGTTGGTTTTGGGCGCTGTGATCCGGAATCCGATTCCGTGAGGCCTGTCGTCAGAAGATGCTGGGGAACACTATAGTCCATATCGTCCCAAAATGGAAACGCTTAAATCGGAATCGATGTCGGTGGGGCCATCTTTACGGCGTCCAACGCTTGTGTTAAGGGACGGCGCCATGGGCGGGACCGATCCCCAAACAACCGGGGGGCAAGGGTTTCGCGGCACGGCGGATTTAACGTCAAACGAGGGGTCGCGGTAACGGCCTGAACCGTGAACGTCGAGGTCCGAAAATGCATTAAGCGCTGTCAGGGATTCGCAACCCGGTCTATGGGCATGCCAGCGCCAAACGTCATTGTGCAGGTCCAAACGAAAACGAGGTAATATCATGATGCGAATCGGGATGGGCTACGATATTCATCGCTTGGTGCCGGAGCGCCGGCTAGTCCTGGGAGGGGTTGAAATCCCCTTTGAATTTGGGCTTCTGGGGCATTCTGACGCCGATGTCCTCACCCATGCGGTGTGCGATGCCATCCTGGGCGCGGCCGCCCTTGGCGATATCGGTCTGCATTTTCCCGATACGGATCCCACCTACCGGGGGATCGCCAGTCTTGTCCTGCTGAAGCAGACGGTGAAACGGGTGATCCGCGAGGGCTTTAAGGTTTGTCAGCTCGACGCGACCGTGGTGGCGCAGGCCCCCCGGATTGGTCCTTTCCGGGATGAAATGCGCGCCAACCTTTCCAGTGCCATCGGTATTCCCGTCGGGATGATCAGCGTCAAGGCCACGACCACCGAAGGACTCGGCTATCTGGGGCGTCGGGAAGGCATCGCCGCCCTGTGCATCGCCCAACTGGAAAAGGGGTAAGGGCCATGGATTCGATTTTCCAACTCGTATCCGAGATGACACCCCGCGGCGACCAGCCGGCTGCCATTGAAAAAATGACGCGGCAGCTGCTTGACCAGTCATCTCAGAACATTCTGCTGGGGGTTACCGGATCGGGCAAGACCTTTACGATGGCCCACGTCATTGCTCAGGTTGGGGTGCCGACCCTCGTGATCGCTCCCAACAAGACGCTGGCCGCGCAGCTCTACAACGAATTCAAAACCTTCTTTCCCCACAATGCGGTGGAATATTTTGTGAGCTACTACGATTACTACCAGCCGGAGGCTTACATCCCCGCCAGCGACACCTATATCGCCAAGGATTCCTCCATCAACGAACTGATCGACAAGCTACGCCACTCAGCAACCCGCTCGGTCTTGTCGCGCCGTGATGTCGTGGTGGTGGCAAGCGTATCCTGTATCTATGGACTCGGCGCCCCCGAGGACTATCTCGGTATGCGGGTCGATATCGATACCCAGGCGGAAATGGAACGCGACACCTTGCTGCGTCGCTTGATCGAAATCCAATACGAACGCAACGATATCGACTTTCACCGGGGCACCTTCCGGGTGCGGGGCGACCGGGTCGAGATCTATCCGGCCTACGAAGAAGATGTTGCCTTGCGGGTCGAGTTCTTCGGGGATGAAATCGAGCGCATTGCCGAAATCGATCCGCTGCGGGGCACCGTTCTGCAAACCGTGGCCCGTACCGCCGTTTTCCCTGCCAGCCACTACGTCACCCAGCGCAGGACTCTCACACGAGCGATTGAGACCATTAAGTCGGAACTCAAAGAACGCATCGCCTTTTATCGTGACGACAAGCGGTATCTCGAAGCCCAGCGTATCGAAGAGCGCACGCTTTACGACCTCGAAATGATTCAGGAGCTGGGATACTGCAACGGGATCGAAAATTACTCCCGTCATCTGACAGGTCGCCGCCCGGGTGAACCCCCACCCACGCTGCTGGATTATTTCCCGGACGATTTTCTGCTTTTCATCGACGAGAGTCATATCGGCGTTCCGCAGTTGGGGGGTATGTACCGGGGGGACCGCTCCCGCAAGGAAACCCTGGTGAATTACGGTTTCCGGTTGCCTTCAGCCCTCGACAATCGGCCCCTTAAGTTCGACGAGTCCACGGCGCGCTTCAGGCGGACGGTCTATGTTTCAGCCACGCCGGCTGAATATGAACGCAGGGCCGGGGGCGCGCACCTTGTGGAACTGATTGTCCGGCCGACCGGGTTGCTCGACCCTGAGATCGAAGTGCGGCCTGCCAACCAGCAGGTCGACGATCTGCTCACCGAAATCCAGAAACGGGTTGCGCGTCGGGAGCGTGTCCTGGTGACCACGCTGACCAAACGCATGGCCGAAGACTTGACGGAATACTACAATGATCTCGGGGTGCGGGTCCGCTATCTGCACGCGGACATATCGACCCTGGAGCGGATGGAGATCATCGGGGATTTGCGCAAGGGGCAATTCGACGTTCTAATCGGCATCAACCTGCTGCGTGAGGGATTGGATATTCCGGAAGTTTCGCTGGTGGCCATTCTAGACGCCGACAAGGAAGGGTTTCTGCGATCGACCCGTTCGCTGATCCAGACCTGCGGCCGGGCGGCCCGCAACGAGCACGGGCGGGTGTTGATGTACGCCGACAACGTGACGGTGTCGATGCAGGCGGCCATCGATGAAACCGAGCGGCGGCGCAAGATCCAGCAAGACTATAACGATCGGCACGGCATAACGCCCCGGTCCGTGCAAAAGGAGGTCGCTTCCGTTTTCGATACCCTGCGAAACGCGGCGCAAACGCCGGCGGATAAGATCGAAGAGCCGTCCGCTGTCTTTGAGACGCCCGAGGGTCTGGAGCGCCACATCACCGCCCTCGAAAAAGACATGCGCGCGGCGGCGCAGGATCTTGAGTTTGAAAGGGCGGCCGAACTCAGGGATCGGATCAATCAGCTGCGCAAGGAACTGGTCTTTGAAGGCCAGGCATCGTGACGCGACGGGGCTTGCCACAAAAGCCAGCCTGTTTGAATGTCAATGACCCAGCCCAATTTCAAAGCCAAGCTGACCCAGGCACCGGACACGCCCGGCGTATACCTCATGAAGGACGCCCGCGGCAAGGTGATCTACGTCGGCAAGGCCAAGGATCTCAAGAAACGCTTGGTCACCTATTTTTCGAGCGCCGCTCAGAACGACCCCAAGACCCGGACCCTGGTGGCCCGCATCGCCGATTTCGAGACCATTATTACCGCTTCCGAAAAGGAAGCCCTTCTGCTCGAGTCCAATCTGATCAAGCGCCATCGTCCACGCTACAACGTGGTCCTGAAAGATGACAAACGGTACCCGGTTCTGCGACTCGATACGCATCACCCATATCCCAACCTGAGCATTGGCCGTAAGATCCTTCCCGACGGTGCCCTCTATTTCGGGCCCTATGCTTCGGCGCAAGCCGCACGTGAAACCCTCAAGATTATTAATAAAACTTTCAGACTTCGCAAATGCAAAAACCGCGAATTCAGCCAGCGTTCAAGACCCTGTCTGCACCACCAGATGGGCGCCTGCTACGGCCCCTGCTGTCTGGACGTCGATCCGGATTTCTATGCCACCATCGTTAGCGAGGTCGTACTCTTTCTGAAGGGACGCACGCCGGAACTGATCGGGACGATCCGGGAAGAGATGAACCAGGCGGCCGCAAGGCTCGAATTCGAAAAGGCGGCTCAACTACGCGATAAAATGAACGCGCTGGAAAAGAGCCTGGAGAAGCAGCGCGCCGTAGCGGCCGATCGCGGCGATCGCGACATTCTGAGCGTGGTTACGGAGGACGATTTAATCGTGGTTACCCTGTTATCCGTCCGCGGCGGCTACCTACATGGTTGCCGCAATTATGAATTCGCGGAGAGTGCTTCGGAACCGGCCGAAATATTGAGCGCGTTTATCCGCCAGTTTTATGAGCAGGCTGTGATTGCACCGGCTGAGATCGTGGTGCAGTACCTGCCGGAGGACCGAGACCTTTTAGAGGAGTGGTTTCGCCTCGAGCGTCGGCAGCGGGTCAAAATCCACTTTGCCCAGCGCGGTGACAAGAAGCGTATGGTGGAAATGGCCCACCAGAACGCCCTCAAGGCCCTGCGCGAAAAGCAGGCCGCGCGCCGGAGCCAGTCCGAAATGCTGCAGCGGTTGCAAAAACGGCTGAGGTTGCAACGGCTGCCACGGCGAATTGAGTGTTTCGACAATTCGAACCTGGGGGGGACTTCCGCGGTGGCCGGGATGGTGGTCTTCGAGGAGGGGCAGGCCCGCAAGACGGATTATCGTAGATTTAAGATTCAGTCGGAGGGGGGGCCGGACGATTACGCCGCCATGTTCGAAATTCTATCGCGACGCTTTCGCAACCATCCCGAATGGCCGCTGCCCGACCTGCTGCTGGTCGACGGCGGCAAGGGACAACTTAATGTGGCGCTGGCCGTGCTTGAAGCTTTAGGTCTGGGATCGCAGTTTGAAGTGGCGGCCATCGCCAAAAAGGACGAACGCCGGGGCGAGGTGCATGACAAGGTCTATCGACCGTATCGGACCAATCCGGTCAATCTGGAACGGGACGAGTCGCTTCGCCTCTATCTTCAGCGCATCCGTGATGAAGCCCATCGATTCGCCATCCGCTACCATCGCCAACGCCGACGCAAGGCGGCGCTGAAATCCATCCTGGACGGCATCCCCGGCATCGGTCCCCGTCGCCGGCGCGCGCTCGTGCGTGCCTACGGCAGTATCGAAAAGATCCGGGCAGCTACGCCCGAGGAATTGAGCGCGCTGCCCGAAATGAATGCCAAGGTGGCCGCCAACCTGGTCGCCGGGTTGAAATCGAACGCAAGCTGAAGCTTCAGGGCTGCAGCCCTTACAGGTTTGGATCAGGCGAGCGATCTCTAGAGTTTGGCCAGAACTCCCTTTAATTCCTCCACCGCGGCCGCCGATTTGTCGAGGGCCGTTTTTTCGTCGGTCGTCAGATTAATCTGAATGACCTCCTCGACGCCACCGGCGCCCAGCTTGACCGGAACCCCGATGAAAAGATCGTTGTAGCCGTATTCGCCTTCCAACAGTGCGGCACAGGGCAGAATTTTCTTCTTGTCCATGAGGATTGCTTCCGCCATTTCGACGGCGGCCGAAGCCGGGGCGTAATAGGCGCTGCCGGTCTTGAGCAGCCCCACGATTTCCGCCCCGCCGTTGGCCGTGCGGTCCACCAGGGCATCGATGCGATCGGCCGGCATTAGTTCGGTGATCGGGATTCCGGCGACGGTTGAATAACGCGGCAGCGGGACCATGGTGTCGCCGTGGCCGCCCAGCACGAAGGCGTGTGTGTTTTCCACCGAGACGTTCAATTCCATGGCAATGAACGTGCGGAAACGGGCCGAGTCGAGAACCCCGGCCATGCCAATCACGCGATTTTTAGGAAAACCACTGGCTTCGTATGCCACATGGCACATGGCATCCAGGGGGTTGCTGACGATAATGAGGATACATTCGGGTGAGTATTTAACGATCTGCTCGGTCACCTGGCGAACGATACCGGCGTTGGTGCTGATCAGGTCGTCGCGGCTCATGCCTGGCTTGCGCGGAATGCCGGCCGTGATGATGGCGATATCTGAACCGGCCGTAGCCTCATAGGTATTGGCGCCGGTAAGGTGCGCGTCGTGTTTTTCGATTGGGGCGGCTTCCATCAGATCGAGGGCCTTGCCCTGCGGTACCCCTTCAATGATGTCTACCAGGACGACATCACTCAATCCTTTTTCGGCCAGACGTTGGGCGGCGGTTGCGCCAACATGGCCGGCACCGACAACTGTTACTTTTTTGTCCATGTGCTGCTCCTTGTCGATCAATGGGGTTAAGGGGATATATGGATTTTTTGCTGCCGCGAACGGAAAAAGTTGAACCAAAAGAAAGATCTGATAACATGAATGAAATTTATGTCAACAGATTTATGTAGAGCGCTCATATTGACTTTTATTTTAAAATTTGGGTATATCGCTCTAGTGGACGTAACTCTTCTGGTTTGTTACGGATACAACATTTGATCAATCTGCCTGCGGTCACCGGTTGAAAGTGACGAGATCTTAATGGGTGCAACGGCACAAATCAAGACACTGTTAAAGGAAGCCGACCTGTATCAGCAACAGGGCTTGTTGAACGAGGCCAAGGCGCGTTATAAAAAAGCAACTGAAATACTTAAGAAAAATACTGATATTACCAACAGTCAGGACCTGATCCAGAGTATCGTCAAGAAGGTTGTGGCGCTCAATCAGGAAATCAACAAAATCAACGAAGCGGCGACCAAACCCGAGGTCTCCGACCAGAAGCAGGATCTAATCAAGAATCTGTTCAGTGGTGCGCATGATCAAAGTGACGGCGCGCGCGCGCTGGAAGGCGCCATTGCCCTGGCGAAGTTTGGCCAGTTCGACCGGGCCCTCGATGAATTCGATCGTCTTCTGGGGGATGAAAGTCTGCGTGTTGCCGCCGCCAAGAACATCATCCGCTGCTATATCGAACTCTCCGATTTGGACCGCGCGGTCGAACGTTTTACAGCCTGGGTTGAGGATGAAGACTTCAAGGACATCGAATTAAAAAAAATACGGTTTTTTCTGGACAATCGTCTGCAAAAACTCGGCCATGACTGCACGCTACCGGAGCGTACCGAGGTTCTGGCGATCGAAGATATCGAAATCGAGGAGCGGACCCAAACCGCGGAAGAGACGCCGGGTGATTTCGTGGACGAAATCGAGGCGGAATCGGTCGATTTCGAAAGCGAACTCGAACTCCATGAAGAAGAATTTCTGGACATCAACTCCGTCGGTATCCAGCTGGCGACCGGAGCTTCGAAGAGTCAGATGTTCGAGTTCGATGTCAGTTTCCAGACAGGCAATTCAATCAACCTGATTATCCCAAACACGGAGAAGACCCTCCTAAAAGACCTGAAGGCCGGAACCAAGTTGCCGGACATGCAGTTTTTTTCACCAATTGCCATTTTGAATGGATCCGGTGTCGTTACCTCCAAGACCCGTATTAAATCCGGGCCCAAAGAGGGCGACTACAGCCTTGATATTACGATCTTAACGACTTAA
>JAAUXW010014649.1_pt1 | contig 11615 bp, 8 predicted proteins | sample 7278141 | NCBI WGS metagenome assembly JAAUXW01 (sample SAMN14350115, study PRJNA611818) | marine sediment metagenome | isolation source: surface marine sediment (2.1m) | place: French Polynesia: Moorea | collected 2018-08
CGCGATACGGGCTGTTCCGGCCAGGCTCGGTCAGGGTACCGCGGTCTTCGCGAATCTCCTCGGCAGACAGGCTGTCGACGTAGGCAACGCCCTGCTCGATGAGCTCGATCGCGGACTCGTAGAGGCGATCGAAATAATCCGAGGCATGGGTCAGCCGGTCTTCCCAATCGAAGCCCAGCCAGTGGACGTCGTCCTTGATGGCCTGCACGAATTCAGGACTCTCCTTGCCGGGGTTGGTGTCGTCGAGCCGCAGGTACGTGCGGCCGCCCGTCTCGGCCGCGACGCCGAAGTCCAGGCAGATCGCCATGACATGCCCCACGTGCAGGTAGCCGTTCGGCTCCGGCGGGAATCGCGTTACGATCTCGTCGTGTTTGCCGGATGCGAGGTCGTCGTGAATGATCTTGCGGATAAAGTCCCGCGCTTCGGTATCGTCCATGTCGGCGGATTGTACGCGACTTTAATTAGCGTACAATTGCGCGCTGACTGTAATCGCCGAGAAAGCGCTCCAGAATGCCTGTTATTTCCCTGCCTGACGGTTCCGAGCGTCAGTTCGACAATGCCATCACCGGCGCCGAGATCGCGGCCGGGATCGGCGAAGGCCTGGCACGCGCCGCGGTTGCGGTGCGCGTCAACGGGGAGATGTGGGACCTCACGCGCGACATCGAAGACAACGCGAGCATCGAGATCGTCACGCGCGATTCCGAGGACGGAGTGGAACTCATTCGCCACGATGCAGCGCACGTGCTCGCCGAGGCCGTCAAGGAGCTCTGGCCCGAGACCCAGGTGACGATCGGCCCGGCCATCGAAAACGGTTTCTACTACGATTTTGCGCGGGACGAACCGTTCACCGAGTCCGATCTCGAAACGATCGAAGCCCGAATGAAGGAAATCGTCGATCGCGACGAGTCAATTGCGCGCGAAGTCTGGGAGCGCGCCGAGGCGGCCGAGTTCTTCCGCAGCATCGGCGAGGTTTACAAGGCCGAGATCATCGAAGGGATCCCGTCGGACGAGCCGATTACGCTGTACCGGCAAGGCGAATTCATCGACCTGTGTCGCGGACCGCACCTGCCGTCGACGGGCAGGCTCGGCAAGGCCTTCAAGTTGACCCACGTTTCGGGTGCATACTGGCGCGGTGACTCGAACAACGAGATGCTGCAACGCATTTACGGCACGGCCTGGTCGACCGACAAGCAGCTACGCCAGTACCTGCACATGCTCGAAGAGGCCGAGAAGCGCGACCATCGCCGCCTCGGCAGGGTCATGGACCTGTTCCACTTCCAGGAAGAGGCACCGGGCGCGGTTTTCTGGCATCCGAATGGCTGGACCCTGTTCCAGGCGCTGGTCTCGTACACGCGCGCGAGGAATGTCGAGGCGAGCTTCCAGGAAGTCAACACGCCGGAGATCGTCGCGCGCTCCTTGTGGGAGCGGTCGGGCCACTGGGACTCATTCGGCGAGAACATGTTCACGTCCGAGACCGTCGACGGACGAACGTTTGCCATCAAGCCGATGAACTGCCCGGGCCACATCCAGGTCTTCAACCAGGGCATCAAGAGCTATCGCGACCTGCCCCTGCGGCTCGCGGAATTCGGCAAGTGCCATCGGTACGAGCCGTCCGGTGCGCTGCACGGCATGATGCGTGTGCGGGCGTTTACGCAGGACGATGCTCACATCTTCTGCACGCCCGATCAGATAACCGAGGAGTCGATCGCCGTCACCAAGCTGATTCTGTCGATCTATAGCGATTTCGGCTTCGACGACGTTCGCATCAAGTTCGCCGACCGGCCGGAGGTACGCGTCGGCGAGGACGCGGTGTGGGACCAGGCAGAGCAGGCGCTCAAGAAAGCGCTCGAGGTCGGTGGGTTCGAGTACACGTACAACCCGGGCGAGGGCGCCTTCTACGGTCCGAAACTCGAGTTCGTTCTGCGTGACGCGATCGGCCGCGACTGGCAGTGCGGCACCTTGCAGGTCGACCTGAACATGCCGGGCCGCCTTGGCGCGACTTACGTGGGCGAAGACGGCGAGAAGCACGTGCCGGTCATGCTGCATCGGGCGATGCTCGGTTCGCTGGAGCGTTTCATGGGCATCCTCATCGAGCACCATGCCGGGAATCTGCCACTGTGGCTCGCTCCGCTGCAGGTCAAGGTGCTGACGATCACGTCCGACGCCGATGCCTATGCGGACGAGGTGGTCGCGGCGTTGACTGCGCGGGGAATTCGCGCGGAAACCGACCTCCGTAACGAAAAGATCTCCTACAAGGTCCGCGAGCACAGTGTCGCGAAGGTCCCGGTGCAGTTCGCTGTGGGTCAGCGCGAGCTCGAAAACCGGACGGTGGCCATCCGCCGGCTCGGATCCAAAAAACAGCAGGTCATTTCGCTCGACGAAGCCGTCGATTTGCTTTCATCTGAAATCGACAACCGCGGCTGAACGTCAAACGTGACGCGCCCGTCACTCGGACTGTGCGGCGTGTCACAGATTCGAGATTCTGTCTCTTGAGCCCGACAACTGGGCTCAAACCCGGGGATATACTCAGCTGACGCAAGGACCGCGCGCGCAATTCGACATAACACTCGGAGGAGACGAAGTGCCCCTGGACCAATTCAAGACTCAGGTTCTGTTGCTGCATAGTGAGCAGAGGACGCTGGACAGCCTCAGTTCGGGCTTCGGCGATCGCTACACCGTGCATTGCGCAACCAGTGGCAGTGAAGCCCTGAATTTCCTGGTCGAAACGCCGATCAACGTCATTGTTTCGGCACAGGACCTGCCGGGCATGAGCGGTCTCGAAGCACTTCGCGAGGCCAAGAAACGCTCGCCCGACATGATCGGAATCCTGCTGGCCGGCGCCGCCGACAGCGGACTCGAGGCGCTGGTCGGCGACGAGGAGGTGTTCCAGATCGTTCGCGGCAACGTGACGGGTGATGCGCTGCTCGAACTCGTCGACAATGCGACGCGGCAAATGCGCCTGATGGCGCTGGCCGAATCAGCCAACGACACTGCCGCCAATCCCGACGAGCCGACCGAGCACATCGTGATGGAGACGTCGGAGAACGGCGCGACGATCATCAGCGACGGCACCGGCCGGATGCCGGCACTCGATCCGAAGAAAGTGGCGGCCGCCGCCTCCGTCGGCGCTACCGCGGTCGACGTGCTCGTACTGACGAAAGACCAGGAGTTCCTGTCGACCGTCAAGGATGCAGCCCGCGGCATGCACACGGTGCATTACGCGACGACGCTGGCACAGGCGGACGAGACGATTCGCAAGGAGCAAGTCGGCGTTGCCGTCGTGGATGCCGCGATGGTCGGTGACAAGGTCGAACAACTGACACTGCACCTTCGCAAGGGTGCTCCGCGACTCGTGTCGATCGTTGCAGGCCGCCGCGACGACGGCGAAATGCTGATGGACCTGATCAACCGCGGCAAGGTCTATCGATTCCTGCTCAAACCGGTGTCGCCGGGCCGGGCCCGCCTCGCGGTCGAAGCATCCGTCAAGCATCACCTCGAAGCGCCCGACGCGGCGTTCAAGATCAAGGCGGACGCGGCGGCGCCTGCCAAACCGGCGGCGAAGCCCGCGCCGAAAGCCGCCCCGAAGCCCGTGCCCAAGGCCAAGCCTGCCCGGAAGGCAGAGCCGGCCGAGGCACCCAAGCCGACAAAGAAAACCAGGGATGCGACAACGACGAAGCCGGTCGTGCCGTCGGATCCTCCGCTCGGACCACCGCTCGGTGAGACGGCCGAATCGCCGATCGACAGCGCCCTTTCCGACGCGTTCGGGACCAGCGAATCATCGATGGCGGAGACTGTTACCGGCCTCTTCAGCACTATCAGCACCAAGCTCAAGGGCAAGGACAAGGACAAGGACAAGGACAGGGACAAGGAAGACGACGAGGCAGACACAGGGCCGGTCGCAGAGCCCGAGCCAGACAGCGCAGAACCCGCCGGCCCGTCGCTCACGATGGACGAGAGCAGTGAATCGCTGCTGCAGAACCCGAAGGTCCTCGGCCTGGGTGCCGCGGCGGCTGTTATCGTGGCCGGTGCATTGTTCTGGCTGATGAGCAGCCCCGATGAAAGCCTGCCCGTCGAGGAACCGGTGATAAGTACGCCGGCTATCTCCGAAGCCGAATTGGCAATCGAGGAACCCGTCGCCGAAGAGCCCGTCGCGGAGGCCCCGAGTGTCGATATCGATGCACTGCTCGGCGAGGCGCGACTGGCCCGCGACGCCGGCCAGATCTTCAACCCGCTCGGCAGCAACGCGATCGAACTGTACGCCGCCGCGGTGGACGCGGCACCGGGCAACCCTCTCGTCCAGGCCGAGCTCGATGCCGTCGTCGAGCAGGCACTTGGAATGGCAGAGTCCGCGCTGCTCGAAGCCCGGCTCGACGACGCAGATGCCGCGCTGCGGCGCGTAGGCCTGGTACAGCCCGGCAATGCACGCCTGCCGTTCCTCACAGCGCAGCTGTCACAGATGCAGCTGCGCGCCCATCTCGACAATGCGCGCCTGGCAATTCGCGAGACGCGCTTCGAGGACGCCAGCAACTCGATAGCCGCCGCACGCGGACTCGGACTTTCCGATACCACCGAGATCGATGCGCTTGCGACGGACCTCAGCAATGCGCGCAGTCAACAGCAGGCCGACGAGGTGCTCGCGCTTGCGAATGCCCGCCTCGAGGAAGGCGACCTGCTCGGTCCGGCAAACGACAATGCGCGTTACTACTTCGAGCTGGTGCTGTCGAATGACCCGCAAAATGCGGCAGCCCGTCAGGGCCTCAACGTCATCGCCAGCAAACTGATTCTTCAGGCCCGTGGCGCACTCGACAGTGGCGACTTCGCCGCCGCGGAAGACCTCCTTGGCGATGTTCGCGCACTCGACCCCGGCAATAGCGAACTCGTTGCGACGGCCGCGGCAATCCAGGCAGCGCGCGATGCCGAGGCGGCGCGACGCCAGGCCGAGGCGCAGCGCCAGGCCGATGCAGAGCGGCGCGCGGCTGAAGCGCAGGCAGCCGCCGAGCGCAAGGCAGAGGAAGAGCGCCTTGCGCGTGAGGCCGCGGCGGCGAAAGCTGCCGAGGAAGAAGCCGCCGCCGCAAGGGCAGCGAGCGAACCGCAGCAAGCCGAGCCGGTCGCAGACGAGGCGCCGGCGCCCTCGGGCGCAGTGACACGTGCAGCGAACGACGCGGTGATGAAGCCCGACGTTGCAACGAGCGTTGCCGCGAATCCGGTCCGCTCGAGCGCCAGTAATCCGCCGCCGACGATGCTGGCACCGGTAAGCTCGCTGAAACGCACCCGCTACGTCTCGCCGAAATACCCGCGGTCCGCGCAGCGGCGCAACCTGTCCGGTTGGGTCGACGTGGTGTTTACGGTCGGCATGGACGGCTCGGTCAAGAATATCGACGTACGCGGTTCCGAGCCTGGCGAGATTTTCGTCAACGCGGCTATCAAGGCCGTGGAGAAGTGGGAGTTCGAGCCGGTCATCGAAAACGGCGTGCTCGTCGAGAAGCGTGCCGGCGTACGGATGATGTTCGCCCTCGAATAGGGCCAAAAATCCCATAACTGGATTGAGTCTAAGTTTCCGGCTAGTCTAGGCGGAATTTCAATCCAGGCGCAAAATGGTGTCACAAGAAACCGTTCCGGCTCGAAAGCAGCAGCAGCGCAGCATCGTAACCCAGCATAAATTGCTAGACGCGGCCATCGAGGCATTTTCGGAGAACGGCTTCAAAGGAACGTCGACACGTGACATCGCCGAGCGCGCCGGCGTCCATCACCCGCTGATCACCTACCATTTCAAGAACAAGGACCAGCTCTGGCGCGCCGCGGCCGACAGGGTATTCAACGACTTCACGCGTCACCTCGCGGCGGCATTCGAGGATAACGAAGCGCTGTCACCGAAAGAACGCATGGCAACCATGATCCGGGCCTACGTCTACTACGCGAAACGCCAGCCGGCCTTGCACAAGGTCATGGTGCAGGAGGCGAGCTACCCGAATCCGCGGCTCGACTGGCTGATCGAAACGCACTTGAGGCCCATCTTCCAGGCAACGTTCGAGCTGATCGAGCAGCTGCAGCACATCGGCGTAGCCCCCCGGGGCAATCCGAAGCTCCTGTTCAACATGATCCGGCTGTCGTCCGGCGGCCTGCTGGCCCTCGGCAACGAACTGAAGGCGTCGAGCGACATTGATGTCGAGTCGAACGAGACGCTCGACGAAATTGCCGACATGATCGTGCGCCTGTTCCTGCCCGGCGAGCCTGCAGAGCCCCGGGTCGAACGACCGGAATCCTGACTCAGCCCGCGGCGGGCCGGCTTGCGTGGAGGTAGAGCATCTCCATCGCGATGTGAGCCGCCGCCAGCGATGTTATTTCGCCGACGTCGTAGGCAGGCGCCACCTCGACGATATCCATACCGATGACGTTGACGCCTGCAAGGCCGCGCAGGATAGCCATCGCCTGGTGTGACGTCAGACCTCCGCACACCGGGGTGCCCGTCCCCGGGGCGCAGCTCGGGTCGAGGCAATCGATGTCGAAGGTCACGTACACCGGCCGGTCCCCGAGGCGGCTGCGAGTCTCCGCAACGACGGCTGCAACGCCGGCGTCGTGGACCTGCGGCGCATCGATGATATTGAATCCCATCGTGTCGGGGTTTTCGGTACGCAATCCGATCTGCACGGACGATGCCGGATCGACGAGGCCGTACCTGGCGGCCCAGTAGAACATCGTGCCGTGGTCGATGCGATCGTCTTCATCTTCCCAGGTATCGCTGTGCGCATCGAAATGCAACAGCGCCAGCGGTGCGTCGTGTTTCGTCGCGTGCGCCTTGAGCAACGGATAGCTGATGAAGTGATCGCCGCCCAGCGTCAGCAGCGCCGCGCCCTGTTCGAGAATGTTCGTCGCATGCTGCTCGATCGAATCCGGCACCGAGTCCGGCTTGCCCGGGTCGAAGTAGCAGTCGCCGACATCGGCAACGGCGAGCTTGTCGAATGGGTCGAACGCCATGCCATAGGGTTTTTCCCACGCCATGATCGTCGATGCATTGCGTATCGAGCGCGGCCCGAATCGCGCGCCGGGGCGATTGGTCGTCGACGTGTCGAACGGCACGCCGGTAACCGCGACGTCGACGCCCGCGAGATCGGTGACGTACTTGCGACGCATGAACGACGCCACGCCGGCATAGGTCGGCTCCGGCGTCGTGCCGTAGAGACTGTCGCGCCTGATCGCGTGATCGCCCGTATGCTTGTCCATCGTCAGCCGTTCAGCTCCCTGTGCGTCTGGTCGAGCGCAATCGTCGCCTTGTCGATCAGCTCGTCCGCCTCTGCGTGAGTCAGCGTGAACGGCGGTGCGCAGATAATCGTGTCACCGACTGCACGCAGGCAGACACCTTTTGCAATGGCGTTGTCACGATAGAGCGTGCCTGCGCCCCGCTTCTCGTCGAAGCGCTTCATCGGCTCCTTGTTGGCGACGATCTCGAAGGCGCCCATCAGGCCAACCATGCGTGCCTCGCCGACGAGCGGGTGTTCCGCGAGTGCCGACCACTTCGACTGCAGGTAGGGCCCGATGTCGTCGCGCACCCGGTCGACAAGATGTTCGTCGCGGATGATCTTCAGGTTTGCGATCGCGACGGCACAGGCAGCCGGATGACCCGAATACGTGTATCCGTGTGCGAATTCGCCCGCTTTGTCGACCAGCACGTCGGCGACGCGATCGCTCACGAAAACGCCGCCCAGCGGCAGGTACCCCGACGTGATGCCCTTGGCAAATGGCATGAAGTCCGGCCGGGTGCCGAAATAGTCTGCACCGAACCATGCACCGAGCCGGCCGAAGCCGGTGATGACCTCGTCCGAGATCAACAGGATGCCGTACTCGTCACAGATGCGCTGCACCTCGGGCCAGTAGCTGTCCGGCGGAATGACGACGCCACCCGCGCCCTGGATCGGCTCGCCGATGAATGCGGCGACTTTCTCGGGGCCGATCTCCCGAATCTTCTCTTCGATCCTGCGGGCACTCGCAACGCCGAACGCCTCGGGCGAGAGGCTGCGGTCCGAACCGAACCAGTACGGCTGATCGACATGCACGATGCCGGGTATCGGCAGGCCGCTCTGCTTGTGCATCGGTTTCATGCCGCCGAGGCTTGCCGCCGCCACGGTCGAGCCGTGGTAGGCGTTGCGACGACTGATGATCGTGTGGCGTTCCGGCTGACCCATGAGGTCCCAGTACGTGCGCACCATGCGCACGATCGTATCGTTCGCTTCCGAGCCGGAGCCCGTAAAGAACACTCGATTGAACTGCGGCTGGCTCACCTCCTCGAGCAATGCAGCGAGTTCGATCGACGGCGGATGCGCGCACTGGAAGAAGTTGTTGTAGTACGGCAGCTCCTTCATCTGCTCGGCCGCCGCGTCGACCAGCTCCTGCCGGCCGTATCCCGCATTGACGCACCAGAGGCCGGACATCCCGTCGAGGATCTTGTGGCCATCGGCCTCGTAGATGTATACGCCCTCGGCGCGAGTGATGATGCGCGAGCGTTTCCTGTGCAGGTCCTTGTGGTCCGTAAACGGATGCAGGTGATGATCCCTGTCCAGTTCCTGCCAGTCTTCGCGAGACCGTTTCTCTATCGCAGCCATATCTGCCTCTCAGACATTGAACATCAGGATCTCGCGCTCATACGGCGTGATGATCTCCTGGAACTCGCGGTACTCGTGGTCCTTCAGCGCCGTGTACAGCGTGACGAACGATTCGCCGAGCATGCTGCGCATGGCGTCGCTTTCACGCATCGCGTCTATCGCCGCATAGATGTGGCGGTGAAGGTTGCTGTCCTCGCCGTACGCGCTGCCCTCCACCGGTTTGGTCGGTTTCAGCCCCTCGGTCATGCCGAGGTATCCGCAGGCCAAAGAGGCCGCCAGCACCAGGTAAGGGTTGACGTCGGAGCCGGCCAGGCGGTTTTCGACACGCCTTGCCTCCGGAGGTGAGTCCGGAACCCGAAGACCGACCGTGCGGTTGTCGATTGCCCACGCGAGATTCGTAGGTGATGCCCAGGGATTGGCGAGACGGCGGTAGGAATTGACGTACGGCGCAAACATCAACATGGCGTCGTTCATGTACTTCTGCAAACCGCCGAGGAAACCGTAGAACAGCTCGCTCGGTTCGCCGTCGGCCGCCGAGAAGATATTGTTGCCCTGCTTGTCGATGACGCTCTGGTGAACGTGCAGCGCACTACCCGCCTCCTCCGCGATGGGCTTGGCAAGAAACGTCGCATGCATGTGGTGGTTGATCGCCGCCTCGCGAACGGTGCGCTTGAACAGGAAGACCTGGTCGGCCAGGTCGACGGGGTTGCCGTGCAGGAAGTTGAGCTCGAACTGCGCCGGTCCCATTTCCTGCGAGATCGTGTCGATCTTGATGCCCTGCACTTCGCAATACTCGTAGACCTGGTTGATGAACGGGTCGAAGTCGTTCATCGTGTCGATGCTGTAAGGCTGCTTGGCGCCCTCGGTCCAGCCGAGTCGACCTTCAGGCGGCTCGGCCTCTTCGTTCGGGTCGGAGTGCGGACTCAGCAGGTAGAACTCGACCTCGGGCGCTACGATCGGCACCCAGCCGCGGGCCTCGTATTTCGACAACACGTTTCTCAACACACTGCGCGGCGACTTCGCGACCGGCGAGCGGTCGCGATGGTAGCAGTCCATGAAGACGGCCGCCGCCGGGTCGGCAGACCACGGGACCGGTCGCAGCGTGTGCGGGTCCGCGACCATCCACATATCGCGGTCCTCGACGTTGTCGGGATCCTCGATGTACTCGCCGGATACGGTCTGGGCGAAAACGCCTTCCGGCATCTTCATGCGCCCGTCCGCGAATTTCTCGGCCGGAACGACTTTTCCCCTTGCGGCACCTGCCATGTCCGGCACGATCGCCTCGACGTCGTCCGTATTGTGTTTCCTGAACCAGGCCTCGAACACGTTGTCCTTACTCACTTTTCACCTGTCGTTCGCTTGCACGCTGTCGGCACGCGTCGCCGAACGCCTCGAATATTCGTTTCGATAACTCGTTTTCCATGGCACGCCACTCCGGGTGCCACTGCACCGCGAGCGCGAAACTACCGGCACCATCGACTCGAAACGCCTCGATCAGACCATCGTCGGCGACGGCTTCGACAGTGACACCGTCGGCGAGTTTGGCAACACCCTGCGCGTGCAGCGAGTTGACCATCACGCTGTCGGACGCTGCCAGCTCTCGTAGCACACCGCCGTCGACCAGCGTAACCGGGTGCGAAGGTCCGTACTGCACGTCGAGCGGGTCTTCCTTGTTTTCGAGATGATTGTGGTAGCCGGGCACCGCGTGCACCTTCTGATGCAACGTGCCGCCGAGGGCGACGTTCAGTTCCTGGAACCCGCGACAGACTGCCAGTAAGGGCACCCCCGTCTCGAGCGCCCGCTTGGCCAGTGGCAGCGTGACCGCATCACGGTGCGGATCGTGCAGCGTGCCCGTTTCGCTCGGCTCTCCGTCGTAGTGGTGCGGCTCGACATTCGAATAACTGCCGGTCAGGAAGATGCCGTCGAACTGTGCCAGCAACTCGTCGATGTCCACGTCGTCCGGCAGTACCGGCGTCATCAGCGGCAACGCGTCGGCGCCCTTGATGAGCGCATCGAGGTACTTCTCTCCGACCATGTGAAAGGGGTGTGGATCAATCACACGACGGTCCGCGGGCACGCCTATGAGTGGTTTGGGATACATGCTCTCGGGACCGGGTATCAGCTTGCCGATGCGGCGAATGGTAGCACGGGGCCCGGCATCAGCAGGTCGGCTGCAGGCTGTGTGCCGCACCGCACAACGTCGATCCGAGCCGCGACCGCCGGGTCTGCGACAGGCGCTGGGTCGGGCCACAAATGGACAGAGCGCCCAGCACGTCACCCGTGCCGCCACGCACGACGGCTGCCACGCCGGAGAATCCGTCTTCCAGCTCGTCGACGGTCTCCGCGAATCCGCGCCGGCGGATCTCACCGAGTTGCCGCTCCAGTTCCGACCTCGCCGTGATCGTGTGCTCGGTCAGTTGCTCGAACTGCTCGCCGAGCCTGTCGATACCCTGCTCGTCGAACGCCATCAGCACCTTGCCGGTCGACGTCGCATGCATCGGCCAGCGTGTTCCGACATTGCCCGCCGCACCCAGGAAATGGCTTCCGGATACCTCGTCGAGGATCAGCATCGTGTTGTCGATCGGTACCTCGAGCGTTGCGGTTTCGCCCGTGTCCTCGGCCAGCCGTTTGAGCAGCGGGCGCGCGCGCAGGCGCAGATCGTTGCTGGCCAGCGCCTGGACACCGAGCGCCATCAGCGCCGGGCCGAGCCGGTACGCGCCCGAGCGCGGGTCGCGGTCGAGCAGGGCTTCGCTGGCAAGGGCCTGCAGCAGCCGATGTGTCGTCGTCTTGTTGAGCCCGGCGAGCCGGCTCAAGTCCGCGAGCGTGAGCTCGGGCCGCTCCGGTTTGAAGAGCTTCAGCAATCGCAGAGCGCGCAGCGCGGCCTGCGCGCCCCGCGGCGGCGCCTGGTCGGACATCGGTGATTCCATATTGTGTAGTTTTGTTTCACAATATGATACCAGACGACCTGTTGCGATGCATCGCGAAATCACCGATGCTCGTTTCGCTTGTGTCCGCAAA
>JAAUXW010012052.1_pt1 | contig 11573 bp, 9 predicted proteins | sample 7278141 | NCBI WGS metagenome assembly JAAUXW01 (sample SAMN14350115, study PRJNA611818) | marine sediment metagenome | isolation source: surface marine sediment (2.1m) | place: French Polynesia: Moorea | collected 2018-08
CCTGTCCAACAGCCTGTACGGCAAACACGGTGGACCGTATCAGCCCGGTACGGCGATGGGGCTTCTTTTCCACCTTCTCAGTGGCGGCGACTTCGAACAGCAGGCGTGGCAGGGCCACGTCATCGGCGGAATGGGCGCAATCACCACGGCGATGCGCGCCGCGTGTGAGGACCTTGGAGTGACGATCCGCACCGGCGCAGGCGTGCAGCAGATCAACGTCAAGAACGGCAAAGCGCGTGGCGTGACGCTGGAATCGGGCGAATGCATCGATGCGGAACTCGTCGTTTCGAACGCCGACCCGAAGCGCACGTTTCTCTCGCTCGTCGCACGCGCCGAGCTGCCCGCGGCGTTTGTCCGCGATGTCGAGAGTATCCGCATGGACGGACCCGCCGGCAAAGTGAACTTCGTGCTGTCGGAGGAACCGCAGGTGTCGGGCATGCCCCCGGATCGCACGAAACCAGAGCGCTCGCTATTCACGCTGATACCGACGCTCGCCGATGCCGAGGACAACTACAACCAGTCGCAGCGACGGCAAATACCGGAGCGCCTGTGGGTTGATTGTGTGCTGGCGTCGAACGCCGACGGCACGCTGGCGCCGCCCGACCGTCACATGCTCACCTGTTTCGTGCAGTACCTGCCTTACTCACTCGCCGACGGCAGCTGGGACGATCAGCGCGAGGGCCTCGGCGATCGCGTTACCGAGCTGATCGGCCGGTTCGCCCCCAATGTACCCGGAGCCGTCATTGCGAGGCGCGTCTACACGCCCGTGGATCTCGAAGCCACGTTCGGCATAACTGAAGGCAATATCTTCCACGGCGACATATCGCTCGAGCAGATGTTCTTCATGCGCCCGCTGCCGCAGTGGGCGCACTACAGCACGCCCATCGGCGGGCTGTACCTGTGTGGCGCGGGTACACATCCCGGCGGCGGCGTCACCGGCGCGCCGGGCTACAACGCGGCGCACAGGATCCTTCGGGAGTCCTAGGAGAGGCCCGCTCGAAGGATCATCCGATCCGCTGCTACCAGGGGATTTCGCTACCGTCGTGATCCAGGAACGCGCCGCTCTGGTCCATCGCCAGCCTGGCGATGATGCGACGCATGTCGCGAACGCTCGAGTCTGCCGTGAGATCGGCGTCCGCGCCGCCCATGTCCGTGCTGACCCAGCCCGGATTCAAAGCCGCGACGATCACACCCCTGGATTCCAGTTCCCTGGCCAGGGTCGCCATGACCATGTTCACGGCTGCTTTGCTGGTGCGGTACGCGTACAGCCCCGGCGTCGTGTTCGCAATCGAGCCGAGCGCCGACGTGATCGTCACGACCTTTTTCTGTTCGCCGGCCAGGACGTTGTCGATCAGGGCCTCGGTCAGCTTCAGTGGCGCCAGCGTATTGACCCGCAGGACGTCCATGACGATATCGTAGTCAATGGCACCGAAACTCTGGCGATGATCGTTGTCCGCAGTCCGTTTCGGGCCGAACACACCGGCATTGTTGATCAGTACGTCGAGCGGCTGGTCTCCGAGCGCATCCGCAAGCCGGTCGATTGCCGCAAAGTCGCTGACGTCGCACTGGAGTATCTCGAGAGAGCTGGCAGCCCCAGCAAGCCGCGACAGCTCCGTCGCGTGCCCGGGATTACGGCATAACGCATGGACACGCCAGCCGTCTTCGACGTATTGCCTTGCGAACTCGAGACCCAGCCCGCGGTTGGCGCCGCTAATCAGGACGCTTTGCATACCTGCACTCGGCCTGGTGTGCGGCGAACTCCTCGGCCGTCAGCTTGCCGTCGCCGTCCTGGTCGATCTTCTCGAAGTCCGGTGTCCTGGCGTTCTTCAGCTTGCGGCCTTCCGCTGCGCGAGCTGCCATGCGCTTGCCGTGCATCTGGTAGAGCTCCTCGGCCACGATGAACCCGTCGGAATTCGCATCGACTTCTGCGAAGGTCGGCGGCTTGTGCCGCTTGTGCTTGCCTTTCCCGTGATGCTTGTCTCCGTGGTGGCTGCCGGCGTTTGCGGCAAATGAAAGCGTCATTGCGGCAGCAACGACGAGAATTGCGAATCCGTTGAGAATCCTGGCTCGGGTCGTCATGTCGAAACCTCCGGGGTCGTTTCCGATGGCGTCATATTCCTCTCCTGCTGCGAAGAAGGAATACGTAATAGTACGCCCCGGTTGCTATGCTTGCGCGATGTCCGCGCACATCTACCTCGACCTGGACGGCACACTGACGGACCCCTACGTCGGTATCACACGCTGCATCCTCCATGCGCTGGACGAACTGGGCTTTCCCCACCCGAGCGACGAGTATCTCCACAGCTGCATCGGACCTCCGCTGTACGATACGTTTCCCGACCTGGTGGGCGAGGAACTGGCCCTGAAAGCCATTGACCTGTACCGCGAGCGGTTCGCCGAGGTCGGCTGGCGGGAGAACGAGCCTTACGACGGTATACACGAGGCGCTGCAGTCCCTGGCTGACGCCGGCCACACGCTGTTCGTCGCCACCAGCAAGCCGCACGTGCACGCGAAGGTGATTATCGAATACTTCGGAATGGCGCCGTTCGTACGCCATGTGTACGGATGCGAACTCGACGGCACGCGCGCCAACAAGGTCGACCTGCTGGAATACGCGCTGAACGAGAATCCGGGCGATGTCCGTCGCATCATGATCGGCGATCGCAAGCACGACCTCGTCGGTGCTATCGCCAACGGGATGGATCCGATCGGCGTTGCCTGGGGCTACGGTTCGATCGATGAACTCGAGAAAGCGGGCGCACGCGCCATCGCTGCGACGCCGGCGGATCTCCCGTCGCTCGTGGCCGGACAGGTCTCTAGGTCGAGGTCAGCTTGAGTCCGGCGATGCCGCCGATGATCAGCCCGATACACAGAAGCCGAACCATTTGCGTCGACTCGGCGAACAGGATGATACCCAGGATCGCGGTGCCTGCGGCGCCGATCCCGGTCCAGATCGCGTAACCCGTGCCCAGCGGGATGACCCTGACCGCCTGCGCGAGGAAGTACACGCTCAGGGCCATGGCGATGAGTGTCAGGACGCTCGGCCACAGGCGCGAAAAGCCGTCTGTGTACTTGAGGCCGACTGCCCAGACGATTTCTAAGACACCGGCGATCGCCAGGCTGTACCACGGACTGATCATGCGTATTTCTCCCGGATTGTCTCGGCCATGGCGCGAATGTGCGCCGGCCCCATTCGGCAGCAGCCGCCGACGACAGCAGCGCCGGCATCGATCCAGTTGCTTACCGCTTCACCGCAGTCGAGTGGCGATACCGTGCCCGACCAGCCGCCATCGGTCACATCGTAATGCTCACCCGAATTCGGATAGGCGACGATCGCTTTGCCGGGCAAGGCCGACCGGATCCGCCGTATCAGCGAAACGACGAATCGCGGTGGGGTGCAGTTGATGCCGAGGGCCAGGACCGTCGGGTGTTCGTCAAACAAAACGGCCACGTCCTCGACCGGCGTGCCGTCGCTCAGCCGTTGTCCATCGCGGCAGCAGAAGCTGACCCACGACGGGGTCACGCAGTGGCGCAGCAGTTCGCACAGCACCTTCGCTTCGAGCCGCGACGGGATCGTTTCCACGGCAAGAACATCGACAGACGTTGCGTCGAGGCGCTCGAGTCTCTCCTTGTGAAATGCCCTTAGCCCCGCCTCGCCGATTGCATAGTCCCCGGTGTACTCGGAACCGTCGTGCTGCGTGGCACCCCACGGCCCGATGCTGGCCGCAATGAGTGGCTCCGTGTCGGTATCCGGATTGTCGCCCAGGAATTCGTCGCGCGCCTTAAGCGCGAGGTCGACGGAGGACAGCATGAGCCGGTCGGCCTCCTCCACGGACAGGCCCTGAGCCCGGAAGCCGTCCCTGCTCGCCTGGTAGCTGGCCGTGGCGATGCATTCGGCGCCGGCATCGAGGAATGCGCGGCTTGCCTCGACGATCGCTGCGCGATCAGTCGAAAGCAATGACGCTGACCACAGCGCGTTGTTGATGTCACACCCCTGCGCCTCGAGCTGCGTTGCCAGGCCGCCGTCAAGCAGCAACGGCCGCCCGCGCGCCAGTGCGGCCGCGAACGTCGTCTTCTTCATTCACCCCTCCCCTGCGTCCTGTTCGCGGTTCTGTTCGATACGGTGACCGGCACCTCGATTCCGTACAGCGCCCTGGCGATCCAGGTGGCGCTCTCTATCGTCATGTCGGGCTCAGCAACGACGATTTCCTTAGGACCCCTGCCACGACGGATTGCTTCGACGAGAGCACCAGCGGAACTCGTGCTCCCCGATGTGCGCTCGAGCACCAGCACTCGTCCCACGATGGATTCTCCGCATTGCGGGTGATGGACATCGACAATGACACCCGTCTCCGGATCGAGCCCGCCCCAGAAACTGATCGGTGCATCCAGCCTGAGCGTCGTCATCGTGCCTGGCTCTCTCGCAGGACAGCTCGTCCCGCACAGGCCGAATCGACGCAGTCTGCAAGTGTGGCAAAAGTCACCTTCGCGCCGAGGGCCGACGGCGCGTAGTACGCCCACTTGGCGGAGTTGGTCACTACGTGACCCTGCGTACCGGGCATCGCCGGCCGGTAGTAAGTGCAGCGGCCAATGACGAGATCGACGCCGGCACGAAGGATATCCGACAGCAAGCCGGCAGTTTCCAGCTGTCCGGCAACCGCTGCGCTCGTGGCAACGTACACCCGCACGCCGCCCGCGACCTCCCGGCCGGCGAGCAGGTCGTGAAGCGCCTCGAGGTCCGCCAACGATGCATGCGGCGCGCCAATGCAAACGGCCGTCACGGGCGTGTCGGGATGCGCGCCGAGTGAAGCCGCTGTCTCACGGATGGCGTTGGCAGACACGTCGATCCTGCGATGCGGTTCTTTCTGCTGAAATGCATCGGCGAGCGTACCGGCCTCGGGAGTGACACCGATCGCGTGGAACATGTCGACGGAGCCGGAGCTTGCAGCGGCACTGCCGAGTGCCCGAAGTTGCCCGGACGTTGTCTCGCTTGCGAGGCCGTCGATCGCGGGAAGGTCCGCGCCGCACTGCTGCCCGACCAGTATGCCGAGGGCATGAAAGAACCAGTCGTCGTCGTACCAGCCGGCAGGCATTTCGCCGAGCTCGAAAAGCGCCGTCGCCTGCCGCGCTTCGGTGTTGTGCAGGCCGCAGTCCGGCACCCGGCCCGTGATTGCCGCGCACATATCGATGAATTCCACGTAGCGGTTGCTGCGCGCACCGAGCACCGAGTTGGCGTACACGACGGCACTCGACTCGGTCCAGGCCAGGTGCTCTCCCAATTTCGGCTCTTCCCTGGCATCGTACGGTGCACAGGTCATTACGGGTTCACACCCCATTGCCCTGTACGTCTCGATAAGCTCGCGCTGCGCGTCGTCATCAGTCAGGCCGGTCGGCGGTGCGCCCATATCGATCGAACAGGCCGTCAGCGTCGTTGGCACCGCAACACGGGCATTGCCCGCGGCAAGTCGTCGTGCGAAATCGAGGTTTACCTGGCCCTGGTAATACGCGCTCGCGACGTGCGCCCATGCGATGTCGATGAGCCTCGTGGCGCCGCGGGGCTCGCCCACACTAACCAGCATCTGCATCGCGAACTGCGCGGCTTCGCCGCACTGTCCCGACAGCATCTGCCTGTCCCGTGCGTTCAGTTGCAGCATGCGCCCGAGCTTACTTCACATCGATGCACGGCGCTTGCTACTGTAGGAGCAGAACTTTGAGGAGAGCGTGCATGCGGGGATTCCTGGGAATACTGTTCGTCACCGTTGGCGTCGCCGCGTGTCAGCCGGTTCCCGAGACCGAGGTACTGACCACAACCAGGCAACAGGCGGTGCGCTGTGGAGCAGTGATTGACGGTGTCGCCGATGAGGCCGCCGATGCAAAGGTCATCATCATCACAGGCGAACGGATTTCCGACGTCTTGCCCGGCGACACGCCCGTGCCCCCCGGCGCCCGCTTCGTCGATCTCGGTGCATACACCTGCCTGCCCGGGCTGATCGACACGCATACCCATATCGCCCTGGTACCGGAAGACTCCAGTGACCTGACGGTGTATTACACGCGACCGATGTCCGAGACGATCGCGCTCACCGAGCACAATGCCGAAATCACGCTGAACGCCGGGTTCACGACCATACGCAACGTCGGCGACTATTTCCCCGAGGCCATTCTCGAGGTGCGCGAACGGATTCGTTCGGGCGAACTGGACGGCCCGCGCATCCAGACGGCGGGTTCATACCTGACGATTCCGGGTGGCGGCGGCGATCTTGTCATTCCGGGCCACGACGAGAGCGAGATTCCCGCTGGTGTTCGCATCGGCGTTGCGCGCGGCGCCGACGACTTCCGCGCCAAGACTCAGACCGTGATCGACAACGGCGCCGACTTCGTGAAGATCATCGCCTCGGGCGCCGTCTTCGCCTACGGCGGATTGCCCGGCGAACCGGAGATGACCCCGGAGGAAATCTCGGCGGTCGTCGAAGTCGCGCATGCCGCGGGACTCAAGGTCACGGCGCACGCACACGGCGCGCAATCCATCAAGGACGCGATACGTGCCGGCGTCGACTCGATCGAACACGCATCGCTGGGCGATGATGAGGCCGTAGCGCTGGCGGCCGAACGCGGGGTCGCGTTCTCGATGGACGTCTACAACGGTACGTATACGGCGGAGGTCGGTCGCGAAGCCGGCTACCCCGAGGAGTTCATGCGCAAGAACGAGGAAACGACCGAAGCACAGCGCGTCGTTTTCGAGAAAGCGTACAGGGCCGGCGTGCCGATCCTGTACGGCACCGATGCCGGTGTATCGCCCCATGGGTTCAACGCCCGGCAGTTCGCAGTCATGGTGCGACGCGGCATGTCGCCGATGGACGCGATCAAGAGCGCGACATCGGTCGCCGCGGAGCACATGGACATGGCGATCGATGTTGGCGCCATCAAGCCCGGACGATACGCCGACCTCGTGGCCGTCAGGGGCAACCCTCTGAACGACATCACGCTCCTCCAGGACATCGACGTCGTCATCAAGGGGGGCACGATCGTCAGGCAGCCGGTACCCGGGCAGGCGAAGATAGCCGACACCGTGTTTCACACCGGCAAGGTCTACACGGTGGATCCGGATCAACCGTGGGCACAGGCCGTTGCGATCCGGCGTGACAGGATCCTGTTCGTGGGTTCGGACGATGGCGTCCGCGTACATATCGGGCCGGAGACCAAGGTCGTCGACCTTCGCGGACGACTGATGTTGCCCGGCTTCCAGGACGTCCACGTGCATCCGATCTACGGCGCGCTGGAAGCGACATCCTGTTACCTCGGGGACCAGGACGGTGTCGCCGGCTACCGCTCGGTCATTGCCGACTATGCCGCCGCCAATCCCGGCAAGGACTGGATCACCGGCGGCGGCTGGTCGATGGCGGCGTTCGGGCCCGGCGGGTCGCCCAGCAAGTCGATCCTCGACGAGCTCGTGCCCGACAAACCCGTTTACCTGACTTCCGCGGACGGGCACACCGGCTGGGCGAACAGCAAAGCACTTGCGATGGCGGGCATCGACAATGACACGCCTGACCCGCCCGACGGCATTATCGACCGCGACCCGGAGACCGGTGAGATCGTCGGCAGCCTGCAGGAAGGCGCTATGACGCTGATGCAGAAAATCGTCCCTGATCCGACCCTCGACGAACGCCTCGCGGCGCTGGAATACGCTCGTGACATGCTGCACGGCTACGGCATCACGTCGATCCAGGAAGCCTACGCTTTCGAGAACGACCTGGAGACCTATGCCAAGCTCGATGCGAGCAGCGAGCTCAACCTGCGCGTGATTGCAGCCCTGTGGTGGGCTCGCGAGGAAACCGAGGAACAGATTCCAGGCCTGAAGGACCTGCGTGACCGCTACGACAGGGGCAATATTCGCCCGACCACGGTCAAGATCATGCAGGACGGCGTCATGGAGAACTACACCGCCGTGATGCTCGAGCCTTACCTGACCGAGGACGGTACGCGGGGTATACCAATGGTGGAGCCCGAGTTCCTGAAAGACGCTGTCAGCCTGCTCGATGCCGAGGGATTCCAGGTACATTTTCACGCCATCGGCGACGGCGCGATCCGCCAGTCGCTCGATGCCGTCGAGGAAGCGCGCCTGCGTAACGGCGACCTCGGCCACCGGCACCACATCTCGCACCTCCAGGTCATAGATCCCGACGATATTCCCCGCTTCGCGGAGCTCGGCGTTGTCGCGAACTTTCAACCCCTGTGGGCGATGGCGGACGACTACGTAGTGGACCTGACCGTTCCGTTCATCGGTGAAGAACGCGCGAAATGGATGTACCCGATCCGCTCCGTTATCGACGCCGGCGGCAGGGTGGCATTCGGCAGCGACTGGTCGGTATCGACGGCAAACCCGTTTCCGCAGATCGAGACGGCGCTGACGCGGATCGACGCCGAAACCCACGACACCGATGCACTGAACCCGGAACAGCGCATCTCGCTCGAAGAGGCGATCGCAGCATTCACGATCAACGCGGCCTACGTCAATCACCAGGATCAGCTCACGGGCTCCATCGAAGCGGGGAAGCTGGCCGATTTGATCGTGCTCGATCGAAACCTGTTCGAGATCGAGCACGACGCGATATCCGAAGCGAGCGTATTGCTGACCTTGTTCGGCGGCAAGGCTGTGCACGGCGACCCGCAGGACCTCTGACTCGAAACGATGAGAGCCGCAATCGCCACTGCTGCATTGCTGGTAGCCTCTTGCAGCGCTCAGGAACAGGCCCGGTCATTGGCTGACTCCCCGATTCACGAAATCAAGTGCCCGCAGTTCATGACCTGGGAAATGTGTGTCGCGCGCGGAGAACGGCAATACTGCGGCGGCGCGCCTGCAACGCTAATTCGTCCGTCCGCGGAAGAACTCGATGCCTACCGGGGCGAAGGGCAGACCGTACCACCAGAAGACCGTCCCGAGGTTCGCATCACCTATCGAGACATTACGATTATGTGCGAAGAGTAGTCGGAACGGTGTCCGACCGTCGTTTGCGCAGTCTCCCAATACGCCCGGGCACTGGGCTCAACAGAAAGCGCCCCCGTTGCCGGGGGCGCGACGAGTCATGGGCGAGACTCGTGAGGAGTTCGGGGAACTCGGTTAGGCCCTGTTCTCTGTCTATTCCTGCTCGACCCAGAAGTTCACGCTGGCAGGCTCGGTGAGCGAGTCGGTCCAGAGGTAACCGTCGGTCCACAGGTAGCCGTCCGTCCAGAGGTAGCCATCCGTCCAAAGGTAACCGTCGGTCCACAGGTAGCCGTTGGCGCCGATGCTGCCGTCGGTCCAGAGGTAACCATCGGTCCACAGGTAGCCGTCCGTCCACAGGTAACCATCGGTCCACAGGTAGCCGTCTGTCCAGAGGTAACCATCCGTCCAGAGGTAGCCTTCCAGACCCATGATGTAGTAGTTGCCGTTCTCATCGATATTGGCACGGCCGCCGTAGTGGATCTGGCCGCTCAGGTCGAGGTCGATGTCCATACCGCGGTTGGCACAGTCGGTCGTGGTCTCGGCGACGGCGTCGGCAGCATTCAGCACTCCGGCACCCTGCTGGAAGACGCTGTACGCGAGCGTGCCGTCAGCCTTGACGGCCGGGCGCGCCGAGGCGATGAGCTTGCACTTCACCTGGTCCGGCGTCAGCGACGGGTCCGCCTCGAGTATCAGGGCAGCCGCGCCACTGACCACTGCGGCAGCCTGAGACGTTCCGGACATCGTGAAGTACTTGTTCTCGAAGTGGAACTCGGGATGCTCGCCCGCAAGGATGCTGTTGTTGTTGGCCTGGGCCGTAATGTGACCGCCGGGCGCAACGATCTCCGGCTTGACGAAACCTTCCACGGTCGGACCGGCAGAGGAGAACGACGCGAGGACGTCGTCGCTCGGGTCTTCCGGCGTGTAGTTGTCCGACATCGCGCCAACCGTGATGATGTAGGGATTGTTGCCCGGTACGCCGATCGTCATCGGATCGGGACCCGTGTTGCCGGCGGACGCGACGACAACGATACCGGCCTGCCAGAGACGCATCACGGCCTGGTTGATCGGGTCGTCCCAGTAATGTGATTGCGGCGTGGCGCTGAAGGACAGGTTCACGACACGAATCGCGTGGACGTCCTTGTTGTCGAGGATCCAGTCGAGGCCACGAATAACCGACGCGTAGTCTCCGTTACCGTTGTTCTTGAATGCCTTGACCGTCACGCCATTGGCGTTCGGCGCCATGCTGTTATACAGCGTCGTCCCGTCGTCGGCGCTGGCGCTGTCGAGGATGATACTCGTGATGTGACTTCCGTGACCGAACTTGTCGTAACCGGAATCCAGGCGATCCTTGACCGCATTGTAGGTTTCGAGCAGGCGATAGTTGCCGTAGATGTCCCGCTCGACCGACCGTGGTGTACTAATCCCGGAGTCCACGACGGCGACCGTGACGCCGGCGCCCGTGATGCCCTGTGCATGCACGTTGTCGGCATCGACGATTCTCGGGTAGTCAACGTAGAGGTCGCCCGACTGCGTGTAGCTTGCGGTGTCGACCGACGCGTTCGGGAACACGTTCAGGATGCCGTTTTGCGCTGCCAGTTCGGCAACTTGCTGGGCACTCAGCGTGGCAACGACGGAATTGATGATGCCGAATTCGTCGGTGACTTCACCACCGAGCGATTCGATGATCGACGTGGCGGTTGCCATCGAGTCGGCCTTGACGATGTAAGAGCTGGTCGCGGCCGGCTGCGGCGCCTGGCTCATGCCGAAGGCGACGCTTGCGATGGCGAGAATGCTGAAGATTATCCTGTTCCTCATTACCGAATCCCTGGTTGGTGTCGTCTGTTCGAGTCGAGGCTTATTGCACCAGAAACAGGGTCTTGGCGGAGGTGCCGGGCGAACGCGGGTTTACCGGGCCTGTGTGAAGCGGGTCACATAATGCACGTGTCAAAAAGAGGAATGGCGTAAGCTCGGCGATATGAGCAATCCCACACTGGCAGCAGCAACCCTGCTACTGGCGCTCGCGGCATGCGGCGGCAGCGGCCAGTCCGGCTCGACCGGGCCCGCGCCGCAGCCGGTGACCTGTACGGGTTTCGGGCCCTGGGACCGGTCTGCTTTCGTGCTGCCCTATACGGTCGGGGAGTCGTATCGCGTCGACCAGGGCAACTGCTCGGGCTTCGGGCATTCCGGTTTCTGGGCATACGGCTACGATTTCGATATGCCGATCGGGACCGTCATCACGGCGGCGCGTGACGGCGTCGTCGTGCACGCCCAGGACGGCGCCCGGGACGGAGATCGAACCCGGACGAACCTGATCACGATCAGGCACGACGACGGCACGGTCGCCCTGTATTCACATCTCACGCTGAACGGAGTCCAGGTTACTGTCGCCCAGAACGTCGAGGCCGGCGATACCATCGGGCTCTCCGGTGACACCGGGAACACCGGCGGCATCCCTCACCTGCACTTCTCCCTGCACCCCTGCGAGTCATTGCCGGGCCTGCCGGGCAGCGACGATTGCCCGACGATACCGGCGAATTTCCGCAATACCGATCCGAACCCGCAGGGGCCCGTTGTCGGCCGCGTCTAC
>JAAUXW010005438.1_pt1 | contig 11534 bp, 9 predicted proteins | sample 7278141 | NCBI WGS metagenome assembly JAAUXW01 (sample SAMN14350115, study PRJNA611818) | marine sediment metagenome | isolation source: surface marine sediment (2.1m) | place: French Polynesia: Moorea | collected 2018-08
ACCCCGGAACCCCAGGAGCCGGCCGCCAAAGTTATTTCTCCGCCCCCGGAACCGCCTACGATTGAGGACGAAGCCGCCGTGGCCCAAGCGGAACCGACGGACGCCGAAGCCGCGGCACCGGTCGCTGCTCAGGTTGAGCCCTCTGAGGCGGCGGACGCACCGGCCGTTGACCTTCCTGCAATCGAAGCCGAAGCCGCGGCCAGCGAGGCCGGGACCCCGGAGAAGAAACCCACGGAACAGCCAGCAGCCAAAGTTGTCCACAAGGAACCGGCCGCCAAAATCATCAAACTGCCTTCCCAACCGGCTCAAAGGCCAACCCCTGCGCCCCGCCCGGCTGGCGTCGCGCCTGCGGGAAAGGCATCGGAGATGCCGTCGACCACGCCGGCGGATCTGCGAAAGAAAAAGCGGAAGAAAAAAACCGAAGACGACTTGGATCGGAAATTCTTCAAGAAGAAGATCTCATTTCGCAAGAAGGCCGTGGTCGAAGGGGCCGACCTCTACGATGGCAAAGCCCGTGGTCGTAAGCACCGCAAAGACGCCAAGGTCAAATCGGCCACCGCCCTGAAGACACAGATCACCACGGCCAAGGCTATCAAGCGGCGCGTCAAGGTGGATGAGGCCATCGTACTGGCCGAACTGGCCAAACGCATGGGCATCAAAGCCAGCGAAATTATCAAACAGCTGATGGGCATGGGGGTCATGGCCACCGTCAACCAAAGTCTCGATTTTGAAACGGCCACGCTGGTGGCGGGGGAATTCGGCTATGAAATCGAAAAGGCCGCCTTTGAGGAGGAAACGCTTCTGAAAGTCGAACAGGATGATCCTGAAAAAATGGCGGAGCGTCCTCCCGTCGTCACCATTATGGGACATGTCGACCACGGCAAGACCTCGCTGCTGGACGTCATCCGCAAGAGCCATGTCACCGAGTCCGAAGCCGGCGGTATCACCCAGCACATTGGCGCTTACAGTGTCTCAACCTCCAAGGGCCTGATCACCTTTCTCGACACCCCCGGCCACGAAGCGTTCACGGCCATGCGCTCGCGCGGGGCCCAGGTGACCGACCTGGTCGTGCTGGTGGTGGCGGCCGACGATGGGGTCATGCCCCAGACCCTCGAGGCCATCAACCATTCCCGGGCCTCGGAGGTGCCGATCATCGTGGCGGTCAACAAGACCGACAAGGCCGGTGCCGATCCGGACCGCGTCATGCGCGAGCTGGCTGAAAACGATCTGAGCCCCGAGGACTGGGGGGGCGATACGATTTTCGTGCGGGTCTCCGCCAAGGAGAAAACCGGCATCGATGAGCTTCTCGAGATGATTTTGCTGCAGTCCGAGATGCTCGAACTCAAGGCCAATGCGGACAAGCTGGCCTACGGGCATGTTGTGGAGGCCAAACTCGACTCGGGGCGTGGGTCCGTGGCCACCGTTCTGGTGAAGGAGGGCACGCTCAAGACGGGCGATCCCGTGGTCTGCGGCATTCATCACGGCAAGGTTCGGGCCATGCTGAATGACATGGGGCAGCCGGTTACCCAGGCCGGGCCTTCCGTACCGGTAGAAGTGCTGGGGCTGTCCGGGGTCCCCGTCGCGGGTGACGAAATGCTGGCCCTCAAGGACGAGAAGGATGCCAAGCAAGTCAGCATCCACCGTGGGCAGAAGCAGCGGGTTAAGGACCTGGCCAGGACCAACCGCATGAGCCTTGAAAACTTGTTCGAACAGATGAAGGAAGGCGAGGTCAAGGATCTCAACCTGATCATCAAAGCCGATGTCGACGGTTCCATGGAAGCCCTGCGGGATTCACTGACCAAGCTTTCCAACGAAGAAGTCAAGATCAACATTGTCCATTCAGCGACCGGCACCATCACGGAGTCGGATGTCTCCCTGGCTGCTGTCTCAAATGCGATCATAATCGGTTTCAACGTTCGCCCGACACCCAAGGTACAGGCCATGGCTACGGAAGAAAATGTGGACATGCGCTACTACAACGTCATTTATGATGTGATCAAGGAGATCAAGAACGCCATCGCCGGCATGATGGAATCGACTTTTGAAGAACGGGTTCTGGGGCGCGCGGATGTGCGCCAGGTTTTTCAGATTCCAAAGGTCGGGGCCATCGCAGGCTGCTACGTCACCGACGGTCGGATCGAACGCGGCCAGCTCGTGCGGCTGCTGCGCGACGGTGTGGTGCATTACGAGGGCCGCAATTCCTCCCTGCGCCGCTATAAAGACGACGCCAAAGAAGTCCAGGCGGGCTACGAGTGCGGTATCGGTATCGAAAATTTCAACGACATCAAGATCGGCGATGTCATTGAATGCTATTATCTCGAAGAAATTCGCCCGGAGATCGATTAGCCGGAGAGCGCGCTATGGTGGTGGGTATGGGACGCATTGTGTACCGGATTCATGACTGTCGGTCGTTGAAAGGCAAACGCAAGGTGGTCAAAGCCATCGTGGCCCGATTACGTAACAAGTTCAATGCATCCGTGGCCGAGGTCGGCGCCAATGACATCTACCAGCGCGCGGAGATTGGCTTCGTCATGGTGGGCAATGACCGCACCGTGATCAATTCCAAGGTCGATAAATTCTTCAACATGGCCGAAGATCTGGGCCTGGCGGAAGTCATCGATTCGGAAATGGAAATTTTCAACGCATGAAATCGTACGCACGCGCAGAGCGGGTCAGCCGTCATATTCGCAATACCCTGGCGGTGCTTCTTCGTAAAAAGATACGCGATCCCCGACTACGGTCCGTGACGATTACCGAGGTTGATCTGTCGCCTGATCTGAGGACGGCCAAGGTCTACTTCAGCACGCCCGGCGACAAAAAGGCGGTGGTCGAAGCCCAGGCCGGTTTTCAGAAGGCGCGCGCCTTCATCAAACGCCATCTGGCCGCTAATCTCGGGCTGCGCTACATGCCGGACATCCGGTTTTTTCACGATACGTCGCTGGAGCACGGCGCCCGTATCGAAAATATTCTGAAAACCCTCGGCGGGGAGAATGAAGAGCCTTATATCCCATCTGGAGAATAGTGCATCGGTCTTTCTGGCCACGCACGTCAACCCCGACGGTGATGCTCTGGGGGCGCTGCTGGCCCTGGGGTTGGGTCTGAAATCCAACGAACGGGAAATCGCTATGTACAATGAAAGCGCGATCCCCGCGGTTTACCGCTTTCTGCCCGGTATCGACCAGATCGCGTGCAAGATCCCGTCGCCGTTCGCGTATGAAACAGTGGTCGTCCTCGACTGCGGCAACCTGGATCGTGTAGGGACGCTGGCCGCACAGATCCCACCTGGCATACGCATTGTCAACATCGACCACCATGTGACCAATACCGGTTTCGGTCATCATCAACTGGTCGACCCGCAAGCCAGTTCGTCGGTCGAGCTCGTCTACCAGATTTTAATGAATATGAACATCGCGATTGACAAGGCCATCGCGACGTCCATTTACACAGGCATCCTGACGGATACGGGGTCTTTCCGATTTGCCAACACCAACAACCGGGCCTTCGAAATCTGCGCGGAAATGGTCAGCTGCGGGGTGGATCCTTATGCCGTGGCACAACAAGTTTACGGCACCTACTCGCTCGGGCGCATCAAGCTGCTCAACATGGCGCTGGACTCCATCGAGATATCGCCCAACGGCAAGCTCTCGCTCATGACCCTGACAAATGCCATGTTCGCGGAAACCGATACCCAGCCCGAAGATGTCGATGGCATGATCAACTATGCCAAGCGCATCGAGGATGTCCGGATCGCGGCCCTGATCATGGAGAATGCCAACGGCTACGCACCGAAGACCGACGGCCCCAAGCGCTATCATGTCAGCCTGCGATCCGACGGCACCGTGGACGTGGCCCGTATTGCCGCCTCATTCGGCGGCGGCGGGCATTTTAATGCGGCAGGTTTCGGTGCCGATGCACCGCTGAACGAATTGAAGGAGTGGATCTATTCGATTGCCAGCGAGCTCTGAAACGGAGAAGCAGATCCGGCCCCGAAGCGGTATCCTTGTGCTCGATAAACCGGCCGGTTTGTCGTCCGCCCAAGCCCTCGGCCGAATCAAAAGGCTTCTTGGAGCCCGCAAAGCTGGCCATGCCGGCACCCTGGACCCATTTGCTACCGGGGTTCTGGTATGCATGCTTAACCAGGCCACGCGGCTGGGGCGCTTTCTGCTGGCCGGCAAGAAAAACTATGAGGCGGTACTGCACCTGGGGATTGCAACCGATACCCAGGACAGCACCGGCCAGATTGTCGACCGACATCCCGTCGATGGTGATATAACCGAGCGCCTCGTTGAAACGTTCCGCCGCTTCGAGGGTGACCTCGAGCAGGTGCCGCCGGCCTTCTCGGCTCTTAAACACCAGGGGGTGCCCTTGTACAAGCTGGCGCGAAAGGGCCAGCCGGTTCAAAAACCGGCCCGGCGGGTGCGTATTGATGCCTTGCAGATCGAAGCGGTTGATTTGCCCGAAATCCGTTTCCGGGTCACCTGCTCAGCAGGCACCTACATCCGCAGCCTGTGCGCCGATATCGGACAGGCATTGGGTTGTGGTGGTCATCTGAGCAAACTGCGGCGCACGGGCAGCAGCGGATTCGGGATCGAGGCGGCCATCGGGCTGAGAGATTTGGAGGATCGGGTGCACGGCCACCAAGGCGATGTCCCGCTGATTTCGCCGGCGGCGGCACTGCCGGGTATGGAAGCCCTGATTGCCGATGAGACGACCACCCGCAAAATCAGCACCGGGGGCCGCTTGACGGTGGACGACCTGCCGGTTCCCGCAGCCTGGGCCGCAAATGCGCATGGCAGCGACGGCCCACGCTATCTAAAGGTCATCGATTCCCGGGAACGGTTGTGGGCCGTGGTGACGCTTGAGCGCATGGCGCAGCACTATGAATACTGCTGCGTATTTCCCCGGATGAGCGTCCCTTGAAAGAGGCGGTCGGAGCCGGATAAAGAGCTGGCGCTTGGAGATTACCCGCCAGGGATCACTTACGATTAAAATCAATTTGCATTACGGAACACTTTCCAAGAGGAGGATCAAAGACCGTGGTATTTACAACCGAGGATAAAAAGAGGCTCATCGATCAGCACAAGCTGCACGATGCGGACACGGGCTCGCCGGAAGTGCAGGCGGCGCTGCTGACGCACCGGATTTCCTATCTGACCGAGCACCTGAAGATCCACAAGAAGGATCATCATTCGCGCCGCGGCTTGCTGATGCTGGTCGGACGCCGCCGGCGTCTGCTGAACTATGTTAAAAACAAGGACGTCAATCGCTATCGAACGATTATCGAAACGCTCGGCCTGCGCCGCTGATCGGCCGGCCCGACGATCGCGCGCGACGGCGGCCCGGGGATTGATCCCCCACCGGCACCCCCCTCGCGCTGGCCGGAAATCAAACGGTCGCACCCACTAATTCCGGGGAATGTTCCCGCACGGGCTGCGGCTATCACGATTGCAGCGTCAATTGCCGCTTTGGGTGACAAACGCACGCGCAATCGGAAGGAAACACAATGGAAAAAGTATACAAAGCAGAGATCGGGGGAAAGCCCCTGAGCATTCAGAGTGGAAAGCTGGCCAAGCAGGCCTCCGGTTCGGCTCTGGTTCAATACGGCGAGACCATCGTACTCGTTTCAGCGGTTTCAGCCCGGGACGAACGGCCGGTGGATTTTCTTCCGCTGACCGTTGAATATCAGGAAAAAATTTATGCGGCCGGCCGTATTCCAGGTAATTATTTTCGCCGCGAGATCGGACGCCCCAGTGAAAAGGAAACCCTTACCGCCCGTTTGATTGACCGTCCCATTCGGCCGCTGTTTCCCAAAGGCTATCGTCATGAAACCCAGGTAATTGCCACCGTCCTGTCGATGGACCGGGAGAACGACCCGGATATCCTGGCCATGATCGGCGCCTCGGCGGCACTGGGTATCTCGGACATCCCTTTTGCCGGCCCCATCGCCTCGGTCCGCGTGGGGCGCATTGATGGCGAACTGCGGGTCAACCCCCCACTGTGTGACTGCGAAAACTGCGATGTCAACATCATCGTGGCCGGTTCGCGCACCGGTATCGTAATGGTCGAGGGCGGGGGCAACATCGTCAGTGAAGCCGACATGCTCGAGGCGATCTTTTTCGGTCATCGGGCCATGCAACCCATCATCGATATGCAACTCGCCCTGCAGGCCGAGTGCGGACAGCCCAAGCGTGAATTCGTGGTGCCCGAACAGGATGCCGAGTTGGCCGGCGTAATCCAAACCAAGGCTGCCGATCGCTTGCGCGAAGCGGCTGTGGTGCCCACCAAGGTCGAGCGCAATAAGGCCCTGCGCGGTGTCAAGCAGGCGGTCCTGGATGAACTGGGCGAAGAGATGGACGAGCGCAAGGGCGAAGTCTACGAGATATTGAGCGACCTGCAGAAAAAAATCTGCCGCCGGCTCATTCTGGAAGAGGGTCGCCGTTTAGATGGACGCCGGTTCGATGAAGTCCGTCCGATCAACTGTGAGGTCGGTATACTGCCCCGTCCCCACGGCAGCGCCCTGTTCACCCGCGGTGAAACCCAGGTCCTGGGTGTCCTGACCCTGGGCTCCGGCCAGGACGAACAGCGGGTTGAAACCCTCAGCGGGGAAGAATTCCGTCCGTTCATGCTGCACTACAATTTCCCGCCCTACTCGGTGGGCGAGGTTCGGCGCATCGGGGGCCCCAGCCGCCGTGACATCGGTCATGGCGGTCTTTCCACCCGGGCCCTGGAAAAAATCCTGCCCGAAAAGGAAGACTTCGACTATACCATCCGCCTGGTCTCAGAGGTGCTCGAATCCAACGGCTCCTCTTCCATGGGTACGGTCTGCTCGGGCACAATGGCCCTGATGGACGGCGGCGTGCCGATCAAGGCGCCGGTGGCCGGGATAGCCATGGGGCTCGTCAAGGAAGACGACAATGTCGTCATCCTGACCGACATCCTGGGAGATGAGGACCATACGGGCGACATGGATTTCAAGGTGGCCGGTACGGCCGACGGGGTGACCGCGTTGCAGATGGACATCAAGATTCACGAGCTCTCACGCGATATCATGGAGAAAGCGCTGGAGCAAGCCCGCCGGGGACGGCTGCATATCCTGGAAAAAATGAAGGAAGCCATTGCGGCGCCGCGTGACAAGATCTCGCCCTACGCACCGGCCATCCTGACCATGGAGGTGCACCCCGATAAGATTCGGGAAATCATCGGCCCCGGTGGGAAAACCATCAGGGGAATCCAGACCGAAACCAATACCCGGGTGGAGGTCGATGACGCCGGGGTGGTCAAAATCGCCGCTGTATCCAAGGAAGATGGCGATGCCGCCCTCAAAATGATAGAGGAGATCACCCAGGAGCCCGAGGTTGGAAAAATCTACGAGGGCACCGTGGTTAAAGTCATGGATTTCGGCGCTTTCGTCCAAATCCTACCGGGCACCGACGGACTTTGTCACATTTCCCAGCTGGCCACGCACCGGGTCAACAATGTCTCCGATATCGTCAAGGAGGGAGATAAGCTGCGGGTCAAAGTGCTTGAAATCAACCGGGATGGCAAGATCCGGCTGAGCCACAAGGTGATTCTTGAAGAGGAAGGCAAGCGCTCCCATGGCCAACGCCGTAAGTAAGACGGTTCTGTCCAACGGGATCAAGATCCTGACCAAGCAGATGCCCCACGTGCATTCAGTCTCCATGGGGGTATGGGTCAATGTCGGTGCGCGCGACGAGGCCCAACCCGAAAACGGGCTTTCCCACCTGATCGAGCATATGATCTTTAAGGGCACCCGCAAGCGCAGTGCCTACCAGATCGCCAAGGAGTTCGATGCCATCGGCGGGCAGACCAACGCCTTCACCGCCATGGAGAACACCTGCTACCACGCCCGGGTTCTGGAGACCCACCTGGATACCATGGTCGATATTCTGACGGATATCTTCTTGAATTCGGTCTTCGACGCCCGGGAGGTGGAACGCGAGCGGCCGGTCATTCTTCAAGAAATCGGCATGGTGGAGGACAGCCCCGAGGAGTACATCCACATCCTGAGCGGCCGCAATTTCTGGGGCGACAACCCCCTGGGCCGCTCCATCCTGGGCTCGCCTGAAAACATCGTCCGTTTCGATGCCGAGACAGTGCGCGGGTTTTTCCAGCGCTGCTACCAGCCCGAGCGCATCGTGGTCGCCGCCGCCGGTCGTGTCGATCATCAGGCGCTAGTCGACCTGATCAGCCCCGCCTTTGAAAGTATCAAGCCGGGCAATGGGTTTCCGAAACGCATCACACCCGAGCCCCGGCCGCTGGTGGATGTATGTCACCGCCAGCTGGAGCAGGCCCATATCTGCCTGTCCGCTCCCGGAATCTCCACGACGGATCCACGTCGCTACGCGTTTTCGCTGATGAACACGATTTTCGGCGGAAACATGAGCTCACGGCTCTTTCAGGAAATCCGAGAAAAGCGAGGCCTGGCCTACTCGGTCTACTCCTATATCAGTTCCTTCGAGGACACCGGCATGTTCGGAGCCTATGCCGGCGTCGAGCCGACCAAGGCCCAGGAAGTCACTGCCCTGATCATGGCAGGTCTGCGTCGGCTTGAAAATGAACTGGTAGGTCATTCCGAATTGCGGGACGCGAAGGAATACACTAAGGGCAGCATGCTGCTGGCCGCTGAAAACAGCGATAATCAAATGGTGCGACTGGCGCAGGGTGAAATCAACTTCGGCCGGCATATTTCACTGGACGCCGTAGTGGAGCGGATCGAGGCCGTTCGGACGGACGATCTTGCGGAGCTGGCGAAGGCCCTTTTCAAGAACGATCCGTTCGTCCTGACGGTTTTAGGACCGCTTACCGACAAAGCCGTGTTTCAGTCCCTCATTTGATGGCCGCTGTCAAGGATCTATAAAGCCCATGACGAATTCGCCCAGCTTGCCGACCATTTCCTTTCAGCGGGTGAACGCCGATCAAGACCAGGACATTCCCCTGCCCTGTTATATGACCCCCCAATCCGCCGGCATGGATCTGCATGCCGCTGTCCGGGTGCCGGAGACCATTGCCCGCGGTGCCATCTCCTTGATCCCAACCGGTTTTGCCATGGCCCTGCCTCCCGGTTTCGAGGCCCAGATCCGGCCGCGCAGCGGGCTGGCCGTGAAACACGGCATCGGTCTGATCAACGCCCCCGGCACCATCGATGCCGATTACCGGGGCGAAGTCAAGATCGCCCTGATCAATCTTGGGGATGCCCCTTATACGATCAGAAGGGGGGATCGGATTGCCCAGATGGTGATACAAAAAGTATACCGGGTCCAGCTTCAGATCGTGGAGTCGCTGGATACGACGACCCGTGCTGCCGGTGGCTTTGGTCACACGGGGATTCGCTAGCTGCGCCAGAAGCCGGCCGCCGTTGATGCGCCCAGCATTGCACGCGTACCATGACCGCCAACACCCACAACATAACGTTCTGTACCCTGGCCAGCGGAAGCCGCGGCAATGCCATCTATCTGGCCGCTGGCACCAGCGCGCTTCTGATTGATGCCGGGCTTTCCGGACGCGAAATCGAGAGGCGTCTCCGGCAGCAGGATCTTGATCCACGGCATTTGGGGGCGATTCTGGTCACACACGAGCATTCGGATCACATTCGCGGTGTCGGTGTTCTAGCACGGCGGTTCAATTTGCCCGTCTATATGACCGCCCCCACCCACCAAGCTATCGAGAACGATCTCGGGCCGCTGCCCGTCTGCCGTTATTTTCAACCAGGTGCCGAATTTGAATTTACGGATTTTCGTATCCACCCGTTTGCGATCTCCCATGATGCCGCCGATCCCGTCGGCTTTACCTTTACCTGTAATGGTCTGCGAATCGGCCTGGCCACCGATCTGGGGGTTACCACCGGGCTGGTGGAAGAACGCCTCAAGGGATGCGATCTGTTGTTGATCGAAGCCAATCACGATGAGCAAATGCTGGCCGAGGGGCCTTATCCCTGGCATTTGAAACAGCGCATCCGCGGCCGCAGCGGCCACCTGTCAAACACGGCCGCCAGTGAACTGCTGACCAAGATCGCGCATCACAACCTGCGTCAGGTTGTTCTGGGTCATCTGAGCGAGACCAATAATTCGCCATGCATCGCACGGCGGGCCGTCCAGGAGGCATTGACGCCCTATTCGATTCCGATTCACATTGCCCTCCAGGATCACAGCAGTCCCGTCTTTGAGTTGAATTCCGCGCGGTATTGAGCCCTAAACGAAATTTATAGTAGTTTTTCATTGGCGCTCTCTCACCACATATGGTGCTGGTGGTTCGACAATGCCACAACGGGGGGGGTGGCCTTGCCTTTCAGCCAATTACCAAACAAAATCAGGGGGTCATAGATGCGATTCGGTTGAACTCATGGCTTATCTATGCTATCGTTTCGTTTTACGGGGACAATTGCTAGTTGCATCGTCAGATCTTCACAGGGGCCGCCATAGAACGAACTTGACATTGCGCTGATCAGATCGGTTGAATGAAAGGCTTAGATGATGGAGCGGGCTTATCGCGACACCCACGAAAGGGTGCTGCCGACGGACAGGACTGATGATACGGATCAAAGCACAACCGACCCCTCGGAAACAAAGCCGGCCCCCAACCCTTCGCCGCAGCCGGCCTACAGCCGTTCGTACCTGATCAACAAGCTCAACTATATCAACTTTCAGAACGGCACCATCCAGGTGGTGCTCACGCATCGCCGATTCTCCGACCAGACCACGATCTGCGCGGCCAGCCCCCAACCCTGCGACGGCAAACGCCTGTCATGCCTCTGGTCGAATCCCGGACAGGTGGCACCGCTGCTTGATAATTACCGATTCGCCACCATTTTCATCAACGACGGCCGTCATGCCCTGGAAGTCGTCCCCCAGATTCGGCGCATGGACAGCGAGGGCCTCGAGCTCGAACTGCCGGATGAATGCCGGGAAGTGTCCAACCGCCGGGAAGAGCGGTTTGCCTGCGCCCATATCCCCATTCAGGTCATCCAAAACAGCATGCTGTTCCGTGGTGAGTTGATTGAATTCAGCACTAGCGCGTTCCGTGTCGCCCTGACGATCGCACCGCCACAGACCTTTCAATGTCTGGATTACGAAAAGCCGCTGAATCTGATTGTCTACGATGACAACGACCTGGTCTATACGGGTGATTTCAAGATTCTGAAGAGCGACAACGGCCGGCGCGTGCGGGAATTTATCCTCAAGCCGCAGATCAAGGCCATCCAGCGCTATAATGCCAAGGTCTACCGCAGCAGACGAATTGAGTTGAAACCGGCCCCCAACATCGTCTTCCACCACCCCCTCACCTGCCAGGCGGTCAATCTGAAAGTCCTCGATATATCAGGTTCTGGACTCTCGGTGGTGGAGGGTGTCGGGCAATCGCTGCTACTGCCCGGCATGATGCTCAACGAGGTCGAACTCCTGTTTGCCGACAGCCTGACGCTGCGCTTTAAAGCCCAGGTACTGTACCGCAACCCGCGCAACGAGGAGGAAGACGCGGGTGATGTCGTCAATGGCCTGGCCATCATCGACATGGCCAGC
>JAAUXW010314835.1_pt1 | contig 11525 bp, 6 predicted proteins | sample 7278141 | NCBI WGS metagenome assembly JAAUXW01 (sample SAMN14350115, study PRJNA611818) | marine sediment metagenome | isolation source: surface marine sediment (2.1m) | place: French Polynesia: Moorea | collected 2018-08
CCCTGCGATGTTATGAATCTGAGTTCCCATTCTATCAGCCTCATAAGAGGAATCCTGGCAATGCCTTAGCGATTATTGTGCCAAAAAGAAAATCTCAATATATACAATGAGATAAAGTAGATCGGCCGACCGGCATCCGTCAATAGTCAAAAAGTTGTCGTGCATGCGGGATGCTACTCTGGCGTGTCCAGGTGAGCTGGGAGCGCTGCTTGAGCATCGAAGGCCTGTCCGGTGGTTCCTTTGCTGTCGGGTCCCATGAGGTAGAGATAGATATTCATGAGACTTTCGGGCGCCGGGAGTCGGGTGGCGTCTTCGCCGGGGTAGGCGTGAGCCCGCAGATTGGTGCGCGCAGGACCGGGGGCGATGCTGTTCACGCGGATGTTGCCACTGTTTTCCGTTTCTTCGGCGAGGATCTGCATCAGGCCCTCCACGCCGAACTTGGATACCCCGTAGGCCCCCCAGTAGGCTTTGCCTCTGCGTCCTACCCGGTCGGCGGTGAAGACGATGGATGCGTCTTCGGAACGCCGTATCAGCGGCAGGTGCGCCTGGGTGAGCAGAAAGGGTGCCGTCAGATTAACCTGCAAGACCTTGTTCCAGGTTTCCGGATCATAGTCGTCGATTCTGCTCAGAAGTGCCAACCGGGCCGCGTTGTGCAGCAGACCGTCGAGACGTCCGAACTCCCGCTCGATAGCGTCCGCCAGCCCCCAGTAATCCTGCTCCGTTGCATTCTCAAGATTCAATGGAAAGATTGCGGGCTGGGGCCAGCCCCTTTCCTCGAGCATGTCGTAAACGGATTCCAGCTTGGCGAGCGTACGCCCCAGCAGGATCACCGTCGCCCCATGTTGCGCGAAGGAAAAGGCAGCCGCGCGTCCAATGCCGTCGCCGGCGCCCGTGATTAGAATGACGCGGTCTTTTAACAGGTCTGCCGGGGGATTATAGTCATGCATGATCGATCGGTTCTGTTTCGGGATCTCAGACCGGTAAATCTGCCCCTAAATCCGAAAAGGGGGCTATGTACTTCAGTGGCTTGCCTGACCTTGATAAAATAGCGCATTAATAGGAATTCATCGTTTTGTCTGAAATCGATCCATCGAGGCCCTCATTATTGCGCTGGAAACATAATCACTCTGAGGCGCGGTTCGGAATCGCCCGCGAAGAGGGATTCGGCAACTCCGAGAGACAGGCGCGGCAACCTATGGTTCCTGTTCGCGATGACAAACTCATCGGTAGGGTGATTCTACACGAGTTGGTGCACGAGTATCCCAGGGATGACAAAGAATGCTGACCAATAACGCATTTACCGGGTCTTTCGCCGAGCTCAGGGACCGGCTGATGGGTCGGCCCGACAGCGAACACCAACAGATCTTCATACGCCTGGTCATAGGCGTGTTGTTTGCTTTCTATTTCTACTCACCCCTGTTCGCGAGCAGCTTTGAAGATCCGGTGACCCTGAGTGCCGCCCGTACGGCGGTATTGTTGTTTTTGGTCTTTTCCGTCCTCCTGCTGATCGCCATCGTCATAGAACCCGGAAAGTCGCCTGTGCGCCGGGTAATCGGCAACCTGGGTGATGTCACGGGTGCGACCATCGGTCTGGTGCTGGGCGGGGATGTGGCCACCCCGCTGATCGTCGTGTACCTCTGGGTGACCATCGGATTCGGCTTTCGTTTCGGTATCAGATACCTGATCCTGTCAATGATTCTGAGCGTTATCGGCTTTCTGTTCGTCATCTCCTTTAACGACTATTGGTCTCAGAACATGGTGCTCAGCGTCAGCATGCTGATACTGCTTACGGTCATTCCAGTATACAGCCTGACGCTGCTGCGGAAACTCAACGACGCTATCGATCGCGCAAATCAGGCTAACAGCGCCAAATCCAGGTTTCTGGCAAATATGAGCCATGAGCTTCGCACACCGTTGAACGGTGTTATCGGTATGAGCGATCTGCTCATGGATACGGTCTTAAGTGCGGAACAAAAGGGCATCTCGCGAACCATCCAGGCGTCCGCTCACACACTGCTCGATCTGATCGAAAACATTCTCGACATATCGAGAATCGAGGAGGGCCGAATATGGGTGGAAAACGTAGACTTTGACCTTCACGTCCTGGTGAATGATACGGCCCGAATGTTCTATCCGCAGGCCCAGAAAAAAGGCATTGAGCTCCTTGCGCAGGTTTCTCCGGAGGTGCCGTTTCTCCTGTACGGCGATGCAGCACACCTGCGCCAGGTACTGATAAATCTGGTTGGCAACGCACTCAAATTCACCGATAAAGGGAAGGTGGAGATAAGGGTCGCGCGGGCGGGTGTCGAAGACAGAAAAGTTTCGATTCGTTTCGAAATTGCCGATACCGGCGTCGGTATACCCAAAGCGGCTCAGTCGCGCATCTTCAATCGATTTACACAGGCCGACCAATCCACGACGCGCCGATTCGGGGGCACGGGCCTGGGAACGACCATCTCCAAACAACTTGTCACGCTGATGGGTGGAGACATCGGTTTCGACAGCCGGGAAGGGCAGGGAACCACCTTCTGGCTCAAACTGCCCTTCGAGCTTCAGGATCCGGATCGTTCGGGTGCGCCTGCCTTGCAGGTGGATGATGTCCGGGTCTGTGTCCTGGCGGGCGAAGCGCTGGCGAGGGCCCTGGATATCAAATTGAAGGGATTGAGCATACAGGCGGAGTTCGTCACGAACTCGGCTATGGCGGTGTCAAGGCTTGTGGCGGCGGCTACCAAGAACATCCCGTTTCACATCGTGATGGTAGAACGCCAGCAACTGGGGATGGACGCCGATCAGTTTATCGCCGCGCTGCATACGGAAAGCGCTTTGAAGAAACTTTCCGTAGTGCTCGTTGACTATGAGGATGACACGGGAGCAGACGAAAAACTCCTGCGCTCAGGATTTGCGTCTGTCCTTCATGTGCCGCTTGATAACACGATTCTGTTTAACGCAATCTATGCCGCCCGAACCGCTCATGCTTCAGGGGAGACTCTGGATTCCCTTGCCGAACACTATCGAAAGAAGGGAGCCGTCGAATCCCTGGAAATCCTTGTGGCGGAAGACAATCATATAAACCAACTGGTGCTCAAGGGTATACTCGAGCGCGCGGATCACAGGGTCTTTCTGGTGGGTAATGGGCAGAAGGCGCTGGATATGCTGGTCGCCAGAGAGGAACCATTCGATCTCATAATACTGGATATGAATATGCCCGAGCGCAGCGGCGTCGATGTTCTGAAGGCTTACAGATTTCTGGAAACCAGAGTTTCGGTGCCGGTGATTATCCTGACCGCCGATGCAACGCAGCAGGCGCTTCAGGCCTGCAAGGAGGCCGGTGCAGATGCGTTTCTGACCAAGCCAATCGATGCAAAGCGCCTGCTCGATACGGTCGTCGAGCTCAGCAGTGCGAGACGCTTCGAAACTGCCGGCACGCCGAGCGCCATCGTGGAGCCATTGACCGCCAGGGTGACCTCTGGCGGTGCGCTCCACACTCTATTGGACGAAGGCAAGCTCGATACCTTGAACCTGATGGGGACAAGCACGGAGTTCATCCCCTCGCTGGTAAGCGGCTTCACCAGCGATGGTGAGCTGTTGATGCGCAATCTGCATCGAGCAGTGGCGGAGCGCGACTACCCGTTGTTGCGGGATTCGGCGCATGCCCTGAAAGGGGCGGCCGCAGAACTTGGAGGCATACGACTTTTCAAGCTCTGCAAGGATGCAGAAAACCTCAAACCCTACGATATGGCTTCTGACAAGGTCAAAAACACGGTGGACAATTTGGGTGGAGCCTTCGACAGTACCTGCGTTGCGCTCACTCAATACCTCGAGCGCAAGCAAAACACAGTGCGTTGAGCGAGCACCTGCGTTTCGTTCCTCAACTGAGGACACTAGGTCTGCATCATCGCATTTGTCATATCGAACGTGTAGGGGCCGGCTTGCCGGCGAACAAACTCAGGTTCGCCCGCAAGCGGCTTCCTACGGATTGAATCGCAGCGCACGTTTGCCGGGCAAGCACCGTGCTTGCCCCGCGAGCCTGCATATCTCACCGATTTACCGCAAAGGGCGCTGAGAACGCAGAGAGCTTGACGGTTACGAGGAAAGGCACCGCCACATACGAGGTACGAAATGTAGATGGTGCCGCTTTGGTCCGATGTCAGGAACCCCCTTTCAGTCATACAGCTCTATGTCCTCTGTGCCTCTGTGCCTCTGTGCCTCTGTGCCTCTGTGGTGAGAAATTCGGGCAGGATCAATACCGATGAGCCTGTTGTTGTCCAGAGCTCCAGCTACACCTTCAGTCCCGATTTTTGCTTTGTCTGCCTGGAAACCAGTATTTCAAGCATCCTCAGATCCCGTTTTTCAAGCCGCAGCGCCGCATCGACCCAGATTTCCACGATGTTTTTCAGCTCCTCGTATGTCACCGGGTTCACGCAGTTCTTCGCGGTGCGCAGGGCTCGGTAGCCGTTGGCGGATTTCTCCTCCTTGCGTATGTAATCATATACCGCCTTCTCCCCCTGGTTGTCTTCCGCGAGGACGTCCACGATTCCCATTTCGTACAGCTCTTCCGCCGTGTAGATCTTGCCGCTCAATATCAAGCGCTCGGCGGGCGTGCCCCCAATCCTGCGCGACAGCAGGCTGTAAGCGCCCATACCCGGGAACAGGTTAAACAGAATCTCCGGCAGTCCCAGTTTCGCACTGCGCTCGGCGATTAGGACGTCGCTGGACAAGGCGGCCTCGAAGCCTCCGCCGAACGCATCACCCTGAACCAGCGATATGGTTGTGATATCCCGGTAGAAATGCGAAATGTTCGAGTACAGAACTTCGATGCAGGATTTCGCGTAGTGGAGCAGGGCAGGCCGGTTTCGGGTCTGTATCAGGTTATGAAATAGATTGAGATCCCCGCCCAGGTTGTACACCCCGGGTACGTCAGAGGCGAGAACATGGTAACGGAGCGATTTCCCACCCGGTGCGGCGCGGCCATTCTGAAGATCTTCACACCAGTTATTGAGATCTTTGAGTAGTTCAGGGGTGTAACAGGGGCGTGGTGAAGCGTGCATGTAGCACCAGACCAGCTGATATTTGTCGTCAAAGTATGTGTTGAGCTGCGTGTAGCTGGGCCGGTAGGCAACGACGGACAAGGCTGTTTGTGATGCGCTGTTAAGCATAATAACCTCCATGGTTTGCGAACTGATGATTAAGAAATAACTGTTAGGTGATGCGCTGAACAATGACTGGAGACATCAGGTAAGAAGTCCTTCCCACGCGGGCAGCTCAAAGTAGAATTAAATTCCTCCTCAGGTACATGGGCCAGAAATCGCGTTCGTATCACATTGAAAAGAATATCCCGGGCGCCTGTGGAATTCACCTGCGGCGACGGAGGATGGGGACTTTTCAGTCGGTAGACGCGGGGGACGGCGTAAAACGCGGGTCTCCTGGGAAATGACAGCAGGATCATCTCAACCAATCGGGAACAACCTGAGTACCAGAGCTGCAGGTCTGCCGGGCTGCGTCGAGCGCAGCCCCAGGGCATTATTCGCATCGCTCTTGCAGGATATCGGCAGGAGGCGGGAGAGATCTTGAGACGGAGCCGGCGGGCCGCAGCACATTCTGCAGGGCCGATAGCAGTCTGAAGAGTTGTCTCAGCCCGGATATATCACTTTAGAGGAAGCAGAGGTTGGTAGTTCGAAAACGCCTTCCTATTCCGGAACGGAATAAGTCGAGCCTTGTCTGCCGTTAGATCAAGGAAACCCTGATTGATTCAGAGTTTCCTGCAGCACACACGGGATGCGCTGCGGTTCTCGGTCACTGTAAGCGATTTAAAACGAAGGGAAGCGAGATGTTTTTCGCTTCCCGCCTCTGATATATCCAGGGATGTATTTTTCAGAGGTTTCTTGAGTATGGGGGACCCTCAGTCGGCGTGCCGAATGCAGGTCACCATGTAATTGACGTCGATGTCAGTGCCTAGTTTGTAGACTCGGGTAAGCGGGTTGTATTCCATGCCGATAATATCCTGGATATCCATTGCAGCCGCTCTTACCCAGCGGTCCAGTTCCGACGGGCGGATAAATTTTGCGAAGTCATGGGTGCCCTTGGGCAGGAGGCGCAGGATATACTCTGCGCCGATGATTGCGAACAGGTAGGATTTGGGATTACGGTTCAAGGTGGAGAAGAACACCTTTCCGCCCGGTTTGACCAGCCGTGCGCAGGCATTCACCACGGAAGCCGGATCGGGGACATGCTCCAGCATTTCCATACAAGTGATCAAGTCCCAGGACTCAGGGCGTTCCTCGGCAAGCCTTTCCACCGGAATGCGCTCGTAGTCAACCTCTACGCCCGACTCGAGGCGGTGCAGGCGCGCCACCTGCAGGGCCGCCTCTCCCATGTCTATGCCGGTTACTTTCGCTCCCTTCTTCGCCATGCTCTCCGAAAGGATGCCGCCGCCGCAGCCGACGTCCAGTACGGCTTTTCCCTCCAGATTGGCGTGGCGTTCTATGTAACCCAGGCGCAGGGGATTGATCTCATGCAAGGGCTTGAATTCGCTGTGGGGATCCCACCAGCGCGACGCCAATTCTTCGAATCTGCTGATCTCGGCGTGGTCTACATTGGGTGTGTTTGTGTCGCTCATTCGACTGTCGGTTCCGTAGTTGGTAGGGGCGGCTGGGAGCCTGTCCGAGTATAGACTGATCTACTGCGGCCAAGCCTGGTTGGCCAGCTTTTCCGATCATTTTCGTTAAATAGGCCCAACTATTTGCCTCAAATGATCGAAAAATCTGACTCAACCAGGCTTGCCCTCGCTACGATCGCTATACTCGGACAGGCTCCTAGCCCGGATGCGACCTGGGAAACTCCCGGGTCTCAGCAATTTTCGCCTGCCACTTGCGGGTGCGCAACAAAATCTTGTCCAGACTGAGGGTGGTCAGGACGCCGTCTTTCACGATTTGCCGCCCGGCGATCCATACGTTGCTGACCTTGTCTCTTCCGCTGGCGTATATCAGTTGTGAGACGGGATGATACACCGGTAGGGTGTCGGGGCTGCCCAGGTCCACCGCCACCAGATCGGCCGCCTTGCCGGGCACCAGAGAGCCGATTTCATCGTCCAGACCCAATGCCCTGGCGCCGTTGATCGTGGCCATGCCCAACACCTTCTCGGCGGGGATTGCGCTGGCGTCACCGGCAACCCCTTTCGCCAGCAGCGCCGCACTGCGCATCTCACTGAACATATCGAGATCGTTGTTGCTCGCAGGGCTGTCCGTTCCCAAAGCGATATTGACGCCCAGCGCATCGAGTTTCGCTAGAGGACAGAAGCCGCTGGCCAGTTTCAGGTTGGATTCCGGGCAGTGCACGACGTTGGCCCCGGACAACGCGAAATCCGTCAGTTCATCGTCTTCGAGCTGCGTCATGTGGACAGCCAGCAGGGACGGGGAGAGCAGCCCCAGTTCGCCCAATCGGTGCAGTGGGCGGCTGCCGTATTGCCGCAGCCCCTGGGTGATCTCATCCCTGGTTTCGTGGACATGCATGTGAACCGGGATCTCCAGTTCGTCGGCCAGGACACGTATCCGCTCCAGGGCTGGATCCGAAACCGAATAGGGGGCGTGCGGGGCAAACGCGGTTCGAATCAGATGATGGTTCCGGTACTGATCATGTACCTCGAGGCCTTTGTGCAGATAGGTATCCGCATCGTCTGCCCAGACCGTGGGAAAGTCCAACACGATCAAGCCAACGGTGGCCCGCATGCCGGCGGCGGCCGTTGTTCGCGCGGTAATGTCAGGGAAAAAGTACATATCGTTAAAGCAGGTGGTGCCGCCGCGCAGCATCTCGGCGATCGCCAATTCGGTGCCATCGTGGATGAATTCCTCATCTACCCAGCGTTTTTCAGCCGGCCAGATGTATTCGTGCAGCCAGCTCATCAACGGCAGATCGTCTGCCAGTCCCCGAAACAAAGCCATAGCGGAATGGGTGTGGGAGTTGATCAGTCCTGGTATCAACGCCTGTCCGGGAAGCTCGTGCTGCTTATTCGCCTGAAACGTCTGACGGGCGGCCGCCTTGGGAAGAATATCCAGGATGCGCCCGCCGTCGACCGCCACACTGTGGTGCTCGAACAAGCGCGCTTCGGGTTCGACGGGAATCACCCAGTCCGCATGGATCAGTGTGTCGATTTCCATAGGAAAATTCCTGCTGCAGAAACGGGACGCGGATGCATTATCGCGCTTTAATTGTCACCGCACATCCAGTCTCCCTCCGCGGTATGGTACTCGCACGGGCAAATGTAGGCTGGGGCTTGCCCCGGCTTCGCTGAGCATTGGGTCACGGAGCAAAGAGCTCGGGCAAGCCCCAGCCTAAATTTGCGGCATTTTGGAACACTAAAGATTGTTATTATATCCTTTGATTCCGGTTTTCTCTGCGTCTCCGCGTCTCTGCGCGATCAATGTGTAGGGATACGGGCGCCAAGATGGCTGGGTTTCAGCCGTGATCCCGAATTCTCACGCTGAGAATTTCGTTGGCTAGCACAGGGCAGGATTGATAATGAGCACCACCACACCACAGATCGAGGCGTCACCCGATGCTGCCATCGTATGGCAGGGCAGACGGCTCTACTTACTGGACCAGCGCCGTCTGCCGCACCGGGAAGAGTATCTGCAACTGGTCGATGCGGGGGCCGTGGCTGCAGCCATTCGCGATATGGTCGTGCGAGGTGCGCCTGCCATCGGCATCACGGCTGCTTACGGCGTGGTGTTAGGCGCGCGCGCCCGTTATGGAGAATCTCCGGCGGATTGGCGCATGCTGATTGAATCGGACCTCGCCAGGCTGGCGGATTCCCGGCCAACCGCGGCAAATCTTGTCTGGGCCCTGGACCGCATGCGCGCCCTGTTCGGTGAATGCGGCGGCGAGGATCCGGAACAAAGACTGCTGGATGAGGCACGGGCGATCCACCGGGAAGACATCGAGGCGAACCGGCGTATGGGAGAATTGGGTGCGGATCTGATCGACAGTTCTGCGGCCGTGATTACCCATTGTAATGCCGGGGCGCTGGCCACCGGTGGCTATGGCACCGCCCTGGGGGTTATTCGCACGGCTTTCGCCGCCGGCAAGATCGAGCAGGTGTATGCCGACGAGACCCGACCCTGGCTTCAGGGGTCACGTCTTACCGCCTGGGAACTGCTGCGGTCCGGAATCCCGGTCACTCTCCTCGCGGACGGCGCTGCGGCCAGCCTGATGGCGAAAGGCGGCATAGACTGGGTGATCGTCGGCTCGGACCGGATCGCCGCCAACGGCGACGTGGCCAATAAGATCGGCACCTACGGTCTGGCCACGGCAGCCCGGCATCATGGCGTCAAGGTTATGGTCGTGGCCCCGGCCTCGACCGTGGATATGTCCCTCGACTCGGGTGCCGGTATACCGATCGAGATCAGGGGGGACTCCGAACTGCTGTCCTGCGGTGGCGTACCGGTCGGGGCGCCGGGGGCGGCGGTGTGGAATCCCGTATTCGATGTGACACCCGCCTCGATGGTGGACGTCATAATTACGGAAAGAGGGGTCGTCCAGGCCCCGGACGCAGCCAGGATGGCGGTGATGATGGGGGGCTGACCACTCCGCCAACGCTGTGGTAACAGCACAAATTCCCCATCCATTTCAGTGGCCTGTCCCACAAATGGTGCGCATCGCAGAATCCTAGGTTGGGGTGAGGGACGAGCCCCGGCAGGACGGGTAACCGATGACACACCTTTGGGTGCGCAGATGGGCAACCGACGACACACCCTGGCGTTCCCAGGCTCACCCCAACCCAGAGGGGTGGACCGGCTGCACACCCGGAGTCTTTTTCGAGGCTTCCCCCCCTGTGTCTTAGGAGTTTTTGGCGACGGTATCCGCGGAAAAACCGTGAATCTATGGTACAATTTCTCGGTTTTAGTGTTCACCAGACAGGGTCGTCCCCGCGCCGTTGGAGACGGTGTGTCGGGGCGGGCCAGCGCCGGAAGAAAGTACCGCCTGTATGAGCGAATTCGCTAAAGAAATCCTCCCCGTAAATCTCGAAGACGAGATGCAGCAGTCCTATCTCGATTACGCCATGAGCGTGATCGTCGGGCGCGCGCTGCCGGACGTGCGCGACGGGCTCAAACCCGTACATCGCCGCGTGCTTTATGCCATGGGTGAACTGGGCAACGACTGGAACAAGCCGTACAAGAAGTCGGCGCGGGTCGTGGGTGACGTTATCGGTAAGTATCACCCCCATGGCGACACGGCGGTCTACGATACCATCGTGCGCATGGCGCAGCCCTTTTCCCTGCGCTACATGCTGGTAGACGGACAGGGTAATTTCGGTTCGGTGGACGGTGACGCACCGGCCGCCATGCGATACACCGAGGTGCGCATGGCCAAGATCGCCCACAGCCTGCTGGACGATCTGGACAAGGAAACCGTTGATTTCATTCCCAATTACGACGGATCGGAACAGGAGCCCGCGGTTCTGCCGGCGCGCATCCCGAACCTGATGGTCAATGGTTCGGCGGGGATTGCGGTGGGTATGGCGACCAACATACCGCCCCACAATCTTACGGAGGTCATCAATGCCTGCATCGCCTGCATCGACAGCCCGGAGGTCAGCTCTGAAGAGCTCATGCAACACCTGCCGGGGCCGGATTTCCCGACCGCCGGACTGATCAATGGCGCACGGGGCATCGGTGAGGCCTATCGCACCGGACGCGGTCGCATCTATCTGCGCGCTCGGGCGGAGATCGAAGATGACGAACATGCGGGTCGGCAGCGTATCATCGTCACCGAGCTGCCGTACCAGGTAAACAAGGCGCGGATGCTGGAAAAGATTGCGGAGCTGGTCAAAGACAAGCGTTTGGAAGGCATCTCCGAGCTGCGCGATGAATCCGACAAGGACGGCATGCGCGTGGTGATCGAGCTGCGCCGGGGCGAGGTGCCGGAGGTGGTTCTTAACAACCTCTATCAGCATACGCAGATGCAGACCGTGTTCGGCATCAACATGGTGGCACTGGTGGACGGTCAGCCCCGGCTGCTGAACCTGAAGCAATTGCTGCAGTACTTCATTCGCCACCGGCGCGAGGTTGTTACCCGCCGGACCCTGTACCAGCTGCGCAAGGCCCGCGAGCGTGCCCATATCCTGGAAGGTCTTGCGGTGGCACTGGCCAACATCGACGAGGTGATCGCCCTGATCAAGGGATCGTCCAGCCCGGCGATGGCCAAGCGGGAACTGGTGGCGCGCGCCTGGACCTCGGGTACCGTCGAGGCTATGTTGGAACGGGCCGGAGCCGAGGCCTCCAAGCCGGAAGACCTGCCGCCGGGTTTCGGTCTCACCGAGCAGGGGTACCGCCTAACCGACACCCAGGCGCAGGCGATACTGGATCTGCGCCTACAAAAGTTGACCGGCCTGGAAAAGGATAAAATATTCAATGAATACAAGGAAATACTGGACCAAATTCAGAAGCTTCTAGAGATCCTGTCCAGCCCGGACCGTTTGATGCAGTTGATCAGGGAGGAGCTCGTAGAGATTAGAGAACAGTTTGGGGACG
>JAAUXW010351061.1_pt1 | contig 11511 bp, 7 predicted proteins | sample 7278141 | NCBI WGS metagenome assembly JAAUXW01 (sample SAMN14350115, study PRJNA611818) | marine sediment metagenome | isolation source: surface marine sediment (2.1m) | place: French Polynesia: Moorea | collected 2018-08
ACCTCGCCGTAATTGTCGACGTAGCGCAGTGCGACCGTGTACGAGGACGCGTAGCGCGCGGAATCGTCCGCAAAACTCGCACGCCCCTCACCGTGTGACGTTGCGATCGGCAGGCGCGAACCGGCCATACCCTGCAGGAACAGCGAGGGACTTTCCACGATCTCCACGAGACTCAGGCGCGCCTCGAACTGCTCGGACGTGTTGCGCAGGAATTGCGGCCAGTTTTCGGCACCGGGCACGAGCTCTCGCAGCTGCGACAGCATCTGGCAGCCATTGCACACGCCGAGCGCAAAGGTGTCCGGGCGCTGAAAGAATGCGGCGAATTCGTCGCGGGTGCGGGAATGGTACAGGACCGACTTCGCCCAGCCACCGCCGGCGCCCAGCACGTCGCCGAACGAGAATCCGCCGCAGGCAACCAGGCCCTGGTAATCCGCAAGCGTGTCGCGACCACTCAACAGGTCGCTCATGTGCACGTCGACGGCCGTGAATCCGGCGCGCATGAATGCGGCTGCCATCTCGCCCTGGCTGTTGACGCCCTGTTCACGAAGGATGGCGACCCTCGGTCCGGTGACACCGCGATACGGCCTCGCAACATCCTCCCCGGGGTCGAAGGTCAATCTGACGTTGAGACCCGGGTCGTCCTCGTCGAGTATGCGATCGAACTCCTGCCTCGCTGTCGCCGGATTGTCGCGCAGCGCCTGGATGCGATAACTCGTCCCGGACCATTCGCGTTGCATCGCCGTGCGATCGAGGTCGAGAACGACACCGTCGTCGGTGCTGACGACCAGCCGGGGCTCCTGCTCGACGCGCCCGATGGCGGTCGCATTCGTGCCGTGCCGGTCGAGGACCATCTGTACCTGGGTAAGCTTGCTTTTTGCAACCTGGACGACAGCGCCGATTTCCTCGTTGAACAGGGTCGCGAGCGCTTTGCTACGCGAGCCGCCAAGTGCCAGTGAGACACCGAGCCGGCTCGCGAATATCATCTCCGCGACGGCCGCAAGCAGGCCGCCGTCGCTGCGGTCGTGGTAGGCCAGCAGCATGCCGCGCGAATTGAGTTCCTGGACCGCCGCGAAGAAATTACGGAGCGATGCAGGATCATCGAGATCCGGCGTCGCGCCGCCCGTGCGCCGGTAGCTCTGCGCCAGGCACGAGCCACCGAGCCGGTTCCTGCCCGCACCGAGGTCGAACAGCAACAGGTAGGTAGGCTCGGCGGACGCGCGCAGCTGCGGCGTCAGGTGGCGCGTTACGTTGGTGACAGGAGCGAACGCCGACACGATGAGGGACACGGGCGCGACAACCTGGTGTTCGCCCTGCTCGTCCTCCCACCGGGCGCGCATCGACATCGAGTCCTTGCCGACCGGGATGGCTACTCCGAGCTCGCGGCACAGCTCGTGACCGACAGCCTTGACCGTGTCGAACAGGTTGGCGTCCTCGCCCGGATGGCCCGCGGCCGCCATCCAGTTGGCGGACAGTCGCACCTTGTCGATGCTGTCGATGGGCGCGGCGGCAATGTTCGTGATCGCCTCGGCCACAGCCATGCGGCCCGATGCAGGCGCGTTGCTTGCGGCAAGCGGCGTGCGCTCGCCCATCGCCATTGCCTCACCCGTCTCGCCGGTGAAGCCGGACGCCGTGACCGCAACGTCGCTGACCGGGACCTGCCAGGGCCCGACGAGCTGGTCGCGTACACTCAGCCCGCCGACTGTTCGATCACCGATGTGTATCAGGAATGACTTGTCGGCTACGGCGGGAAAACGCAGAACCCGCATGGCGGCCTCCTCGATTTCGATGCCATCGAGGTCGAGACGGTCGTCCGGCGTCGAGAGTCGCTCGACCGAGCGCTCCATCTTCGGCGGATTCCCGAGCAACATCTGCATCGGCATCTCGACGATGCGATTGTCGAGATCGCGATCGTTGACGACCAGGATGCCGTCGTCGGTCAAACTGCCGATGACCGACACCGGACAACGCTCGCGTTCGCAAAGCGCCCTGAATTCGTCGATGCGGTCTTCGCCCACGATCAGCACGTAGCGTTCCTGCGCTTCGTTGCACCAGATGCCCATCGGGGACATCCCCGGCTCGGCGTTGTCGACTTCGCGGAGCTCGATCCGGGCGCCGTGCTTGCTGTGATCGACGGCTTCAGGTACGGCGTTCGACAGGCCCCCGGCGCCGACGTCATGAATGAGCAGGATCGGATTGTCGTCGCCCATCGACCAGCAGCGATCGATGACCTCCTGCGCGCGCCGCTGCATCTCCGGGTTACCGCGCTGCACCGACGCATAGTCGAGATCCTCGCTCGAGGTACCGCTCGCAAGCGACGACGCAGCCCCGCCGCCGAGCCCGATGAGCATCGCGGGCCCGCCGAGCACGACGACCGCGGCGCCAACCGGCACGTCAATCTTGCTCGCATGCTGCTCGCGGACGTTGCCTACGCCGCCGGCGATCATGATCGGCTTGTGATAACCGCGGATCTCGTTCTCCGGCAGCCACGGCAGCCTGCTCTCGAAAGTGCGGAAATAGCCGGCCAGGTTGGGGCGACCGAACTCGTTGTTGAACGCGGCGCCGCCAATCGGGCCGTCGATCATGATCTCGAGCGGCGTCGCCATGCGGTCCGGGTGCGGAAAATCGTCTTCCCACGGCTGCGAGTACCCGGGAATCCTCAGGTGCGAAACGGTGAACCCGGTCAAGCCGGCTTTGGGCTTCGCACCAAGCCCGGTCGCACCCTCATCGCGAATCTCGCCGCCCGAACCGGTGGCCGCCCCGGGGAAGGGGGAGATGGCGGTCGGGTGATTGTGCGTTTCGACCTTCATGAGTATGTGGATCGGCTCGTCCACCAGGCGATACTCGCGGTCTTCGGTATTCGCCATGAGCCGGGCCCCGTCCCAGCCCTCGATAACGGCCGCGTTGTCGCTGTACGCTGAAATTACGCCATCAGGCGTCCTCTCGGTGGTCGACCGGATCATGCCGAACAGGCGTTCGTCCTGCGGCTCGCCGTCGATGACCCAGCTCGCATTGAATATCTTGTGCCGGCAATGCTCGGAGTTCGCCTGCGCGAACATCATGAGCTCCGCATCGGTCGGGTCACGCTCCAGGTAGTCGTAACAGCGCACCAGGTAGTCGATCTCGTCCTCCGAGAGTGCCAGTCCGAGCTCGGAGTTCGCGGCCACCAGCGCCTGCCGCCCTTCGGCGACCAGCGGGACGGTGCCGACCGGCGCAGGCGTATGCGCTTCGAAGAGCTCCGCTATTTCACCGACGTCCGAGTACACCGCTTCCGTCATGCGGTCGAACAGGTGCGGGCAGAGCGCCATGACGTCGTCGTAGCTGACCGCCTTCGAGAAGCGCAGCCCGTAGCAGATGCCGCGCTCGATGCGCTCGACGGCATCGATGTCGCACGCATGCGCGATGTCGGTTGCCTTGCTCGACCAGGGTGAAATGGTGCCCGGCCGCGGCACTACGTAGAGCTTCTTGGCACCACGGCTCAGGCTGCCGGGATCGTCGCCGTGCAACAGCAACGCATCGAGGCGCGAGCGGTCTTGCTTGTCGAGCGTTCCGCGGGTATCGACCAAGTATACGAATCGGGCTTCGACGCTCCGACAGCGATCGTCTGCCTTTTTCAGCGCGCGGGTCAGCTTGGATAAGCGAAAACTGGACAGGGCCGACTGTCCGGGCAGCTCCAGCATGTTGGCGGGTAAGACCTTATTCTGCGGTGGTTGGCATTCGTACCGCGATGATACCAGCAGTCAGGAATCGAACCACCTACTTGTTGCTGTCACCGGGCGTGTAGACAGGCATCGGGAACTGGGCGACGTTGCCGCCTTCGAGCTTGCTGATCTTGCTGACGCCCTGCTTCTCGACCTCGTCGATGCGGATAATCGAATGCAGCGGCAGGTAGGTTCGCCGGACGTTCTCGAATTCGGACTTGATCTTCTCCTCGGAAGGATCCACGACCAGCGTGGTGCGCTCGCCGAAAACGAGCTCCTCGACCTCGACGAAACCGAACATTTCTCCATGGCCGACGTGCCGCGCGTAGATCTCGTAGACCTGCCCGTGGCTCATGAAGACGACTTTGAATAGCTGCTTGTTACCCATTGTGTGCCGTGAGTGTACCCAAAACCCTCGTATATGGCCCGAATTACCCGAAAACAAGGGCTTGAGCGGCCGCGGGCAGTGCGATTATGTGAACTGCGTACCAGCCTATCTCCTTGATTCGCTGCAAAATAATGCAGCACTCGAGAGGGAAGCTATGGCACTGCGTCTGAAGATTGTCAGCGAGCACCGTGACCTGGTCGGAGACGATGCCGAACGCGAGTTCGGTGAGAGCGGCGGCACGATCGGCCGTGCGTTGGAAAACGACTGGATTCTGCCGGACCCCGATCGCTATATATCGGGCCGTCACGCGACGATCGACTACAAGGGCGGGATCTACTACCTGCTCGACACGAGCAGCAACGGCGTCTACATAAACGACGACGTCGAGCCTATCGGCAAGGGCAACCCGCGGCGCCTGTTTGACGGCGATCGCGTGCGTATGGGCGACTTCGAGATTACCGTTGCGGTCGACTCCGGCGAGAGCCTGGTGATGCCGCTCGAGGAAGAAAAGCCTTCCGTCGCGCCCGACAACATCGAACAGTTCGTCGACGAGGACGTCCTTGCCTCCGGTATCGCCCTGCTGGAGGAAGAGGCGATCACCGGTGAGAAGGAGTTCCAGAACGCGCTGTTCGGCGAGGAGGAGGAGAATGAAGCCGTCGAAGAGCCGTCGGTGAAGGTCTCCCTGGAGTCGACGCCCGACGCAGCGCCGGCAGCGAACGACGACACGCCGGTCCGTGTATCGTCCGGCGCCGCCGACGCCGTCGCCGAGGACCTGTTCGGTGCGTTCCTCGATGGTCTCGGCATCAGTCTCGAAGACCTGCATGCATCGGTTGACCGGCAAGAGATGATGATGACTGCGGGTGTCGTGCTTCGCGAAACGGTCGACGGCATCATCAACCTGCTGATGAGCCGGTCGAATCTCAAGAACGCGTTTCGTCTCGAACAAACGACCGTTATGCCGCGGCAAAATAACCCGCTGAAGTTCTCAGTCGGTTCCGCCGAGTTGCTGAAACAGCTGCTGATCGGTGGCGAAGGTGAATACTTGGGCGCGCGCGATGCCGTGCGCGAAGCCTGCCGCGATCTCCTGAATCACCAGAACGCGTTCCTCGACGCAATGAACAGCGCCTTCATCGAATTCGCCGACCGCTTCGACCCGGACGAGCTCAAGGACGGTTTCGACCGCACGCTCAGCAGCTCCAAGCTGACGGCGTTCATGAACAAGTCGAAGTACTGGGACCTCTATCGTGACCTGTACCCGATCATCACCGAGAAAGGTGGGGGTCGGTTCCCGCAGATGTTCGGCGAGGAATTCGTCAGGGCCTACGAACGCCAGGTGGCCGAATACCAGCGCCAGGACCGCGAGGGCCTGTCGACGAGCGGTGCTCACACGACGCCGGTTGTCGACCCCGGGCTCATGCAGACTCAGAAGCTGGACCAGGCGCCGCCCGCCGAAGCCGCGTTCGAAGACGACGACATCGTCGACCCCCTCGGCGAAAACGCCGACGGGGTCGATCAGCGACTGGTCGACGAGCTCGACAATACGATGTCCCGCGAGCTCAAGAACGATCAGCTCAAGAAAGCCTGAAGCGTCCCGCTACCCCCGGTTCTGGCGATTCTCGATTAGGTCGTCGACGACGGCAGGTTCCGCAAGCGTCGAGGTGTCTCCGAGATCTCCATAGTCGTCGGCCGCGACCTTGCGCAGGATGCGGCGCATGATCTTGCCGGAGCGCGTCTTCGGAAGACCCGGTGCCCACTGGATCAGGTCGGGCTTGGCGATCGGTCCGATCTCCTTGCGCACCCACTGCTGCAATTCGCCACGCAGTTCGTCACTGGGCTCCATGCCTTCCATGAGCGTGACGTAGGCGTAGATGCCCTGCCCCTTGATCTCGTGCGGATAGCCGACGACAGCGGCCTCGGCCACCTTGTCGTGCGACACGAGTGCGCTTTCGACCTCGGCGGTGCCCATGCGATGGCCGGACACATTAATGACGTCGTCGGTGCGACCCGTGATCCAGTAGTAGCCGTCTTCGTCGCGGCGCGCGCCGTCACCCGTCGTGTAGTAGCCGTCGTAGGTCGAGAAATAGGTCTCGATGAAGCGCTGGTGGTCACCGTAGACGGTGCGCATCTGGCCCGGCCAGCTATCGCAGATCACGAGGTTACCGGAGACCGCACCTTCGAGCGTTTTGCCGTCGGCGTCGAGCAGTGCCGGCGTGATGCCGAAGAACGGGTGCGTCGCCGAGCCGGGTTTCAGCGCCGTCGCTCCGGGCAGCGGCGTGATCAGGATGCCACCAGTCTCGGTTTGCCACCACGTGTCGACAATCGGGCAACGTCCGTCGCCGACGACCTGGTAGTACCACTCCCAGGCTTCCGGATTGATCGGCTCGCCGACCGAACCGAGCAGGCGCAGGTCCTTGCGTGACGTCTTCTTCACGGGGTCGTCGCCTTCGCGCATCAATGCGCGGATTGCGGTCGGCGCCGTGTAGCAGATGTTGACGTTGTGCTTGTCGCAGACTTCCCAGAAACGCGACGACGTCGGGTAGTTCGGCACGCCTTCGAACATCAGCGTGATCGCACCGTTCGCGAGCGGACCGTAGACGATATAGCTGTGCCCAGTGACCCAGCCGACGTCGGCCGTGCACCAGTAGATATCGCCCGGGTGGTAGTCGAAGACGTACTCATGGGTCATCGACGCAAACACCATGTAGCCGCCCGTCGTGTGCAACACACCCTTCGGCTTGCCGGTCGAACCTGACGTATAGAGGATGAACAGCGGGTCTTCGGCGTTCATCTCCTCGCACGGGCAGTCCGCATCGGCTTCCGCCGCGAGATCGTGCAACCAGGCATCGCGCCCGTCGACCCAGTTGATGTCGTTGCCCGTATTGCGCACGACCAGCACTTTCTCGAGTGTCGTCACCTCGGGGTTTGCCGCCGCCGCATCAACGTTGGCTTTCAGCGGCACGATCTTGCCGCCGCGCAGGCCTTCGTCCGCCGTAACGACGATGTTCGATTCGCAATCGACGATGCGACCTGCGAGCGCATCCGGAGAGAAGCCGCCGAAGACGACCGAATGGACCGCACCGATTCGCGCGCAGGCGAGCATCGAGATAGCGGCTTCGGGAATCATCGGCATGTAGATCGTGATCCGATCGCCCTTTTTCGCCCCCAGCGCTTTGAGCGAGTTGGCGAACTTGCACACGCGCTCGTGCAGTTCCCGGTAGGTGATCTTGAGATCGCGGTCGGGATCGTCGCCTTCCCAGATGATCGCTACGTCGTCGCCCTTGCTGTCGAGATGACGGTCGACGCAGTTGTAGCAGGCGTTCAGCGTGCCGTCGTAAAACCAGCGAATATGAAGATCGTCCTTCGCAAACGACACGTCTTTGACCTGGGTGAAGGGCTTGATCCAGTCAATCCGTTGCTTCGCCTGCTCGGCCCAGAAGCCCTCATTGTCCTCAACGGACCGCCGGTAGATCTCGTCGTACCCGGCCTCGTCGATCAGGGCACGTTCTTTCACAGCATCCGATACGGGGTAGATTTGCTCAGCCATTTTGCTCTGCCTTTGAAGTGTTCAGCATTTAATTCGTCTTGCCAGTTCCAGTATTCGTCGCGCCTGCTCGAGATGCGGCCTGTCGATCATCTTGCCGTTCATGCCTAGCGTGCCGGCTCCGGGATTCTCTTCGAATAGTGCGACGATGCGTGTTGCGTGATCTATCTCGGCCGATGACGGGACGAACGCGGCATTGATCGGCTCCACCTGTGCCGGGTGAATCGCGAGCATGCCGCCGAACCCGTCACGGCGGGCATTCGCTGCATAGCGTAGCAGTCCTTCTTGATCGCGGAAGTCCGTAAAGACCGTATCTATGGCGGTAACTTCCGCGGCGGCCGCCGCCAGCAGGCACATAGAGCGGGCCATCTCGTAGAGCGGCAGCCAATTGCCCTCCTCGTCGCGGTTGGTCCGGGCGCCGACGGCCGCGCTCAGGTCTTCGGCGCCCCACGAAAGGCCGCGAAGGCGCGGCATCGCGCCGACATAGCCTTGCAGCGTGAAGAGCGCCTCCGGGTGCTCAGTGCACAGCGGGATGATCCCGATGCGGCCTTGCTCGATGCCGTGCTCGCGCTCGAGACCGTCGAGATAACTGGACAGGGTTACGGCGTCCGCGGCCGACCGGGGTTTGGGCAGTACGATGCCGGCCGGTGCCCGCGGTATGACCGCCTCGAGGTCGGCAGCCGCGTCGTCCGTGTTGATCGGATTGATGCGTACCCAGACGTTCTCGCGGCCATCGAGGTAGTCCGCGACCCTGAGGCGCGCTTCGGGCCGCGCTTCGACTGCGACGGCGTCTTCCAGATCCAGGATCAGGGCATCCGCGCCGACGTCGGCAGCTTTGCTTAGCTTGCGGTCACTATCGGCCGGCACGAACAGGTAGCTGCGGTTCATACCGGCTTCCTGAGCATCAGGGCCGTGCGCTTGCATTCAGCGACGAGCTCGTCGTCCTGGTTGTAGGCACGATGGGCGAAAACCACGATTCCGTTGTCGGGTCTCGAGGTGCTGTCGCGCAGCTCCAGCACCTCGGTCTGCACGTGAATCGTATCGCCGCAGAACAACGGTTTCGGAAAGCGGACCTCGTCCCAGCCCAGGTTGGCCACGGCCGTGCCGTGAGTCGTGTCATTGACGGAGATCCCGACCATGAAACTCAGAGTGAGGCAGCTGTTGACCAGCGGCTTGCCGTACGGCGTAGACTTCATGTACTCGGCATCGAGATGCAGCGCCGCCGGATTGTGAGTCATCGTCGTCAGCAGCACGTTGTCGGCTTCGGTGATCGTGCGCCGAATCGGGTGATCGAAGGTCTGGCCTACGCTGAATTCCTCGTAATACAGGCCGGGCATCGGACGCTCGCGCTTGTCTGCTTGGGACCCCCAATTGTGCCAGCGTCGCGCATGGCAATACAGTCGCCGAAAGTCGAATGCGTTGTAATCGCTCGCAATCCGCGGATAATTGCCGGAACAAGAACAAAGTCGATCCGGGGGCCGCCGTTGACGACCGACAATTCCCAGCACACGCTCTACATCATAACAATCAGCTGCATCGCGACGATCGGCGGGTTCCTGTTCGGCTTCGATTCCGGGGTCATCAACGGCACGGTCGACGGACTCCAAAGGGCCTTCGACTCCGACAGTGTCGGCACTGGCTTCAACGTTGCCTCGATGTTGCTCGGCTGCGCGTTCGGGGCCTTCTTCGCGGGCCGTCTGGCGGACCGCTTCGGTCGGCGCGGCATCATGCGTGTTGCCGCCGTGTTCTTCATCGTCAGCGCCTGGGGATCGGGCGCCGCGGGCGGTTCTGCCGAGTTCGTCTTTTGTCGTGTGCTTGGCGGCCTGGCGGTCGGCGCCGCCAGCGTTCTCGCGCCTGCCTACATCAGCGAGGTCGCGCCGGCCCGGTATCGGGGCGCGTTGGCGACGGTGCAGCAGATCGCCATCATCACCGGGCTGTTCATGGCATTCGTCAGCAACTACTTCGTCGCCGCGGCGGCCGGCGCCTCGACTAACGAGTTCTGGCTCGGCTTCGAAGCCTGGCGCTGGATGTTCTGGGTGGAGATGCTGCCGGCAACCATCTTTCTATTTGCGCTGTTCCTGATCCCGGAAAGCCCACGATTCCTCGTTCTGAGCCGCCGGCGCGACACAGCGCAGGCGGTACTCGCGAAACTGGGCGGCGCGGCATTCGCGGCAAGCAAGGTCGAAGAAATCGACGCCTCGCTGGCCGCCGATCATCACCGTCCCAAGCTCTCCGACCTGCTCGACAAGCGCGGTCGCCTGCGCAAGATCGCCTGGGTCGGCATCGGGCTGGCGACTTTGCAGCAGCTCGTCGGGATAAATATCGTTTTCTACTACGGTGCAGTGCTGTGGCAGTCGGTCGGATTCGCCGAGAGCGACGCGTTGCTCATCAATGTCTTAAGCGGCGGCCTCAGTATTGCGGCCGTCACGGTGACAGTCCTCGTGATCGACAGGATCGGCCGAAAACCGATCCTGCTGATCGGCTCTATCGGCATGGCCGTCACGCTGGCCGTCGTCGCGTATGCCTTCGTGAACGCCACGCTCGACAGCGACGGCTCGCTGAGCCTCGAAGGCATCTACGGGCCCATGGCGCTGATCGCGGCGAACGCCTACGTCGTGTTCTTCAATTTCTCGTGGGGCCCGGTCATGTGGGTCATGCTCGGCGAGATGTTCCCGAACCAGATACGCGGGGCCGGACTGGCCGTGAGCGGCCTCGCGCAGTGGGGCTCCAACTTCATGATTACGTGGACGTTTCCGATGCTGCTGGCCAGCATCGGCCTCGCCGGCGCCTACGGCTTCTATGCGACATGCGCAGTGCTGTCGATTGTTTTCGTCATAAAGATGGTGCACGAAACGCGCGGTGTGGAACTCGAGGATATGCAGGGGTAGAGTCCCGATATGACGATAACGCGACGCGAATTCACAAAGACCGCGCTGGGCGTCGCGTCGCTCGCGCTGTTCGGCAGCAGGGAATCGCTCGCCGGGCCCGAGCACATGATCGTTAAGCCGATCCCGTCGTCGGGCGAGGTGCTTCCGATCATCGGCCTGGGCACGAACCGATACGGTGTCGGGTCGTCCAGGGACGAGCGCGCGCCGCTCAAGGCCGCGCTGACGCGTTTTCACACGATGGGCGGCACGGTGATCGATACGGCGCCCATGTACCGCACCTCGGAGACCGTACTGGGCGATCTCATCGCGGAACTGGGCATTCGTGACGATCTGTTCATTGCCACCAAGACCGATCGCACCGACGGCAGTGAATCGATCGTTGCGCAAATGCACGAATCGATGCGCAGGCTGAAGACGACCACGATCGATCTCATGCAGGTGCACAATCTTCGCGGCTGGAAGGATGCGCTTCCCGTCATGCGCGAGTGGAAACAGGAAGGCCGGGTTCGCTACATCGGCATCACCACGTCGCGCTCGCGGCAGTACCGGGAGTTCGAGCAGGTCATGCAGTCCGAGGAACTGGACTTCATCCAGGTGAACTATTCGCTCGAGCAGCGCGAGGCCGCCGAACGCATCCTGCCGTTGGCGGCGGACCGCGGCATGGCCGTGATGATCAACCGGGCCTTCGGCGGCGGTCGCATCTTCAAAGCCGTCGGCGACAGGCCGCTGCCCGACTGGGCAAAGGAGTTCGGCTGTGCGAGCTGGGCGCAGTTCCTGCTGAAGTATGCGATCGGTCACCCGGCGGCAACGCTCAGCATCCCGGGAATGACCAAGGTGCACCACGTGGACGACAACTTCGGTGCCAGCCAAGGTCGTCTGCCCGATGCGGACGAACGCAAGCTCCAGGAAGATTTCTTCGATGCCCTGTAGGCAAAGGGAACGAAATTAAAGGGACAGTTTACTTAATTGTTCGCCGCGGCTAGCCGCGGCGAACAA
>JAAUXW010083050.1_pt1 | contig 11483 bp, 6 predicted proteins | sample 7278141 | NCBI WGS metagenome assembly JAAUXW01 (sample SAMN14350115, study PRJNA611818) | marine sediment metagenome | isolation source: surface marine sediment (2.1m) | place: French Polynesia: Moorea | collected 2018-08
TAGACTCTTAGCTTGATGTCTAGTTGATGCTTATTCAGTTGCTATTTGAAACAAGTTATGATTCAGTTGATTCTCAATTCAAGTATTAAAAAAGTACTTAAATTCTTACAAGTCTTCATTTACAAACAGAAGACGTTTATTCGAAGTGGAATACGTTACAACTCATTCGGTAGTTCACAAGACTCTACACTATTTTTTGGAACAAATTTCTCAACAAACAAGTGAAAACAACAAATTACGTGTACATACAATTTTACAAGTAGTTAGTGGACCGAATTGTACAGTTAATTCGAATTGTACATACCGATTTTAATTGTAAATGCAGGGTTTACCCCCTTTTATCTCCGAAAATGGAGAACCATCGATGTCAACAACAGAATATTGGACACGATTTACTTTCGTTTTACTAATGGGCAGTGAAAATATACAAATTGATGAATTGCTTGCAAAGACAGAAGAGTTAGACAATACGGAGAAGTTGCACATGAAGATTGCGAAGGCAACATTCCTTACTCTAATTGGAAAAAAGACCGTGGAAATTTCACAAAACAGGAACCCAAAGGATAAAGTCTTGGAGAAAGACCTAAAGTGGATCAAGACAAATTGGGAAGAAATTTGGAACGAAACGGCAAGCCAGAATCACATGTTAGTCAAGCTCTTAAAAGTAAAGAGAGAAAAAGGAGAGTCTGTCTTAGATTTTTGGAACAAGCTTACAAGGATGACCACCGAAAGCAAGCTGGATGACAAAAGCTCAGCCGAAATTATCAGTGCCCTAATCGTTGCTGTATTCACGGTTTCGGTAGAGGATGAAGAAATCGTCAAAGATGTGTGGGAAAAATCGATTAAGCACCAAGAACTGTCAGACCACATTGCAAAACTGCATAAAACAAGCCAAATAATGTACCAGGTCTCAACGGAGAAACCAGTAATAAAAAAAGAGCCAATTGGAAGAGTAAAACAAATGTCAAAAAGAAACAAGGAGGACAAGAAAAAAGGATCTTGCATAAGAAAGAAACAAAACCTGTAACATCTGCAAGAAAGAGGGACATGTAGCGAAGGTCTGCAAATCGGCGAAAGCAAAAGAGAGAACGACAAAGAAGTCACATATCAGAAGAGTGGGAGAAGACAGACCCGAAAGTTCGGAACAAAGTGATGAATCGCAGGAAGATTCGGACGAAAGTCTCAGTGAAAGTGAATCGGAAGAAACAACATGGGAATCCTCAGACGAGGAGGAGAGAATTGCTAACAAAAAGAAAAGAGCTAAACTGCAGAGGACAAAAGTGGCAAGAGTCATCGAAAAACCAAGAGTGGAGAAAAACAAGCAATCAATAGGGAAGATAACAGAGGTTGTCCCCAACAATACTGACACCGTAGAGCTGAAAATGTCGTTGAATGGAAAAACAGTGAAAGTGATCCTCGACACTGGAAGTCCGATTTCAATAATTCCCAAAAGTATGAGAGAGTGGATACAACCGAAAACCATTCGAAAACCTCCCAAACACAGACAATTCGTTGATCTGAATGATAACGAAGTATCAGTTACCGGAATATACGAACTGGACACAAAATTAAATGAAAAAGAGCTGAAACTGGATTGGCGGGAAGTGCAATCCGAAACAAGACCAATCCTGGGAAGGGACAACTTCGGAAAACTGGATCTACGAATTTTGCAAGGATTGGAGGAGAAAATTGGACTAGTGGAGGAAAATCCCGAAATTCAAAAGTTGAAGGACAAGTTGGCCGAAAGATTCGAAAATCTCTTCAACAGACAGGGAACAATCCGAAATTTCAAATATGGAGTCCAATTTAAGACCGATTTTGAAGTATTCCAACAGAAAGCGTCAAAATACTACTGCACATTCAACCAGCAGTCAGAAATGAACTAGATAAACTCATGAAATCTGGACACTTGACCAAATTACAACAGGTCGGAGAAAATGTCTGCGTGAGTCCAACAGTGATAGCAAGGAAAAGTGACGGAACAGTCAAAATAGCTCTTGATGCCAAAGAGCAAAATAAGAGAAGTGTGAAGAAGAAGATGCAGATGCCAAACTTAGACGATTTGAGAGACAGAGTGTCAATAAAAGCGTCAGAAAATCAGGCAATGCCATCCTGGGCTTCCACAATCGATCTTGACTATGCCTTTGGCCAAGTGGAATTAACCGAAGAAACGGACAAACACTGTGTTATTGCGATTGTGGGCGGAAACTGTACAGGTCACTACCAATTCAACCGCGGATTTTACGGTCTGGCAGACAAGCCAGTAGTGCTTCAAGACAAACTGGATAAAGTGCTGGAAGGAACGGCACCCGCATGGCAGGACGACATGATTGTAGTAACAAGAGGAACGGCGCAAGATCACTTTGATAAGGTAGCAGTGACTCTGGAGAAATTGGACATGAACGGATACAAGGCCTCAATCAGAAATCCAATTTTTTCCAAAAACAAGTGGATTGGTGTGGGTTCACAATTTCAAAAGATGGGATCACGCCGAGAAATTCGAGAGTGGAAGCAATTCAGAACATGAAACCACCGAAAAAACTCACTGAGGTTAGATCTTAGGCTCTGTTCAATATCTTATGCGATATATTCCAAATCTGACCGAAAAAACGGAGCCACTGAGACAACTCTTGACGAAAACAATGAAGTGAAACTGGACGGAAGTAGAAAATGAAGCATTTGAAGGTTTGAAACGTGACATCCAGACTATAGTGCCGCTGAAACACTACGATGTAGCAGAAGAAACAATTTAAACACGGATGCCTCGACTAAGGGCCTTGGTGCGACATTGTGGCAGAAAGAGAAAACAAACAACAGAAAAGACGGCGAACCAAAATTTTTCAGAAGGCCAATCGCATTCAACTTTAATTCGCATTAAACAATTCTGAGAAAAACTACGCCCCCAACGAACTAGAATTACTGACAGTTGTGTGGGGGGTTGAATATTTTAAGCAATACCTGATGGGCCGAAAATTCGTGCTAGAAACGGACTACAAGGCACTAATTTCGGTATTCAACCGAGAAAGAGTTAACAAAGACCATAGTCCACGGTTAATTCGGTGGAGACATAGACTCCTCCCTTACGAATTCGAAGTAATACACAGACCAGGAGAGACAATGGGAATCACGGATTAACTTTCCAGAAGTCCTGGTAATTCCGAAGACAAGGGAGAATTCGACGATGGGATATTCACAATAATGCTGCTGAAAGACATAAACACACGGAAAAACAATATTTTGAAATGCCGTATTCTAGCAAGACTGATCAAACAGAGGAAAAAACTTCCAAAGAGCAAATCAACCGAATCCACGCGAAAGAAAGCAACAAACCAAGTAAATTCGGAGCAACAGAGAGAAAAGGAACAAAGCGAACCGAAAAGCGAAACAAAGTGAGCAAGAAACTAAGCAAATACGATGACGTCATTAGCGCGTGCTTTAGCGAACTAACCACTCCGAAAGAGCCAATTAAATCACTTGAGTCAACAATGCAAACGGCAGACAGTTTGTCTGAAATAGCTAATCGATTGAAAGTTCTTTCGCTGGAAAATAGACAAAATACAGTTAACACCAAATCTGAAAACTTGAAATTCTGTGATCTCCCAATCTCACAAGCCTCGAATTCAATCCTTCCGCTTTGCCTCGAAAACTTTGCTTTTGAACCGAATTTAGCTGAATCGGAAATGCTTTATCACAAATTAGCGAGTAGAATTTCCGAATTACCGGAGATACGAACGAAGATTGCAATGATTATCGCCCATATTCAAGACATCGAACCACGGGGTAAGTTCTTTTTTGTAAATGACAAATGGCAGATGAAAGAATTGACGCAGGATGAGACCCAGACAGTCCAAGGTGTCAAAGCACAGCTGGCACAATTATATACCCTGTTGGAAGAAGCCAAACTCGACCACAAAATTCCAGAACAACTGATGGACATAGGTGAGAAACAGCTACTAAAGGAAGTCATCGCCAACGTGAGAGGCGGAAAAGAAACGAAGGAAGAGGATTCGGCCAGACTGCTAGGTACAATCAATGCGATCACCGAGAAACCGGATATCTCACTCGCCAAATTGGTGGAAGAGACGAATAAAGATGCTGAGTTGAGCGCTCTTCGACAAGCAATCCTAGACGGAAACCTGGAGCAAATTTCCACCCATTATCGACACAAAAAGAACCAACTGAGTGTGGAGTACGGACTGGTCTTTTTGGACTCAATGGTGATAATCCCAGATAGAATGCAGGAATGGATTCTACAAATCGCGCATGGGAATCATGAGAGCGCCGAAAAACGAGAGAGATATGCCAACGTGTTTATTGGAAAGACAAGAATCGAGACATTGCAAACAAAGCAAACAACTGCCTGACGTGTTTCAGAACGGGTAAGAATCTTAAAACGATTTTACCGAAAACGGAGAAAAAAAGGTTGCCATCAGCCGAATCTGTCGGAGAACAGATACAAATCGACTTTGCAGGAACGTTTGTGAATGAAAAAGGAAAGAAAAAGTTCATTGCGTTAGCATTCGATAATTATACCAGATGGCCGTTTGTATTGGTCTGCAAGTCCTGTAATGCTGAAAGTGCTATGAAGTTAATAGCAATAGTATGTGAAAATCTAGGCCTGCCACAGAAAATTAGAGCTGATAACGCCACGGCCTTTAAAAGTAAAACATTCAGAAGACTTCTGTCAGGAAAAGGAATTCAGTTGGAATTCTCGACGCCTTATGTACATACTCCAATAGGAATTGTTGAACGTCACATAAGAACGTTAGAATCGTACGTAAGACCGTTCGTTTTAGAAAACGATGACTTGAAACATGCAGTTCGGAGAGCAATAAAAGTCATTAGATTTTCGGAGAATTCTACACTGAAGATGTCTCCCTTTGAGAAGCTAACTGGAAATAAACCGAGAATTACAATTAACAACTGTCTTGGTTCAGGGAACCCAGAAGCGACGCTCATTACAATGATCAAGGGACCGAATGAACAACCTTTGGGCACACAAAGACTAGACACGCTAGACCTGGCAGAATTTGAAAGTGCAAGGACCTGGGGACGAAGCCGAAATACCCAGGAACTAAAACGATTCATAAACGAACAAGCAAAGGGACGCAAACGGAAAGTAAGCAAATTTATTGTAGAAACCAACCGAAAACGGAACGGTTGGGAGTCTAAATTCGGTAGCAAACCGAAATAGGTCACAGGAGAGACTAAGCATACCGTAAAAGTCGGGAACCGAACTTTACATAAAAAGGATGTGGCCGAAGTTCCAGAAGAAGTAGCTAATCGATTGTTTCAGTTCGAAAGAGGAGCAGTTTAAACCTTCAGGAAAGGAAAAGACAATTTACACTGGCCCAGGAGGAAGATTTGTCTGGAAGAATTTCGCAGGTGCAAAAGTGGACAAGGTTCAAACAGTTTCACCGGACATTCAAGAAAAGCGAGAAAAATAGAAGAGACAGAGAGAACGTTTCAATAAGTTGAACAAGGCGTTAGCGGACGCGAAATTGAGCTCAAAAACATTGGCGGAGAGATCGGCAGAGGAAAAAAACCAACAAGCTACAAGTTCGGCAACACTTGATAACGAGGAAGCGAATCTACCGAAAAGTCCGGAAAAAGGGAAGAAGCAGAAGAAAAACTCGGCTGAAATTCAACCAGTTTTTGATATCACTCTGGACTCGGATTCGAGCGACGACGAACCGCTTTTGTTCAATGTCGTCACACCAGAACTCCCTTCATATGTCCCGTATTCACAAAGGCCATCAGTGGAAGCAATGGTGGAGCAAGATGACAATGCGAACGCGATCTCAGTCAAGAAGATAGTGACGAACGAAAGGGAGGAAGAGGCAAGACAATGTACTTCAACAGGTGCAATAGTCAGTCCAATAACAGCTAAGTTGGCTGATGCGATGCTGAAATCACCAACTGTGAAAGCAAAGGAAAAAACAACTCCAAAGCCAAAAACGCCGGTGATAGAAATTTCCAGTACTGATACGGATGAGAATAGCGACGCAAAAGGGACCTCACCAAAAAAAACGGATGAGGCTCAATACGAAGAGATTTCAGTTCAGGAATACGTCCAATCAATCCTCCAGAACGCAATCGCAACAGGATGAGACATTCCGGTGATACCATTGACGGTGCAGCCAAGTTGTAGCGAATCACAACAGCTGAACAATCCAATGCAACTGGGCACGAGCAAGGTGGTCCAGTCAGAGACGTCAGCGTTCAACCGAAAACCTGGGAAGCCAACAAAAAGCTCGCCGAAAAAGTCGGAAAAAAGAAATGAATTGGAAAAAGCGAAAAAAAATGAGAAGATAAAACAGCCTGGTCGAAGGAAGAAATCGAAAAGAAAGCAGCAGGTGAGAATATCGCAAGTTCACCTAAGCTAACGCGGGGTGAGGGGAAAAATGACGAAATTGCTGAAAATGAAGATCTAACCGAAACAAATAAAATTTGTATTGGTTCTAAACCGGAAAATTCGGGAGATCATGTCAGGAAGTCTGCAAGACTGCCGAAAGCGAATAAAGTAATGAAAATGGGTGCGATCATGTATAATTGAAGTATCCTGTTTTAGAAACCATTCCGAAATCTGACCCTCGCTACAAAAGATCGAAACAGTTTCCTCGAGTTGCAGCTGACCTTGCCATGACGCTGAAAAAGGAAGACAACTCTTCGGACTGAAGACATAGAACATCTTCGACAACAGCAAGCTACAAACTCTTTCCCTTAGATGCTAAGCTATTCATCTATCTCTCAAGCTTGAGGGGGGAATATGAGAGTGTCTGTTTACTGTCAGTGAACCTGAACAGCTAGTGACCTTGAACTCTAACGTAGACTCTTAGCTTGATGTCTAGTTGATGCTTATTCAGTTGCTATTTGAAACAAGTTATGATTCAGTTGATTCTCAATTCAAGTATTAAAAAAAAGCATTTCTTACATCTTTCACAAACAACACGGTGAACAAAGCACAAATTTAGGCTGAGTTTGAAAAAACACAAGAATGCCTCGAATGCGTTTCCGATTTAGAAATTTTATTCAGTAAAAACCCGGCTTCAAAATTCGCCTATTTTCTTTGCGCTGGTGAGATTCAAGGCGTCATTCTTTGTGCAAATGTTGCAAGATACAAATTCCAATACTAGCAACGCCAAGTTATGCAGGAATGAGTTACTGAAGTGAAACAAGTCCATGAATGTAGAATCTGACTTCAGCTGCTACGGAACGGTGCGAGCTTGAGTCAGTAATTTCCGGTGCTTATTTTTTGCTCTAAATCACCGTTATTGGGCCATGTCAGAAGTTGATGGAAATACCTTTTTTCTTTACTTTATAAGTCCAGAAAACGTGAAAAACGAACATAAATTGTCACGATAGTTGGGATGAAATTGACCCGAGTTTGGGAAATTATCTGAAATAAGGTAGATACGCACTTTGAATCAGTATATTTCAATTTAAGCCGGAAACTCTCCATGTGAACTGTATTTGACTCTGCCAATATTTACCAAAAAAAGGTGTTCTGGAGGATATTGGATTGGCTGAACGGATTTTTGTTGTTATTTCTAGCTCAAACTGGGAACATAGTGTATTGATTGGAGTTTAAGCACAGGAAAAGTTGCATTTTTGCTTAGCAGTCAGGTCTCGAACAGTTCGAGAAAAATCTATTCGGTTAAATTTGGAATAAAATTGGTATGAAAAAACTGCAATTCGGGATTGAATCAGAACCAAGATCAAATTGAGTGGAACCATTGCAAGTTCCATCGTACCCCTGGTTTCATTTTTATAGCTTGAATTTAAAGCTGTCGGGCTAAAATTGCTACAAAAACCTGATGACTTTTTCATCTTAGAAAATGCGAACTTACAGGATTTATCGATGAAACGAGGAGGAACTGTGCAACGCTTAAAGGCAGCAACACTTGACGAATGATGTTGTCAAATTGCTGCTGTGCTAAAACTGAGTTACAGTGACAGTATCGAATACAGGGTAGAGTAAAAGAGGAAACTGCTCAGTTCGTCACAATTTCACCTCAGAAGAGCTACTTGATTTATATACATTTTCACATCTTTCACGGCCGGTTTCTTCAAATTTCGGGGCCGTGTTTATAATTAGAGGAAAAATCGGGTTGTTGAACGCGACACGTGATTAGAAACAGGAAGAGCGATGACGTTTTGTTCATGTGACAGAGTGAGTGAAATCTCAAACCTGTGGAGGGCGGCGGCGCTGTTCTGTTCACACCTCGTTCACACATCTCTCTCATCACTTGTTTAGCGAAGTATGATGTCAAAAGTGACAGCTGTCAGTCAAAGCAGGTGACGTGGGAAAACAGCGAGCGACTCGATATCACCTCGTGGCCATTTGTGAGGCTGTAACACAAAGTGGCGAGTAGAGGAAGAGAAAGGGAGAATTAAGTAAAGAAAAAGGTCGCCAGCTTCCATCAAGTAAATGAGGCAAGTCTCATGATGATGCGCCCTTTTCACCGCTTGGACGAATACAATACAGACAGATCTGTCTTTTTTGTTCAATCAATTAGAATTATACCCCCTGCTCCGAGCTGTCCTGCGTGTCACTCGGGGATCAAAAGTTAGTCTGCAATTCTTCTGCAAAAGAGGGCACTTTTAAGCAGCACAGTTTTTCACACTTGGGTACCACTTTGCCCGTTTTTACGGCTTTTAAAGGGTCGCTAAAAGAGGCGGAATGTGGGAAATGTAGACATTTAGTCAGACGCCTTTTAAGCAGAAAAGAGAACTGGTATATCATAAAACAAGGTAAGAAATCTCCAATATCAATTACGTGGCCCAGTGTATGTAGCATTGTGTGACGTAAAATACAAACACGTAAATTAATCTCTTGTTGCTAGAGAGCTGTGCTGGTCTGTCTCAAGTTGTGAGGGAGGGGGGGGGGGGCAAATCCCTGCCGGGGTGAGATTGATTTACAGCAGCCAGCCAAGTTCAGACAGAATGCCCTTGTGAACATCAGACGCACCCCAGATATTTATAACTTCGCGCCACCGTCTGCCGGGCCTCAAATTACAATTTATAATACAACTTGGGTAGGAAACTCACTTTATTAATTTCAGTTGGTAAATATTTGAAGCAAGTAAATTGCGGGCAACGTTTTTATTCGTGACAAATGAACCTCAAATCATAGGGATTATAATAATTTCCGGAAAGTATTTGGTTTTCGAGTTTAAAATAAATTTGAATTGAAATGTAAGAAGTTTTTTTCCGTGATAATGACAATTTTTGAATCAATTTCGTTGTCTCTAACGGCTTTGGATATGATTAACCGAAGAAAGAGGTTGTTTCACTAATATCAACCAGTATTGCAATGTATTTGCTGTATATAAAATGCTTTAGAAGACGCATTCCGTACAATCAATTTTTATCCCCAGTCCGGAAACCGAGAAATAACTTGCTACGGTCATTTCGTCTTCGCTTCTCTTTCCAATACTTCCTGAGATAAATTCTGAGGGAGAAACATACGCATAGGGGCACTATAGATGGGTTAGACGACTTTAGCAGGGGGTAAAACCAATGGAAATACATGACTGCGGTTAGTTCATATCTTTCACTATTTCAAAATGTCTTGACTTCTGGTAAATCTGATACTCAAAATCGTTTCAAAGACGATCAACAGCTCGAGTGAGTTGTTCAACATCAAAACTCGGAGTTATTCCCTTTTTTCCTTTTTTTGGAGAGGGATTTAATACCTGTTGCCTTGATAGTTTAACACAACGTAGGCTCAAATTAAATTTTGAAATGCAATCTCCAGTGATGATTCAGTGAAAATCTAAGATACTACTAGACCGGAAATGCAGCTCAAGATGGCTTTTTGAATGCTTTTTGTGTTTTTCATATTAACTAAGCTTAAATTAATGTGAATTTAATGCATGTTAATTTTAAACTCGAAAATTTTTGAATTAACCCTATTGGAGAGAGAACGGATTTTCACTTTGGAATTGTTCGGAAAATAAATTCTCGAAATCGGAATCACGCGTTTCTGAACAATTTCAAACGATTCCCGAAATATTCCGTGGGGGCAATCCGAAATTTGATTATAAATTACACTTATGAAGCTTTCTGCACTGATGCTGTAGAACTAACAAACTACGTAATTTTTTATAAAGCGTTAGAGTTTCAAGAAAGCCAAACAGAAGAGTTATCCCAGTGATTTGTTTCTTAGCAAATTTGCTAAGATCTTGGCTAATCTTGCTTAATCTTGCGAAACTTATTAAGAAATTCGTTTCTTAGCAAAAAATCTTAAGAAATAGGAAATTTTTGTATTTCTCACTAAGAAATAGGAAAATTTCTTGGCAAACTTATCAAGAATGGCCAAACTCTTGCATATTGTTGCGAATCTTAGTAAGTTGCTTTGTATGAGCAATTTCTCATTTCTTACTAAGAAATGCTAAGAATCACTGGGACACTTACCAAATAGAATCGAAGCCATTTCAACACGTATGATAGAGATGAAACTTGAGACGAAAGTGTTGCAATCAATTATCAATTCTGCAGGCAAACTGTTCCGGTCTGGCGATCTGATGAGAATGGAATGAGGGGTGCACATTAATCACGCCTTGTGTTACAAATGCCGTGGCCAAGCTCTCACACCTTGAGTTCCAAGGTCAATCAATTGCATAATAATCAACACCCTGCATGATGACGTAATGATGGAAAAGAGTTATATGAATGAAAAAAATGGGAGGTCGAACAATCCAGTTGACGTTTTCATTAAAAATTAGCATATGGCGCAGAGCGAGACTCGATAGGAACCAAGTGAATAGCAGGAGAAAGAGCGTTTTTGACACATGGAACTGATGTGGCTTCAATTCAGAGACGTTTTTCTGTCTATTAGTTTTATTAAATTCTCCTCACTCAATATTCGAGATCTTATATTGCAATGAAAAGTGACCGTATAGGCACAATTTTTGACTATCAGTTCATATTTCACAGCTATTTTTCAGCCTTTTTCTCAGAAGAGGGTGTCAGATTTTACCGGAAAGAGAGAAAGGTTTTAGGTTTGATAAAAATGAAGGTAATTGTCACAAATCTCAACACAATTTTCTGAATGAGTCAAAGTTTGAAGTTTTTTTGCTAAAGCTGTTGTCCTTTTAAATAATTTTTGCGACATAGGGAATATTATCTGGGTTCCTTAGTTGACAGCAAATGGATTATCTTGCAGATTGGTCAAAATTTTCCGCAAAGTTCCTTGACGAAGAATGTATTCTTATGCAGGACCTCCAAAGGAAACCTGCAAGAATCTGCAAGATAACCAGTTCCCTCAATACTCTTTTTAGCGGATCTTTGCAGGAAATCTTATCGAATCTGCCATATAATCGATCCCTCTTCTGCAAGATTCTTTCAGGTAATCGTTTCTTTTACTGAAAAGTTCTTCAAGATAATCGATTTTTTCCAAAGAGATCCTTCAATATAATCGAATTTAACAAGGAAAACAGGACCTGATCGGGCTCAACCTGGGCTCGACCTACAACAGA
>JAAUXW010172175.1_pt1 | contig 11473 bp, 8 predicted proteins | sample 7278141 | NCBI WGS metagenome assembly JAAUXW01 (sample SAMN14350115, study PRJNA611818) | marine sediment metagenome | isolation source: surface marine sediment (2.1m) | place: French Polynesia: Moorea | collected 2018-08
GGTTACCAGAGGTGATCTTTTAACAGTATCAGCCGAAGAGCAGTTCACATGGGTTACAATTGGCCAATCCGGTTCCTATTATTACATTTAGACTCAGGATGTGAGTACATCTAGTATTTTCTTCACATGGTCAGTTCATATAAGGTAAACTCCTTATTATGTAACTTCAGATTGTTTTTGAATTTCAAATACCTTGAAAATGCAACAGTAGTATTGTGTTGTAATTAAAGGATATCTGAAATAAGTGCAAAAAAGTTAGCTGTTATCAGTGAACTGACCACTTGGTATCCAATAATCTGTAGGTGATGACCAGTCGATTAAAGGTGAAATGTGCCTTTGAATATGTATTAACCTTTATGCTCTTTGGGTGTTTTGTGTGATTGTCCACTTTGATGACAAGTTTATGGTATGCTCAAATTTGTCTTATTTCCCCTAATTCGATTCCAACCAATCCCTCTCCTGAATGAAAATGTCCCAGCGCTCATGCACTTCCACCATCCTATATTCAAGATTCCTGTAATTTCTTTAATTGCCAGAATTCTAAATCTCCTGCATTCTAGTTTGAGAATAGCACAGAAATACAGATGACCATGACCTTTGACCCATGACCTTCACCATGGTACTGTATTGTCATGAACAGACAGGTACACAGACACCTCCAATTCTGATGCAGGATGTAATAATATTTTTCCATTTAGTTATTTCAAAATATGTAATTTTTAGACTTGATAGTCAATCCAGCCAACACATATAGTGGAACAGTATTTGGTTTGCCCATCTTGCCAGCTAGTCTTGGAACGGGCTTCTCAGTGTTATCCCAGGCATCTATGGATTGCCCATACTGCATAGTGTTTTCCACTCTTACCGCATGGCTATCCTTACTAACGGTGACAGGACAGGCGGCTCACTAGGTACATCTCTGAAGTCTTTATTATCTGTCATGGGCCCGTGAGGGCCAGTCAGATACTGTGGAAGCAGATGTAGGTTCCTGGCTTTGTCTGGGCATGGCACTCATTTCCATACATCTGGGTCATTCCATATCATTTGAATCAGCTAGACCACCTGACACAGAATGACTCCTCTATTTAAAGCTGAACAGGTAGTGGTGACCTCCACTGAACTGTTGTGTGTACCAAGCTAGATATCTGGATACTGGATGGTTTGTGCATTTAACATTTGATATATAATAGCTTCCAAAGATATAATCATTTTAATATCTGTTTCATTTGAATCCCCTCTAATAAATTACAACTCTATTTCTTGGATTGGTAATTAGCACAATTTAAGAGAATTGCAACCATTTTAATTCATCTGAAACTAAGAACAATTCAAGCTGACTGGTAAAACCAGGAAAAGACTTTTACTTGGAAATGCATAGGAAATATTTAACTTGATGCTTGATCTTTCTTAGAAGCAGACCAGATGTAAACTAATTTTTGTCCTTTCTTAGACAAATATCCTATTGAGTGAGGTGCACAGAAGCCAAGTTTTATCGGTAGAGATAAGGGGAGATATTAGAAGTACCATCACTCAGTAAGAGTGTGACAAAATTGGGTGACACATCAGCAAAATATTGTACAAGTTGCATTCTTGATGGTAAAGATGACCTTCAAGTAGTCTGTGAGTAGTCTGTATTGTACTCATACAATGTAATTGAAAAGACTCAACTTTTAGAACTTTTAGAACCCCTACAGCTAAGTGCAAGAGGGTCTATGACCAGAATTGCAAGATAATGCTGCTTGGAGTACAAAAGAGGTATATTAGACAGACATGCAGATGGATAACTTTACTGCATTCAGTGATTTCCATGGGCACTATGGAGATATTTTTCTTGCAGTGAACATGGTTTCCCCGATTTTCTCCACTTTTCCCAGTACATTAGTACCCTTTTCGCGTGGCCGGAATCATATATTGTCGCATGCCAGGGAAGCGGAGTCTCCATCAAAAGCCGCTGCCCGAACGCCGACGGGAGATCACCCCAAGACCCTTTAGCCCGTTAAAACTTCTAGCATATCGGGCAAAATAAATGAAATTTTACTAAGGCAGGGTGGGTCTGGCACGCCACAATATGTATTGGCAATATCAGCTTATCGGCACTCCTGCCATATCGACGTAATGGTTTTAATGTGGATATTACATTATGTAAAATACAAAACACGAGTGAAAATATCGGGAACATTTGTGTATCAGACATATCGGTATCGGCAAAATGCCATAATGGCAACAGTCCTGGATGGGCATGGCCCTACTTTGCTGAGACCTCTGACAAATGACTGTCAAAAATGACTACTCAAATATGATGACTCTATGACCACCTATAAGATAAGGGTTAATGAAAATATTATTTCCAGGGTCCCTCTTTTTATTAAAGGTGTAACTTTTTAATATTTTTTATTTAGTGCATAGTTCAATAACTCTGTTGTGGTAGGTTTTGAAGCACAGGAACAAATTAATAGATCTTGACTCAATTCCCTTTCAAGGTAAAATGGAAGGAAATAGCCAGCAATATAATCAAGCACACTTGGGGATAAATAAGTTGTACTTTTTAAGTATTTTTTAAAAGTCAATCTTATAAAATGAGAGGATTTTTTCTTCGGTGCTTGACCCAGGGGGAAATTCAAGTTTCAATTCTGTAAAGGTGTTCTGTGTTCAGAGCAATTACTCTTGTCCATGACATTGATACCAGTCATTCCCCTCCTTTCTATCAAAGTAGTATTGTCTGGAGTGCAAAACCATGACCTTGCTCTATATAATTTGGTACATGAATAGGGGAATGCCATATATATTTGATGTGTACAGTGAAGTATATTTTCCAGGAAAATCTGTGCATCTAACAATTAATTTTCTTCCCAAAATATTATAGTCAATTTAGATTTTCACCTTATTGTACTGTGTAATGTAACCATATCTTTTTAGTGTTTTGTGGATTTTTTTGTTTTGTTTTTAGCCAATCTGTCCATATGCATGGCCAGACAAAAATTCATATCCCGAAAACTGTCTAGGGCCAAGATCACATGGGCCAAGGTCAAACCTCACTTTGGTCAAGGTCGAGTAAAAGCATTCCAAAGAAAGTGAGATGGGCTTACAACATCAAGTTGCTTCATTAGACAGTTGCCAATGCATAGCCTGCAATAGCACATTAGGGATATTCTTTGGAAAAAATGGCTTTGCAAATGTGAAAGTTGTGTCTACACCACTACACCAGCATCACTGTTTAACCCTAGAATTGCACCCTGGGGTCCTTTCCAGACTAACGGTTGATATCGAAATTCAAGTAAACAGTCTAGCATCACTCTATTCAAGTCAATTTTCTTCAATAGGGAGGGAATAGGACGATTCATTGGCACTCAGAAACCGTATAATTTTCAGATGGCCTGCCAACTCAGGTCACATTGACCCCAAGTCTTTGAGCGTTAAATCAACTCCTTTACTCTTGTGAAATAGGATAACCTGTCCACTAATATAGTTAATCCAGATATGTATCACTCTAGCCAGATGAATTAAAAGGTCCAATTCCCTACTAATAAAAGGGCAGGCTTTCTCTGATTGGCTAAATGCTATATAATGCTTGTTATAGGACAGTACAAATTTGAGAAAAACAAAAATGTTGAACTTTGCTTGAGTGAAAATTCTAGGTTAATTATACCACTGTCTGGTCCAATTTTTCTTTGCATTCATCATACATTATTCCCACATGACAAGCGCCTGACTTCGGCAACTGTATTCCACTTGAGGCCATCAATACCTGGAATTTATCTTAGACTTCCTTGAGGCTTCAATATAATTGCAGTACTCTTGCCATGGCAGACAGGAAAATATTTGGTCCGCAATGCGCATAAATTGGAAATTAGATAAGAGTACTTCACCTATTATGTAATTTTTCAAGGCCATTAGCAAAACAACTAAATGAAAATGTCCAAAATCTCAAACATTTTTAGTAACAACAGAGACTTCATACTATCAAGGGACAGATACTCTGGCCTTTGTTTGTGTGTGGCAGGTGGGCTGGTTGTTTATTTCTTGCAGTTTGGCTCTTAGAATGTATATGGGGACTTGCAACAGACTTTTTTGACACAGTCTACTTTACATTTTTTGCTTTTTCCTCTACTTGCAGGTGTGGTTGGGTTCCTGTCCTTAATCTTCCTCATCATCTGTCTTGATATCATCAGGCACAAACCAGCCAGAAGTCATACAAGAAAGAGCCTTGTATCACAATACCTGTTTGGCCTTTTCTGCAGAATACTTGGTCCCCTTGGCATGCTGAAATTTAAACGACAAAGCAAATCAAGTGAAGCATTACAAGACAAGCTGCTTTTGAGTATTCTTTCCCAAAACAGGGAGACACTGTATGCACAGCATCATGAACTTTCAGATGGTAACATTCTATCTAAGGATCAGTATGTGACGAATCAGCCCCTTACTTCATACCAAAACTTTGAAAACTATGTCTCGAAGATTATAGATGGGGAAAAGAACATTTTAACAAAAGAAGATCCTGTCTATTTGGCCACAACATCAGGAACCACAGGAAAAGCAAAGTTGTATCCTATAACCCCAACCAACAAGAAGAAGATTGTCAAAGCGGCCCTGGCGATGATGCACAGACATCATAAAGTCTACTCATCTCTGAAAAGAGTGTGGCAGTTCAGAATATTTTCAGCCTTCAGGTACACTGATGCCGGCTTGCCAATAGGAGGACTTGCACTTCACATGGCCCAGCCCTACCCTTACAATGTGGTTCCAAACACCATAACTAAAATCCACACTGAGTTTGCTGCATTCTATGTTCAAGCCTTATTTGTGCTCCAGGAACCTGAGCTTGCATACATTGATGGGTTTTCTAGCTGTTTAATGTACAGCTTCTTTAAATTCCTTGAAGCAAACTATCTTCAAATCTGTGATGACATTGCAACAGGCACACTCAGTGGCAAACTTGACATTGATCAAGACATCAGAAATGAACTTATAGCTAATCTGAGGCCAAATCCATCTCGGGCTAACTTTGTGAGGGAACAACTGGAACTTGGGTCCGCTGGCCTTGCCAAAAGACTTTGGCCAGAGTTGGAATATGCACACCTGTCCACCTCTGCTGGGATGAAGCTGTCTGCAGACTTCCTGAAAAAGTCCTATCTGAGAGATGTCAAACTCTTCTCTGTTGGACATGGGGCCTCTGAAACCTTTGTTGGTTACCAGATTGAAGAGGAGCTTGAGAGTGAGGTGTTTACAATGCTTCCAGATGGGACTTCATTCCTGGAGTTCATCCCAGTTGAACACAGTTACCAAGAGCAGCCAAGGACTCTCTACATGAACCAGGTACATTTTAGGATAATCTGTTGGTTTGTCACAGTCACATATAATTTTAAACATCAACGAAACATAAATTTTAAGTCATATGATATTTTACCTGCACAAAATAGAGGAGCCAATGATAAGATTATGTAAAGGCATAGGTAAAAATGATATACAAGGTATAAAACTGATTAATTGCTATTGGTCTTTTTTTATCTTCAGTTGAAAATCGGGCAAATGTATGAGATAGTGTGCACCACAGTAAATGGCTTGCATCGTCTCCGATTGGGAGATGTCATAAAAGTTACTGGTTACTTCAATTCTGTTCCAAAATACATCCTTGTAGACAGGTATGTTAATTTTTTTATCAATTTATTAATAACGTGTGAAACTTTAAGAGCATCCAAGAATGATTTATTATTTTACTTTATTTTGCACTAACATTTGTAGAACAAAAGTGCCTTAATGGTCATTGCATGCTATGTTATATAGCTTCCTCATCGGTCACATTCTAATTTCAGGCTTGGGCAGCAGCTTAACATTGCATATGAAAGAACTCCAGAGAATCTCTTTTATAAGGCTCTAACTTCTGCCATGGGGGAAATCCCAAATGCTCCACAGATCGAAGAGTACACAACCACAGAGAGCACTGTCCTGGAAAATGTGACAGGTATGCATTTATATTGAATTCTATAGCTGTAGCTTATCAAGTCACCCTTCCAAGGTATTCTCCACCATGAGGTTGCACAATCAGACTGTCTGACATGCTTTGTAAAGAAATGGCCTGTTGTGCCAACTATTTTGTAAATACCTGAATCCATTCACACACCTTTTCAAGGCCAAGGTGATAGGTTTATACCCATTGCCCCGTATACAGAAGTAATTCTTTGGTTCCATTTTCTTGGGTTTGTTTTCTAACTGCTTGCATTCAGACTTGCGCACATTTCACAGGCCAAGGTTGCCCTTGTGTGTGACATATTTTATTACTTTTAACATTTTATGGTGACATTTTATGTTTATGTCATGCTGACCTAGTTGTATTTATTGGGCAATACATTTTGTCTTCCTTTGACCCAATGACAAGTGACTGCATTGCATAACAAAGTTTGTCATGGAATTAATACATTTACTGTCTTCGTATATCTAGAAGAATTATACCTTGAAATGATCCTGCTTTTTTGGAAAGAAATTTATACTATACGATTCTGCAGTTTGTGTCAAGAGATAATTTAAAAAGTGTGAGGAAGCAAGCATGATAACACACTCCTGGGAAATACACATTTAGCATATGTTAAACACTGTATCTTGAGTATGCTGATGCTATTAGCAAAACATGGAATTTACTGTAGCGGGGTTTAATTGGAGTCGTAAGAGGGCTAAAAAAGTTGGCCCTGTTACATTTTACTTCATGTGGCTTATTGCACTGAGTAAGCAACAAGTAAGCAACACTTACTTGTATTTATACATGAAATGATTTCTTTTCTTCCAGATCATATAGGCTTAAAGAAGACAGAAAACTACTATGTTACATTCATAGAATTTGGAAACACTTCACTCCATAAGGCTTTACTGACCAGTCTAGAGGAACAGGTATGCAAATCAGTGATTTCAAATATCCAGACTTTTGAGGGAGAGTCAGTCAATCAGTCAAAGTGCAATGACACCACGCAATGCTTTTTACATGCATATATGTGATACACTACATATTTCACTGAAAAATTACGTAATCTGTCATTCTTGTAGAAAAAACTGACACTTGCCTTCCTTCAGTAATATTAAAAAAAACTACCTTATTTATCAATGTTTGTCTTTTTTACAGCTCGAGTCTTGCCTATGTCAGTGTCACAGTGGCTATAAAGATACAAGAGAAAAGGGTCATTTATCTCCAGTCAAAGTAATACAGGTAGCTTTTATTTTTTGCATTTAAAAAGTTGTTTGTGCTATACCATGTCTTTGTACCTACTGTAAATGATACATGTAACCAGTACCAGAATGAAGGTTTGGGAATAAGTCACAGTGAAAATTGTATAAAAAAATTAAAAGCGTGATCGACCGCGATGGCGCAACCTGTCGAAACAGCAACTGATCACAGACACACACACAAATACCTTGGACTGATAATGGTAAATCTTAAGAGCGTTTACAGACGGACGGACAGACGGACGGACGGACGGACGCTACCAAACGTATTATCTCCCTTTGCTTCGCGGTTGATAGTTAAGTTTAATTTCACTCATAACTTTATTCTTTTATTCTTATTGTTTACAGGTCAGATCTGGCACATTTGAAAAGTTGAAACACAAAATCTGGGGTAATTACCAGAATATGCAATTCAAGATGCCACGTGTTGTAAGGAACAGTGAACTGTTGCAAATTTTATGGGAAAACCAAGTTCAACAACAAGACTTTGATTACAGTCAAACTGTGAGAACTGGACTCACAGCAGTACCTGCTGAAAATTCTAGCCTAATATCCAGAATTGAACTTTCTAGTATCAAAGACTTATACAATGTACAGATTTTTGTTGGTGGTGACACCCTCCAAAAAGCCATTTCTGGACAGTCGCCTGTGGGATGCAATCTTCATGCTTGATTACATGTATTATGACTATGTTTTAAGGAGAGATGATACTTTACCATAGATTTTGAATGAAAACAGGACACTGTAATTAAGTATAAAAAATCTGGGAAACAATGGTCCCATGTCTGTAACAAATCTAGAGCAACATATTATCTCCTTAAAATTTGTTTTATATTTCATGGGCATTGTAAAACTGCAATATTATTAGGGATGAACTATTAATGATCTGGGAATTTTTGGAGCTTATGGAAATCAAGCAGTAATACTTTTAAGTTCATTACCTCCCGCGTCAGCGGTCGAGGTAATAGAATCGGAGCCGTCTTTCCGTCCTTCCATCTTTCCGTCTGTGTGTGTGTCTGTGTGTCAGCAGCAAGAAGTGGGCCTCGAGAAGAAGGGGCTAGTACTGATCCAGGCTTTAGGAGTATGTGTGTGTGTCTGTGTCCATCATGGCAAAAGGACTATTGGGCAAAAGGTCTGTGCATGAGGGGAACGCGGGAGGTAAGTCAACGCTAAGGCGTTTTCATTCTCCATATTTTCAAAGGCTTTTCCATGGAATTCATTAATTAATGTATTTCCAATTTTATTATTGAGCCCCCAGGTCATTACTGGTCAACTATCAGACTAAAGTTTGGACACTTCTTTGCCAACTGTCATCTCCCTCCTTCATTCAGTTCATGTGGGAAGGAAGGTATGTTTTGTGGCTACTGCAAGTGTTTTCAGACTTATTCTGAATAGTTCATAGAGCCAATTGTGCCAAACTTTTTAACATAACATTTATGAGAGTGAAATGCATTTTGCAATATTGGCAACTGAATGCATCTATTATCGCCAAGGACAACTGGTGGGGGTTTGGAGGGGGTTTTGAGGGGGTGGGTGCATGATGGCAAAAATGACAACTTCAATAAACTGAGTTTATGTGCCCAGCTCTGATACTAAGGTATAGATTGACACCTTATAAACTTCAATTCTCGGTAATATTTTTTTACGCCACCTGTTGTCCTTGGCCTTAATAAATAACTGTGAAATACATGGCACTCATGTTTTTAGATAAGGGTTGAAATGGAACAACGATTGGTCCATTTAGATTGATTTCCTGTTTAAGCTCAGTATTTATGCACAAGAACCATAAACTAAAAAGAATTGGGAGTTGTGCACATATATAGTTTTACTAACAGGTTAATTGGGCTTTTATTCTTTATTTCACTAAACCTGCATGTAAACTAAAGGTTCATTTACATGGACTACTGGGGGACGGGAAAAAATATTTACACTAGTGGACAGTCCTGCTCAGAATTTCTGTCAATGTATCGTATACCTTAAGGCCATGGACAAGGGGGGCAAAACCGTTCTTGATAAATTTCTTAGCCACTTTGCAGCATGAAACCTTAGCCCATAAGCCTTCAATGACAGAATTCATTTCACTGTGGTCAGCAGAAAATCATAATGCACCCTAGCCCCTTCTAGCGGCCTCCCCTGGTCCATGGCCTTAAACACATCCTCCAGGTGCTTCACCTGCACAGCCACCTCATTTGAAAAGCCAAAAAGGCAAAACCTGCAGGTTGCTGTTAAAGCAGGGTTGGAACCATAAATGTATGAACCTGTACCATGTAAAATGTCCCATATGTGCCAAATGTATATTTATTTGTGATAGTTTCTTGTGATAGAAAGTAAATCAGTGATAAATTTACCTTTATTTCTTAATGCTGAAGGAAATAATACATGTAAGGAATTCTTGGCCTTAATTTTTTTATTGGTGCTACAGTCTTGGACAAAGGAAACCTTAATTTATAGTTAATATTTGCTCCCACCCCCAAGGGGAGGGGAGTCAACTTTGGATGTGGCAGATTGTTGGCATGGGAGTGTATCTGTGGCATTTGTGGTCCCTCCAGCTTATGGGGGTCACGAGAAATTCATCAATTTAAGTTCTGTTTCTTTTGCCCATGACTGTACAACATTAGTTCATCATACTTTAAGAGTAGAGAATTCTGCCTCAAATGTGGACAGAATTGTCACCCAGTGAGCTTTGGTCAGGAAAGTTTTTAGATAGAAATATTGATGGGATAAATTCAATTCATTTCTAGTTATTAGTTTGTGTAAACTGGTATTCATCATGGTTTCTTATGATATTGTAGAAATGAATCAAAATTGTTAACTTTTTAAATTTTTTAGTTCTTCAAAAACCAAATTGCTTGAAAGTGCTTGGATTAGTACTATTTGCAATGGTTTTTGAAGAATTAAAAGAATTAAAAAAGTTAACAATTTTGACTCATTCCTACAATTTCTAGTTATAGTCACATTTTTTTCTTGATGACTTCCTAAGCAAGGAAAGAAAATGTGACAGGTTAATTTTAAGAAACGACAGCTAACCTGATTTGCTTTCCTCACCAAAAAAAGCAAAAAAGCTTGGTTTGTAAATTATACAACAGCTTAAGTATAATCCACATCAAAATGGTAAAAAAGTAACACATTTACCACCCACTTAGCAGCACATTGACTAAGCTCCAGCACGTTTGTTATTGGTCTAATAATATGTGGTGTTTTAAAATGTGATATGCAAGCAGAAAATGACATTGTTTTGTGTTTAACGACACGTGTGCATATGCACAATGAGCTCATATTCATCACTTTTCAACTGTCTGTCTACCCCCCAGTGACTTGATTAAAATTCACCAGAAAATAATTCATGTTGTTCTAGTGCAAGAAGGGGACTAAACCAGTCTGCAAGTTGAGAGGCCTTAAGTTGTAAGTCGTAGAGTTATTGGCAGGTGGCCTAACTTCAATGTCACTTTGCTTCACTTTAAATATCTTTAACTTTCTGCATTTTTTACTTTGTAAAATAAAACATGTTCACCAGAAACAATGTAGAATTCATTGTAAATACATGAAATAGAAAATCTAATATTTTTAAAAGTTTCTCTTGTCTTTTAAATTATTAGTATCACACGCCTGTTGCACAAAAAGTGGAACATTTGCCTTAGCAGGGCTGTTGTAAAATAAAGTTCAACAAATCTTTTCCTTACAATACAGAAAATAATCTTTACAAAAAGAGAAGCATATACTTCTTTTTTTAATAGCTAGGGCAGCGTACAAGTTTATACCTTTTCTGGTTCCACAATTGGTGCAACAGGCGCACAGTGACCATGTAAGGCATCCTTTAACCCTCATACGAATATGCGGGATCCGCGCGGACCCCGCAAAAGTTTAAAAGTTGCACAGACCCAAACTGACCCAAGCTGTGCATAGCGTTCCTATGATACACGTAAGCTATCGGGGTCTGTGCGGACCCCGCATATTCAAAAACGCAACTTTTTTTTCATATTCGTATGAGGGTTAATATATACCTCTGACATTCATTAGTTTAGCCGTGATGCTTCCTTGGTTTTTAGATCATTCAAAGTATACTATGTTCATATACCTTCTGAATAGCAGCATTATATGATGTTTGGATGGACTAAAACCCCACCTAAAAACCCCACCTAGTTCAAATTTGAATTTAGATCCTAAGCCTGTTTTCAAGCTTGGTTCCAGAAGCCTGTCTACTATAAAATAATATTTCATTTCAAATATTGACTCATGTAATTCTCAAAGTGTCACTTTGGTACCA
>JAAUXW010236408.1_pt1 | contig 11442 bp, 3 predicted proteins | sample 7278141 | NCBI WGS metagenome assembly JAAUXW01 (sample SAMN14350115, study PRJNA611818) | marine sediment metagenome | isolation source: surface marine sediment (2.1m) | place: French Polynesia: Moorea | collected 2018-08
GCACAGGAACGTGTACCAGTGCCAACAATGGGGGAGAAGGACACTTACTCCTACAAGGATAGTAAGGCCGTCTCTGAAATGGCTAGGAGGGAGGACTTGAAAGTTGAAAATGACCCCACGGGAACAAAGTTGCGCACTGCTTTGAGATCCTTGAAAGCCCACATAGAGGAAAACCATTTCAGTGAAAAGGCAAGTTATGATCTTCTGATCAAGCTTTTGCCACAGGAAATCAAAGCTTCGGTTGAAGCCAGTAGAGACGACGATGATCCTCTGTCCATCATATGGATGTCCATACAGGACACACAGTTTGGATCCATATCCAGCAAAACCACCCAGGAACAGTTAGATAAGCTCTTGAACACTCCCCCCAAAATGTTGTCTTTGGTCTTGAAGGAAGTTCCCCGCCTTCATACCCAGTTGAACATTAGCCTGCCGAAAAAGGATAGGATCCAGGTGGCCCAATCTGGTGCCATCAGAGATCTGCTAATCCTGGTGGATAGATTCTACCCTTTCCATTCTTCAATCATTCGCAGTACCTATCAAAGGAAAAAGGATATGGCTGAAAAGGAGAGGGAGAAGGCTAGGTCTTTGAACCCCGATTTGAGCACTAGGGGTATTTCGGTTGCAAATGTGACTGAGAATGGCCAAAAATCTGAAATATTCCACCCAGTCCACACTTTGACAAAGATCATTTCGACACATTGTGCGAAGATCAACGCTACCCCCAAGACTGGTCAGTCCATCCATGTTCAGGAGGCTGCCGTCGCCAATGAAAAAGAAACACCCCAAAAGAAAGGGGAGGAATTAGTCTCAAAAGGAGCCATTGAGAAAATTGTTGCCAATGCCGTGACACAAATCATGGACAAAAATAAAAAGGGTCCCACTCATACCAATCGAAGTATGCCAAAAGGATGTTTTCTTTGCGGGTCAAATCATGGCTATAGAAATTGCCCCCATTATCCTGGAGTTCGTTACGACTTGAAAAAACCTCCTTGTGAGACTTGTGGCGGCTTCCATACCACTGAATGCAAGCTTGCTGCGATTCAGAAGCGGAGGAAGGAAGCTGCCGGGGCTCAGGACAAAAGTCCAGAAACACCCACACCTTCCAATAGGGACCCACCCCCTCCAACTGGGCCAAATCCAAATCGTTGACTAGCAGCAGGGGAGGAGAGTAGAGAAACTAATGAGTCCATGAATGACTCAAAGCCTAGAGGAAAAATGATAGGAAATCGCGAATTTATCCAAAATGTAGCATCTTTAACAATCGATAGTTCTTCACAAAGTAAACAAACATTACCAGAACAAGGCCAAAACGAATGGCCTTCTCCGTTTGCCCCATCTCATTTTGAGACCGAGCAAGTAACAAAACTCCTCCCCGATTTTAATTCACAGGAACCAACCTTGTCTGAACTCAGTGAGCTCAGATACGGTGACAATGATTTGGATGACGACGAATTTGAATTTGAAAAATTAAGCTGCATATTCTTCTTTGCTTTTAGCGTATTAGGCATGTGCCTCAAATGGCCCATGGAATTGATCACGATTACCTTGTCAATGACTTTTGCATGTATTTTGGTAATGGGCAGAAGAATGAATTTCTTGCCCACATTAGTCTGGAAAAACCGGAAAGGTCGACGTAATACTTTGCGGGAATACAGACCAACGATTAGAAACTTTATTTTGAGAAAAGTTTTTGGAATAACAGATGACGGAGAAAAAATCAAATGTTTTAAAAATTTGCCTTTACCGGATAGAGGTTTAACACTGCATCACCCAGCAGGAGTTGTAAAAAGCAATCCAAAAGTTCGTCACATTAACGCATGTTACAATTTGCCTCATAGACGTTCAGACGAGATAGAAGTGTCAGGTCCGAGACCATTTGTGGAAGTCGAGCTTCCAGGAAACATAGTTAAACAAAGCTTGTTAGATATTGGTTCGCAATGTACATCAATTTCACCACAGCTACTAGAAATCATAGAGGAGAGAACTGGTCCACTCCCACGTACTGCTGAAACATTCAATGTTCAGCCCGTCGGGAAGGACAATGTCTTACGAGACTTGCCAGGTGTTTATATGGATTTAAAAATTGGCGCCCTTGAACTTCCCAGGGTGCCAGTTATCATTTTTGACAATGAAGGATCAGATTTCTCTTTGGGAACCAACTTAATTGTGGCCAAAAGATTTGAATTTTCGTACTTTGAAGACAAGCTTTTCATTTCTTTCTCGTCTTCAAACATCCCCAGAGTGCCGGCTGTGTTAAAACCCACAGCAGCCCATAGCATTAAGATAGTAAATGAGGCAGTTCTGCTTCCAGGAGAATCAAAGATTATGCAAGCCGAAATCCCAGATGTTGAAAAGCTAAAAAATAACTTTCAGGGACAAACAGTTGAAATTTCATCAGAAAAAGACCGGGGATTTCCAAACGTGACTTGTTCGGGGATTACCAAGGTCAAAAAGACAAACAAAGTTTTAATTAAGGTTACCAACACGGATCCAAAAAACGAAACCTGCCTACCTAAACATGCAGAGGTGGCAGAAGCCCGATTAGTCCCCCAGGCAAATGTCATAGACTTAGATCCATTGTTTTGTCTCAAGGAAGAAATGAAATCCATACCAGTAGATAGACTAACGGACTGTTATTGCAAACTAAATATGGCCGAATCTGCTATGTTCACAGAATTTTGTACCATGACTGGAGTGAATCACACACAGGAACCTAGATTGTACAAGTTTGAAGGGGTTGAAGAAGAAGTTAAGAAAGACGGTGTCACTCTCATGGGTGCTACCTGTTGGCCACGTGCCCGTATGTACTTGAAACCTTTTGGATCAAACGGTTACATGGGCTATACGGCTGAATATTTGCGAGAAAAATTATCAAGGTTAGGTGTTTTGACCAACAAGAAAGAAATCTTTCTCCTTTTACCCCCACGTCAACACCTCACCCTTGAAATGAGGAGAGTGATCATATTGTTGAATGAAATCTTGAAGGTTAGGTTATTGTATTTGGATTTGAAAAAGGTTTGTCATGACTGTGATTCCATCTCATTCGGTCTCAAACCTGACATGATCACTGCCCCAGAGGTCCATGTCCACATACAGAGGACTGCACCTCCTCCTTCCAAGGAGAATTCCAGACTAGAAGAGGTTCCACAAATGACATTCAAGTATTTTGGAGCACCAGTCATAGTGTACAGAACAGCAAAGGCGTTAAAGGTCCAGGTCCATGTTCCGAATACACACCTGGACGAGCCTTATCGACCAAATCTTCTACTCATTTTGTTAATGCATCTGCGAACAGCGGGTGTCACAGATGCTTTTCAAATCTCGGTTGACGGCCACGACAACAACATGATAGCACAATGGACGAGTGACATAGCCAAAGCCATTTGTTTTCTTCCCAAATTTCACAAAGGCCCTCAGAAACTTAAAGAATTAGATGGAAGGGAAGTTCCTATTGAAATCAATCATACTAAATGCCCCTGTCTTAGTTGCGCACGAATCCATGACAAAGAACAGGTAGATGCATCAGAACCTTGCGTTATTTTGAAAGGAAACTTGAATGAACTTGCTCTGGAAACCAGGCAGTTCTTATACCGACCAAAAATAGAAAAAGAACCTTTACAGGTCATGGGTTCCACGCTGAAATGTCCCACTGATTTTGATTTAGATGGCTTTGGAGATGTTGACCCTAAAGTTTTAGATGCCTGGACAAATGAATTTCCATCATATCTTCCTGAGGGTGAAGAGTATCATGAGGAAGGAAATTACGTTCCCCCAAAATGGAGGGATCACTTTGACATTAACAAATGGGTTCCGGAACATTGTCGAGAACGTTTTGAGAAAATCATGGATAAGCGCCATGATGTCTTCACCCATTCCAAGCATCTATGGAAGCCAATTCAAGGCTACCAGTATGATTTTGAAACAGACCTCAAGGAAGGTGAAGTGATTTACAATAGACCTTTTCGAACATCCACACAAAAGTTGAGAATAATTGATATTTTCATAGCAAACCTTCTGAAAAGTGGACATATTGAGCCAATTGACAGTCCTCATGCAAACAATTTGTTTTTGGTCCGTAGAAATTCTAATGTAAAACTGAAAGCTAGCAAATCAAAGTCTGACCCTGGTCCCGAACAAGATCCAGATAACCAGGCTGATCCCACAGCTGATTTTAGATGTGTGGAAGACCTGCGATTGTTGAACACCCACATTATTGTCCCAGAAAAAAGTTCTGATTTGGTGAGAAAAATTGACACACTGTACGAGAAATTGAATGGGCAAAAGTTCATGGTCTCCCTAGATCTGAATTCTGCCTATAAGTCCTTGATGGCCTCTGAAAGGGTCAAAAGGCTTACTTGTTTTTGGTCACCGTTTAGTGAGAAATATGGCACCCAGAAGTTTACCTTCAAGTCAGCGATTGAGGGCAGCTTATTGGTTCCAAATTTCTTCTCAAAAATCATGATTGAAATTTTATCACCTGCCGTTAGGAAGAACTCTTTGGTTTTTCTGGATGACATAGTTTTGTTTTCAGACAATGAGGAACATCTGATGGATCTTCTGGATGATTGCTTAGGAAGTCTTCAAAAGACAGGCTTGCTCGTGAACTTTGCGAAATTCAAACCTTTCTTGAGAAAAACGCGCATTCTGGGAGTAAATGTAGACTTAGAAAAAGCAGACGGAGTCATGGAAATCATTGACGAACGAAAAGAGGAATTCATGAGTTTTGAGCCACCCTGTGATCTCAAGAGTGTCCAAAGAGTGTTGGGTACAGCCACGTATATGGCCCAATTCTTGGACTCTTTTGCCCTGGTGGCAGCTCCCTTGATGCAGTTGTTAAAGAAAAAGCATAGGAAGGGAAAATTTGAATTGAACGAATTAGAATTGAAAAGTTTTATGGAGCTCAAAAAGGCGATTTTGAATGCCCCGAAGCTCCATCTCATAAATTTTGATTTACCACTTGAAATTGAATGTGACAGCTCAATAGCAGGAATTGGTTGTAGCTTGAGCAATGTTCTCCCGGATGGAACACGTCGACTTTTGCGTTTTGGATCCAGAAAATTTACATTAATGGAATCATTGAGCACATCGTCCTTGTACAAGGAAGCATTGGCAATCGTTTACTCAGTAGCAATCTTCCGTTATTATGTAGAAAATAGCAATTCCACGATCATTTGCACAGACATGATATCTTTACTTTATCTACTTGCGGAAGGTTCAAACCCAGATGACTTAAAAATGGCTAGAATTTCTCATCGTCTCCATAATCTTAACGTGAAATGGTGCCTACGCCATGTGCCTGGAAGTTCTTTGCGATATGCTGACACACTTTCAAGAGAGCATGAGCGGGCCTACTACACCTGTGCTTTTAGTACCCGAGCAAATCGCCTAAAGCTCATGAGAGAGGGAGACTTAAAAGTTCCAGAATCTTGGATCGATGTCCCTAATAGGATCTTGTCGACGGAGGACATTTTGGAAGGCCTTAGAACAGAAGTCATCCTTAGTATAGAATTGTCTGAAAAGGTTTTTGAAAAACGATTGAAAAACCTAGACGACATATGGCAGGAAAACTTAGGCACCCCCTCACCTCCGTTAAGTGAAGCCAAACGAGAGCGTATTAAAAAATTTGGACCCTTCAAATCAAAGACAAAGAAAAATGAAATGTTGCAGGCAGATGGTGTCAAATTGACACCTCTAACCAACACTGACACAATAATTAATGCCAATTTAATTGCCAAATACCAGAGTGAAAATTCATTCATAGCAAACTTGAAAACAATCTTTTTAACTCAGTCCAGAGAGAAAATTCCCAAAGCAATCCTGAAAAAGTACAGACTTTTGAACAATTCCATAGTTATTACTCGAAAAACCAGGTCCAAACCTTTTTCTGAACCTAGTAATATTCGTATTTTAACCGATATCAGATTAGGACTGGTCATTTTAACCGCACAACACCTCCTGACTCATGCAGGAATCAATGTCTTATTGTCCACCTTCAATCAAACCTTTTACATGAAAAACGCTCGTCATTTTGCTACACTTGTATGCCATACTTGCAAAGCATGTCGACTCAATCGACAAGCCAATCGCAAGTACGTGCATGAAGGTCGATTTCCACTTCCATCAGGACCAAACCAACTTTGGTGTGTAGATTTTGCTGTATTTAAACCACTTCATTTTGGAAACAAACAAATTACATCAGCACTAGTAATTATAGATGCATACTCCAAAATGGTCATTGCCCACATGACCAAAGATATGACAGCCAATACATTCTTAAATTGCCTCAGACAAACACTCTCTGTCCTGGGAGATGTCCATACCATCCTTTCAGACAATGCCAAATCATTTTGCAATCCCATTATAAATGCCAAGTTGAAAGATTTTGGAGTCAAACGATTTATCAAAAGCTCAGCATACAGAAGTACAAGTAACTCATTAGCAGAAAGAAGCATTCAAACCTTGAAAAACCTACTTAAACTCAATTCAAAAACATATGGCAGAGATATTTTTTCCATCTTTTATTCTACATTAATGCAAATCAACAATAGACCAATTCCATACACCAAAAGTTTGACAGAGGGAGAAGGGTTTCAAACTCCTTTCAGTATCCATCATAACAGACCTGCACAGAATAAGGCTCTGGACGTCATGTATCAATCCTTAGCCCCCCAAGACCAGAAACAGTATCAAAAACAATGGGCCAAACTTATGAAAGAATACGACCAACACATCGATGACATTTTTAAGAAAAACAATGCAAAAGAACGAATTAGCGATGAATTAGTAGAAGGCGCAATAGTACTTTTGAAAAATGAAACAGCACATAAGGAGGAGGACAGGTTTTTGCATAACCTGTTTGTAGTAAAGAAAATTGGCAGAAAGAAAGTCCAACTTGAAGCACTTTTTGGCACTGAAAAGGACCGTTTTGTCCATCAAAACACAATTAAAATGTATTACGGTTCACACATTTTGGATCTCCTCCCAAATGACTTGAAACAATTGTTAGGAGAGGGTTTAACAGAGGATGAAATTCTACGACGATCAGCTGAAAACCCCAGCTACGACAATCGTCCTGACGACATTGTCACTGTAAATAGGTTTGACATTCCTCGAAAGCTCAGACATCAGATAATTCCCAAATCCATCAACTCAATCCCCGCTATTAGATCTCAAATCCTCTCAGACACCTCATTTTCATTCACGACTGAATTAGACTCAAACTTGTCTGTCGTATCGGATGGTACTGTTGAGCAAACGAATGTCTCAACAGACCAACCTGACCAAATTACGAATAAAACTTCAGCTCAGCCAGTAATAACAAACAAAGAACCCCAATTGCAAACATCACCCCAGCCTTCATTAGATTCACCCAAGTCACGACAGGCCCCGTCACCGCATGACACGGGCCCAAAAGTCAAGACTCCGGCAAATGAAACTGATTTGAACGCACGTCAGGAATTCACAATTCTCAAGCGGCCAGGTCAATCCAAAACAGTCTCTTTTAAACCCATGGTGAAAGTTAGAAAATACAATAGAACGGACGACCCCTCTTGGGATGTCAGCCGTTACAGAAAAGCTTTGCGAAATGTAAAAGAATTAGCCAAACAAAAGATCACAAATCCCATTAAAAATCGTTTACGACGTAATATCAAACCCCCCAAAAGATTTGCAGATGAATTCGGTTATCATATCACATCCAAGAAAAAGAAGCCTTAAGCTTAGCTCTTTTTCTTTTTGTTCTTTTTGTTGTCAAAATGGTAGAGGGGTATATCAATGGAAAATTTTTGAAAAATTTTGAATTTTCTCTTTTCACAATTTTTACAGAATGTCTTGCTGGGAACAAACACCAATTGATTTATACATTTTGGGTGGCAGCAATGCCATGAATTGGCATAATAACACCCATGAATTCTGCCTGCCATTCCCATTGACAGTCACAAACCTCTCGAAGTCAGGGCTCCATATCAGAGATGCCCCAAAAACCAAAAGCATCAAGAATACAGATTACCCAGTTTTAAGTTTTAAGAATCAGTTTTTAATACTGTGGTTGCAGCCAAATCGTTTTGATCATAACAAAAAGGCCCAAATTACTCTTGTTTTCTTTAAAAAGTACTTGAAGTTTATAGAGAAAGTTTGCAAAAGACAAAAACACCACAAAAGCAATGTAATTGTTCTTGGTCCCATGTTCCGAGGGGACAAGAAAAAATTTAAATACATTAGATTACTCAATAAAAAATTGTCACTCGCATTAAAAAGTAAGAAAAGATTTGGCTGTACCTTTTTGAATCCAACCATAACTTTTACAAACCAAGCAAAAATTTTCAGAGTCAAAGATAACATACACTACAATAGACCTACCACGAAATTCTTAAAATCTTTAATTGGAATGGAACTCAGAGAGAAAATGGAAAAATGGAAGCAAGACGATTCTGAAATGACAAATGTAGCGGAAAGAATCTATTACGATTGTAAAATTCATTCGAACTAATGGAGTTTGACCATCAATGTTACAGATGTGGTGCCTTATCTTACTTTTCTTTCTTGTCGCTGCGCAAGGCGAGGACGTCTGCAACGAACATGTGGTACGTCATATAGTAAAGCAAACCACCATAGCTAAACCTCAAACCATGGATGTTACAGTTGATCTTACTAGCTACAAGTCAATTTTCGATAAAATTTCGGCAGCAGACACCACCTTACTTGATATTTTCGAAAACGTTAAAAAACCTTTTAAAGAAATTGAAAATTATACACCTTATTTGGAATTAGTCAAAGTGACCACTTCGAGTAATGATTACCTGGATACCTGTTACAACAAAAATAGCTCCGCATTGGAAATTCCAACCAAAAAGGCATATGATAGGATTGTTAAGTACAAAACTGACAATTCAATCAACAATTTGATGCTGCCACTTACTTACATGGTGGGAGGAAATTTAGTATCTGCATCTCAAGATTCTTTCTTTGATAAAACAAGCATTAAACAAGGCGAACTATTAACAGGATACCCCATCATGGACGCATCAAAAAGCATAGTAAAAAATTCTAACAACGCAACAGCACGCGATTCTTTATGCCAGAGAACAATTCAACCTTGGCAAGAAAATCAAAAATCACATGCCTTTTACAAAATTTTCTTGGAAAAAATTCAAAACAAATATAGCCGACTTAAAAACATTATTCAACTGTTCTACAGCTACTTGTTACGTCCTGCTACGCTTGTGGCAACTGGGAATATTTTTGAACCAATTCCGGATTTGTACCTCAGGAGACTCTTGAGTTTTCTTCGATGGCTTCAGTCAGCCAGGGGCAGTCCTTTCCTTTTGTCTCAGTTACAGGGTCTTCCGGACATCCTTGACAAAATCATATCCAGACTCACCGTAAAGGGAAAGACATGGAATTTCCCTCTGGTCAACCTCAAAAAATTACAAGAAACTTTTCCATCACTCCAAAAAATTGGAATTTTCCCTCAGCTTCAGTTTGATGCTGAGAAGAAGGTGTCAAATCAAAACAAAATGACAGGAAAATTGCGGTTAAAATGTTGGTCGGAGGCAGATCAAGTCACTGTTTCCAAGGTTGAACCCTTCTCCATCACTGACGGCAGCCTTATGGAGAGGGTTTTCGTGATCGATATGGAACCTACACCCTCCATAGTTCGTCAGTTCCCCATTTTCACGGGTTGTCGTCTTGTAAATGGCGAGGAAATCTGTCTCTCTATGACCATGGGAAGTTTCATCAGTGGCTCGTCGAGTTGTGCCAAGGAGATACTTTCCAACATTAAGCCCAAAAGTTGTCCCACAAAAATCCCATTGAAACCTATCTTTGGTGTCCGAACTACCTGTCCAGGAAAAAGATTGATCCTGACTGCTTCTGAACCCACGGATGTCTCAGTCTTCTGCAATTCCGAGTTGATTCAAAAAATTACCGTGCCGAAAGGATATCATACTTTGAATTCTTCATGCGAGTTCAGGACGGATGACATGACATTAGTAAAACAGTTGAAACCCAACGTACAGGCCAAAAAGATTACTGATTTCGCTTACACTCCCCAAGATACCCTTTCCACCTTGTGGATTTTGGTTTGCGTCTTGTCCGGTTTGGTTGGATTTGCAGTGTTCATTTTGATCGTAGTTCTTTTGAGAAAATGTTGCCGTTTGCGTCTCCGCTGCATTGGTGGCCAAACTCCATTGCCTTCAGCTCCCCAGTCTATGATGAATATTCCAGGTGGAGTTTCTGATGAAGAGTCTGCTTTGAATCAACCCCAAAACTAAAATAACACTTTCAAATTGAAACTAAAAGACTGAAAAAAGGAAAATTCAAAATTCAAAATTAACTGAAACGAAACGGAAATGAAGCAAATAAAATTTTATGCCAATACAGTACCAAATCAATTAATACATTATTGCATGCCATACAGTAAAACATTTGCGAAATCGAATTATAACTGCGATGTCGAAATAAAGTACTACTAATCCTTTATTTTTGCATGATTTTCTAACCCATAAGGTACTAAGATAGAGTAGGGATGCCAGTAAAATACTCCCTGATCACCTAAATGTCGTTTTAGATTCCCAAAACACAAGTCAAAAATTTAAAGGGGGTAATATGCAATGTACCCGGATTTTGCGTAACAAAATTTTTCCGGAAAATTCTGACAGACACCCTAAGTCTAGTGGTTAAATTCTTGAAAATTCTTGGCTTGTTGAAAATTCTTGGCTCTTGAAAAATGCTTGTGAAAAGTGCTTTGAAATGTGGAAAGATAAGAGACCTGATATTGCCAGATAGGTGCACATTGCATTCAAGAATAATATGACTTTTAATAATATGACTTTAAGAAGAAAAATAACTAAATTTCATACTTTTGAATCAATACACACCATTGGGTTCACAAATTTTCTGCAAGATTAATGGTAAATTGCACCACTCTGTTTTGACTTGTGTCTTGGGAGTCAGTTCATTTCAGGTCTATACTACAGTAACATGAAAAATATGCGAATCACTGACGGCAGCCAAAAACCACATATGGACAGAAAAAAGTTGAAGTGGAGAAGTACATCGTCAGTCTGCTCTAGTCACTTGGTGACATTAGGTAAGATGTTTGATTAAAAACTTTGAAGGATAATTTTGGCCCATTTACAAAAGTTATCTCAATGTTTTGCAGATGGCTAAAATCAACATCTACTTATTGGAACTAATAGACTAAGAGCATTGAAGTGATTACAGAAGAAATTCTATTTAATAAAACAAAAGGCTTATCCTGTACAACAAGACTAAAATAAACATAAGGAGAAAAAACCATCCATATTCCATCTTTTTGTCTTGTATTCTTCAGCAGAGGGATACAGGGCAAATATTGGTGCACCCCTCCGCGATTGAGAACATTGAAGCAAAGCAGCCAACCACCCAGCTCAGAGGTGAAGTTTAAAGGGAGTCAGAAAA
>JAAUXW010088515.1_pt1 | contig 11437 bp, 9 predicted proteins | sample 7278141 | NCBI WGS metagenome assembly JAAUXW01 (sample SAMN14350115, study PRJNA611818) | marine sediment metagenome | isolation source: surface marine sediment (2.1m) | place: French Polynesia: Moorea | collected 2018-08
CGGCGAAACGGTCCCTGAAGACCTGCCCGTGCTGCTGCGCGAGCAGCGTTGTCGGGACGAGCACTGCCACCTGCTTGCCGCCGTGCACAGCCGCGAAGGCGGCGCGCAGCGCGACTTCCGTCTTGCCGAATCCGACGTCGCCGCAGACGATGCGGTCCATCGGCTGGGCCGACGCCAGGTCTTCGAGAACGTCGTCGATCGTGTGTGCCTGGTCATCGGTCAGCTCGAACGGGAATCCCGATTCGAATACACGGTAGTCCGACTCCGGCCAGTGGAAGCTGTGCCCGGGTCGAGCCGCACGACGCGCGTACACGTCGAGTAGCTCGGCCGCGACGTCGCGGATCTTCTCGATCGCCCGGCGCTTCGCCTTGGCCCACTGATCGCTGCCCAGCCTGTGCAAAGGCGCATTCTCGGGCGATGCCCCGGTGTAGCGCGAAATCAGCTCGAGCGCGTGCACCGGCACGTAGAGCTTGTCTCCGCCGGCGTACTCCAGGTGCAGGAATTCCGCCGTGATGCCGCCGGCCTCGAGTGTGGTCAGGCCCAGGTAACGCCCGATGCCGTATTCCTCGTGCACCACAGGGGAGCCCGGTTCGAGGTCGTTCAGCTGCCTGATGATCGTCTCGGGATCACGATCGCTCTTGCGCCGCCGCCGCCGCGCCTTGCTGCGCTCACCGAACAGCTGTTGCTCGCTGATGATGGCCAGCCCGGCGTCGGTCAGCACGACACCGCTCTCTATCGGTGCGACCGCAACGCCGACATGCTGGGTCGAGTTACGGAACTCGGTCCAGTCACCGACTCTTGCCAGGTCCAGGCCGCGGCCCGAAAGCAGGTCGAAGAGCTGCTCCCGACGGCCGGGCGAGTCGCTGCTGAACATCACGCGACCGTCGAATGCATCCAGGAACTGCACGAGCCCGGCCGCCGCGTCTTCGTAACGCGCCTCGATCTTCATAGCGGGCGGCAGCCGTGTCGCAAAGTTGGTGCCGGAGCCGGTGTCGGCCAGCGTCTGCGACGTATAGCGAACCTGCGCAAACCGCTCGAGTTGCGGCGGCACGTCCTCCGGCGAGATGAAGGTTTCCTCGACGCTAAGGACAGGACGCTCGGGGTCCAGGCTGCACAGCTCGTAGCGCTCGCGCGCCTCGGTCCAGAACTGCTCCGTTACGGCAGCGATTCCTGCGGGTGCGATGACGATGCAGTCGTCCGCGAGGTAGCCTGTCAGCGTCGCCGTTTCATCGAAGAATAGCGGCAGGTAATACTCTATGCCGCCATGGGCGATGCCGTCCGAAACGTCCCGGTAGACGCGCGACTTGGCGGGCTGGCCGGCGAATCGTTCCCGGTACCGGTCGCGGAATCCGCGTACGGCGTCGGCATCCAGCGGTACCTCCCGGGCCGGGAGCACGTCGATGCCGTCGAGCTTTTCGCCTGATAACTGGGTCTCGGCCGAGAAAGAGCGTAAGGACTCGATTTCGTCGTCGAAGAAGTCGATACGCAGCGGCGCACCTGCGCCCATCGGGAACACGTCGATCAGCGATCCGCGGACCGCGAATTCGCCGTGTTCCGAGACCTGCGGCACGCGCAGGTAACCGGCCTCGAGTAATGCCGACGTGAATTCCTCCCGCGGTACGGTCTGTCCCTGGACGAGGGACAGCGAGCGCGCGGCGACGTAGTCGACCGGCGGCAGGCGCTGCTGAAGCACGTTCGCCGCCGCGATTACGATGCCGCGACGCAACGTCGGCAAGGTGGCGAGCACCTCGAGCCGCTGCGAGATGATGTCTTGGTGCGGGGAGAAACTGTCCCACGGCAGTGTCTCCCATTCGACGAAATGCAGTACCGGCAGACCAGCGCCCGCGAAAAAGCCGATCTCCGCTTCGAGCTGGTCGGCATGGCGCGGGTCCTCGGCCAGCACGAGCACCGGCCTGTCTGTTCGCGCCGCGAGTTCCGCCATCGCGAGTGCCGCGCTGGCGCCGATCAGGCGGCCCCAGTCGACGCGGTCGCCGGGCTGCGCCAGCCGCGGCTCGGCCGGAATGAGAATCGCGTTGCTCAAAGCTTGGGTTCTTTGGAGTGTGAGGCTTGTTGGGGGACGCGATTATTGCAGATTATGGCGTCCGGGTCCGGTTCACGGCACGGCCGTTCCGGGCACAAAAAAGGCCCGGAACGTCGCCGTGCCGGGCCGGTGTTCGAACTCGGTAGGTCTCAGCGTTTGACCACCGCGTGGATGACCTTGTCGTATTCGAAGTAGACGATGAAGTCCTGGTATTCCCAGCGCGTGATCGGCGGGTCGCCGACAGGCGCCTGGACCGAGACCGGACTACCGTATTTCGATTCGACTTTTGCCTGGCTCATGCCGCGCGTGGGGCGTGCATCCGCTGAGCCGGCTGATGCTCCCCGCATGTCGAGCGTGTCGGCATTGGCGATACCGAACACCGCCAGACTCAGGGCGATCAGCGAAATCTTGCGCAACCTGGGCATAGGGACATCCTCGTGCGTTGAGTCCACCAGACTATAGCATTGCCGCAAGGCATACGATATGCGAACTACGTCACAGTTGCTGCTCGAGCGGATCGGCTCTCGCGGGCCCCTTAGAATGTGGTTTAATGCGTGCCGATGATCAACCCCGTCGAACTGTTCGTCGGGCTGCGCTACCTGCGGGCCAAGCGGCGCACCCGATTCGTATCGTTTATCACGTTCATCTCGCTGATTGGAATAGCGCTCGGTGTGGCAGCGCTGATCGTCATTCTATCGGTGATGAACGGCTTCGAGGGCGAGTTGCGCAACCGCCTTCTCAGTATGTCGGCACACGGCACCGTGCAGTCCACCGATCGGGTGACGACCGACTGGGTCGATCTCCTCGACGATGTCGCCGGTGAACCCGGGGTGACGGCGGCGGCGCCGCTGGTTGAGCTGGAGGGCATGATCCAGTCCGGCGGCGACCTGTTCGGCGTGCTGGTGCACGGCATCGATCCGACGTATGAACGGGCCTTGTCCGGCGCACTGATCAACATGGTCGAGGGCGAACTCGACGTTCTTCAAAGCGGCAGCCGCGGCATTATCCTCGGCCGCATCCTGGCCTACGATCTCGGTGCGCGCATCGGCGATGGCGTGGTGCTGCTGGTGCCGCGCCCGGTCGGGGATGGCACGCTGGAACCCGTGCTGGAGCGATTCGTCCTGCGCGGCGTCTTCGAGGCCGGGCTGCAGGATCACGACGCCACGCTCGCGCTGATTCACCGCGCCGACGCGGCGGCGATCCAGGGTATCGGTGACGCCGTCAACGGAATTCGATTCCGTGCAGAAGACGTCATGGCGGCGCCTGCGATCTCGGACGCGATCGCGAGCCGGCTCGGCAGTGCGTTCACCAGCACCGACTGGACAATCGAGAACGGCAGTTACTTTCGCGCGATCCGCATCGAGAAGATGATGATGTCGCTGATCCTGTCGCTGATCATCGGCGTCGCCGCGTTCAACATCGTTGCAAGCCTCGTCATGGTGGTGACCGACAAGACAACCGACATCGCGGTGCTGCGCACGCTGGGCATGGACCCCAACGGCGTCGTACGAGTGTTCTTCGTGCAAGGTGCAATGATCGGCTGGGCCGGCGTAGCGATCGGTGTCGTGCTCGGCATCGTCCTGGCGATCAACGTTCCGGTTACCGCTCCGTTTCTCGAGCAGCTGTTCGGCTTCCAGATCATGCCGGGCGACGTTTACTACGTCACGCGCATACCGTCGGAGCTCGAATGGCGGGACGTGTCGATCATTGCGGTCGCGGCATTCATCCTCACCTCACTGGCAACGCTGTACCCGGCGCGTCGAGCCGCGCTCGTCAATCCGGCAGCTGCGTTGAGATACGAGTAGGCGATGGACGGACGTTTCGAATCCTGGATCGGCGGCCGCTACGTGCGCGCCCGTTCGAGCAATGGTTTCGTGTCATTGATCTCGGCGATCTCCATGCTCGGCATTGCTATCGCGGTCGCCGTGCTGATCGTCGTGCTGTCGGTAGTGAACGGTTTCGAGCGCGAGCTCAAGGACAGATTGCTGGCGATGACGTCGCACGCCTCCATCGAGAGTCCGGACGGCGAACTCGGCGATTCCGCCGCGCTCATCGATACAGCGGTGCGCAACAGCCGCGTACGGGCCGCCGCGCCGTACGTCGACGGCCAGGCCCTGCTGGTGTTCGAGACGCAGCTCAGCGGTGCCGAGCTGCGCGGTATAGAGCCCGAACTGGAGGACGAGGTCTCAGGGATCGGCGGCGTGATGCAGGACGGCCGGCTCGCAGACCTCGAGCCCGGGCTTTTCAACATCGTGCTCGGGACCGAGCTCGCGGACGCCCTCGACGCCGGTGTCGGAGACAAGGTGACGGTGACACTGGCGCAGGGCATGGTAACCCCGGCCGGCGTCATACCGCGTACCAAGCGTTTCACCGTCAGCGGTATCTACCGTGTCGGCATGTACGAGTTCGATCGCCGGCTGGCCTTCATCAATATCCGCGATGCGCAGCGCCTGTACCGCAAGCGCGACGATGTGACGGGCGTCCGGCTTGCTGTCACCGAGATCTACGATGCCCCCGCGATAGTGCGCGACGTTGCGCTCGAACACGGCGAACTCGTGCTCGTCAGCGACTGGACACGGCGCCACGTCAATTTCTTTCGTTCCATACAGATCACCAAGTCCATCCTGTTCGTCATATTGCTGATGGTCATCGCGGTCGCGGCATTCAACATCGTTTCCACGCTCGTGATGGTCGTAAAGGACAAGCAGGCCGATATCGCGATCTTGCGCACGGTCGGGGCGCGACCGTCGAGCATCCTTCGCATTTTCGTTACGCAGGGCACCATCGTGGGTATTGTCGGTACGCTGGCAGGTGTCGTGGGCGGTGTCCTGTTTGCGCTCAACCTGGAGGCGATCGTGGGCTTCTTCGAGTCCGCGTTCGGTATCAAGTTCCTGGCAGCGGACGTCTACTTCATCAGCGACCTGCCGTCGCAGCTGCTGTTGAGCGATGTCGCCAGAATCGCCGCAATCGCACTGGTACTGGCGCTGATCTCAACGCTCTACCCGGCCTGGGTCGCCGCCAGGACGGCTCCGGCGGAGGCTCTCCGATATGACTGAAACCCATCCCGGTAACTCGCGGGTCGTGCTCGAGTGCCGCAATGTCGTCCGGCGATTTCGCGAGGGCGCATCGACGCTCGAGGTACTGCGCGGCGTCGACCTCGTCGTCGGCCCGGCGGAACGCGTCGCGATCATCGGTGCCTCCGGTTCCGGCAAGACGACGCTGCTGCAGATCATGGGCGGCCTCGACGATCCCGACGAGGGCGAAGTCCTGGTCAACGGTGACTCGATGCACGGCTCCAGTGAGGCTCAGAAGGGCGATATGCGAAATCGCTATATCGGGTTCGTGTACCAGTTCCACCATCTGCTGCCGGAATTCACGGCGGTGGAGAACGTAGCCATGCCGCTGTTGATCCGCCGGCAACCGAAGGCGGATGCCCTCAAGCGGGCCGAGGAATTGCTGGAGCGGGTGGGCCTGGGCCAGCGGCTGACGCACAAGCCCGGCGAACTGTCGGGCGGCGAACGCCAGCGCGCCGCGGTCGCCAGGGCCCTGATTACCCGGCCGCAGCTTGTCCTGGCGGACGAACCCACCGGCAATCTCGATGCGGGCAATGGCGAGCATGTGTTGCGACTGATGCTCGAGCTCAATCGCGAGCTCGAAACCAGTCTCGTCATCGTGACGCACGACCAATCGATTGCCGAACGTATGGACAGGATCCTCGTGCTCGAGGACGGTGTGCTCAAACCGTCAGTCTGACCTCGAGTCGCTTCGCTGTCGGCGCTTGCGCGCCTTGTAGTCGGCAAGCGAGTAGCGCCACAGTCCGTCCAGGGCCAGGTACCCCACCAGCGCCGCTGCGCATCCGAGGAGGAGACATCCGAGCAGCATCGGTTGCCAGATATTGACGAACGTGTGGGTTACCCAGTCGATCGACAGTTCGAAGCGAAACGGCTGTTCCGGGATGCCCAGCAGCCACGAGCCCAGCTGATACGCAAAGTAGTACATCGGCACCATCGTCGCCGGATTACTGACCCAGGTCGACACCGCCGCCACGGGGATGTTCACACGCAATGCCAGTGCACACAGCGCCGCCGTCAACGTGTGCCCGGGGAAGGGCAGGAAGGCGATGAACAGACCGAGTGCGAACGCCGGCACAACCCAGCGGCGCCGGATGCCCCACAAGCGATGATCGTGCAACAGGTGCCTGAACGGCGTCATGAACCACTGCCGGCTCATGTGGTGGCGTTTGAAGGCGAATTTACGAAAAAAGCGTCTTGGCATCTGCTGCTCGTACGGGTTCGATAGTGTTGCCGACTTAACTCAAGCGACAACGTATGGTCAGAGCCTGTCTCCTGCTGCTCGCTGGCGGAATCGCGGCGCAGCATTGCAGGGTTCCGCTAGGCTCGGACCCTGCAAAGTTGCTGATAGTTGCATCGGTACTTCTGATCGCTCGTGCGACGACGCGCAGCTTCGGCTGCCTGCTGCTCGGCTTCACGCTGTTCATGCAGGCCGGGCAGAGCATCGTCGACGCTCGACTCGACAGCCGCTACGCCGGCGACAGCATGCTGACGCGCGTGCGTATTGTCGACTTTCCACGGTCGTCAGGGAAGTCCGTAATTATGCGGGTTGCGCCGCTCGACGACCCGCGGCTGCCGCGGATGTCGCGATTGAGCTGGTTCGACCCCCACATCGCACCCGCGATTGGCGACCTCTGGCAGTTCGAGGTGCGGCTGCGGCGCCCGCGAGGCGCCAGCAATCCCGGCGTGTTCGATTTCGAGGGCTGGCTGTTCAGGGAAGGGGTCCACGCCACCGGCTATGTCGTCACCGGCAAGCGAACAAGGCTCATCGCGACCGGTCGCGGTAGCAGACTCGACGCCCTGCGGGCCGACTACGTACGTCGCGTCGCGAGCGCAGCAGAGTCGGCGGAGGCCGCCGCCGTCCTGGCGGCGGTCGGGGTAGGCGCGCGTCACCTCGTCACGCGCGAGCAATGGCATCGCTATGCACTGACCGGGACCAGCCATCTCATGGCGATCTCCGGTCTGCACGTGGGCCTTGCGGCTACCGCCGCGTTCGGCCTGTGTGTGGCTGTCTTCGGGTTCATGCGTCTTTCTGCCAATGCCCATGTCGCCGCGATCCTTGCAGGTGTACTTGCCGCGATGCTGTACGCGATTGTTTCCGGCCTCGGCGTTCCGGCTCAACGAGCGGCGCTGATGCTCGTGCTGGCTTCGATCGCAATGGCCAGGCGCCGGCTGCCCGACCCGTACAAAACGCTTGCGGTTGCGGCCATCGCCGTCTACGCGGCAGATCCGGTAGCGATTATGGCCCCGGGCTTCGCTCTCTCGTTTGCTGCGGTCGCGATGCTGTTCTGGGCCGCGCATCATCGTCACTTTCCGCGAACGGCCGCGAATCGCTCCCAGCGTGTGCTTCGCCCCGCGAGGCGGCTGCTCGGTGTACAGCTGTGCCTGCTGTTCGGGTTGATGCCGCTGACCGTGCTGTTCTTCGGACGCGCGGCATTCCTGGCTCTACCCGCCAATCTCGTTGCGCTTCCGGTTTTCAGCATCGTCACGGTGCCGCTCGCGCTGGCGGGTCTTGCCGTCGGCGGGCTGTGGGAGCCGGCTGCGCAATTCCTGCTGCAGGCAGCCGCCGTCAGCGTCGACTGGGTCGATGCCGGTTTGTCGACACTCGAGCGCCTGCCGATTGCGGACACGACCGTGGCGATCCTGCGCGGGCCGATGCAATTCGCCATTGTCCTGCCAGCCCTGTGGGCGATGCTGCCACGCGGCTGGCCTGGCCGCTGGCTGGCGGTCGTCGCCGCAACTGCTCTGATCAGTTACACACCTGCACCGCCCCCGGAATCGTGTGCCGAGGCGCACGTGCTCGATGTCGGGCAAGGGCTTGCTGTGGTCGTTCGTACGCAGCGCGGTACCCTGCTGTTCGATACCGGTATCGCGTATCGTGGCGGCGGCGACGCCGCCGCGCAGGTGATTGTGCCGTTCCTGCGCGGGCTCGGTATCCGGCGTGTCGACTGGCTGCTGGTCTCCCACGCAGACGTGGACCACCGTGGCGGACTGCCAACGATAATGGCGTACGCCGATGTCGGGGTCCTGCTCGCAGGAGAACCGGATGCTCTGCCCGTCGGCGACGCGCGCGCCTGTCGCAGCGGACAGCGCTGGCATGCCGATGGCGTCGCGTTCCGCATTCTTCATCCGCCCGGCAACGATCACCACAGCGGCAATGATGCCTCCTGCGTGTTGCTCGTGGCCGCGGGCCGTCACAGTTTGCTGGTGACCGGCGATATCGAAGGCCGCGCCGAACACGAGCTGCTGCGGCGCGACGCCGTCGGCACTGTCGACGCGGTGCTTGTGCCGCATCATGGCAGCCTGACATCCTCGAGTCCGCCCTTCGTCAAGCGACTGTCACCGAGACTGGCCATCGTTTCGGCCGCGCATTCGAATCGCTGGGGATTGCCTCGTGAAGCCGTCGTCGAGCGGTGGCGCGCCGCGGGTGCGACTGTAATGAACACCGCGACCGACGGCGCCGTAAGCCTCACTCTGTGCGGCGCAGGCGGGATTAGCGATGTGCGCGGGGACCGCCACGAGCGGCGTCGTTTCTGGCGAAGGGCAGGCGATTGAGGTCCCGAAAAGGCCGTTTCATGCCGAGAATTTTGTGCACAAGCCCTGTATATTTCCCCTTTCCCCCTCGGTCGGTCTTTTATGGTTGAGATAGTAAAATCCGGCGGCATCCTGATGGCGCCGATCATCATCTGCGCTATCGTTGCGATGGGCATCATCCTCGAGCGTTTCTGGACCTTGCAGCAAAAACGCGTGATTCCGGAAGACCTGACCAGCAAGGTGTGGGGATGGGTGAGGAAGGACCAGCTCGACCAGAAACAGATACAAACACTGCACCAGGGATCGGCGCTGGGGCAGATCCTCGCGGCGGGTCTGATCAACCGCGATCGTGAACGAACCGTTCTCAAGGACGCGATCGAGGACACCGGCCGCCATGTCGTGCACGAGCTGGAACGTTACCTCGAGACCCTGGGTACCGTTGCCGCCGTATCGCCGCTCCTCGGCCTGCTCGGTACCGTCATCGGCATGGTCAAGGTCTTCACGGCCATCACAACGCATGGTGTCGGCAACCCGACTGTCCTCGCAGGAGGAATCGCCGAGGCGCTGATCACGACGGCGGCAGGGCTGACCGTCGCAATCCCCGCGCTCATCGGCTATCGCTACTACCGTTCGCGCGTCGATACGCTCGTCGTGGACATGGAAAAAGAGGCGATCAAGCTCGTTGAGGCCTTGCATCGCCGCAGCGAAAAAGGCAGGAAATGAAACTTAACCTGCGGCCGCGGACGCAGCCGGAAGTAAACCTGACGTCGTTGATCGATGTCGTTCTCCTGCTGCTGATCTTCTTCATGGTATCGACCAGCTTCGTGAAACAGTCGCAGATAGCCATCCGGCTTCCGGAAGCGGATAGCACGGCCGTCGTCGAGGAACCGCCGCAGCAAATCGATATCATGATTACCGAGACCGGCACCTATTACGTCAACAGCCGCGAATTGATCAACAACCGGCCCGAGACTATTCGCAACGCGTTGCAGAAGGTATCGGCGGGCAGCACAGACCTGCCCTTGACCATCAGCGCGGACGCCAACGCGAAACACCAGTACGTCGTCACGGCGATGGACGTCGCCGGTCGCCTGGGCTTCAAGCAGATCAAGATCGCAACGGTCAATGACAGGGTCGAATAGTCGAGTCGAAAGCCTGTGAGCAAACGCATCGATCCCGAAGTCCGCGTGATATATGCCCGGTTGTGGCATTACGTTACGCCGCACAAGCTGATCGGCTTCGTTGCCGTCATCGGCATGGCGACGACGGCTGTCGTCGAGGCGGGACTGGTCGCTTTGCTGGCTCCCCTGACCGACGAAGCCCTGGTCGCCAAGCAACTCGAAAGCGTCAAATGGATCCCTTTCGCTTTCATGGGCATTTTCATTCTCCGCGGGATATCCGGTTTCGCAACGGAAGCGTCGCTCGGCTGGATTGGACGGCAGGTGATCAGCGATCTGCGCCGCCAGGTATTCAGCAAGTTTCTGACCCTGCCCGCGCGCTTCTTCGACGGTCACGCGGCCGGTCCACTGCTGTCGCGCATGACCTACAACGTCGAGATGGTGGCGGAATCGGTGACGAGCGTCGTAACGATCGCCGTACGCGACATACTGACCGTCATTGCCGCGTTTGTCGTCATGCTGTATTACAGCCCCGTACTGACCGTTTTCGTCATCATCCTGTTTCCAATCGTCGCGCTGATCGTGCGCCTGCTCGGCATCGCTTTCAGACGCTACAGCGACCGCATCCAGGCGTCGGTAGGCGAGGTGACGCAGGTGACCGACGAGGTTATACGTGGCAACCGGGTCGTCAAGGCTTTCGGCGGTTACGGGTACGAGCGCGAGCGGATGGAATCGGCAGACGAGATAAACCGCAGGCAGAACCTCAAGCTGATACGTGTGCGTTCGCTCGGCGTCGCCGTGACACAAACGGTGTTCGGTTTCGGTATTGCACTGGTGATCTACGTCGCTGCACGTGAGTCACTCAAGGGCGCTCTGACGGCTGGTGAATTCATCGCGTTCTTTTCCGCTATGATGCTGATGCTGCAGCCGGTACGACGAATCACCAACGTCAACGCAACGCTGCAGCGCGGCGTCGCCGGGGCTGACAGTCTCTTCGCGATCATAGACGAGAAGGACGAGAACGACACCGGCACGGTCGAGGTGGAGCGGGTCCAGGGCAACGTAGAGTTCGAGCAGGTCTGCTTCTCGTACGGCGACAGTGACGGTGAGGGCGCGGTACTGACCGACATCGATATCGACCTCGAAGCGGGCAGCACACTGGCGATTGTCGGCCACTCGGGAAGCGGCAAGTCGACGCTCGCGAACCTGTTGCCGCGCTTCTACGAGGTCGACTCGGGCGATATCCGTATCGACGGCATATCGATCCGCGAATTCAGTTTGTCGAGCCTCCGCAACAATATCGCCCTGGTTACACAGGACGTGGTGCTGTTCAACGACACGATCCGGAATAACCTCGCCTACGGTGCGCTGAAGGAGTATTCGGAGGAAGAGCTTCTGCGTGCCGCCGAGGCCGCACACGTGCTGGACTTCGCCAGGGATCTTCCCGACGGCATGGACACGCTGGTTGGTGACCGTGGTTCGCTGTTATCCGGCGGGCAGCGACAGCGCATCGCGATCGCCCGGGCGCTGTTGAAGAACGCACCGATCCTGATCCTCGACGAAGCGACATCCTCGCTCGATACACGTTCCGAGAGACGCATACAGGATGCGCTCGATACTCTGATGGCAAACCGCACGACATTGGTGATAGCTCACCGTCGATAGTCGGTGAG
>JAAUXW010105397.1_pt1 | contig 11393 bp, 9 predicted proteins | sample 7278141 | NCBI WGS metagenome assembly JAAUXW01 (sample SAMN14350115, study PRJNA611818) | marine sediment metagenome | isolation source: surface marine sediment (2.1m) | place: French Polynesia: Moorea | collected 2018-08
AATCGTGATTCATTCCCCGGCCGCCATCGCCATCCAGGCAATCGCACCCAACGGTCGGAGGCTGGATGTATCCGTCGCATCCCGAAACCGTCCATCATGAGCGCGTGTCGCAGTGCTCGTCTAAGATAGTGAAGCCTTAAGGCACTGATGCCAATATCACGCCGCACGAAACGCATTCTTCTCATCACCAGCACTCTGGCCCTTCTGATCGGTGGTCTCATATTGGCGGTGATCCCGATTTTGCTTGAGCGCTGGCTCAATCAGTACGATCTTGAGAGTGCGTTCCACGAGGCCACGGGCGGTGCAATCTCCACTGGGACCCTGAAGCTGCGCGTCTTTCCGGCCCCGCATTTGATCATTCCGTCGGGGAAGTTGGAACTGCCTGATCTCGTCGATGGGCGCTGGCAGGAAATCCGCATTCATCCGGCCTACAAGTCCATCCTTTCCGGCCGGATTCGGTTCCATAAACTGAAGGTCATCGCTCCGGATGTGCAGTTGAAGGCCGCCCTTGTTTCCGAAACCGAAGGGTCCGCGGAAACGGCGATGGGTCACTTGACAGCGATGCATCTGCACCAGATGCAGACCGCAGCATTCCGCAAGTTGGGAAACGCGCTGCAATGGCTCGTCAGCCACGCGCCCCAAGCCCGCGTCCAGGTCCGCCAAGGCCGCCTGCATCTGACGCAAACCCCACTCCTGCCCGCCTTTTCCTTTCATGACATCGATGCCCGGCTGATCCTGCCGCCCGACGCGCTTGAAATCGATCTGGATTGTAAATCCAGTCTGTTTCGAACCCTGCGGGTTGCCGGCGTGGTGGATGCCGGCTCCCTGGCCGGGCAGCTGACCCTGTGGTTCAACCGTCTGGACGCGGAACGGCTGTCGGGCATCACAGGTCTGGACCGTGCGCTGGACCGCATCGATGGTTTTCTGTCAGGCCACATGACGGTGGATCTCATGGGGCCTTCGAAAATAGAAAGTCAATTGTCGTTCCGACTGCCAAACCTGGTGCTGCAGCGGCTCGAAGCTCCGCTCACGGTCCAGAACGCCTTTATCGACGGCAACGTCCGCTTGGATGAAACGACCTTTCGATTCGATCTGAACCGTCTCTACACTGCCCAGCCGCGGCTAGACCTCACCGGCCATTTTCAGATGGGCGGCGACCTGTCAGGTTTGCGGCTCCATCTCGTGGGCAGCCGGATCGATGTTGCCCAGGCGCGGGAGGCGACCCTCGCCCTGGTGGGCGATAGCCCAAGCGCCGTCAAGATCTTCGATGTTCTGCGCGCCGGACACGTGCCCTGGATCAGCTGGCGCACGGAAGGCCGGCAGCTCGGCGACCTCTCTGTGTTCCGCAATATGAAACTCACCGGTGAAATGCAAAACGGCGAGCTCTACATCCCGGCCGTCGATCTCCAACTGACCGATGTCAACGGCATCGCCGACATTGCCGACGAGGTTCTGAGAGGGGAAGGCCTGTCGGCCCGCGAAACGACCACCAGGGGCCGGAACGGCAAACTCTGGTTGGATTTCGAACCGGACGAAATACCCTTTTTTCTCGAGATCGACACACACCTGCACGATGTAGGGCGGCTGCCCCCGCGACTGATTGAATGGGTGGATAATATCGCCTTCCAGAACGAGCTGCGGCGGTTGAGCGAGGTGCGTGGCGAGGCTCGGGGCATCATGATTCTGGACAGCCGCAAGGGGGACGGCCTCGAGGTGACGGCCGATGTGGCGCAGTGCCAGCTCGCCCTCAACTACGATCGCCTCCCTTGGGAAATAAGCATCGACAAAGGTTTGGTGCTGTATACCAACGACCGGGTCGCCCTGGACCAGATGAGCGGTCGGATTGGTTCCAGCACCTTCCGGGATCTCAAAGCCCGTGTGGACCTGGAGGGCGAAACCTGGCTGCAAATCGATTCGACGCGTGCGGTGGTGGATCTGGAAACGGTGATGCCCTGGTTGATGTCCCAGAAGGCCCTTGCATCCGCAGCCGGTCCTTACCGCGTTTCCGGCGGTTCGGCCACGATCGCAAGCCTGAGCCTGCAGGGCCCTTTTGGGACCCCGTCCCGATGGTCCTTCAAGACGCGGGCGCAAATCGACCAGTTGACCGTGGCGGCAGACACCCTGCCCGGGCCCTTGAATTTCAGCAACCTCCAGCTCCGAGCCGACGAACACTCGCTCAACGCCCAAAAGGCGGAGCTCAAGGTGCTGGATGCGAAAGTCACCGGCAGCGCCCGAACGGCCTTCGCGGCCGGTCGCCTGCGCGCCTACGATCTGGCATTCAAGGGCACGCTGGGGCGCAAGACCGACAAATGGATCAACGATCTGTTCGAAGAGGAAGCGGATTTTTATCTTACCCAAGCGCCGGTGACCCTCTCCGAGGCCCGGGTTCGATGGGCCCGCAGCAAGCCTTTTTCGGGTTTCGCCGACTTTACGACCAGCAAGGGGGTTCGAGTTTTGCTGTCCCAGGAGATAGAACCGAAGGCTTATCGGAAAGAGCGTGCCGAAATTCATGACGACGAGGCGGTGGCCATCATTTCCCTGGACCGGCAACCCGGTCAATTGGACTTTGGTTTTGAAGGTAAGTTGACGGCTAAAACCCTCGATCGCCTCCTGTTGCGCAATCCCTTCCCCAGCGGCCGCCTGCGTGGCGATTTTCAGATGACCCTCGTGCCCGAGGCGCCCGAACGTTCGACCGCGCGGGGGCATCTCACCGCGGCCAATATCCGTTTGCCCCTGGATATCGATCACAAGATCCATCTCAGCCAGCTGCAGCTGAGTGCTGAAGACAAGCAACTGAAAATTGCGCCGGCGGCCTTTCTCGTGGACGGAAACTGGCACACCCTCGAAGGCGGCATCGGCCTGGCCTCGAAACGCTACCATGTCGACCTCGTCCACGAGGGGGCCTATTTCAACCTGCCCACATCGGATGAGCCCCAAAGCGACGATGAGAGTGAAGACGGTTCTTCACAACTTGAAAGGCTGCTGGGCCTGCCGATCGACGGGAAAATCCATTCCCGCCTGTCCGCCCTCAAATGGGGGGAACAACAATGGGTTCCCCTGCAGACCACCACGGTGATGACTCCCGGGCAGTGGGTCGTCGAACTGGACGAAGCAGGGCTCTGCGGCATCAATACCACGGGGACGGTGGTGCTGACCAAAGACAACGTCAGCGTCGACCTCAAACACGAGGCCCGCGATCGACAATTGAGTCCGGCCCTGTCGTGTCTGCTGGGCAAACCCGACTTGATTGACGGGCGTTTCAAATTTAAAGGCCGTCTCAAGGGGTCGGGTTCGCCGGAAACACTCAAGCAATCCCTGGAAGGCCGTTTCAGGCTCAATGCCAAGGACGGCCGGATTTATCGCTTCGATCTGCTAGGCCGAATCCTGGCCGCCATCAATCTCACCGAGCTTGTGCGGGGTAAGAAATCCGACCTGATGGGGGAAGGGCTGGCCTATCGCAAGATCGAAATCGAGGCCCGGCTCAAAGACCGCCAGCTGGCCTTGGAAAAGGCACTGATTGACGGTGCTTCGGCCGAGATTGCAGCCAAAGGCACGCTGGATCTCGAGGAAGATGAAATCGATCTGCTGGTCATGGTGGCGCCGCTTAAAACCGTCGATGCCCTGGTGAAATTTACACCCGTCATCAATACCTGGCTGGAAGGCACGCTGGTCTCCATTCCGGTAAAAATCTCCGGCCAGAAGGACGACCCCCGGATTACCCCTCTGGCGCCCACGGCCGTGGGCAGCAGCCTCTGGAACCTGCTGAAGAACACGGTTCAACTGCCCATCAAGCTGGTGGAACCCTTATTTGAAGACGAAGACGAAGAAGAAAACGAAGGCAAGGAAAGCCCATCGCCCTGAGCATGCACCAAGCCGTCGCGTCAGACGCCGGTATCATTGCCACGCCGGCTTTCCCGATTGCAGTCAAGCGCGTTTTGTGATTTCATAGCCCAATTTTGAGATGGTGTCGTCGGCCGCAGGGCATCGCTGTTCAGTTGCCGCCGGGTCGCATGGGGCCCGGCCGACAGCAGGAGGCCTTTCCATGGGAATCAAGGAAAGAAAAGCGCGTGAACGTGAAATGCGCCGCCAACAGATCATGGTTGCGGCCAAACGGGTGTTTACCCAGCGTGGTTATGAAAAGAGTACGATGGAGGACATCGCCCGCGAGGCGGAACTCAGCCCCGGCACCATCTATTTGTATTTCAAAAGCAAGGACGAGCTTTATGCGTCCCTTTGTCTGCGTGTCCTGCGGTTCATCAATGTCAAGGTCGACCATGTGGTCAGCGACGAGACCATGGCCTATGAAGCCAAGCAGCAAGCCCTCCTGGCGGCCATTCAGGAGGTCTACGACTACGATCCGCTTATTTTGAATAATATGTTTCACCTGCAGTCCAGCGACACCCTCAAATCCCTGTCCTCCGAGCTGATAAACGAAATCAACGATCTTTCCCGCAGTGCACTGCAGGCCATAGCGGGCATGTTCAAACTGGGCATTGAAAAGAACCTGGTCGTTGACCGCCATCCCATGGCGCTGGCCGATATTCTCTGGGCCCTGTTCTCCGGCATCGTGCTCTGGGAGGAGAGCAAGAAAATGATCAACATCGAGCGATACGATCTCCAGCATACGTTGGCCACGGCTTTCGAACTGTTCGGCCGTGGTCTGCGCAAACGACCGGGAGACGACTGATCCGCCGGCGCCTGAGGCCGAGGGGGGCGGCGATGCCCCCCCTCACGCACCAATCCGATTGAAAAACCAAGGAGAAACCAAATGGGCATGCAATTCCAGTCCGATCACGAGGAAGAGGAGTCCAGCCAATACGACGCTTATTCGGCCTTGGAAGATCGCAAGACAGGCCGTAAAGCGGTCTATTTTTACGTGGCGGCGGGACTGGGGCTTCTGATTCTGGTACTGGCCTTTGTCATTTTTGGAAATGGATCCGATCGCCAGGCACTCGCCAAACGGATGGAGACATTGGAGAAGCGCCTTGATGACATGGAGTTTCGTCTCGCCAACCTGGTCCAAAGTGCGGCTGGAAACGATCTGGACTCGCTGCACAAAGCCAACCAGGATCTTGGACGGCGGTTCGACGCCCTGGAACGGAAGCTCGAGGGGCGTTTGAATCAGATCAACACGGCCCTCACCCGGCTTCAGAAAAAGCCGCCGCCGGCCCCGCCCAAGCCTGCAGCACCTTCTGTCCAAGCCCCTGCGAAGCCTAAAACCCGGCTGCATACGGTGCAGAAAGGTGAAACGCTTTACCAGATCAGCCGTAAATACGGGATGAGCGTCGATGACTTGCGAAAACTGAACGGCATCGGCCAAGATTTCAAAATCTATCCGGGGCAGAAAATAAAAGTAACCGGAAAACCGTGACTGCGGAACCCTCCGCCGTCCCGGGGACCTTAGGCCCTGGTGCGCGCCGAGGTGCGCTGACTGACATAAATGCCGACAAACACCAGAGCCGAGGCCATGTACTGGGAATGGTTGAAGCGCTCGCCCAGAATGAGCCATCCCAGGATGACCGTAAAGACAGGAATCAGATTGACGAAAACCGAGGCCCGGCTGGCGGGGATGCGGCTGACACCGTAGTTGTAGAGCCCATAGGCGCCCAGAGTGATGACGGCGCCCAGATAGACCACGGCCAGGGTTGGCCCCCAGGCCAGCTGCGTGGGCCAGGTCGTCGTCGGCAGCCAGAGGGCGGGAAAAAAGAAGAGCGCCCCGACAAAGGCCTGGATGGCGGTTAGAAAAAACGGCGTGTATCGGCTGGTCAGGCGCTTGAGGCTGATGATGTAGCCGGTGGCACAGACCATGGCCAAAAACTCTAGAAAATTGCCCAGCAGCGGTCGGGGGGCGTCCACCGTGGCCTCGCCGGCCACGCTCAGCCATCCGGCCCCGACGATGGCCAGCGCGAATCCCGCCAGCATGCCGGGTGTGAGGGCCTCCTTCAATACAAACCGGGCACAGACCGCCACCATCAGGGGCAGCAGCGCCGTTATCATGCCGGCCTGGGAGGCGGTGGTCAGTTCCAGAGCGCGCGCTTCGAAAATAAAATAAAGGCAGGGCTCACAGAGGGCCATGAAAAGCAGCGTTTTCAGATCCCGCCAGCGAAATACATTACCGGCGCGGAAGCGCGGCAGTAAAGGCAGGAAGCAGATGCTGGCCACCAGCATGCGCCCGAATATGACCACCATGGGGTCATAGCCGCGAAAGGCCAGCTTGAGGGCCACAAACGAGCTGGCCCAGAGCACCATGGCGGCGACCAGCCCCAGATAAGCCCAGAAATTCGATGTGTACGCTTTCACGCCCGTCTTACCATAATCAACCGCATCTCTGGCTGGCCCCCCTTCGCGGACTCACGGATGCCGAATACCGCACCGCCTTGGCCCGGCATTTCACGGGCATCGATCTGGCCATTGCCCCTTTCATCACCACACACGGCGGGACACGCATCAAATCCGCCCACGTTCGGGATCTCCTGCCGGCCAACAACCGCGATCTGCCGGTCATTCCGCAAATCCTGAGCAAGGACCCGGTCGCTTTCGTTCATTTGGCCAACCATCTCTTTGACATGGGCTATGCCTGCGTCAATTTGAACCTGGGGTGCCCTTTTCCCCAAGTGGCCAACAAGGGGCGCGGCTCCGGCATGCTGCCCTTCTCTGAAAGGGTGGAGGCTTTTCTGGAGGCCACAATTCCCCGGCTTGTCGGGCGGCTGTCGATCAAAACCCGTCTGGGGCGCTGCAGCCGGGATGAAATCCAGGACCTGATCCCCATTTTCAACCGCTATCCTCTCCAAGAAATCATCATTCACCCGCGCACCGGTGTCCAGATGTACAACGGCCAACCGGACCTGACGGCCTTCGGGGCCTGCCTGGACGCGCTCGACCACCCGGTGATCTACAACGGCGACATCAACCGCTGGCCCGATTTCAAATTTCTGGCGGATCGCTTCCCAGCCGTTTCCGGGTGGATGATCGGCCGCGGTGTTTTGGCCGACCCCTTTCTGCCGGCCATCCTCAAATGCGGCCGTGAGCGGCGGGCGGATCGGGCGGCCCGTTTTTATCGCTTTCACGACGATTTGCTGGAACGGTATGAACGTCGACTCCGTGGTCCCGGCCATCTGCTGAATCGCATGAAAGGTTTCTGGAAATATTTTGCGAACGGCTTTCAAGACAGTGTGAAAGGGCGCAAACGGATTCACAAGGCACGCAGCCTGGCGCAATACCGCGAGGCGGTGCATGCCTTTTTCAACGCCGGGTTCGAATGGATCGGACCGTAACACGACGATCCGCTACCGATGGACACCACCTCCGGATCAGCGCCCGGAGCGACCGGAGCGCCAAAGCTGCGACAGCAGCATTCCCGCCAGCATGAGACCGCAGCCCAGAAGCGCACGCGGGGTCAGTAATTCGTTCAAGAGCAGCCAGCCGCCAAACGCCGCAAATACCGCTTCCATACTCAGAAAGATGGCGGCATGGGCCGGTGCCGCGTCTTTCTGGGCCACCACCTGCAGGGTGTAGGCCACCCCGACCGACCCCAGACCGCCATAAAGAATCGGAATGGCGGCCTGCTGCAAGCCCTCCCACGTAATGGTCTCGATCGCCAGGGCCGTTGCCAGGCTCAAAATCGAGCAGGCGGCAAATTGGGTGATGGCGAGTTTCAAGGCGTCCATGCGGGGGGAGAGCCAGCCAATGATCAGCACATGGGCGGCCCAGAAAAAGGCGCCGATCAGCTCCAGGAAATCGCCCCAGGCGATCGTGAACTGGGCGGTGATGCTCAGGAAGTAGAGCCCGACCGCCGCCAGAAAAGCCCCCAGCCAGGTGCCGACATTGGTCCGTTGTCGCAGGGCCAGTCCCATGATCGGTACGATAACGACATAGAGACCGGTAATGAAGCCAGCATTGCCGGCGGTCGTGTAGACTAGGCCGACCTGCTGGAGAGAGGCGCCAGCAAAAAGAAAGAGACCGGCGAGACCGCCGCCGCCCAGCAGGACACCCGTGCGGGTCGGCGGCAGGAGCCGCCGGGCCTTGGTTGGGCGGCGGTCAAGGATGAAGAGCAGCGGCACCAGGGACAGGCTCCCCAGGGCAAAACGCACGCCGTTGAAGGTAAAGGGGCCGACATAGGCCATGCCCACACGCTGAGCGACGAAGGCAAAACCCCAGATCGTGGCGGTCAGCAGCAGGAGGCCGTCGGCACGGGCCGTTCGGGTATTCATGGGGCTTTAGAGACCTTCCGGGCTTAAGATTCGCACAAATTAGCGGTACTTACATGGCCGTTTCCAAGGAGTCAACAACGAAACCCGGCATCTCGTTACCTGTGCCCGCGATTGGGCGGCAGCAGGCTGCGTCGCGGTGAATGCCAGTGAACCACCAGCAGACCGGCGACGATCAGGACCAGGGCGGCCAGCAGACGAGGCCGGATGGTTTCTTCCAGGACCAGGCCGGCCAGGTAGACGCCGGCCAGGGGCATCAGAAACACGAAGGAATGCAGGTTAACGGCCCCGTATTTTTTTAGCAGGCTGTTCCAGGCGATAAATCCGAATGCGGTGGTGACGAGGGTCTGATAGAGCAGGGCCAGAACCGCTTCGGTGGAGAGGGCTTTGACGGCGGCGGCGTCGAAGATGAGCGCCTGCAGGCCGAAGACCGGGCAACTGACAAGCATGGAGTAGAAAACGATGTGAAACGGCCTTAATGAGCGAATCACTCGCTTGAGATAAACGATGTTGCAGGCCCAGATGAACGTGGCCAGAAGGATGCAGATATCGCCCTGGCGGGCCCGCGGGGTCAGATCCGCATCGCCGACGAAGACGCACGTCACACCGGTGAATCCCAACAAGAGCCCCGTTAATTTACGGGGTGTGATGCGGTCGCCGGGGATGAAAAAATGAGCCAGGATCAGGATGAAGAACGGCAGCAGGTTGACGAGCAGGGTGCCCCGGGAGGCATCGGTGCGATCCAGTCCGCTGTAAAAGAGGGCGAGCTGAAAGGTAAACAGGGTTGAATAGACCATGAGATACTTGGCCTGACCGGGCCGCAATCGAAACGACCGCCCGGTGAGGCCGGCCCACAGCGCAATGACGAGCATGGCGATGCCCAAACGCATGCTGGCGGCGCTGAAAACGCCGAAACCCCTGAAGGCCAGTTTGACGGCCACGGCATTGGCACCGAAGAGGATGCACAGCAGGCTGACCTGCAGGGCCGCCCCGAGGCTCATGGAAGGATTGGCCGGATCGCGGGGGGAAGGTTGATTTGCCATGGGGTCATGTCAATCGCATCGGTCACGGGGGCGATAGTCGCGCAGGAAACGTAAAAAGGCGGTCCCATTGCGGGCAATAATCGGGGTTTGCGAGCGTGCCGCGAATTCCGGATCGTACTGATAGGCAGCCCCCCCGGCAACCAGGGTCGTGGCCGCGGGCAGATGTCTTACGATATAGCGGACGGCATCGTCGGAATCGAATTGCAGGATGGTGAGCCCCAGCAGGTCGGGCACTTCCCTCTGGCAGGCGGCCACCACGGCCGCCGGCTTCTGCAGAACGCCCAAGGCCGTTACCTGGACCCCGGCGGCTTCGGCCAGCGCCTGGATGATTGCCAGACCGTGACCCCATCCGTCGTCCAGGGTGGCGGTGAGCATCCGCGGGGGACGGGACCACAAGGCCCGGCAACCGGGTTGGCGCCGGCAGGCGGTGAGTTGGGCGGCCCCCTCCAGATAGCCCTGCCGGGTCGGCGGATGCCGCTTCCATGCCGCCAGCAGCGTTTCAATCGTCTCGTGCATGGCCGTTCCCTGTCAGGCCTACGGGTGAGCTTAGCAAACCGGTCCCACCGCCGCTTCAACCGCCGTAATGATCGATCCGTCGTGGACCAGTTCCACGACCCGCTTCACATCTTCCGCAAGGATGCGATCCATCTCCAGATGCGGCACGGCGCGGCGAATGACGCCATAGGCGGCCTCGGTGCCGGTGCCGGGTTTCATGTTGGTGAACAGATCCAGGGCCTGAGCGGCGCAGAGCAATTCGATGGCAATCACGTTTTCGGCATTCCGGACGACCTCGCGGCACTTGCGGGCCGAAATCGTGCCCATGGAGACATGGTCTTCCTTGTTGGCGGAGGTCGGGATCGAGTCCACCACTGCCGGATGGCTCATCACCTTGTTTTCGGATACCAGGGCCGCAGCCACGTACTGGGCGATCATGAAACCGGAATTGAGGCCGCCGTCTTTGACAAGAAAGGCGGGCAGCCCGCTGAGCTTGGGGTTGACGAGCCGTTCGATCCGCCGTTCGGAGATATTGGCCAGTTCGGCCACGGCCATACACATGAAATCCATGGCCAGCGCAACCGGCTGACCATGGAAATTGCCACCCAGAAGAAACGTGTCGGTTTCAGGATGGATCAGGGGATTGCCGGTGGAGGCGTTCATCTCGGTTTCCAACACCCTGCGGGCATAGGCGATGGCATCGCGGCTGGCCCCGTGCACCTGGGGGGAGCAGCGCAGGGTATACGCGTCCTGCACCCGTTTGCAGTCCCGATGGGAGGAGATGATTTCGCTGCCGCGTGTGATGCGATCCATGGTTTCGGCGGCAATCGCCTGTCCGGGATGAGGACGCATCTGGTGGATGCGCGGGTCGAATTCGGTTTTACTGCCCATCAAAACCTCGAGGCTCATGGCCGCCGCCAGGTCGGTATGGACGGCCATACGGCTGGCATCGTGGACCGCTAAAGCACCAAGCGCCGTCATGGCCTGGGTCCCGTTGATCAGGGCCAGTCCTTCGCCGGCTTCGAGCGTCAGCGGGGTCAGTCCGCCGGCCTTGAGGGCCTCCCGGCCGGACACGGTTCGCCCCTCAAGATGCGCGGCACCCTCTCCGATCAGCACGAGCCCCATATGGGCCAGTGGAACCAGGTCACCGCTGGCCCCGACCGACCCCTGCGCCGGTATGACCGGAAGGATGTTGCGGTTGATCAGATGGGCCAGGGCATCCACGGTTTCGATACGCACACCGGCATTACCGCGGGCAAAGTCCTTGACCCGCAAGGTCATCATGGCCCGGACGACTTCATCATCGAGAGCCGGGCCGACCCCGACCGCATGGCTTTTAAGAATGTTGAGCTGAAGCCGGCGGGTGTCGCTCTTCGATATGGCCACGTCGCTCAGCGCCCCGAACCCCGTGGTCACGCCGTAGACCGTACGCTCCTCAGAGACCCATCGCGCGACCCGTCGCCAGGCCTCGGATATCCGTTCGCGTGCACCGGGTGTCAGCGTTACGCCCGCCCCGTTGCGGGCCACCTGGACGAGGTCGTCCAGGGTCATGCCGTCTCTTCCCAAGGCTACCGTTTGCATGGCTGCGCTCACTTCCCGTTATCGAGCCTTATATCGGCGCACGTTCCGTGTGAATGGGGTCCGGCGG
>JAAUXW010255638.1_pt1 | contig 11381 bp, 5 predicted proteins | sample 7278141 | NCBI WGS metagenome assembly JAAUXW01 (sample SAMN14350115, study PRJNA611818) | marine sediment metagenome | isolation source: surface marine sediment (2.1m) | place: French Polynesia: Moorea | collected 2018-08
AGCACCTCGTCGATCTCAGGACAACCTGCCGGACGGGCGACGGAACTCTGGTGTGCGACGGGCGCGCGTTGGTGTATGTTCGTGACGTCGAGGCGTATTCGTATGCTGAATAAGATGAGCAAAGAAGCTGGCGACACCGGCGCGATTGAAGCGCTGCTCGACCTGCTCGGCGACCCGCGATGGCTGGAGCCAGGAGAGACGCAGAATCTCGATCGTGAGCTCCGGGGTCTGCTGGCGGCGGCCACGATGGGCATGTCGCCGATCCATATTGCGCTGGCGCTGTTCGACTGGCTCGGCCACCTGGCGATTTCGCCTGGCAAGATAGCGGCGCTCGCGACGAGCCTGCTGAAGAAGAACGCCGATCTCGCGAAATTCGGCGTGCATGCGTTCGGCTCGCGGGACGAGAATCTGCCGGGATCCGATACCCGTCGCATGAGCAGCGAGGCGTGGCAGCGCTGGCCGTTCAATGTGCTCGCGCGGGCGCACGAACTCGGGAAGGAGTGGGCACGCGAAGCAACGACCGGTATCGAGGGAGTGAGCCGGGAGCATGAAAGGATCGTGGAGTTCCTTGCGCGCCAGATCAGCGAGCTGCTGTCGCCGGCGAACGTGCCCTTGATGAATCCCGACGTCATCGAAACCACCTGGCGCGAACGTGGCGGCAACCTCGTGCGTGGCGCGCAGAACTTCGTCGATGACAGGCGTCGCATCGCGCAGGACGTTCCGCTGCAGGGACGCGAGGAATTCCAGGTCGGCGAACATATCGGGATAACGCCCGGCAAGGTCGTCTACCAGAACGAGCTCATCGAACTGATCCAGTACGAACCCGTGACGGAACGCGTCGGCGCGGAGCCGGTCCTGATCATCCCGGCCTGGATCATGAAGTACTCCATCCTCGACCTGACCCCCGACGCATCGCTCGTCCGCTTTCTCGTCGAGCAGGGTCATACCGTATTCATCGCCTCGTGGAAGAACCCGACCGCCGCCGAACGCGACATGGGAATGGACGACTACCTGTTCAGCGGCGTCATCGAAGCCATCGATGCAGTCACTGCGATAACGTCGGCGGAGAAGATCCACTCGGTCGGCTATTGCCTCGGCGGAACGCTCCTGACCATCGCGGCCGCGTACATGGCGCGCGAGGGTGACGACCGACTGCACACGATGACGCTGTTCGCGTCGCTGATCGATTTCCGCGAGGGCGGCGAGATCACGCTGTTTCTCGGCGACAGCGCGGTGTCGTTCCTCGAGGCATCGATGCGGCGCAAGGGGTACCTCGGCATCGAAAGCATGGTCAACGCGTTCACGTCGCTTCGAGTTGCCGACCTGGTCTACGGCCCGGCTGTCGACCGCTACCTGCTGGGCAAAGACAGGAAGCTCAACGGCCTGCTGGCGTGGAACGAAGACGGCACACGCATGCCATGCCGTATGCACGCGGAGTACCTGCGTAGCTGCTATCTCGACAATGACCTGGCCGAAGGGCGCTACCAGGTGGCCGGCACGACGGTCTGCGTCGGTGACATCAGCACGCCGATGTTCCTGCTGGGCACGGTAACGGACCATGTCGCGCCGTGGAAATCCGTGTACAAGGCGAGGCGCCTGATGAACAACGAGTTGACGTTCGCACTGACGACGGGCGGTCACAATGCCGGCATCGCCTGCGGTCCCGATCACCCCAGGCGAAGTTTCCAGATGGCGGTCCGAAATCCCGGCGACCTCTATATCGATCCCGACCGCTGGGCGGCCGAGACCGAGTCTCAGCCCGGTTCGTGGTGGCGGTCATGGAGCGACTGGCTGAAGGCGCGCACGAGCGGCGACGTGGAACTGCCGCCGATCGGTGCGCCGGACCTGGGCTACGAGGTACTCGGCGATGCGCCGGGAACCTACGTGTTCGACTGAGCATATCGATGCAGCAGCCGCGCGCACCTGAACAGGATGATGCTGCCCCGGTGCTGACGTCGGCAGACGCCGGCGTCGCTACCATAACGCTGAATCGTCCCGAGCGACACAACAGCCTGGTGCTTCCGTTACTCGACGGACTCGTCGCGGCCGTCGATGACGCAGAGGCACAGGCGGACGTTCGCGCAATCGTGCTCACGGCGAACGGCCCCTCGTTCTCGACGGGCGGTGACCTCGGAGGCTTCCTCGATAACGCGTCACGTATCGAGGACTACGCCGCCGAACTGGTTGGCAGGCTGAACGATGCGATCACGCGCCTGATCGAGTCGCCGCTACCGGTCATCGTCGCAGTAGACGGCCAGGTCACCGGTGGTTCGCTTGGCCTCGTGCTCGCGGGTGACATCGTGCTCGTCACGGAACGTGCGTCGTTCACGCCGTACTACTCGGTGGTCGGATTCAGCCCGGACGGCGGCTGGACGGCTTTACTGCCGGATATCATCGGTCGTACGCGCGTTTCCGCGGTGCTGGCGGAAAACCGGACGATCACGGCCCGGCAAGCTCATGAGTGGGGCATTGCGAACAATCTCGCCGATGGCGACTCGCTCGAAGACGCCGTGCAGGCGATCATCGCCCGTGTGCTCGACGGCAACAGCGAATCGCTGACCTCGAGCAAACGGCTGCTCGTGCCCAGGGACTACGTGGACCGGCTCGAGGCGGAGCGCCGCCAGTTCGTCGAACGCGTGGGGTCGGCGGACGCACTGGCTGGTGTCCGGGCTTTCGTAGAGCGCGGTCGGGACGACGGCAGCCAGTAGAACGCGCCGCAGCTACATCAGGTATCTCGAGTACAGCTCGAGGACACCGCCGAAAAGGACTATCGTGATGAGAGCGCGCCAGGCCCAGTGCAAACGCCAGGCGACCTGGTTGACGCCCACCCAGCAGGCACCCAGCAGCAGTATCCGGTAGTCGCCCCTGATCATCGACAGGCCGAGGGCCAGCAGCAGCACCATGACAGCACGATTCCGGCTCGGCCTGAATCGCCCGGTGCGCGGGTCGATATGCGGCTCGCGAACGCCCGTGCGCGCCGCCGGTTCGGGCGCTGTCGAGCGAGCAGGACGCGCCGCGGCTCGCTCTGCCTGTCGAATTGCGCGCTTCTCCGCCTTGATCTGCTCCTGGGTCTTCTCGAGCACCGGCGCCGAGGGTTCGGCCGCCTGCCACCAGTCGTCGCGTGGCGCTTTGCCCTCCGCTGCAGTGCGCCGCAGGTTACGCTTGCCGAGCTCACTCGGCGCCACCGGCTTCGCGCCTTTGTAGCGTTTCCTGAGTTTCGTCAACCGCTTCTGCAGCGGCGCGCCTTTCTCCCGGTCCACCATCGCCAGGTAGTTGGCGTATCCGGTCATCGACGCGATGACGTTCGTGGAGCCATTCCACTCGACCGCATCCGGCCCGTCGTTCTCCAGCCTGTGCAGCGCCGCCCGGAACCTTCGCAAGGTATTTCGATCCAGCGAAGGCTTGTCGTTGACGACGATGCCGGTGACTTCCCGCTTTGCACCCTTGCGCATGATGCGGGTTTTGTCCTCGTGCACCGAGAAGCCCTCGTCCCTGACGATGCTGCGCGCGCGCCACAGCAGCTTGTTCACGTCGGCACCGCGCGCCTTGTCGGCTGCAGAAAACGTCATGTCGTCCGCGTAGCGGGTGTAGCTGAACCCGAGCTTCGTCGCCATGCCCTCGAGGCGCCGGTCGAGGCGGCGGCAGATGACGTTGCTGATTGCCGGGCTCGCGGGACTGCCTTGCGGCAGCCGGCGCTCGCCGTTGGCAACGTAAAAGCGCTCGCCGTGTAATTCGACGACGTCGTTGCTCGACTCGGTGCAGAGCAGGCCGATAATCGTTGCCAGCTGTTCCGAGTAGCCGAGCGACCGGACCAGGCCTTTTACGCGCCGATAGCTGATCGTCGGAAAGAAGTTCTCGAGATCGAGATTGACGACGACAGCAGCACCGACATGCGGCCTGGCATTGCTGACGATTGAACGGCCGGGCACGAAACCGTGTGCGGCGCTGTGCGTATCGAGCTTTGCGAACACGTTCTCCAGCACCCAGTACTGGGCGCGTTTCAGCCGTGGCATCGGCGCGGAAATCAGTCGCGTACCGCCCGTCTTCTTGGGGATCTCGAACTGCCGGTAATGGCTGACCTTCGACACGTCACGCGTGTAGCTTAAGAATCGCAGTTCCCTGATGCCGATGCCCATGGCGTCGGCGAGATCCGCCGCGTTCTGCAGCACGGGCAGGCCGTTCTTCTCGAGTTTTGCCGCATCGGAAGCCGCGTCGCGCAGTCCCGCCGATACGCCGGCGCCCAGGTAGTCGATGTGCTGGCCCTGGCGCTCGTGCCACGCCAGCGATTTCTCGTAGCGTTCCTGGTTGCGGCGCTGGCGATTCTCTTCCTGTGCCTGCCTGGAATCGAGCATGCGCTGTTTGCGCATGGCCTTGAGCGCCGCCTCGGGGTCTTCGACCACCTGCAGCTGGCGGGTGAGCTCGCGCAGTTCCTGCTCGAGCTCCGCCTGCCGGTTGAGCGCGCTTTCCAGCGGCGTCGGTTTGTCCGACTCCTTGGGCCAGAAGCCCAGCCGCTTCATCTCCGACAGGATGTAGGCGTCCTTGCCGGTCTCACGAATGCGATCGTAGAGCTGCTGGCGCGTGAGTTTGCCCGGGGCCGCTTCGGTCATTGCGGGCATACCTCGATCTGGGCGAGCGGCAGGACGGACAGGAGGGGTCGGCAGCAACGACGCCGGTGGCACTTCGAAGAGCACTTGGAACTGGGCCACTCAACTCGACGCGGACCGCGCCCACTGTAGCTCATTGACTTCGCGGAAGTCATACCGCAATGGCTACAGTGGGCGCTGGTCCGCACAGTTAAGAGGGGACCAGTGACGCGTGAGAGGTCTGTGCGCGAGGACGGCGATCCGCCGCCCGGATTGCAAGAGCTTTCAGCGTCGTTGCTGCCAAAAAAAGTCCTGGCGAATAGTTCAGGCCACATCGGCTTGCGCCTCCCGTGCCTGTTTCGCATGCAGGCTGCGAACCGCCAGGATATGTTCGCAGGGGCCTTTGTACAGCTTGTTGTGGAAGTGGTAGTCACAGCTGCACTCGGCGTTCCACAGCCGCTGGTCGGTATCCACGACGAGCTGTGGTGAGTATTCTTTCGCGTCATCCGTGACCTTGCCGCGGATGACGAGCTGACCGTTGCGCTCCCCGACTTCGAGGACCTCGACCAGGCCCGCGGAGACGAGTCGGCTGGCTTTCGCTTCGCGCGGATTGCTGAAGCGCAGCGTTTTCATCGGCAGGGGTTCGCGGCTGAGTTCGCGCAAGCGGTACACGTCGTTCGCCAGGTCGTAGACGACGCGGCCGGCCTGCGTGTACAGGGACAACGCGCCGCGCACGACGTCCGGTGCCAGGTTCAGGTCACGCCCGAGGTCCTCCGCGGTCGCGAACCAGACTTTTTCGAGCGACTTGTAGACCCGCTCCTTGGTCGGTGTGTCGACCTCGGCCCGCGGCGCCATGAGGTCGAAATTGCCGGCGCGCGACCAGTCGTTGGCGGTCCAGCCCGACAGCCCGAGCGTGAAGCTCATGTCCGGCATGTGCGCGACGAAGAACGACGGCATGCCGGATCCGAGCAGGTGCACGCTGAAGGAATGCGCGATCGGCAGCAGTCGCTCCAGCATCAGCAGCCGGCGGCGCCCCCAGATGCGAATCTCATTCGCTTCGCTGCCCGCGTACACGGAACTGCTGCACACGACCTCCCGGTTCCACGGCTCGAAGACGGCGACGACGGGTTCGCCGGGCGTCAGACGGAACCGGATCGACCGGGGCCCGACGCGCTCCTTGCGGCGGCGCAGAACAAAAAGCAGGTTGTGGACCTCCATCGGATGCAGTGAGAACGACGTCAGGGGCAGCGTCATGGCCGAGCTGACCTGAAGGAAGCCGCGGACCCAGCTCTCCGGCAGGTCGATCTTCTGCTCGATGAAACGATCGTCGTCGCCCGTCTCGATTTCGAAACCGCCCGGATCGACCTTGAACTGCGTGGCCTTGTAATCGCGAATCTTCTGGAACTCGTTGTACAGGCCCGCCGAGTAATCGATGTTGGTCGTGCCGCAGGCGAAATCACCGATGCGGTCGAAAGTGTCGTGGTTGCAGCGCAGGCAGCCGTAGGTCGACTCGTCCTGGCTGAAACACTCGAAGAACACCTGGTCGGGATGCACGGTAATGACCGGGTCGAGCACATACCAGGCGTCCATGTCGTACTGGTACAGGTACTTGAAGTAGCGATTCTGGGCTTTCAAGAAAGGGCCCATGAGCTTCGAGCTCTCGCGACGCAGTGCCTGCAGCTCGCTTCGGATGGTCCCGGTCCTTGCTTTCAGATCATCCGACTGGCTCATGAACTCGGCGAGCATGCTTTCTTCCTGCTCCTTGAGCCATGCGAAATACTCGTCGCGGTCTTTTGGCTGGAAGCGCAGGTCCGATACGACCACCGCGTTCAGCGCGGAGATCGCCTCGCGGAACGGGATGTGCCGGTTCAGGTTCGCGACGAAATAGGTCGGCGCGCGCAGCGTGTCCGGCGCGAAACTGATGTCGGTCGAGCTTGCGTTTCCGGACACCGCCGAATTGCCGAGGTAGCGATAGTCGAATCTCATGACGTCACCGCCTCGTCGCCAGCCCGGTGCCGGGGCGGGCGTACGAACGTGATGGGCATCTGGATCTCGGGGTATTTGAGGCTCAGGTCGCGCATCGCCTTCAGGTAACGCGCCTTGTCCTGGATCGCAACCGTTACCGACTGCCGACCGAAGATCCGCGCCACCAGGTGTGCGACCTGGCTCGACTGCGTCGCTTCCTTTAGCAGGAAGCCGGTTACCCGGTCCTTCGTGATTCGATTCCTGTTCACCTGGGAGAGCACGGTGACGAAATAAGGCTGCAGTTTCTGCAGGCGCGTGACGTCGCCGGATGCGTAACCCTCGAGGTAATTGCTCGCAAACAGCTGCACGTTCGCGGACGGATGCTGGCTCAGCTTCAGCAGGTACTCGGGACCGTCTTGTTCGTTGAAGAAGCGCGTGATCAGTTCCCGACCGAAGGCCTGCACGTCGCCGCGAACGCTGTCACAAATCCCGATCATCAGGTCGGGTGTCCACTCATTGCCGGGGAACTGGTCGCGGAAATAATCGAAAGCGAACTCGCGGCTGTCGTCCCAGTCGCTGTCGACAATCCGCAGCGCATCGTTCGCTTGCGCCACGATCCGGTCCGGGTGTTCGCGATAGTGCTGCCATGCCCATTCGCGCGCACCGACGTCCGCGTGGCGACCGAGCTGTGCCCACTGGCGCACGCTGAAATCGTCGACGGTGCGACGCGGCAAAAGCCACGCGCCCAGCGACTGCGCGGCCTGCGAGCGCGCCTGCAGCAGGCGCCAGTTCAGGTCCTTGTCGGCCTCGGCGGTTTGCGCAGCGAGTTCCTCGGTCAGCAGGCTTACCAGGTCGGCATGCAGTCCTTCGACGCGCTCCGACCGGAACAGCCGGTCGACGAGCTTGCGACACAAGGCCTGCGCGAAATCCGTGTGCGAACTCGCCAGCCGTCCGATGGCAGGACGTACACCCGCGCGAACTTCCGCCTCGTCGGCCAGGCAAAACGCTTCGACGAGTTCGGGCTGGCGCGCGATGACCGCGTCGGGCAGCTCTGCGAACAGCGCGACGCCCACGCCGCGAACTTCGGCCACGGGTGATTTCAGGAGCCGCGTGTAAACCGCCGGCGGCACTTCCGCCGCCGGACGCTCGTGGTTGATCACCAGCCGCCCCGCGAGCGCCTGGATCGACGGGGCCTCGTGCTCGAGCAGCGCTAACAGCTGCTCGAAGTCGACGCGACGGCTGGCGTCCTTGAGCGGTTCAAGCAGTGCCCACTGCACGTCGGCGACCACCTCTTCGTCGATGTCGTCAGCCGACTGCTCGCGCAGGCGCGCGAGAGTCGCCGCGACGAGTTCCGGTGCGATTCTCTGCGCGGCGGACTCGATCAGGACCCGCCCCCATTGACGAACCTCGGCAGTGCGCGCGGTCATGACATCCAGCACGAATCCGACCGATCCCGCGTAGGTCGCCGGGTTCTCGCTGACCCACTGCTGCGCCAGCGCAACGGCAGGCTGGTGCACCGAGTTCAGGAGTGCGATGACGAGGTCGAAATCCGGGTTCGCCGGATCGTAGCGGTCCCTTGCGATCCGGAACGCAAAACTGACGGTGCTCTGGAAGGACTGCTGCAGCAGCTTGAGCAGGACGTCGACGGGAATGCCGGCGCAGTACTCGGTCTGCGGCGTCAGCGCCCGGGTAGCGAAATCGTGGACCGGCTCCAGCTCGCTGTCCTGCAACAGCAGCAACAGGGCATCGGGGTGACGATCCCAGAGCTCGGGGAAAGCTTCCTCGCGATCGTCGCCCGGTGAATACTCGTCGTTGAGCTGCCAGGCCTGGCGGCGGCCCTTGGTGAGGTATTTCTGGCCGTTGTGCTGCAGGATGTGATTGAAGCAGAGGAAACTCGCGTATTCATCGTAGCTGATGGTCCGTTCGTAGGAACGTCCCGCCGCGCCATCCCACATGTACATCGTTGAATGACGAGGTTGTTGGCGGTGTGCTTCGCGATAGGCGAGCAGCACGCCCATCGCCATCTCGACGTAGTCATCGAGACCCAGCTCACCCAGGCGTCGCAGGCTTCGCCAGCTGCGCTGGCGCAGGTAGTCTCGTGTCTTGTTCGAGTACGCCAGGCGCGACGAGGACTTCTTCAGTTCCTTGACGCTGTCGACGTACTCCCACCTCGGGCTCCTCACCACGACATGGTTGCCGTATCGAGGTGAACCGAAGAACGGCCCGCCGAGATCGAAGCGCCGGTTCAGGAGTCCGAACGCCGCCGCGTCGCGGAAGAACTCGGCGGCTTTGAAGACCTGCCGGACGCCGCGGAAGTAGTTGGGCTTCAGCGGCACGACGGCCAGCAGGTGCATAACCGCCTTGCGCAGGCTCTCACGGCCATATGACAACAGGTACAGGTCCGGCAGGATATCGTTGCAGGATGCGTCGCCGTCCGTGAAGTACTCGTCCAGCGCCGAGCGCACCGGCAGCTGGTCGTCGGAATCGATGACCGACGCGATGCTGTGGGGCAGGCGGCCCTTGACGGTCTCGAGCAGCGTCGCGCGCTGGGCATCGTTGCCTGTCGCCAGGCCCGCCCACAGGGCCATGCGCCGGACCATGTCGGTGCCGCCGTCGCTGATCCAGGGCGTGATGGCGTCGAAGATCGCTTCGTCGCCGCATCGTCCGAGCGCCCACAGCAGGCAGTAGTCCTGCAACTCGCGCTTGCCCGACACGAGCTTCAGCATCGGGTCCGCAAACTGCGCGGCGCCGATCTCCCCGGCGCGCCAGATAATGCGGCACGCGGCCCGCTCGTCCAGCTGGCCGGTCGCGATATCCGCGAGACCGGAGCGCACGCGCCCAGTGGCTCCCTCGAGCCGCGACGACGCCGGCCTGGCCGGTTGAGGCGGACGTTCCCGCGGCGCTTCCGCCTGGCCGCCGGCCTCCCTCTCCTGGTAGCCCTTGTTGAGCTTGGATACGACGACGCTGTCGAACAGCTTGTCGGCCTTGTCGCGTGTTACCGGGGCGGGCGTCTTGGTGCCTTCGCGGAGATTCGTACCGCGGCGTCCGTAGCGGAAGTTGACGACGAACTGGTCGGGCGACAGGGTCGTCGACACGTCGCACAGGTCGACCTCGTACACTTTGTCCGATTTCCCCTCCTGGTAGAACAGGCGGGACTTGCGGACCAGTTTCATGAGAGCGCCCTTGGGTTTATTGTTCTCTCCCTGTGCTGGCGAAAGCCGCGTGTCGTGCGCCGTGCAAGGCGAGGGCGCAGTTCGTCGACAGCATTGATAGCAAGACTCGTTGCCTTTCGCAACATCCGTCGCGGCCACTTCGGTAAAGCACGATCCTTAAATGCTGCGCGGTGATCTACAATGCGTGCTCGGGACAGAGTGGGATTAAGCATCATGGCCAGCATCAAACAGCAAGACCTGATCCAGAGCGTCGCCGACGCGCTGCAGTACATCTCCTACTACCACCCACCCGACTTCATCGAGGCTCTTACCGAGGCCTGGGAGAAGGAGGAGTCGCCCGCCGCGCGCGACGCCATGGCACAGATACTCGTTAACTCGAAGATGTGCGCCGAGGGCCACCGCCCGGTCTGCCAGGACACCGGCATCGTCAACGTGTTCATGAGCGTCGGTCAGCGGGTCACCTTCGACGGCGACATGTCGCTCATCGACATGATCAACGAAGGCGTGCGGCAGGCGTACCAGCATCCTGACAACGTGCTGCGAGCCTCGGTCCTCAACGACCCGGCCGGCGCACGCAAGAACACCGGCGACAACACGCCGGCGGTCGTGCACGTCGAGATCGTCCCGGGCGACAAGGTCGATGTCCACGTCGCCGCGAAAGGCGGCGGTTCCGAGGCAAAGACGAAGTTCGCGATGCTCAACCCGGCCGACAGCATCGTCGACTGGGTCCTGAAAACGGTACCGACGATGGGCGCGGGCTGGTGCCCGCCCGGGATCATCGGCATCGGGATCGGCGGCACCGCCGAAAAAGCCATGCTGATGGCCAAGCGCTCGCTGATGGACCCGATCGACATCCACGAACTGCAGCAGCGAGGTGCCTCCAGCCGAATCGAAGAGCTGCGTCTCGAACTCTATGACAAGGTCAATGCCCTCGGCATCGGCGCCCAGGGACTGGGCGGGCTGACGACCGTACTGGACGTAAAGGTCCTGGACTACCCGACGCATGCTGCGAACCTGCCCATCGCTATGATCCCCAACTGCGCCGCCACGCGGCACGTGCACTTCACGCTGGACGGTTCCGGCGTCGCCGAGCTGCCGGTACCGAGCGCCGACGACTGGCCGGACATCGTCTACGAGGCGGGTGAGAGCGCCAGGCGCGTGAACCTGGACACGGTGACGGCCGAGGATGTCGCGTCCTGGAAGCCGGGCGAGACATTGCTGATCTCGGGCAAGATGCTCACCGGCCGCGACGCCGCACACAAACGCATCCGCGACCTGTTCGAGGCCGGCGAAGGGCTGCCCGACGGCGTCGATCTCAAGGGTCGGTTCATCTACTACGTCGGTCCCGTGGATCCCGTCCGCGACGAAGTCGTCGGCCCGGCGGGCCCGACGACCGCGACGCGCATGGACGCCTTCACCGAGATGATGCTCGACAAGACCGGCCTGCTCGGCATGATCGGCAAGGCCGAGCGGGGTCCTGCCGCTATCGAGGCGATCAGGAAGCACAAGGCTGTCTACCTGATGGCCGTCGGCGGCGCGGCGTTCCTCGTGTCCAAAGCGATCCGCGATGCCCGCATGGTCGCCTTCGACGACCTCGGCATGGAGGCGATTCGCGAATTCGAGGTCGAGGACATGCCCGTCACGGTAGCCGTGGACGCCG
>JAAUXW010129434.1_pt1 | contig 11374 bp, 10 predicted proteins | sample 7278141 | NCBI WGS metagenome assembly JAAUXW01 (sample SAMN14350115, study PRJNA611818) | marine sediment metagenome | isolation source: surface marine sediment (2.1m) | place: French Polynesia: Moorea | collected 2018-08
GTTTTGATTTATTCGACGCGTTGTTAAACGGACGAGGCCTCTGACGGGCTTTTAAGGCCTCCTGAAAGGATGGAACGATGCCGCCGGCGTTGCAAGAGAAGCAAAACGGAACATAACCTTAATCCCTTGGCCCTTGGAATCCTTGCATCCTCGATCGGCCTCATCGTGCGAGAGCCTGAGGTCTTTATCGCGGGGCGGGAGAGCCGGAAACTACTCTAGAAATTCGCTCAGCGCGTGCCCGTTGCCGCCGATCAGACGCTTGATTTCACGATTGAGTCGAAGCCGTTCCAGAAGGCGGGCGAGGGCCTGAACGCTTTTGCGCAGGCGTTCCGACGCGGAGGTCATTTCCAGAAAATGCTGGCGCTCGGCCGGCGTGAAGCCCTCCAGGGCCGCAATCGCAAACGAAAGGCGAGCCGGATCCTTCAGACCCTGCAGCGCTTCGGGGGCGGGGGTGGATATGATGGTCGCCATCTGGGCGAGCAGACGGTGTGCTTCGGCCACGGTGTCGGCCATTGAATCGTGGGACGGGTCGCCGGCATCTTCGAAAAAGCTAACCTGCGCCTCCATATAGGCCTTTTCTTCCATGAGGGCCTGAATCACAAACCGCTCCTCGCCCCGGGTCAGAATATCCATACGGCCGTCCGCATAGGACTTGGTGATCTCGACGACGCGCGTCGTGCAGCCCACCGAGCGGATCGACTGGCTGTCGAACAGGACAATACCGAAGGGTTTGTCTTCGGCGATGCATTCCCCGATCATCTGCTTGTAGCGCTCCTCGAAGATATGCAGCGGCAGGAGCATTTCCGGCAGCACCACGACACCCAGCGGGAACAAGGGGATGCGTGTGACAGTGGTCATCAGCTCAATTGTCCTTTACGCCATCTTTGCCCTTAAATTTTTATTGAAATGACCGCCATCAGACGCCGATTCCGTTCAGATGACCCACATCACCCCAGGAGCGGATGATCCAACGGGCTGAGCCATAGAAAAGGCCGTGGGCGATCACACTCAGGCTGCTGTTGCCCGCGAGCACACATCGCGGTGTGCCAATTGCCAGACCGGCAATGTGGCGAAAGACATTGTCTAAAAAACCGCCATGGGAAACGATCGCGGCGGATTGTCCTGGTTGGGCGACCCGCCATTCTTCCAAAAAATCGATGCAGGCTTGATAGTGCTGGCGGTGGCTTTCGCCCTGGGGAATCGTGAAATCAGGATCTTCAGTGATCAGTTGTTCATATACGTCGCCATGATCACGCCGGATTTCCTTGATGTTCAACCCTTCCAGCACCCCATAGTGGCGCTCGCGCAGGCGCGGATCCGTCTCGACGGTATGGCCCGTGTAACCGGCAATGATTGCCGCGGTCGCCCGGGCGCGTCCCAGATCGCTGCTGATCAGCCGGCCGAAGGGGATGGCGGCTAATCGCTTGCCCAGTGCTTCGGTTTGGGCGCGCCCCTTGGTGGTCAGACGGCTGTCGCCGTGGCCCTGGAAGCGCATATCGCGGTTCCATTCAGTTTCTCCATGGCGAACGAGCATGAGTGTGGTTTCAGGCACGGTCACGGCGGCGTCCTTTCAGTCTGCGTCCAGGATGCAAGCGTCCAGCGGGCCAAGATGGTCTGCGCGGAAGGCGTTCTTGATTAAAAACAACGGCGTCGGGGTGAACCGCCCGCGTCGGGATGTCATCTGACGGCCAGGGCCGTGGGCTGTTTCGCCTAAAGCCCCGCTCCGCCCGGTGCGCCATGAACCGCCTTTGCTTTCCATTATTGGGCCCCGGGAGATCCGTAAGGGATTGGTCGTCATTAGGGAAGCACCTAAAGACTTCCCGACAGACGGGTTCTGAGTTTCATCCAGCTGGCCTGGCGCTCCTTGGCCTCCGGGTGGGGCTTCAGGGCCGCCAGGACATCCTCGACATAGGCCTGCTGCCGCATGCCCACCAGAACTGAAGAAATGCCCTGGGTGGTGTGCAGGGCGCGGATCACCATTTGGCTCAGGGGAGCGTCGATGTCCCAATCCTGGTCGGCCTCACGCAAGGCGGCCTTGAAGGTTTCGACCTGGGCCGCCGCCTGTGGCGCATAATAGGCGCTGACCGCCTCGAGGACCGCCTCTAATTGTTCACGGTAGGCGGCGCACCAGACGCTGACCGTCTCGAGGGGGGTTTGCTGGCCGAGGTAGGCCAAAACACCGCCGGCCCGGGGCAGGATATGCTCGCTTCGAATCTGCTGCCAGTTGGCATAGGACTCGTAGCGATCATAGTGGGACGTAAGGGATTCCGCCATGGCCAACTGCTGGGTGATCTGGGATGCCACTTCCGGATCCAGTTCCAGGACCGGCAATATCTCTTTGAAGAACCGTGTCTCGCTGGCCGCCAGATCCTGTAGGCGGGAGGCGATGGTTTCCGGCGGCACGGGAGACAGATCCGGCACATCCGCCAGGCGAACCAGACGATGGCCGGTAAACGCATTCAGGGGGCGATTGACCAGCGTTCCCAGTCCATAGCGGTGCGCTGCGGCCAGCAGGGTAAGCTGGTCGGGCTGGTTGGCTTCGAGGGCGGCACCTGTTTCGAAGAGATTCATGGGAAACTGAATTACCGCCAGATGGTGATCTTGGCGTACATCTTCGGCACAGGTCTTTACACGACTCAGGCTGGTGAAGTCGCTGCGGTCGCGAGCTTCCGGGAAAGTGTTGGAGCTGATGCCGTAATACCGGATGCGGCCGCGCTCGACCTCCAACTCCAGGTGCGCAAACGCGCGGTGGATGCGGTTGGCGTAGGTCTCACGGGCCGTTTCCAGATCAAGCCCCTGCTGGGCGGCCCAACTCAGATAATATTCGGGGTTGTGAAGAAGCAGCACGTCGATGCAGGCCAAATTGAGCCGGTTCAGGCTGCGGGTGATCTGGTCTTCGAGAAATTCGGGATGAATGCAGTGCTCCAGGCCTTCGGCATAGGTCACCAAGTCCGGAAAGGGATTGCCCTGCTTCCGTCTTCGGCAGCTCAGGGCGTAGTTTTGGCCCTGGAGATAACCGGCCTTGGTCACGACGATCACTGCCTCGCGGGCGATGGTCCCCTCTTCGATCAGCGAGGTGAGGACTTGTCCCACGAGGGTCTCGGAATGGCCGTCCGCATAATTGGCGCTGGTGTCGATCAGATTGATACCCCGCCGCAGGGCCAGGCCTAAAGACGCGCGGTGGGCCTCCGATCCAATGCCGACACGGTAGCCGCCGAAACCGGCCCTGGTGCAGACCAGCCCGCTGCGTCCCAGATCCGCAAAGGCGATCGCAGGATGGCGGCGTGTCCATTCGCCGGTGGCCGTCGGGGTGGCAAATCCTGGAATCAAGGTATCACCTCCGGGTGCGGGTTACGCTCATCGATTGGCATTGACAAACAGCCCTCATTTCAATTAAGTCTTTGCGGCTTTAAGAGAAATGATTAGCATTCTCAGAAATCAACGTAATGGCGATCGGACCGGATGTCATGGGTAGGCTTTCGAAAATTAAAACGGCCGTAATGACGCTCGTTTGTTTCCTTGTGGGATCGGGCTTGTGTGGGGGAACCCCCGACCCGCTGCCGACAGCGGAAATGGTGCGGGTGATCAAATCCGAGCGTAAGCTCTACTTGCTGCGCGATGGCCAGCCCTACAAGTCCTACGGCATTTCATTGGGCAGCCGTCCGGTGGGAGATAAGATCCAGAAGGGGGATAAACGCACCCCCGAGGGCCACTATGTAATCGACTGGCGCAACCTTGAGAGCCGTTATCATCGCGCCCTGCACATTTCCTATCCCGATGTCGACGATCGGCGGGAGGCTCGGGAGCGTGGTGTGGACCCCGGCAGCATGATCATGATTCACGGGCTGCCCAACAAGGCCAAGGGCGACCCCGAGGGCTATGTCGGGCTCGACTGGACCGACGGCTGTATTGCCGTGACCAACGCCGAAATCGAAGAACTGCTGCGCGTGGTCAGAGACGGCACCCCGATCGAAATCCTGCCCTGATCCCTTTTCGCGGGGGCAGTCGCCATGCCCCGTCCTTCACCAGATAATCTGCAAACCGACACCTTCGGGCGTAACCCGCTTGATTTCGGCGGCCATGTCCACCTGCTGTCCGGAGTGGCGCAGATGGAAGGCGACGTTCAGGCGTTCGCCGGCCTTGAATTTCCGCGGCGTTTCCAAAAACATGCCTTCGGCGCTGATGTCACGCACCGATCCATCCCATGCCCCGCTGGCATTTTCCAGCCGGGCGGAGGTGAAATAGGCCAGGCGTGGTGATCGGCGTCGCTCAAGCATGTCGGCTGCTACAACAGTCTTGTGGCAAGATCGGACAGATCCGAACGCTCGCCTTTCTCCAGATTCACGTGTGCATAAAGGCGTTCGCCCTTCATCTTTTCGATCAGATAGCTCAGGCCGTTGGAATGGCTGTCTAGATAAGGGTGGTCGATCTGGAAGATGTCGCCGGTGAAGACGATTTTGGTGCCTTCGCCTGCCCGGGTAATGATGGTTTTGATTTCATGAGGGGTCAGGTTCTGGGCTTCATCGACGATGAAAAAGGTTTTGATGATGCTCCGGCCCCGGATGTAGCTCAGGGGCGTGATGACGATCTTGCCGTCTTCGAGCAGTTCCTGGATTCGCCTGTTGCGGGCATTGTCCTGGGCCAGCTGGTTTTGAATGACGGACAGGTTGTCATGCAGGGGCTGCATGTAGGGATCGAGTTTGGAGTTCACGTCCCCAGGCAGATAACCCAGGTCCTTGTTGCTGAGGGGCACCACGGGCCGGGCCACGAAGATCTGGCGGTAGTAGCGTTTGGCCTCCAAGGCGGCGGCCAAGGCCAGCAGGGTTTTGCCGGTACCGGCCTTGCCCGTCATGGTGACCAGGGGGATATCACGGTTGAGAAGGGCGTTTAGGGCAAAGGCCTGTTCAGCATTGCGCGGCCGGATACCGAAACTGACCCGGTTCTCGACGCGCAGCACTTTCTGCTGGGCCTCGTCGTAAACGCCCAGCGCCGATTTACGACCATTGCGCAGGATCAAGAACTCGTTGGCCTGCAATTCATTTTCGGGGTCCAGGGTTTCGACGGCAATTTCGTACGGAGCCTGGTAGAGATGATCGATCAACTGGCCGTCGACATTCTCCAGGATGCTCTTGCCCATGTAGAGCTCGGAGAGATTCGGTACGTGGTCGGAGCGGTAGTTTTCAGCCGTCAGGCCCACGGATTTGGCCTTCATGCGCAGATTGACGTCCTTGGATACCAGCACCACCCGATCAAACCCTTTTTGCGAGGCAATGAGATAGGCCGCATTAAGAATATGGTGGTCGGCTTTGGTGTTTGAAAAATTGGCCTGGACCTTGTCGTGGAAGTGCGACTCCAGAAAAACCGAGATCCGGCCCTGCCCCTCGCTGATGGGTACTCCGCCGTTGAAAATGTGATCGCCTGTAAGGGTGTCCAGGGCGCGCAGGAATTCGCGGGCGTTGCAGTTAAGGATATCCTTGCCTTTTTTAAACCGGTCGAGTTCCTCGATAACGGTGATTGGAATGACGATGTTGTGCTCGTCGAACTGGTAGATACAGGTGCTGTCGTGAAGGATGACGTTGGTGTCGAGAACAAAGGTTTTCCGAACTTCGGACATTTCATACTCCTGGTAAGCGCTACTACATATTGTATGTTTAGACCTATGGGCGCACCATATCATGAAATGGGTCTAAATCAAACGCTCATGTTGGAGCCCTGAACATAAAGCTGATCCCGGGGTTGTCCATGGTTTAAGGGGTGGCTGGGTATGGAAAGCGATTGGCGGTGCACGTCTATGCAAAGGCGTCCCCGTCCGTTCGGTCCGGTCGATTGTCAACGGATGTCTTGGACTTGTCCGTCTTGCTATCCATGGCATGCAAACCTTTATCCACCCGTAAATATTTGATAGAAATGTTAAGAATCGATGTGGATCAGCCGCTTTGACTCTTTTTCGAAGCGGTGTTGCCCCAGGTGGTAACCAAGATGACCCAGTCCCGTCATCCGGATGACTCCGGCCAAAAAAGACGGGCGCATCGGCTGGAAGTGCTGGACAGCATTTTCCGGGCGGCGCCCACCGGGATCGGCATGGTCCGCGACCGTGTGATCTTGCAGGCCAATGACCGACTCTGCAAGATGACCGGCTATTCCCCCGAGGAACTCATCGACCAGAATGCACGGATGCTGTACCCGACCCAGGAGGAATTCGAATGGGTCGGTCGTGAAAAATACGCGCAAATCAGCCGCATGGGCACCGGCACGGTCGAAACCCGCTGGCTGTGCAAGGACGGCCGCATCATCGACGTGCTTCTGAGTTCGACCCCTCTGGATTTAGACGATCTTGCTCTGGGCGTAACCTTCACGGCCCTGGACATTTCCGAACGCAAGCAGGCCGAAAAGACCATCGCGGCCCAGAAATCCTACCTGGCGATCCTCCACGACATTACGCTCGAACTGCTCAACCGCCAAAGTCTGGACGATCTGTTAAAGGTCCTCGTGCGTGGCGCCACCAAACTGACCGGCACCGCCGACGGGTTCGCCTACATCATCGACGAAGCAACCGGTGAACTGGTGATCAGGGCCGCCTGTGGACGCTATGACCGCAATCTGACCGGTTTTCGGCTCAAACCGGGAGAAGGACTGGCCGGAAAGGTCTGGCAGACCGGCAAGACCCTCCTGGTCGAAGATTACCGCCACTGGGAAGACCGGATGCCGAATGCCTTCCTGGATGATCTGGGGGCCGCCATCTGCCTGCCTGTCAAACTGCGCCGGCAGATATTGGGGGTGCTCGGGCTGGGGCATTTTGGCAGCGACCGTGGCTTTGATCCGCTCGAACGCGAGGCCCTCGAACGGCTGACCGATCTGGCCGCATTGGGCGTGGACAATGCCATGCTTGACGAATCCCTTCAAAAAGAGCTCATCGACAAGAAAGCGGCAGAGACCGTGCTGCGGCGTTACGAACAGATGGTGACCTCCAGCACGGATTATATGGCGCTGTTGGATGGCGATTATGTCCACCTGGAGGTCAACGCGGCCTACCGCAAGGCGGTCGGGCTGTCGCGGGAAGAGATCCTGGGACGTACGGCCGCCGATATCTATGGCCGTGATATGTTCGAGAGATACTACCGGTCCAAAGTTGATCGCTGTTTGGCCGGCGAGGAGGTGCACGTCGAGGGCTGGTACAATACCCCGAACTTGGGGCGCCGCTATATCGATACCTTCTACTACCCCAGCCGGGGCGAAGACGGCCGCATTTTCGGGGTGGTCGTCGTGGGGCGCGACCTGACCCATCTCAAGAAACTCGAGGATCAGCTCCTGCAGTCTCAGAAAATGGAGGCCGTGGGGACCCTGGCAGGGGGCATCGCCCACGACTTCAACAACCTCCTGATGGGCATCCAGGGGCGGGCTTCGCTGATGACCACCGAAATCGAAACCCACGATCCGCTCCAGGAACACATCGAGGCCATTGAGAGCTATGTCCGCAGCGCGGCCGATCTGACAAGCCAGCTGCTAGGATTTGCCCAGGGCGGCAAATACGAAATCCGCTCGACCGATTTGAACGTGCTCATCAAGAACCACAATCACATGTTTAGCCGCACCCGCAAGGAACTGGACGTCCAGGGGACCTATGCCCGTGACTTGCCGCCGGTTGAAGTGGATCGCGGCCAGATCAAACAGGTGCTCCTGAATATCTACCTGAACGCCTGGCAGGCCATGCCCGAAGGGGGCATCATCTATGTGGATACCACGGAGGTGATTCTGGAATCGGAGGATCCCACCGTGGCGGACCTGAAGCCGGGACGCTATGCTAAGATCACCGTCACGGATACCGGCGTGGGGATGGACGAGGGGGTCTGCCGCCGCGTCTTCGAACCTTTTTTCACCACCCGCCCGATGGGTCACGGGACCGGGCTGGGCCTGGCGTCCGCCTACGGCATCATTAAGAATCACGGTGGGATCATCAGCGTCGACAGTAAAAAGGGGCACGGTTCGGTCTTCAGCATTTATCTGCCCGCCTCGAAACGTCCGGCCGAAGCCACGGGGTCGCCCTCCGCGCGACTCCAGCCTGGTTCGGGCACGATCCTGCTCGTTGACGATGAGCAAATGATCATCGAAGTCGGCATGGCCATGCTCAAGAAACTGGGGTACGAAGTCCTGACGGCTTCGGATGGCGACAGTGCCTTAAGACTCTTTCAGCGTGAACAGGCGCGCATCGATTTGATCATTCTGGACATGGTGATGCCGGGCATCGGTGGGGGGGAGACGTTCGACCGCCTAAAGGTGATCGACCCGGGTGTAAAGGTGCTGCTCTCCAGCGGCTATAGCCTTAATGGTCAGGCCACGGAGATTATCCAGCGCGGTTGTGTCGGCTTCATCCAGAAACCCTTTAGCCTTGCTCAGCTGTCCGTAAAGCTCAAGTTGGCCACTACTTGAGTCGGGCCGCCTCCGGATCCATCCTGCCAAAGCCTGGCGCCGACCTTTTCACTGATCTGACGCGACCGATGCCAGCGCGGCAGCCAGATGCGTCGCCCCGTCACGGGCGGCCTCCGGTGGTGTTTTCGGTTTCAACTCGATCACCTGCGGGAGGCCGGGCGGCAGAAAAGTGGCCAAGGCCGGGAAGTCGATCTCGCCGCGGCCGGGCGGTAAATGGTCATCCAGACCACTGGCATCATGCAGGTGGCACCCCACGAGATTTGAACTGTAGCGCTTCAACAGATCGACGGCGGAAAAAAGGGAGAGCACTTCGCTGGCGTGGGCGTGGCCGGTGTCGTGCCAGTAGCCCAGGGGGGCACCGTCGAATTCCTGGAATAACCGTTTGAAATCATCGATGCCCGGCAGTTCATGGTAGTGGTAGCGGTTTTCCAGCCCCAGGCGTACATGGTGGCGTTCGGCTGCGGGCAGCAGTTTTTCCAGGCTGAAACAGAGGGCGTCCAGGTGCCTGGGTTTCAGGCCGTCACGCTCGGCGAGCTTGCGGGCGATGAAGCCCTGGGCTTCTTGCGTCTTGATGCGGCCACTGCGAAAGAAGCGATAGAGCACTTCCGCTTCGGGGGTCATCTCCACACAGCCACAATGCAGCACCACGGCCCGTGCTTCCAGATCGTTGGCCTGTTCGATGGTCTCCAAGGTCAGGCGCACCGCGGCGTTGCGTTCCTCCCGATTACGGGACGCCAGGGATAGCAGATCGCCGCCGCCGCCCGTATGTCCGAACCCCGGTGGGACCGGGCAGAAATTGTGAAGGCTGCTTACCGCGAGGCCGCTTTTACGAAGGGCCTCTTTGACGGGCACCCAGAGAGCGGTCGGAATGCGGTATTCAAGTTCTACGCCGTCGGCGTCGATGGCGTTGAGGCACCCCATCAGGGTGGCGATGTCGGCCGGATCGCGCAGGGGAAAGAATGATGTGGAAAAGGTCGGCATGGAAGGTCTCGATCATGAACGGGCGATATACCATTACGGAATGCCGCCCGTGGACTGTTGAGCCGCTGTCGTTTCGATCCAGTCCGTGCAAGACCGCGTTGATCAGGCCTGGGCGGCCGTTTTGCGGTAGAGCGGCGAGAGATCCCGAAGCGTTTTGACCACCTTCTGGAGCACCGCCAGAAAGCGGTCGATATCCTCGGTGGTATTGTCGATGCCAAATGTGACCACGAGGGTGCCCTGGGCGTCGGCATGCGATAGACCAATGGCAATCAGGACATGGGAGGCCCGTAGCGAGCCGGTGGCGCAGGCCGAGCGGGTCGAGACCGCAATGCCCTCGTCGTCGAGCATCAACATGACGCTCTCGCCCTCGATGTATTTTACCGAGATGGAAGCCAGGTTGGGCAGACTGGGGCCCGACGGGGTATTGACGACGTATTCGTCGATATAATTCGGCAGGTCCGCCAGCAGTTTGGCCTTGAGCGCTTCAAGGTGCGTCAGCCGCCGGTCGAGATCGCGGCGGGCTAGGTCGGCGGCCACACCCATGCCAATAATACCCACCAGGTTTTCGGTTCCAGCCCGCTTTTTGTTTTCCTGGATGCCGCCGTCGAGCAGGGGCCAGACCATCGTACCGCGGCGGATGTAGAGGCCCCCCACACCGGTAGGTCCGTAGAAGGTGTTCGAGCCGAAGCTCATGATGTCCACCCCCATTTGCTGGACGTCGATGGGCACAACCCCCACCGAGTCCACCGCGTCGGTGTGCAGAATGATCTTACGCTCGCGGGTGATGCGCGCGATTTCATGGAGGGGCTGGATGACGCCGGTCTCGTTGTTGCTGTGCATGATTGAGACCAGAATGGTCTCGTCGGTGATGGCGTCGGCCACGGCCTGGGGATCGATCCGGCCGGTGTCGTCCACATCCAGCGAGGTCACGGTGAACCCTTGGCCCTTGAGACGCCGCAGGCTTCGGATGACGGCATTGTGCTCGATATTGGAAGTGATGATGTGGTTGCCTTTTTTGGCGTTGGCCAGGGCCACGCCCTTGATGGCGTGGTTCACCGATTCGGTGCCGCCCGAAGTGAAAACAATTTCCTTGGCCATGGCGGCGTTGATCAGACCGGCCACCGCCTCGCGGGCCGTGTTTACCAGGGCGGCGGCCTCATCGCCCTTGCTGTGCTGGCTGGAGGGGTTGTGGTAGTCGGCTTCGATGGCCGTGATCATGGCCGCCTTGACTTCCGGTAATAGCGGGTTGGATGAAATGTGGTCCAGATTGATCATGATCGTAAGATATCCTTGCTCGTTGGTGACGCTTCTGTAAAAAGCCCGCTGTTTTTCTTCTCAAGCACCGTCGTCGGGGTTGCGCCGTTCCGGTCGACCTGTTCCCGCGCTTTTCACATGACCGTCTGAATGAGAATCGGGTTACGGATCGTTAGTGCTCTTCTTCGAGGTCCGACTGGCAGGCTTCACAGAAGCTGATGCCGTCTGTGATTTCCACGTCGCAGTAAGGACAGTAGCACTGGCCGCCCTCGCCGTGCTCGTGGGATTCGGCGCGTTCGGTGGGCTCCCGGCGCGGCTTGCCCGCCAACCGATCTTCATAGTCCTGGAGCGCCATCTGCAGGGCGTCGGCCCCCAGGTTGGAGCAGTGCAGCTTATTTTTAGGAAGCCCCTCCAGCGCCTTGGCCACATCCTTGTTAGTGATCTGTTTGGCTTCTTCCCGGGTCTTGCCCATGGCGATTTCGGTGAGCATGCTGGAGACGGCGATGGCCGAGCCGCACCCGAAGGTTTGAAACTTGATATCCGCGATGCGATCCTCCTTGATCTTCAGGTAGATCGTCATCATGTCGCCGCAGAGCGGGTTGCCGACTTCACCGATGCCGTCGGCATCCTCGATCACGCCGACATTCCGGGGGTTGCGAAAATGTTCCATGACCGTTTTGCTGTAGAGCATGCAGCTTACCTCCAATTTTAA
>JAAUXW010089840.1_pt1 | contig 11364 bp, 9 predicted proteins | sample 7278141 | NCBI WGS metagenome assembly JAAUXW01 (sample SAMN14350115, study PRJNA611818) | marine sediment metagenome | isolation source: surface marine sediment (2.1m) | place: French Polynesia: Moorea | collected 2018-08
TGCAATTTGAAGATAATTTTTACTAATAAAATTGAATATATTAAAATATTTTTTGCTACTGTAGATGTAAACCACCAACAATTATGAATAACTGCATCAAGCCAAAGCTGACAATACAAAAAACAACTTTAATGAAGCCTTAACATTGTAGTTACCAATTTTCTCACATACACCCTGGCAATTACTGTTATTCTCGTTATTAATGTAAAAAATCCAAATAGCTCCAACAATAGCTAAGGGGCGCGTCTGGATTAGAATTTTTAGATGATAATTTGGAAGCATGAAGGTGGAGTAAATTTTATATCCGATAGATTAGACATCGATGTAAGGTGGCACATCTAATTGATGGACTGATCTATCGGGTATCAATTTTGGAACCGTATGCTTCAAATTATCAGATAAGTCACTATTCATAACTTGTTGGTGGGCAGCTACTAGTCCTTTCTGTGGCTAACTGAATGTGGAATATCTGCCATTGCATTGCTATGGAAATATACCACTTATTCATGAAAGAGCTCTTCATGATCAATGGCTGGCTTACCTAGTCCAGGATGCATTCCAGCAGTGGGGTCGAGAGGCATCCCCTCGCCGGAAGGGAGGTTTGGGTTGGTGTAGTCTCGACTCTTGTCATTATTATATTTCACATTGAGGCTCGGTAACTTGGAAAAGTCTATTCTCAATGTACAGCACCCATTGTAAATATTCTGACCATTTAAAGACTGAAATAGAAGTTCAAAGCAAGCATTAAATTACTTTGTATTAACAGTAAGTATAACATGTATAAGTAACTTGGATGCTTTATCAATATCATGGCCTGGTTAAACTCCACCTGGAGCCATGTTTTCATTTTTTCCAACTGTTAAATAATGGCTACAATAATGGAAATAGCAAATCTGCATAAATGAGATTTTATCACCTTTAAACAGGTATAGAATATGTTAATGGAGGAAAGAATCAATACGTGGGCTTAAATACATCCTGTAACTAAGGAAGATTCGGTGGAGATTCAATATTCTCTATAGATCCATCTGTCGCAACCAATGGTGTCAAATGGTTACCAATTTAAAAAAAAAACTCGCAAGGTTTTCTATCAATATGTTATAAAATAAAACAGTTCTCTGGGTGCATGTATGCAACACACGCCACAGTAAATGTTTTGTCCAGGTTTTCCTTGATTGAATCAGATGTAACAACCACAAAAGACAGTTCTACGTAGATTACTCTGCCAATGTTATTGATGAAACTCCCTGCTGCTATTTGATACATAAACTCTTGACACAGTCACCCCTTCGCAATGATTTTCCATTGATAGACGCAAGGAAAGGACGTAATTTGGAGGACAGGACCCGTGTGTTCAAATGAATAAGGCAATATCAGTAAATGCCTGCGCTATTTTACAATGGAAAATCCTAAATACCATGATGCATGATTATTACATGGGGAATCTTCTAAAAAGGCCCCTGTTAGGCTGTATTTGGCCATTTCCACAATTTTTATAAGAGATGTGATGACCTGTACAGAACCTATTTATACCTAGGTATAGATTTGCCCTGATTTTCTGCACGGGGGGGCGGCAGGAAATCCAATATTTGACGGAAATCTACCAAACAATTCCCATGATAATTTTTGTAATATTCCTCACTGCCTAAGGACACAGTTCATTGTGCCCCTTTTTTCATCAATCACAATGTCTAGATTGTTTTAAACAAGTAATTTTGGTGTCATGTCCTAATATTTAGATTGGCTGACCGAGGAAGGGATTGAGCCAAAACTTAAGTAAAAAAAGTCAGTGTAACATACCACTTTAGCAGTTTGCGCTGCGATGGGGTCTGAATATTGGATGAGAGCCTGGAATGTGTCTGTAAAGAGAGAGAACAAAATCTATGACATACACCAGCGTAAAACTAAAAGTCATCATGAATTATTTAATTTTCATTGAACAAATTACATGGGGTATAATAGCTAGGCCGCAGGAATTAAGTAATGGATATGGCATTTAGCCTGCTCCCTGTAGATATTAAAATGTCCAAGTGGGATCTGTGTGGAGCCAGATCGTCCAGGCAGGGAGGGGGCTGTGTAGTGGTTGATGGTAGCGGTCAGATAATTGCTGCGGCTGCTGCATTACGAAGCCTCATCTGCTGTCACCTTGTGCCCCGATGAAAAGTTACAGGCAAACAACAACTCAATCATTGTTTTAGGCTCACTGTGAATGGGTCTAGGGTGCAGAAGACAGTATTTTTTTTTTCATTGAGAGTGCGCAGTTGAATCTAGCTTCTGCCCAGATGTCTTATATTTTTCAGTTGTTCTTTGAACTGGTTTTCATAATTCCTAAACACTGGTCTTTTATTTTCACCGAGATTCTTTCTTCAACGCCCAAGACATATCGGTTCCAATGTCGAAACCAGAGACAAACAATTATTTTTATGTGGCCTTATTTAGGCCAGTGTAAATTGTCTATGTTAAACTTGATGGAGCACTGGCCAACATTTGACTCAAAATGTTTATGTATGTGGTATATTTCAAGAATTTTCCTTTGATATCACCGCTCTTACTAGTGTTCTTTTGGCATTTCTCTTACACATCCTAAAACATGTTCCATGAAAGTGCTTCGTCCATTTACAAAATTCCTTTTCCAATAAACTCTTTATCAATGAACATAAAATGGAGTCTGCTATTTGTATAAGGGTCATTATGGTCTGAAGAAAGAATTGACTACTTGTCACGTTTGTGCATCATATAATTCAGTGTAATTTTCCGACTAAGTTACCCCATTCAGATGAAACAGTGAAATAGTTGTTATTGGCCTAGGAGCCATTACTTGCTCACAGTATGTTTCCAAGCCATTGCCTCTCATCACGGAGGAAATCGTCTGTGTTAGACCATTTAAATGTCTCATCAGTGAATTAAATGTCCGAGCATGTCACATTTAATTCAGCCGAGGACGCCATCACAAACATGCAAACAAATCGAGTAATGAGTTGCTTGTTCATCATATTTAAGGGATCGGATCCCAATTTCACAATGTTTTGTTAACCTCAATTTTTAAGAATGGGGGAGGGGGTTCCGGCCAATTTAAGATAGAAAAACGCAGATAACAATTCTGATACAATTTTTCAGGTGACCTTGTCTTCTCATTTAGGATGGAAGAGAGGAAATGGAGGGTCTGAGCTATCCTTAAAAATTAAGGTTGAAAATCATTGTGAAATTGTGATCTGATCCCTAAGTACACAGCCAGGGAACAGTTACAGCTCTTAATGAAAATCCATACAATTAACACATCATGCATATGATGTTTCATGGGGATTGGAGAACATCTATCCACAAATTAAAGTTTGCAGCTGAAAATGGCATGGTTCCTTTTAAGTTAGGCCCAAGTTCAATTAAATAAATATCAATTTCAAATCAAACTGCTTCAACTATACACTTAATCTGCTGTGAGATGAAGCAGATACAAAACACACCCTCCAGTCTAACATAGGCTATAGCTGCACTGGCCATGTATGTACATGTAATTATTTTAAAAGGCTTCCATGTGTGGTATATTCTGAACTTTGGGGATGTCAGATCACACTTCAGAAACTCTAGAAGACCCATAAAAAACAAAAAGTAAATTAATTTAGGCGAGCTGTTTCGCAATTTCAATTTGCCTGTCAAACTAATGGAAATATATGTATAGCTTTACATGCCAAATATGCTCCAAGCTATCAGGCACCATGGTGAAACACGTAAACCTTATTCAACATTGTATGCACAATATGAATGATGTTTGAAAAGTCTGTTTTTCAAGATCAGACAATTATGTAAAACACACTTAGTGATAACAAGAACTAACTTTCATGTGACCAGTAATTAAAAGTCTATAACTCATAACATTATATAGGGGATCATAGTCTGTCCCATGGACATAATTGAAATAATTATGTGATGTAAAATGACACTGTTAGTGGTGATTCTCTGATTGGCAGCTACAGGGAAAATTGCCGTCCAAATGATAATGATATAGTCATTTAGCCCTTTCTCATCATAGTTCTGCACTATATGGGAATGAATAATAAATCAATACGTGACAAATATGGCAGAGATGAGTCGTATGCCGCATAAACACGTCTTTGAAAGATCTTTGTAGTTGTCATACCAAAAGAAGAATTGGTGAATGGGGCCCGCCAATCTTTCTTTTGGTATGATACTGACTAAAGATATGTAATCTGTGGCATTCACAGATTATGGTGTAAAGTCAGTGTCGTACCACAAGAAGGATTGCCGGGTAGGGGCCCCACCCGCCAATCCTTTGGTAAGACAATGAAATAGATTTTTAAAGACTTGCTTTTGCGGCACACGCATCAAACGATCCCTGTATACTCATTTCCATTGAACCAAACTTATGAGAGGACAGGAGTAGCGTGATCAAAATTAATTCTACCAACTGTGGACAGAAATCATTTATCAGAGGAATGGAAAAAATGGTTGTCTCCTCACTTTTCAGCCTGTCCAAATCGTACCAATGTCATTTATCAGCCTTTACAATAATTCTGTCAGTGTGCCTATCAGCACAAACAAAACCCATCTCGTCTATTGACATTAACAATAATGTTATAATTAAATTGCGACAACTTTTCCCTCAACATCCAATCATTTTTTATCCATCACATGTTATAACGAAATACAAGTCATACTCCATGCGCATGGACACAGCAGTGACACACCCTGATAATTTAATTTGGCCTTTCTAATTATTCAATCCTTCTTTCTAATGCAATCTGATACATCTTTGCCCCCGACCCCTCACAAAGAGATTTCCATGTAGGGTTTAGTACCGTACATGTTAAATGTCATGCTGCATTATATATTTGTTTCCAGATATATTTTCTGGGGTTTCAATCCATTAACCTAGATGGGCAGCTTCAAAGTTACCATAAAACAAAGCCATTAGCTTATTACCATTAACTTATGGCACTAACATGTAACATAAAAAGCAAGCTTCTTCTACTTACTATTTTTGTTGAATGTGACTATTTTGAGGACCTGACCATATCTGGAGAAAATCTGCAATGAATCAAATGAACATGTGATAATGAAACCCTTGGGAAATAAATTGAAAGGAAACCTTTGTAGAGCTTGCAGTGACAAGTTAACTTGAGTAGATAAAGTGGCCAGCAACAGTTCATTATAATAGAATTTGTTCGACAAGTTCTTTCAGTCCTTGGAAAAATTCCGACTCGGAAAGCATACTCGTCTAATTCTGCTTGATTTACATCGGCAACATCTGGACTCTTGTAATTTCAAGGAAAATAGATAAATTGAACTAAATGCAGTGTCTGGTATTTCGATTACATTTATTTTCAGTGGGTATCAAGTGTTTCAATTAATCAATATCAATTCTGCGGCGTCCAATATTTTCAAATGTTTACTGTGCTTATTTACTGACTTGAGAGAATCAGTTTCGTCATGACTCTGTTAACTCAAAGCACAAAGGCATCTGCAGCACTCCAATTTCTGAGCTTTAAATACACTAGTATTCATGAAATTTAATTTCTAATTGAACCGGAATATTCCATATCCCTTCAGACTGCCACTCACGTAACATTGTGGGCCAAGGAAATATAGGGGTCCAGTGCTGTTATCTGTTTCTCAAAGAATGTCCCTGCTACAGTCTACTGCTGGTTACACAATAAATTACCTGTTTAAGGACGTCTATTGTGACAGGGTATAGCATATGTTCTATTATCACCCGTAACACTGTCTTTGGTTCTTCCATACCACCTCCAGTCGTCATTAACTGTTGTGCTGCTGCTAACGCTGCTTGAGCGCCTGCATTCTAAAACAACAAGGGAAAATATGAAACATACTTCTTGTACAGAGGTTATTGAAATATAATTTACATGTAAACTAATGAATCAAATTATATATTAAAGTAAAGCATTGGAATTTACATCTATCCAACCAAGACCAACCAAAACCATTCTTTCACACCATCCAATGTTAATTATGAGACAACTTTCTTTTGAGGAAAGAAGAACTCAGTTTCCTACGCCTAGGTTTGTTAGTCATAACTAAATTTAGAGGGTCTTAACCGGTCTTTAGAAAATGATTGATTGCTGGGTTTTCGAATGATTAGCCAGCGAATTTGTGACATCACTGCAGTCAACAAATGAGCCATGTCATGCAAAAGCACCGCATAGGAACTTTGTTGTTGTCTTCGACGACCCAAGTTGTTGCTGCTCCCCCTATTTTACAATATGTACAAGGGCCTCTTCAACTACATTGACTATAAAGTATAACCTTTGATGACAACAGAGTACAATTCTATAGCTGGTATCATACCAGAAGGGTGGGCTGGAATGAAGACCCGTTTTTACATGATGTGGCTCAAACACCAAAATCACCAGAAAGAAAAGAATCAACTTGAAGAACAAAATCAACTAATTCGAAATGTCAACGCTCCGCACTTCTTGTATAAATGCCGGCTAATAATTAACATTATATATGCCGAAAAATGGACTCTTAAATTTTGTCACAATATTTAGCCCTATGTTTTAAACATATATTTTGTCTATGAGAATATTGAAATACTGACTAAATAAGTACTGTCCTGATTCAATAATGTGCTCCAGATACTAAATGCTATGTGCACGATATTTTGTGGAAACTGTTGCATGTAGAAAACCCTACAAGCTAAACAGAATCTAATGGGTAAGACACTTACAATCTCGTTCAAAAGCTGTATTAAAATTAAAAAGCAAGCTAACGAGGTATTATCTGGTTCACAAAAGAAATGTTATTATGACAATAGAAGATTATTGCATAGGAAGCGCCCGTCAAAAAAGACCTCAAGTAAAAGATGAGATGTTATTAAATTTCATGCCAAGTCTTGTACACAACAGGAATTAACAAATTCTAATTGGTATGCCCCCAAAATACTTGTAAAATGATATTTGCATATGACGAAAAATGTGTATAAAATAAGAGTTTTCACCAAACTAAAAAAAAAGTTGCCTTTGGAATGGGATGGTTACTGATGAAGTCTTTTCGTGGACACAATATGTTAAAGGGTACGGTGGGAAAAAAATAGGTATCTATACAAGTGAATGGAGGTGGGATAAGCAAAAATCTTCAATACATGAAAAGATTAATTCTGATGACAATATGCTTGTACCCCCTCAGTAGTATAGGGAGTAGTTTTATACCCAGGTGGTTCGGTGGTTGCGGGTCAGCCAGGGTTCATGCGGCTGACGTCACGGGGTTGCGGGTTCACGGCTCGCCAGGTTTTGGGGACGTCCCGCGCGAGTTGGTCAGCCAGAAATAGACAACCTCTCAACCATCCACAACACCTGGCTGACCCGTTATGTCAGCCACGTGACCCCTGGCTGACCCGCAACCACCCAACCACCTGGGTATAAAACTACTCCCTATACTACTCCTCCCCTGTCCCCGAATTGCAAAATATTCATGTTACGGCACAATGTAGTCTGTAAAGAACCTTTCCATGGATATCATGTAAAAATGACACAATCTCAGACTTGTTGAAATAAAACCATGAAAAAAAAACAACAATTTAATGCTGGGGGAATAAAACATTCTTGCATTGTAAGTCACTAAGCCGAATAAAAAGGAGAATTTTTGGCAGTCATGGTAATAGCATTATGTATATATTAAATCTACACTCGGGACACAAATGAATATACATCGGACAAAAAGAATTCAATTTAGCACAACAAGCTGTAAGTATTCTTACATATCTAAAAGCTAAGAAGCAAGGAATGTCAATTCTTAATTTGGTCGTTACCTGACTGGATGATTCTGTTTTGAGTTGTTCGTGGTTTGAGAACTGGACATAGACTGTGCGACCACGTATCTGAGGGGGATGGTCTGTGTAATAATTCACCATTGTTGCTGCACTGCTAATATCTGCCATTTCTAACAATGCCTAAAATTCAAAAAGAAAAAAAATCTCAATTAGAGTAAACTGCATTAAGGGTTATCTTCCAAAGAATAAAATATTTCTTCAATAAAATTGTGTCAAGGGCAATTTTAATGGGCTGTTTATGTGTTGAGCATGTCGCGTGAATATCAAATCGGATTGGTGGATTTGTTGACAGTACCATGAATGCAAACATAACACTTTTATCATACATTTCTGAATTAAAATGTGGATTATAATTTTCATTTGGGCGCACAGTTCTATTTTTTGCAACCTTGATGCCATTTTCCATGTTCTTTTTATACTTGACATAGGAATATTTGCTATTCTGGACCAGCTTAAAGTAAAACAAGACTGTGCCATCCCTGCAGGCACGGACCTCTTCTGAAGAAGGGGAAGTCATAAGTGAGCAAAAGTGGTTTGGCCAGAAGCTGCAATTATGAAGGAAGAACACCCTCTCAAGACCCGTGACTCTTCAGATCAACGTCTCCTTCACATATTTCTGCCAGAAAATTAAACCTACAGGACCCAACTGACAACCTATAGAAATATCTACATTCCTTATGAATTCACCTATCCAAAGGAAAAAAACAACCCAACATCTCCATTTGATCAAACATCAAGTTCTGAGTACATGGAGTAACAAGCAAATGCCTTCAGCTTCAACTTCACACCTCGACCTCCGACACCTCGATAATTCTCGTGCCAACTTTTACAAGAGGCCAAGCGGTTCGACTATTTGTGTATCTAATTCAGCTTAAGCTCGACAAATACGTACCAGATTCTCGTAATCATAGCAGTAGTACATATCCTCAATCGATGAGAGTATTCCTTCTCCAAGTGTTTCAGAGTCTGGATAGTAAGGTGGTTGTTGAGCTTGGCTCAGCTGCACCACTAACAGTAAAATGAGCACTTTGTGCTGGGCCTTTTCAGCAAGAGTAGAGAGGCCCAAGCTGAAGACAAGACTGCATTGTGTAGCGCGGACATACCTCAAAATAACAGGCTCTTTGATTCATAATTCATTTTTGATCACATCCCAGGTATCTATGAAAGCTTTCCTGTGTTAGATGCTAGAGAGATGTGACCCTGTGGGGCAATATTAATCACCCTAACCACTCAAGCAGTGGATCTGGGGAGTTTGGGGTCTTCCCATAGCCTTTTCATATGAGACTCCGCTCCTGGATTAAACAATATGTCCCGTATTGACATAGACAAAGTGAATATCTCTTGTGGCCAGGGCTGCTGGCCACAGATGCTACCATGTATGCCGTGGATGCAGAATTTTACAAGAATGACCTGCCACTGAGGAATGCACCACGGCTGACATCAAATGTGTCGAGGGAGAAGTGAAACTGGCGTACAGACAGATGAGACACTCAAAATAATGTGATTACTTTATTCTGCCCCGGGGCGAGTCAGATCAATGAGACGACCTGGAAAATCAAGAGAGGAATCATTGCAAGGACTTCAGTTTTAGTGCCATATGCCAAATGAAGAATCTTGAGTAAAATCAGCTGGGAATCCTGTATCCAGTGGAAGCAGAAAATGCCAAAAGCTCACTGGATGAGGAGGGCCCGCTTCATTATGCAACTTTTTATGAGAGTGTAACATGACCCTCTCAGGTACCAGAAAGCTATGCACCAACTGTACAACATTTCCTGACTGAGTACAGTGCTTTGATCAAAAACTAAGGCATTGTCCAAATGTGCCAAAGAGAGCTTGTTTTGCTATGTACATCAACACATCACTCATCAGAGAATCACTCCAGTAATTTTCACCCACAAAACAATGGTCTCTGTGTGTACACGACATAAAAATTAAAAGGTATTGGATGTAATGATTATAAATCAAGATGGGGCTCGGATGCAGGTAAACTTTCGATAAAAACAGCGTTGCGGGGCATTCTACACCGATCCAATTGTTAAGTTCCATGAAAAGCATTACCACAGTCTAAATCATCGCAACAATAACATCATTTCATTAATAATTTATTGTGTCTAAAAGGCTGCTCTTTGGAATAGTGAACATTTCAGTTCAGTCCATGGCTGTGTCGCAAGAGGAGCATAATGGCGCAACCCAATGCACTTCTAATTTCCCTGCTTTTGTTGTGAGAGTTCTGGGAAATCAGATGAAAGCAAATTGGACAAGCATCAACAGTCAGGGAAAATAAAACTCATTCGGGGAGACAAGGAGATTTTCAGTTCAATGGGAATTCATGATATTTTCATATATTGTGCTCATTTTATGGAAAGCAAAACATAAAGCTTTCAATTTTGTCAAAGAATGGGTCACATAATCAGTGAGGTGGATTTGCCCATATAGAAAGAATGATCGCCCATTGTTTTAGGAGCACATTTTATGAACATCTAGGACCTCTCCTTTCAGAAAATATAGAAAGATGTACAATCTATGCTTGTAAGGATATGACGCATTCCACTTTGTAAAGCAGATGACCCCTGATTCTGAGACATCTCCTTCACTCTGAAGCTGTTCTATGTTCATCTAGAAAACCAAATCGAAAGAAAATATCCCGAAAACTATATGAAAAGCTGGAAATGTCTTATATTCAACTACAGTAATCAGTGACCTAAAAAGTCCTCATAGAGACACCGATAGGACTATACACTACAACCAAGAAACACACTCTAATTCCAAACTGTTCCAAGTTGGAATAAAAAATTGGAATTTTGTTGTACCCACTTAGAGAACGATTAACTATTCCAAGTTAGAATGAAAAAAAGTTCCAGTTGTGGATTTGGAATATTCCAACATCTAGAATAAAATTGCAAAATCTGGAATAAAATTTCACAAAATATTCCAATGTGGAATATTATTTTATACCCTCAGAATTAGAGTGCAGAAGAGAAAACGTTTTTAAGTGGTTAGATTTCCCCTACAAAGCATAAAACAAATGTCTTGTCTGTGGAATGTAACAGCAGCTTTGCTTTTTTTTTAAATAAATTGGTCTGATCTCCTTACTTTTTTTCCTTGGGCACTTAAGTCTATCTTTCTTTGTGATAATTGGTTAAATCTGCTTCTTCCAGCTTCTAATTCTTTTGAAACCAATTGCCCTCTGCACAACATGACATCTCGGTGAGCTTTAAAAATGTTAAAGCAGCGAACTTCATTTTCCAGTCAGTCCCTCATCATGATACGGAGGGACAATAATACAGTCACAGTTGATGCAATTGTTGCCAGATCCTCTCCAAATTGAGTTCATCCCATTCTGCTGGGACGTAAACCCTAATCTAATAACCCTTCTGTTTAGATTACCCACGCAAGGACTCTTTAAATCCAAAAAAGGTCAATATTCATCTCATCAGATCTGCGGAAATGTGAAATCATTCTTTCCCCACTGCCATTGTTGATAACCAGGTTGAAGTGTCCAATAATGCCATCAACAGGGGTTTTAATTCTGCCAAGCAATATTCATGGCAGAATTAAAA
>JAAUXW010270019.1_pt1 | contig 11334 bp, 13 predicted proteins | sample 7278141 | NCBI WGS metagenome assembly JAAUXW01 (sample SAMN14350115, study PRJNA611818) | marine sediment metagenome | isolation source: surface marine sediment (2.1m) | place: French Polynesia: Moorea | collected 2018-08
ACTGTCTTGTGCTACAGCATGCATATGAACCATCGCGTTATAAGGCCGTTGCGGCAATTAGGCGGGAGTCGGCTTGGGGACCACGGGTTTGGGCGCCACTTAAAAATGTGCCGCGGAAAAAATACCCGCTCGGTAATTAAGGGAGGATAGCATGCAAAATGGCATCAAATCAAGCACTCACAGCTTTCCGCAAAGACCGGCAACACCAGGACCGCCCATGCCGGTATCCTCTGGGTCTTACATCTTGGGATTCACCTGCGGGACATTATAAGAGGCTGGAACGATACAGCCTGAGACTGTTCGTCACCACCGATATGCTGCTGAAGGCCATGGCCAGGGCGGCCAGGATGGGATGGAGCTGGCGCAGCATCATGGGCAGGCCCTCGAAGGGATAGAGCACGCCGGCCGCCACCGGGATCAAAAGCACGTTGTAGCCGAAGGCCCAGAAGAGGTTCTGGCGGATGGTGCGCATGGTGGCCCGGCTCAAACCGATGGCGCGCACGATGCCGCGCAGGCTGCCGCTGGAGAGAATTACGTCGGCCGTCTCGATGGCCACGTCGGTGCCCGTGCCGATGGCCAGGCCCACGTCCGCCTGGGCCAGGGCCGGGGCGTCGTTGATGCCGTCCCCCACCATCCCAACCTTGCGGCCTTTTTCTTGCAAGTGTTTTACCCTCAGGGACTTTTCGTTCGGGCGCACCTCGGCTTCGATGGCGTCGATCCCAAGGTAGGTGGCAATAGCGCCTGCGGCCGCGAGGTTGTCGCCGGTGAGCATGACAACGTCGAGACGCATTTTTTTTAGCTCGCCAATGGCTTCGGCCGAATCCGCTTTGAGGATGTCAGATAATGCCAAGAGCCCGCAGATCCTCTCCTCCTCGGCAACCACCAGTACCGTTTTGCCCTCGGCTTGCAGAATTTTAATTAGATCCTCGGCCCCATCCATCACATAGGCCTTTTCTTTGAACCACCGGGGCTTGCCGATCATGACCTGCCGGCCATCGACCGAGGCCCTGACCCCGGCACCGCCGGTGGCCTGGAAGTCGCTGAGCGGCAGCAGGTCCAGGCCCTCGGCTTCGGCCTGGGCCACGATGGCCCGGCCCAGGGGGTGCTCGGAACCCTTTTCGACGGAGGCGGCCAAGCGCAGCAAAGCAAGTCGGTCACCCTTAAATGCTTCCAGGGCGATGGAATCAGTGACCCGGGGCTTGCCCTCAGTGATGGTACCGGTCTTGTCGAGCACCACCGTATTCAGGCGGGTGGCCTGCTCCAGGGCCGTGCTGTTCTTGAACAGGATCCCGCCTTCGGCGGCCTTGCCGGTGCCGGCCATGATGGCCGTCGGCGTGGCCAATCCCAGGGCGCAGGGGCAGGCGATGACAAGCACCGCCACCAGACGAATCATGGCTGGAACGAAATCGCCGCTCAACGCCCACCAGATGCCGAACGTGACCAGGGCCACGGCGATGATGACCGGCACGAAGACCGCGGCCACACGATCGGCCACGGCCTGGATCGGGGCCTTGCTGCCCTGGGCTTCCTGAACCAGGCGGATGATCTGGGCCAGGGCGGTATCGCGTCCGACCCGGGTGGCCCGGAACCGGATCAGCCCCTGACCGTTGATCGTGCCGGCGGCCACCGCATCGTCTGGACATTTGTCCACCGGGATGGGCTCGCCCGAAAGCATGGATTCGTCCACGGCGGTCTGGCCTTCGATGACGATCCCGTCCACGGGGATGCGCTCGCCCGGCCGCACAAGCAGGATGTCGTCCACCACGATGCGGGTCACCGGGACCTCTTCTTCCACGCCATCCACGATGCGGGTGGCCGTCTTGGGCCGCAAGCCGATCAATTTGCGGATGGCGCCGCCGGTCTTGCCCTTGGTGCGCGCTTCCAGCATCTTGCCCAGCTTGATCAGGGCGATGATGACGGCCGAGGTCTCGAAGCAGACGTGGTCGCCGGCGGCCGGCCAGACCAGTACCACGAGGGAATAGAGGTAGGCCACCGACGAGCCCATGGCCACGAGGACATCCATATTGGCCGTGCGGTTTTTCAGGCTGCGATAGGCGCCGGTGTAATAGTCCCAGCCCGTGTAGAACTGGACCGGGGTAGCCAGCAGGGCGAAAAACCAGTTGACCCAGGGAGCATGGCTCCAGGCGCCCACCAGGGCGAAGTCACGCGCCATGCTGAGAATGAAGAGCGGCAGGGCGAACACCAGACCCACCACGAATTTGCGCGTCTGGTCGCGAATCTCGGCCCGGCGGGCCAGGGCCTCGGCATCCTCTTCCTGGTCGCCGTCATCGGACAGGATCGCGCCGAAACCGGCCTTCTCGATGGCCGCCACGATATCGCCCACGCCCGCGGCCGAGGGGAAATAATCGACCGCCGCGCTTTCGGCGGCGAAATTGACGGCGGCGCGGGCCACGCCCGGCGTCCGTTTGGCGAGGGTCCGCTCGATGTTCATGGCGCAGTTGGCACAGGTCATCCCGGTGACGGCCAGTTCCACCCGGGCGGTGGGCACCTTGAAGCCGGCCTTCTCCACACTGGCCACCAAGTCCGCCACCTGAAGCCGGGCGGCATCGTAGGCCACCTCGGCGCGCTCGGCCGCAAAGTTGACGGCCGCTTCTTCCACCCCGGGCAGCTTGCGCATGCTGCGCTCGATGTTCATGGCGCAGTTGGCGCAGGTCATGCCGCTGATGGGCAGCGTAATCGTCCGGGTCGTCATGTCTAAACGGCCGGGTAGTTGATTTCCTGCAGCCTGGCACGGATCGCGTCCTCGGAAGCAGGCGCGTCCCAGTCGACCACGACGGTCTTGGTTTCGGGTGTTCCCTCCACCGACTGCACACCGGGCATCTCGCCCAGCTCATTTTTAATAGCCATCACACAGTGGCCGCAGGAAATTTTGGGGATATTGAATGTCTGGGTCGCCATCGCAAATCTCCTCTGTTTGGCAGGCGTCAGGACAATGGAAAGCCCGGGACCGCCCGGGCTTGATCTCATAGTATAATTAGGCGCGTCAGCTGGAGCATTCTTTGGACCGCTTACCGCAGTCCTTGGCGGTATCTTCGTAGCAGTTACTATGCTCCGCCATGCTGGTGGAGCAGAAATCACAGCGCCGGAGCTCGTCCATGAGCCGTTCCTTTTTATCTCTCAAACAGGCCGCTTCCTGATTGCTTACTTTTTTAAAGGGTGCACCTACTTGATTTGTAAAGGCGGCAGGGGTTGCATTCGGCCTTGGTAGGAGAATAATCCGTCCGGTCTGAAAGTCAACGCGGGGGAAGAAGGGTTCAAGGGGTCGGGGGTTCAAGTGATGCAGAAAACCTAGGGGCTGTTTTCAAGTTTTTCCCTCGCCCCCTCGAACCCCTGAATCCTTTAAACCGGCCTCGATTGAAAGCCCCCTAAGCGGGAAACTTGCCGGTCTCCCCATAGACCGCAATGTCCACCTCCGTCAGCAGCTCGGCGAAGCGCTTGCCGTTGGTGCTTTTGGCCTTGTAGAAATCGATACAGTCCTGAATGATCTTGATCACGTCATTCTCGCCGTAGATCCCCGGCAGTTCACTGGCCAGGCGGGGATGGCGGCCGAGTTTGCCGCCCAGTTGAACCCGGTAGCCCGTTTGTCCGGCCACAAGGGTTTCGGTGGGGCAGACGGCCACGCATTTTCCACAGGCGATACAGCGTGTGCCGTCGATGACCGGCTCCGGCTCACCCAACGCGACGGCCGCTTCCGGGCAAACCTCTACGCAGGCCTCGCACCGGGTGCACTCGTTATCGGTCGTCGCCGGATGGCAGGCCCCCAGAATGCCGATGTCCTTGATCTGGGGCTGTGAGCAGGCATTGGGACAGTCCGCCACGGTGACCCGCAGTTCGTGATGAAAACGCAGTTGGCCGGATACGGTCTTTTTGAGAAACCCCAGCAGATCGGCCGCTTCGAGCAAGGCTTGAATGCGCGGCACCAAGCCGTCGGACAGGATGGCGCGGTTGGGACAGCCGCTAGGGCCGAAACAGCTGTCGAGCTGATAACCGCGCATTTCCGATTCCATATTGTTCAGGTAACGGCGTTGGGTGGCCTTGACCTCCGCCAGGGTCACCACAGGTTTGCCCTCGTTCGCGGCTTCTTTCTCAACCCGCGCTCGAACCCGTTTGCGTACAAAAAAAGGAACTTTCTTAACGGCCTTTTCGGCCTCGGGGGTCCACTTCATGCTCCGGTCCTCCATTGCCCAGCTGTTTCTCACGATAACCACAAACGAATCTATCCGAAAGATCCGGATTTTAAATTGACCTAACTCAATATTGGAGGGGCATGTCAGGAGGGGATAAATAGTTCATTTGCCACGCGCCGAGCATCGGTGGCTGGTACGGACAAAAGCGTGTCGGCTTGTTTGAGCGAAGCGAGTTCCGACATGCGCCAAAGCTGGCACCAACGTGCAGGATTACGCGGGGCACGGGCGCCCTCTTTCGGCTCGTTTTCTTACGCGTGTAAGAAAGGTAAAGACGACTGAACATAATACTAAGGTGATCTGGAAAGCCGGAATTGCTATTAAGGGACTATATCAACCGGCTGGCCGAGACCACCATGCCGTCCTCATCGGCGTAGAGATATTCCCCCGGACGGAAGGTCACCCCTGCGAACGTTACAGGCAGATCTTCCTGCCCCACCCCCTTCTTGCCACTTTTCAAGGGATGGGTATGCAGCGCCCGTATGCCGATGGACAACTCCGCGATGGCCGCCGCATCCCGGATGCATCCGTTGACCACGATGCCCTGCCAGCCGTTCTGCAGGGCCAGACCGGCGAGGATATCCCCCACCAAGGCGCATTCGAGCGAGCCGCCGCCGTCGATCACCAGAACCGCGTCACTGACCGTCTTTTCGAGCTGACGTCGTACCAGAACATTGTCCTTGAAAACCTGAACGGTATGAATCCGGCCACCGAACCGACGGCGGCCGCCATAGATTCTAAATTCCGGCCGGGCGATCTGGAGCCGGTCGGAATGGGTATCGCAGAGGTCCGCCGTGGCGATCGGAGTGGGGGTGGTCGTATCGGTCATGATGTCAGGGCCTCCTGTTGTAGGTCATCCTCGCGCGGAAGCCAGGTTCCCTCTGACGGCATCCGCCACGGTCACATCGCTTAGAAATCCGTCATGGTAAAACTGAAAGGGAGCCCGGTCTCCGGCCAGGTTTTCGATGGCGTTCCCGGTGGCTTCATCCGCCAAGGCCCGCAGCGCCCAGACGGCGTGACCGCGGTGGTAAGCATCGGCCGATTCCAGAAAGGGCGCGATGAAGGGGGCGGCCTCCCGAACCATCTCCGGGCGGGCATGCGCCAGGCGCCCCAGCCCCCACAACAAACCGCGCTGCAAAACAGGGTGTTCCAGGTAATTGCAATCCGGCCGAATGTAAGAGACCAGGATACAGGCAAACTCCCGGGCCAGACCGGCATGGTGCGCCGTGATCTCGCCCATGGCCTCGGGGGCGCCCCAGCCAATGCCCCCGGACTCGTCGTTGAGGGTCCACATGAGCCGCCGCATCACAACCCGCGCGGATTCCATTTGGCGATTCGCCAACCGACGCACCACCGTCCCCATGCCGCTGATAGAGCGCCAGCGCAATTTGGCGTCGCCGCTGCAGAAAAATGAAAACAGGGGGTTTACGGCCCGGCGTGCCGGAAAAGCTTCCAGAGCGATCATGGCCGCCGCGAAGTCGTCGCCCTGGAGGATTTCCCGGATACGGCCTTTGATGGCGCGATGGGTGAGGTCGTTTGTTGGCATAGACGTACCGCCGCAGATACTCATCCTCAGAATGTTATGATTTCGTAACCTTTTTCACGAAAGGCAGCCATTCCCGGGTGGCCGTTCATGTCGTCCAGGAGGGTCAGGCGGTGGGTCTCCAGGGCCGGTCGCGCCCCCAGTTTTTGGGCGCAGGCCTTACAGGCTCCCGCCACCAGCTTATGGGCGCAGGCCTTCTGCCAGAGGCCGTGAAGCCAGTTGTCGGGCTGTGCCAGCTGTTCGACCAACTGCGTCGATTCGCCCTCCATTACGATCCGGACCTGGTCACCCCGCGCATGCATGTCCAGCGCATTCAAAAGCACATGGACGAAGCACATGGGAGAGCCGTTGAAAACGAACAGGGCCACTTTCCGCATCCTGCACCTCCTCGTGAAGTAGCCGCCGGTGGCGGCGTCAGATCTCTTCCCAGTGGATACAGTCCTGGGGGCAGTGTTTGATGGCGTCGTCCACATCGTCTTCCGGATAGCATTCCATCTCGACCGTCTCGATGAACCCGGCATCGTTCAGACGGAAGAGTTCCGGATATATCTCATAGCAGCCGCCGCAGAGGGTGCAGTCGATCATGTCGATTACGGGCACTTTCATCAGGCCGACTCCGATCGGACGAGGATTCGATGGCCACCGATTGAGGATCAAGCCTTCATGGACTCGGCGATTTTGTGTCCGAAACGCTCACAGGCCGCAAGCCCTTCGGTATCCGGAACATACTGAATGCGCAAACCCGGTTCGACCACGTCGAATTTCATGGTCTGCAGTTCGTCTGTAATCATCCGGACGGCTTCCCCGCTCCAGCCATAGGAGCCGAACGCCGCGCCGATCCGGTTTTGTGGCTTGAGCCCCTTCATGTAGCAGAGAAAATCGCTCACGGTGGGAAAAAGCTGGTTGTTGAGGGTCGGCGATCCCACCACGATGGCCTTGGCATCGAGCACTTCAGTCATGATATCGCTGCGGTCGGTGCGGCGCAGGTCCATGGGCACGGCATATACGCCGGCTTCGGACAGACCGGCCACGATCGCCTCGGCCATCTGCTGGGTGCTGTGCCACATGGTATCGTAGATCACGAGGGCCTTGTTCTCGGTGACCTGCTCGGACCAGCGCAGGTAGGCATCGATGATCTTGGCCATATCCCGGCGCCAGATCACGCCGTGATCCGGGCAGATCATGTTGAACTCCAGGCCCAGGCCGGTGACCTTTTTAAGGAGCTTGAGGGTCTTGGCCGAATACAACAGCAGGATATTGGCGTAGTACTTCTTGGCATGGGGCATGATCTTATCCCCGATCTCGTCGTCGAACTTCTCCGGACCGGCGTAATGCTGCCCGAAGGCGTCGCTGGAGAAAAGGATCTTGTCCTCCTGAAGATAGGTAAACATGCTGTCCGGCCAATGCAGCATGCGCGTCTCCAGGAAGGACAGCGTGCGTTTGCCCAGGCTCAGTTCCTGCCCATCGTCCACGGCATGGTAGTTCCATTCGGGGAAAAAATGTTCCTTGAGACTTTTGGCCCCCATCTTGGAGCAGTACAGCGGTTTGTCTTCACCGATGCGCTGCATGACCCGCGGCAGACTGCCGGAGTGATCCATTTCGGTGTGGTTGCTGATCACCAGGTCGATTTTCTTGGGATCGACGATCTGGGCGATATTGGCCAGCATCTGGTCGGCGAACTCCTTCTTGACCGTATCGATCAGCGCGATCTTCTCGTCCATAACCAGAAAGGCGTTGTAGGTTGTCCCCTGGTGTGTGCTGTAGCCGTGAAAATCTCGGATGTTCCAGTCCTTGACCCCCACATCGTAGATACCGTCTGCAATTTCGATTGGCCGCATGATGTCCCTCAAATGGTAGGATGTTAAAGAATCGGGCTTGGGCACCGACCTGTGCGGCCGGCGGCAAGCCCGTACGCCGGAAGAATGATGATAAGACGGCCTTGCCTAAAATCAATGCCCTTTTCAGTCCGCCAAAGGTGCTGAAAAGGGCATCCGCATTTGGAACCGTCTGTGGCTGAAGGGCGTCTATTCCTCTTTTTCGAATTCGTCCTTTCCTGCGCCACAGATCGGGCAGACCCAATCGTCGGGCACATCGGCCCAGGCCGTTCCGGGGTTCACGCCATTGTCCGGGTCCCCTTCCGCCGGATCATACACATAGCCGCAGATCACGCATACGTACTTGTCCATTCCAGATCTCCTCCTTTTTTGATGATGGAAACGCGTTTAGCCGCTGTGTCCGGTGTAACCCTCAGACACAACGAATCCGGTATCTGAGACTGATATTTAAATTGATGCCAGTATGGCATTGACCTTATCCTCGATAACCCGGGCCAGTTTCAGCGCACCAGCCGCGTCGTCGGCCGAGACCGGCGGCAGATCCCAATGCTGCCAGGAGCCGATGGGCAATTCCGGCAGTTCGAGTCCCGAGTTCAGGGCAATGGCCATATCGGGTCGGTATTTTGCCAGGACGTCGGCAAGCGCGTGTGGCTTCTCGTAGGCCAGGTCCCAGCCCAATTCTCCAACGGCTTTGACCGCGGCCGGATTAATGGCCGATGCCGGTTCAAGCCCTCCGGAAGCCACCGCCAATCGATCCCCACCGAAGGCCCGGGTCAGGGCCGCCGCCATGGGGCCGCAGCCGTCATCGCCCCTTTCGGCAAACAGGACCCGCTTGCGCGCCTGCAGGGGTGCCAGCAGATCACGGACGGCCCGTTCGACATCCTCCACGACACCCGGTCGGCGGGCCATGTCCTTGGGGCCCTCGATATCCCGGTAGGTCAGGTGCCCGGCATAGTCGGCATCCAGGGCGTCCGCGAAATAGTCCAGGGTTAGATGAATCGCGTCGAACAGATTCTGGCCCCGGGTGGCGGCCATGGACAGCAGAAATACTTTTTTGGTCCGGTGCCGCGGATCCCGCAGCCGCAAACGGTACTTGCGCGCCCAGAAAAGCTGGCAGCGGTCGACCAGGGCCTTGAGCTGGGCCGTCATGTTGTAGAAGAAAACCGGCGTGGCCGCCACGATCACGTCGGCCCGACGCAGCAGGGGATAAATTTCGTGCAGGACCTCATCCTCGATCGGGCAGGTCCCCCGTCTTTCACAGACCGTGTATTCCTTGCAGGGCAAGATGTTGCGACGATCGACCTCAATAAATTCCGTCTCGGCGCCGTGCGCGACGGCGGCACCCAGAAACGCATCCAGGAGAAAACGGCTGTTGCCTTTACGTCGTGGGCTGCCCTGCAAACCGACAACCAGCATGGAACGCCTCCGCCGTTTAAGAATCTGCCTTGATGTGACACGACTTACAGGTGGTCGGACCTGTTTTTTGGCCTTCTTTTTTAAGCTTGCGGTGACACTTGGTGCAGTGTTTGTTCATGATCTGCTTCTTCTTTAGTTGACCGCTGGCTTTCAACTTCTCGATGCCGCCGATTTCCTGAGGGAAGAGTTCGTGGCAGATCTTGCAGTCCGCCAAGGCATCTTGATGGGCCAGATGCGGAAAGGGCACGGGGCCGCTTTTGCCGCCGTAGAGTTCGATATTCTCGGCACCCTTGTTATCGGTCTGGATGGTGTAAGCATAGGCGCTGCCGGCCGAGATGATCAGCAGCACCAGAACGAGAACCCGGAATCCCTTCATCAGGATGTGCTCCTTGCGAGTTTGTTACGGAAGCCCTGTGTCGAACGCTAATAGGCACCTTCTTCGTGGGCCAGATCAGCCGCCGATACCTTGCTCCCGAAAAGCTTAAAAGCCCAGATCTGGTAGATCAGCACGATTGGCACGAAGACGATGACCACCACCAGCATGATCTTGAGCGTCAGCGGACTGGAACTGGCGTTGCGCGCCGTCAGGTTGAAGGCCGGATCCAGGCTGGACGGGAAAAGGCTGGGGAAGAGGCCGATCACGCCGTAGAAAGTACAGCTCACGATGGTCACGGCCGAGGCCGCCCAGGCCTTGATCCAGGCTTGACCGGCCATGAAAAGCCGCGCGGCCAGGAGGCCGGCCACCGCCAGGGCGATCACCAGAAACAGGGCCGGGTGGTTCAGGTAATTGGCGTAGAGATCGGTGGCATACCAGCTGGCCGCCAGAAAGATGACCGCCACGGCGACCAGAACGGGCCAGGCCATTCGGGCCACTGCGGCCGCCCGCTGCTGCACCGTGCCGGCGGTCTTGATCGCCAGCCAGAGGGCTCCGTGTTGGAGAAACAGCATGACGAACAGAACGCCGCCCAGGAGGCCGTAAGGATTGAGCAGGGTCAGCAGATTGCCCTGATAGATACCGTCGGCGTCGAAGGGAATCCCCTTGAAGATGTTGGCGAAGGCCACACCGAACAGCAGGGCCGGCGCGAAGCTGCCGATAAAGATGCAGATCTCCCAGATGCGCTTCCAGCGCGGATCATCCTGCTGGGAGCGGAATTCGATGGCCACCCCACGCAGAATCAGGGTGAAGAGCACCAACATGAGCGCCGAGTAGAGGGTCGAGAACATCACGGCGTAGACCACGGGAAAAGCCGCGAAAGTCACTCCGCCGGCGGTAATCAGCCAGACCTGGTTGCCGTGCCAGAGCGGCCCCAGCGAGGCGATCATGGTCCGCTTCTCTTCATCGGTCTTGCCGATGAAGGGCAGCAGTGTCCCGATGCCAAAATCGAATCCGCTGGTCATGAAGAAAATCGCCCATAGAAGGCCCCACAAAAAAAACCAAATCGCCTGTAAATCCATTTATTCCCCCTCATACCAGGTTCTTGGAACCAACCTGGCTATATCGATCAACCATCTTTGGTAAAAGAGTTTTGAAGATCCCATCGCCTCAGGCGCCTTCCAGCTGCGGACCCTGCTTGGCATGCTTGAAGATCAGGTAATATCCAACGATGCCCAGCAGGCTGTAGATCAGGAAAAACCCGACCAGGGTGGTGGCCACCTGCAGGACCGATACGGCCGAGGCGGCATCGGCGGTGCGCAGCATGCCCCACACGATCCAGGGCTGGCGTCCGAGTTCGGTTACCACCCAGCCCAGTTGAATGGCGATATAGGGCAGCGGGATGGAAAAAACCAGAATCTTCAACAGCAGCGGGCTCTCCATCAATTTTTTACGCCGTATGAAGGCATAGATCGTGATCAGGATGAAGTAGGTGCCCAGCCCCACCATGCCCCGAAAGGCCAGAAAGGTCAGCAGCACCGGCGGGCGTTCGTCACGCGGAAAATCGTTGAGGCCTTTGATTTCGGCATTGAAGTCGCCGTGTCCCAGAAAACTCAGTGCGCCGGGGATCGGCAGAAACTCGATGGCGTTGCGGCCGTTTTCCTCATCCGGCAGGGTCAGAAGATAGATCGGCGCCTGGCGCGTGGTCTCCCAGAGCGATTCCATGGCCGCCAGCTTGACCGGCTGCTTCTCGGTGACGTCCTTGGCGTGCAGATCGCCTTCGATGGCCACCACCAGCGACCCCACCAGACCGCAAACCAGACCGATCTGAAAGGAGCGCGTGAAGAAATCCGTGTGCTGCTTGCGCAGGAGGTGGTAGGCACTAATGCCCATAATCACGAAGCCGACAAGAACAAAGGCGCTGCTCAGCACATGCACGATCTGCAGGACGGCAAATTTCTG
>JAAUXW010050461.1_pt1 | contig 11323 bp, 6 predicted proteins | sample 7278141 | NCBI WGS metagenome assembly JAAUXW01 (sample SAMN14350115, study PRJNA611818) | marine sediment metagenome | isolation source: surface marine sediment (2.1m) | place: French Polynesia: Moorea | collected 2018-08
ACTGGGACATCGAATTGATGTTGGGCGATTCCATCGCCCATTCCGAGTTACGGGTCTACTTTCAACCCAAGATCTCCCTGGCGACGGGCAGCCCGGTGGGCGCCGAGGCATTGGTGCGCTGGGAGAGCGGGATGCGGGGGATGGTCTCACCCGCAGCCTTCCTTCCGGTGGCGGAGGCGATCGGCTTTCTTACGCCCATGACCATATGGATGTTGAACAGCGCATTGCGCCTGAGTTCGGCGTGGACCAGGAAGTGGGGCAGGTTGTCGGTTTCGGTGAACATACCTCCCAGCATGCTCGAGCAGCCCGACTTCGTCGATCTGGTAATAAGCGCGGAGAAACTCTGGCACAGGGACAATGTGGACCTCTGTCTGGAGATTGTGGAGCAGTCTCTTGTGACCGATGTGGAGGTGGCTTTCGCGAAGCTCAACGCACTGCGGGAGCAGGGGGTGAAGATTTCCATTGACGACTTTGGCACCGGCTACTCGAGTCTCTCTTATTTTCGCGACATCCCGGCCGATGAGCTGAAGATTGACCAGTCATTCGTCAAGGACCTGATGAGTGACGAGTCGAATATCCACATCGTGAGCCTGATCATTGAGACCGCTCACCGGTTCGGTCTGCGGGTAATCGCCGAGGGCGTGGAAGACAAGGATGTGCTCATGTACTTGAAGAAGAAGACCTGCGACCAGGCGCAGGGCTATTATTTTGCCAAGCCGATGCCGGCAGACTCGTTTAAAGACTGGCTCGAAGCTTACCAGCCGGAAACGGAATTAATGGACAATATGAAACTCTGATTTATTCAGAGTTTCTGCAGCACAGGGATGTGCTGCCGTTTTCGCTCGCGGTAAGCGGCTGAAAACGAAGGTTCCATAGGTGACTGCGCCTATTGCGGTTTCACGATGATGCAAGGCTGACTACGGCGCTTCAGCCGGGCACATAAGGATTGGGCGTTGCTCCTGGTAAGCTCGCCAGTCTGCACCCGATAGTAGTTTTTCCCTTCTGAACTGATCCTGTCCAGGATCAATTTCCGGTCTCCCAGGATTTCCGGGTGCTGTTTCTGGAACCGCTCCCAGGTCTCGGCAGCGCGCCGCTCTGAGCCGAACGCCGCGAGTTGAATGCGGAACGCGCCTTCCGGCGCAGGGCTTTCCGGGCGCGCGGTCTGTTCTTTCGGGGTAATCCCGGCAGCAGATGCGCTGTCGGGAGTCTTGGACAGGCCATACTTTGCCGCTATCTGGTTCAGCTGGGGCAGGTCCTCTGCCTTTGCCGGTCTGATTTCCTGGTGGTCCGCCAGAGTATCTTCGGCCGGCGGCCTCTGTCCCGGCTCGCCGCCATTGGTCCTTAGCAGTTGCGCAACCGCCGGATGCCCGTTGCGCTCGGCCCAGTCCAGCGCAGTGATGCCGGCGTCTGTTCTGGCATTCACCTGCGCGCCATGTGCGATGAGTATCTTTACCACCCCTGTATGTCCGTTGTAGGCGGCGAGATGCAATGGCGTGCTGCCGTTATTGACGCGCACGTCGATGCCCGCGCCGGCATCGATGAGCCGACGGGCCATGGCCTCGTTACCATGAAAAGCCGCCCAGTGCAGCGCCGTGTCACCCTGTGGGCCCTGGGCACGGATATCCGCGCCGTAATTCAGGATTTGATCCACCTGCGCCCTGTCATTGGCCTTTGCGGCGTCCAGCAGAGGCTCCGCGGACGCAGGTGCAATCATTATCTGACACGACAGGAATAAAACCCGGGCAATATGTTTCATGGCAGAAGAAGTGCTGGCTCTCTGGAAACGGCGTCCGAAAAGGCGTCAGCGGCAAGCATAACCCGCCCGTTTCCCCGGAATCTAACAGACGCTCTCTTTGATTAAAAGAAGCTCTGTGTACTCTGTGCCTTTGTGGTGAAAAATCCCGTCCCAGGCTCAGGCAGCGGAATGGGGCGGGGACTAGCTTGCGCTTTTCTCCAGGGCCCGGTTGCGGGCGTAGCGCTGACAGCCTATGCCCTGCTTTCCGGACGCTCCGGCTTCAGCCAGATCCTCCGGCAGGTCGGGAAATGAGTCCTTGAGCCATGAGTGATACTCGACGGCCGTAATCCTGCTGTCGTCGAAGGGTTGGGCGAGGCTGTCCCCCTGGGCCGACACCGGCGAGATGCCGAGCCAGAGGGCAGCGGAAGCGACGACTTAGGCGGTGGTTTAGGCTGTGCCCCAAGCCGGGTGTACGCAGGCCGGCCGTTTCTCAGCTATGTCAGATCACCCGCGTTGCCACGGCGTCCTCCTGCCCCTGACTGTCGGTCCATGCGATGCGCACCTGGTCGCCGGGTTGGGCCTCAAGAATCCGGAAAGAGAGGTAGGGATTGCTGGCTATGCCCCAGCTCCAGTCCGCGCTCAACACGCGCTGACCCTTGTGCTCGCAACGAAGTTCGCGGATGAAGTGACGAGGGATCTGCTCTCCGGTCAGTTTGTCCTTGCGCCGCCCCGTCTCCATGGGATGGCGAATGAGCACCTTCACAATCGCTGCTGTGCCCTGCATCTTCGCCCGTATCCTGTGTGACTTTCGATTACCGGTCATGCTTTAAACCTCCTGATGAACCTTATCCGGCGCAGCCGCCGGTGGTGACCCTGATGCTCTTCTTGGCAAAGTAATGGCTCCCGTCCGCTTCCGCCACGGCGATAAGCTGGCCGGTGCCGCCCATTTTTATGCGGGTGTTCACGAAGGCCTCCACCCTTGGGCTGACGGTGAAGCGCGCCACGGCGGGGTTGGGATTTTTCTCCGACAGCAGCGTAATCGACCGGGTGCCCGGAACCCGGCTGCGTATGCCCACGGGTACGCTGGATCCGTCTTCGGCGATGTCCCTGGCCTGAATCTCGATGGCATCGCTGGGGGTTAGGGGGGCCGGACCAAAAAGTTTGGCGAGTGCGTCTTCCAGCTTTGTGGAATGAAATGCGTCGGAGGGCCAGGCCGCCAGCACTTTGTTGGATTTCACCAGCCCCAGTGACAGGGCCAGCGGTATGTGCATTGCGGTCACGGCGGTTGTCAGGAAAATTCGGCGCTTCACGGTGATTCTCCCCTGTATTTTCAGAAAGTGGTATAAAACACCGGACCAGTGGGTCCGGAGCCCTGTTGCTACTTATAGCCGAGGTGGTTGAATAATGCCCGACGGAACTTCGCTGGTTGTTCGTTGATTATTCGACGTCAATTAAATCAATAACTTAGAGAATTCAAAGATCGCATTGGCTGACAAAACGCTAAGCACGGACCCTGCAGATTCGTGTGGTGCTGCGTCCTCGTTTCGCGTCGCCGACTGGCGGGTAGAGCCCGACAGGTTGCGCATCTGGCGCGCCGATTCGGAGGTGAGACTCGAACCCAAGGTCATGCGGGTGCTCCTCTATATGGCGGGCAGGCCGGGCGAGGTAATCAGCCGCGAGGAGCTCGAGGCCAACGTCTGGGCGGGCAGGGTCGTGGGTTATGATGCGGTTGCCAACACCATCATCAAACTGCGCAAGGCCTTCGCGGATGATTCCCGCCATCCCCGAATCATAGAGACCATACCGAAAACCGGCTACCGATTGATTGCCAGGGTGGAACGGTCTGTTCCCGAGTCGGCTCAGACGGCCCACGGATCGACGACGGGCGCAGGGGGCGAAAGATCCGCCGTCTCGAAATACCGGCGGCCCATGGTCCTGATTCCGGGGCTTCTTCTGCTCCTGACAATGGGCATCTGGTTGCTGCAGCCCGGAGCGGATCGGCCGGAAGACCGGGACCGACCCGGGGGGGCGGCCCTCTCCCATAAGCCGTCCATCGCCGTTGTGCCGTTTCTGAATCTCAGTGCGGACCAGGCCCAGGAGTATTTCTCCGACGGGCTCACCGAAGACCTGATTACCGATCTATCCAAGGTTCAGGGTCTGGACGTGATGGCACGAAACTCCGTTTTCGCCTACAAGGGCAGCCGCGAGAACGAACAGACGATAGGCCGTAAACTGGGCGTCCGCTACGTGCTCAAAGGCAGCGTTCGAAGGGCCAACAACCGGGTGCGGCTCAATGTACAGTTGACCGACGTCGCCGGTGGTCGCAATCTCTGGGCCGAGCGCTACGATCGGGAGCTGGGCGATATCTTTCAGATCCAGGACGAGCTGGCGGCGCGCATCGTATCCGCCATGGAGGTGGAACTGGCGCCCGCCGATCGCCAGCGGCTGAACAGCAACTACATCGCCAGCGTCGAGGCCTATGATGAGTTCCTCAGGGGACTCGACTACCATGGGCGGCGTTCTCCGGACGACAGCCTGTCGGCCCGGGCGCATTTCAGGAAGGCCATCGATCTGGACCCGGGATTCGCGCGGGCCTATGCGGGCCTGGCATTGGCTTACTCCCGGGACTCCATAGACGGTTGGGGCCCCTCGGTGGCGAAATCGCTGGATCAGGCGTTCGCGCTCGCGCAGAGGGCGCTGCAGTTGGATGCCTCCATTCCCCAACTGTACTTTGTCATGAGCCAGGTGAAACTGTTCCAGCGCGACTATACCGGGGCCATCAAAGAGGCCGAGAAGGCCATAGTGCTCAATCCGAGCTATGCCGACGCCTATGCGCTCCTGGCCTGGATACTGCACTTCGCCGGGAGGCCCGACGAGGGGCTGGACTTCATGGGGCGGGCGACCCGACTGAATCCGGGGCGTCCCGCCGTCTACCGGCTGGTATCAGGAGCCATTCATTATGCCCGGGGGGAACTGGAGCCGGCTGTCGAGCTGCTGAAGGCGGGCGCGGAGATCAACCCCAATTATCAGCAGCTCAGGGTCTGGCTGGCGGCTGTCTATGCGGCGGCGGGACGAACGGAGGAGGCGCAGTGGGAGGTTGAGGAGATACTCACCGTCAACCCGGATTTCTCCCTGAAGTCGGTGGAGGTGGCCTTCCCTTTCAGGGATCCGCAGTATCGCGACCGGTTTATGGCGGACCTGGAAAAAGCCGGCTTCGGGGACTGATCGACCGGAGAGAAATTCCGGCTTAGCGGGCGCGGCCCGTTGCCTTTTTCCTGCGCCTGACCGGGGATTTGAACACCTCTTCTGCGGGGAGCGGCTTGCCGACGAAATATCCTTGGGCGTAGTCCACGCCGTATTCCCGCAGCAGCTCCAGTATGGTCGCATTCTCCACATATTCGGCCACGGTCTTCTTACCGAAACCCCGCGCCACGCGGGCGAGTGCTTCCACGAGGATCTGATCGTCTTCGTTGGTTGCCAGCTCGCGAACGAATGCACCGTCAATCTTCACATAATCCGCGGGAAGCTGTTTCAGATAGTTGAAGGATCCGAAGCCCACGCCGAAGTCATCAATGGCGAAGCTGCAACCCATAGCCTTGATCCTGGTCATATTGTCCCGCGTCGCCACGAAATCGGCTACCGCCGTGCGCTCCGTAATTTCCAATATGAGGCTCGCCGGATTCACGTCCCGCTCCTCCAGGAAATCCCCTAGTTCGGTTACCAGTTCCACATCGGCGAAGCTGAGGGGCGAAAGGTTTACCGAAATGTGTGCAGGCCGGCCTTCGAGCGCCAGCGCGCCGAGCTGAGACACGGCCTTGCGTATGACCATCCTGTCGATTTCCGTTATCAGGCCCTCGGCCTCCGCGATCTCGATGAACGCGTTTGGACCGGTAATGCTTCCGTCGTCTTCTCTCAGGCGCAGCAGGGCCTCATAATGCGAAACGCTGTGGTTGCACACGTCCATGATCGGCTGGTAGTAGAGTACGAACTCATCGTCTGCCAATGCCTTGGCGATTCTGGTCCGCCAGAACAGTCTTTCCTCCATTTCCCGGCGCAGCTGAACCTCGTCTTCTTCGGTGAAGAGGTGATGATGGTAACTGGTCTTCTTCTTCGCCTTGCCCACTGCCAGGTCGGCATTGGTGAGCAGCTCGCCCGACTTGGTGCCGAACCTGGGGAACATGACGACGCCGGCACTCGCGGAGATCTTGTGACGTTTCTCGCCATCCGGTGAAGGGGTCAGTGCGACGGCGGTTATGAGCTTCTGGGCGGTCTGTACCGCGCTTTGATGACTGGCCTTGCGCAGGACGACCGCAAACTCGTCACCGCCCACCCGGCCCAGATCGTTTTTCTGTGGCAGGGTTGAGCGCAGCGCTTCCGCTACGGCCTGGAGAACCGTATCTCCGTGCAATTGTCCGCTGCTGTCGTTGACGTCTTTGAAGTGGTCTATGTCGAACAACAGCAGCGCCCCCTCGTGTTTGAGCTGGGTGGCGCTCAGGACGGCCTCGTCCAGACATTGTTGGATGCGTGTCCTGTTGAATAGGCCGGTAAGGGCATCGCGTTCTGCCAGCCAGGCGAGACGCGTCAGGGCGCGATGTCGGTCGGTGACGTCGAGACCGGCGGAAATCGCCACAGAGCCCGAATCGGTACCGCTGGAGAGGCGCGAATGGTGCCAGGCGATTTGACGGCGTTCGCCGTCCCGGCATTCTATTTCCGTCTGATCGTGGAAGTGCTCGCTTGCGCCGGCCAACACGGCGTGCAGCTCGTCAAACTGCTGTACTCTTGTCGAGTCCAGGGGGATGAGGTGAACGAAGGGTTTGCCAAGCAGTTCTTTCTCCTTGAATCCGGTGAGAGACTGGGTGTACTTGTTCACCATGGTGATCTCCCCGCGCTCGTTCTGGGTGAGGATTATGATCTGCGCCATGTCGAGTATGTCGGTGACGAGGTTTTTCTGGCGCAGCAGCTCTTCGCCTCGGTAGGCCAGATTTCGCGCGTGCTCTATATTCTGATCGTGGAGAGACTCCAGGTTTCTGATCAGCGATTCCTCGCGCCGCCTCTGGTTCCAGGCGGTCACCAGATGGTAGGCGGTCTGTTCCAGCTCGCCCTGTGAGAAGGGTTTGTTGAAGTAAAGCCAGTCGTCTTGCCTGGAGAACAGGGTACCCAGCCGGTTCGGTGAGTGATCCGTGTAGGCAGTCACGACCGCGCACAGCATCTGGTTGTCGATCTTGAGGATCCTTCTTATGGTTTCGACGCCGTCGATTCCCCCCGGCATTACCATGTCGAAGAATCCGACTGGTATCTGGCGCGACGCGCGTCGCTCCCGCCGCACGATCTCGACGGCCTCTTCGCCGCTCGATGCGGTGAGAAGGTTATAGGACAAGAGCTGTCGGGTTTGGCTGATTTCCGACTTCGGGTCGGGACCGCGCCGGCGCCGGCGCGTGAGCATGTTGTCTATTTCCCGTTCCGACTCTTTAATGGGGCCCAGGGCGTTGCGATAGGAGTCGAGAATTCCTTCCTCGTCGTCGACTACGAGAATGGAGGTGTTGAATAAGGGTTTGCAGCTCATAGCTTGGGGTTTACTCAGAAACTCTGGTTGAGCGTCTGCACCAGGCGCTGGCAGTGAGTCTTGAAGACGGCGTAGCTGTCGGCGGTCAGGGGAGCGCCCGAATCACCGCTGTCGGCGTACAGGATCCCCACGGGACGGTTCTTCATGAAAACCGACATCATTATGAAACCGTCCTCAGACAGGACGCTGCGGGTCTGGGGGGGAACCAGGGGCAGGTACTTGCTTCTGTTGTCGTCGTTTAGCCAGAAGGTCTGCGCCTTCTTTAACAAGGCCGTAAAAAGATTCGTGCGTTCGAACTTCAGAGAGAACCCCTTCAGGCTGGGGCGCGTCGGGATATCCACCGCGAATCGGCACTTCAGGCCCTTGCGGTCCGGGGTGATTGTGGCAAACATCAGACGGCGCAGGTGTTGTTGGTCGCGCATGGCGTGCAGCGCCCCGGATATGGTATCGGCCAGTGTCGGACGCCCGGCTGCGGCGGCCTGCTTCGGTGCCGTGGCCGGCGCTTGCCGGGGCGCGGCCGGCTGTTGCTGGATCAATGAGAAGGCGGGGAGCCGGAACCCGCGCCCTGTCAGGCGGCGGGCGGCCTCCGCCGCCAGGGCGTGGAGATAGCCGTTGGCGGCATCGTATTCCATGTCGAGAAATTCGGCGAGGAGCTCTATGGCGTCGCGGGCGGCCCGGGTATGCCAGCCCTCGGCAGTGGAGCGGGCGAGGGCGGCGGCGAGCATTACCGTTAGGGGCGCTTCGATGTAGCTGTTGGTGGGATCCTGATCCTGAATGGTCAGAGCCGGCAGCTCCCAGGCCCGGCTGATACCCTCGCTGATCTGTTCGATGGTGCAGCCCAGGACCTCCCGGGCCGCCTTTACACGGGGTTCTCCCCGGGCCGCGCGCAGGTTGATGTCCTCGATCTGCTCCGGGCTGTGCACCCAGAGCGCCATCTCGGCGATGTCGTGCAACAGGGCGGCGACGGCGTATTCGGAGGGGGCTTCGGCCTCCTGGCGCTGGGCCAGGATCAGGGCATAGATCGCCGCATGGGCCGCCCGGCTGAAACATTCGGTGAGTCCGGCGAAGGGTTGTCTTTTCAACACCGTTTCCGCCGCCTTGAGCTGCCGGGTGGCGGTCGCCATGCGTTCCATGCCGAGCATGGGAAGCGCAACCGAGAGTTTGGTGATGATCTCTTTCGGTCGCTTGGGAAGGCGGTTCATGGCCCGGAAGACGTGTACGCAGAAGCCGGGATCGAACTCTATGAAGTTACTTAGGCGGACGTGATCCACGCTGGGGCTGTCGAGCATCACCCGGACTTGCTGGATCCCCTCGCGCAGCGCAGGCAGCGGTTTGGCGGACAGTTTTTCCACCCAATGGGCAACCGGGTCAGGCATGGAAAGCGGACTTCCTGGGTCGGTGACGAATCTTCTGGTTTTTCAGGACATCGGCGGGGGAAACAAAATCTTTACCGGACGCCGGTGGTGCGAGGCCTCGTCGCCGGGGTCGGACCGACCCCAAAACCGCTGTCCGGATCCGGTGGATTTTTCCAAAAGGGACCTTTATTCTCGCCCTAGTCTCAGCGGGCGATTATTCGGGTTTTCAACAGGGGATCCGCAGACGCCTCCTTGGCCGGGGGAGTGATGACCGGCACATCGCACCGAGGCGGTGTGATCCGGGGGCGGCAGCCGAGCGGCCGCAGATGAAGAGGTGAATTATGTCCGAAAATCAACGGGGATCGAGGCGTGGAATCGGGGTCCTGGTAACGGTCGCTTTCCTGCTCGGGGCCGGCGCCTGCACGGTGCAGAAGAAGCCTTCTCCCACCAGGGATCAGGCGACGGTGGACTATGATGTTCTGCTCACCCTTCCCGCGCGGCCGGTCTCCTATCGGGAACAGGTTGCCCCCATACTGGAGCGGCGCTGTGTCGTGTGTCACGGCTGCTACGATGCGCCCTGCCAGCTCAAGCTGTCGTCTTACGAGGGTCTGGAGCGGGGTGCCCACAGGGCCAAGGTCTATAACGGGGCGCGTATCCTGGCGGCGCCGCCGACCCGGTTGTTCGTCGACGCCGGCAGCACCGCCGAGTGGCGCGCCAAAGGCTTTACCCCAGTATTGAATGAAGGCGGCGGGGGACCGGAGCAGCATCTGCAGGACTCGCTGCTTTACCGCATGCTGAGGCTCAAGCAGCGACACCCGCAACCCCGTGTGGGGATGCTTCCCGACGACTTCACCCTCCGACTGGACCGCAAGCAGACATGCCCGACCGTCGAGTCCTTCGACAGCTACGCGCGACGCCATCCCCTCTGGGGTATGCCCTATGGGATGCCTAATCTGAGCGACCCGGAGTACCGAACCCTGGTGCAATGGGTAGCCCAGGGTGCGCCTGCACCGGCGCCTCCCCGGCCCTCGCCCCAAGCCGCGCCCCAGATAGATCGCTGGGAGGCCTTTCTCAACGGAGAGTCCAGGAAGCAGCAACTGGTCAGCCGTTACCTCTACGAGCACCTGTTCCTTGCCCACCTGCATTTCGCCGGTACACCGCCCCGCGAATTCTACCGTCTGGTGCGCTCCAGGACCCCCTCCGGCGAGCCGGTATCGGAGGTGGCGACTCGTCGTCCCTACGGCGACCCCGGTTCCCTGCCTTTCTACTATCGCCTCATCAGATACCATCCCGGTATCGTCGCCAAAGACCACGTCGTGTATGAACTCTCGGACGCCAGGATGGCCCGCTACCGAGAGCTGTTTTTGGAGCCCGAATACCAGGTCAGGGAACTGCCCACATACAGGCCCAGGATCGCCTCCAATCCCTTCAAGGTTTTCGGGCCTATCCCGCCCGTATCACGCTATCGATTTCTGCTGGATGACGCGCGTTTCTTCATAGAGGGATTCATCAAGGGGCCCGTGTGCCGCGGACAAGTGGCCCTCAATGTCATAGACGATCAATTCTGGGTGATGTTTTTCGATCCGGTAAAGGACGTCATCTCCGTCGACCCCGACTTCCTGGAGCGCATGTCCGACTATCTGCAGCTGCCGACGGATCGGGAGAGCCACCTGCGCCTGCTCAGCATCTGGACCGACTACTGGCAACGCCAGAAGCGTTACATCGCCGCCAAGGAAGACTATTTCAAAGGCATGCACGCCGAGGATCTCAAGCACGCCATGAGTTATGTCTGGGACGGGGATGGCCGCAATCCCAATGCGGCGCTCACCGTGTTCCGGCACTTCGACAGCGCTTCGGTACGATTCGGCCTGGTGGGCGACTACCCGGAAAGCGCGTGGATCATCGACTACCCCATGTTCGAGCGCATTCATTATCTGCTGGTTGCGGGGTTTGACGTCTACGGCAATATAGGACATCAACTCAATTCGCGGCTCTACATGGATTTCCTGCGCATGGAAGGGGAGGACAACTTTTTGTCCTTTCTGCCGGTAAGGGTCCGCAGGACGGTCCGGGATTCCTGGTACAAGGGGGTGCGCACCCGCCTTCCGGAAGACTTCAAAGGCCCCATGGACTGGCTGGATGTGGAGTCGGTCATCGGCTACCGGACCGCTGATCCCCAGCGTGAGCTTTATCAGCATCTCGAGTACAGGCTGGCGGGCGTGAGAGGGCCGACAGACCATCTGAACCGCTGTCCGGCCGAGCCCTGTGACGCGCCCGGCGCGGGCGCCGTCCAAGCGCATGCCGACAGGGCCATGCGCAGGATCGCCGAAATAGACGGCTCGCACCTGTCGGTGTTCCCCGATGTTACCTTCCTGCGGGTGCGTACCGGCGCAGCGAGCCAGGATCTCGCCTACACCATAATCCTCAACAAGGGTTACAAGAATCTGACCTCCATATTCGAGGATGAAGAACGTCGGGACCGGGACGATGACACGCTGACCGTGGTGAAGGGCCTGGAGGGCTCCTATCCCAACTTCTTCTTCGTGGTCGATCAGCAGGACCTGTCGGATTTCGCCGAGCGCTATGCCGCCATTCGCAACCGGGTGGACTACGAGCGCTTCGTGGGACTCTACGGCATCCGCCGCACCAACAGTCGCTTCTGGCCCACCG
>JAAUXW010112612.1_pt1 | contig 11323 bp, 11 predicted proteins | sample 7278141 | NCBI WGS metagenome assembly JAAUXW01 (sample SAMN14350115, study PRJNA611818) | marine sediment metagenome | isolation source: surface marine sediment (2.1m) | place: French Polynesia: Moorea | collected 2018-08
CGAATGCGCACACCGGTGGACGGCCAGCGCAGATTCAGGCGGCGCAGGGCCACGGTCTGGTCGAGAAACTGCACCCGGCGCTGTTCGCAGGCGGCCCGACAGATGCCGGTGGCGATTTCCCGGGCCCGCAGGCTGTCCAGCCAGAACCAGGCGATCAACAGCAGAAGCAGAATCAAGCTCAGGTTTGTCATTGGCGATGGACGACTATCCGCGAATCCGGTAATAAGGTTATGATGACAGAATTTCTGAACTCTGGGGATAGGAGGTCGGCGCATGGGAACGATCAGAATTCTTCGGGGCGACATTACCGGATTAGCGGTCGATGCGATCGTCAACGCCGCCAATTCATCCCTCCTCGGCGGCGGTGGCGTGGATGGGGCCATCCACCGGGCGGCGGGTCCCGAGCTGCTGGCCGCCTGCCGGCCCTTGGGAGGCTGTCCCACGGGCGAGGCCAGGATCACGCCCGGATTCCGCCTGCCCGCCAAATGGGTGATCCACACGGTAGGTCCGGTGTGGCATGGCGGCGAACGGGGAGAGCCGGACCTGCTGCGCGCCTGTTATCGCAATTCCTTCGCCCTGGCCCGTGAACAGGGCGTGGACACTATCGCCTTCCCTGCCATCAGCACAGGCGTCTACGGCTACCCCAAGCGGGAGGCGGCTCGCATCGCGCTGGCCGAGATGCAGGCGGCATCCCCCGGCTTCAAGGAGATAACGGCCTGCTGTTTTTCCGAGGCGGACGCGGAGCTGTACCGGGAGCTGTGTCCGGATTGCGTGTAGGCCGCCTTTCTCACCGGTCAACCGCAGGAGTTTCAACAGGAGTTTCAAATGGCCTGGCTTGACAACATACCCCTGGGTCCCCTCGCTATCATCGCCGTGGTGCTCGGGCTCGCCCCCTTTTACCCTCAGCCCCATCTGTTCGAAAAACTGGGCATGCTGTTTTCGGGTACCCTGACGCGGCCCATCGACATCTTCGATCTACTCATGCACGCCACCCCGGTGGTGCTGCTGGTCCTCAAGCTGCTGCGCCTGAAACGTGGCTCTGACAACTAGGGCTTGAAATAGAGAATCACCACAGAGGCAAAGAGTTCACAGAGCAAGAAACAATCGATTTTTTCAGTGGGTGCCCCTGCTCAGTTCTTGCGGTAATTTCCTACCCAGTGTCCGTCCAGAAATAATGACTCTCGCAGAGGCGCAAAGATCGCAAAGTTATAATCGTTTGTCGCAACAGCAAATTATTTTTTGTCCTTTGCGTCTTTGCGCCGTTGCGAGATAAATATTGATATCGACGGACACTGGCTACAGATCGGCCAACTGGTGAAGGCTGCCGGAGACTAAACGGCCCAAACGACAAAAACCTCCCTGTCCTCGGCGCCTCTGTGGTGAATAGATACGCCCTTCATCCCTTACCCGGACGCAGGCGGTCCAGGCGCAGGCGCTCGCGTTCGTCGAACAGTCGGCGGGAGGCCATCCACACGGCGGCGACCGCGCCCAGCCCGGTTCCCGCCGCGATCAGGAACAGGATCATGATCTGGTATTTGGCCGCCTCGAACGGTGGACTGCCCGCCAGGATCTGACCCGTCATCATCCCGGGCAGGCTGACGATGCCCGCCGTCGTCATGGCATTGACGATGGGGATGAGTCCCGCCCGCAAGGCGTTGCGCCGAATGGCCCCGATGGCCTGATTCCAGTCATGGCCGAGCATCAGGCGGGCCTCGATGACCTGACGCTGCTGCCAGGCGGTGTTGGTCAGGTTGTCCATGCTGATGGCGATGCCCGACATGGTATTTCCCAGCAGCATGCCGAGCAGCGGTATGAGGTACTGGGGTGTGTACCAGGGCTCCACCTGAATGATGACCGTCAACGCCAGCAGCGTGACGCTGAAGGAAGACAGGAACATGGATAAGGTGCCCACCCCCATGCCCCAGATGCCGCCCAGGCGCCGCTGTTGTCTGGCCATGACCTCATAGCCCGCCACCAGCAGCATTACCAGCGCCAGAGCGCCCATGAAAAACGGATTGACCTGGGCAAAAAGGGCCTTGAGAACCAGTCCGAGCAGCATCAACTGCAGGGCGCTTCGCAGGGCGGCCACCAGAAGGCTGCGCCCCATCCCCAACTGCAGGTGGCTGGTGAGGCCGGCGAGGCCCAGCACCAGCAGGGCGGCCAGACCGAGATCCAGGGCGCTGAGGCTGATCAGGTTCACGTCGCATCCTCCGGGGAGAGGCGCCCGTCCGCCACCAGGTAGCAGCGGGAACTGATGCGCCGCCGTTGTTCGGCGTCGTGACTCACCCAGAGGGTGGCCGCCCTGTATTCGTGCCGGTAGCGGGCGATGCACTCCTCCGCCAACTGGCGGTTGCGTTGGTCCAGGTTGGCGGTGGGTTCGTCCAGCAGCAAGACTTCCGGCCGCTGGGTCAGGTGACGGGCCAGGGCGAGGCGTTGGCGCTCACCGCTGGACAGACGGGATACCGACCAGTTCAGGCACTCGGGATCGAACCCCAGGCGCAGCAGGAGATCCTCGTCCCTGCTGGCGAAGTGCATGCCCACTATGTCCCCCCACCAGTGGCTTTCCGCAGGCAGGTAGGCCACACGCCGGCGCCACTCCGGGCCGCTGAGAGACAGGTGTTCAAGCCCCTCCACGTAAGTCTGTCCCTGGTGGGGCTCGAGATCGGCAATGGCGCGCAGGAGCTGGGTCTTGCCCGCTCCGGAGGCGCCGGACAGGGCCACGCATTCTCCGGCAGCCACTTCCAGGTCGATGGCCTCCAGATGCCAGCAGCGGAACTTGGATAGAACCAATCGGGACACTAGTATTCCTCGTCACTCGGAGCAAAAAGGTGTCAGGTTTATTTTCGAGGCTTAACGACGCCTCGAAAATAAACCTGACACCTTTTTGCGTGACACCTTTTTGCCTCCTTTTTGGACCGTGAATCAGGGCTCATCTGTCTGCCGCCTCAGGAAGATGAGGTCCCAGACCTGGTGACCCAGGTGCTGTCCGCGCTGCTCGAATCGGGTCAGGGGGCGGTCGTCCGGGCGGGCTGAAAACCTGCCCGGCCCTGCCGTATTGACAAAATCCCTGCTGGCGCCCACCCGCTCCAACATCTGCTCCGCATAATCCCGCCAGTCCGTGGCCATGTGCAGCAAGCTGCCGGGACTCAGCCGGGAGGCCAGCAGGTCCACGAACGCCGGCTGCACGATGCGCCGTTTGTGATGCCGCTTCTTCGGCCAGGGATCCGGGAAGAACAGATAGACGCCCTGCAGGCCGCCCGGAGGCAGATTGTACTCAAGGACCTCCACGGCGTCGTGGCGCAGCACCCGTACGTTATGCAGCCCGCGCTCTTCCAGGCCGAGCAAGAGCCGTCCGATTCCCGGCCGGTGAACCTCGATTCCGAGATAATTGCGATCCGGGTGCCGTCCCGCCAGCCACAGCAGGGACTCACCGTTGCCGAAGCCGATCTCCAGATACAACGGATGCCCGTTACCGAAGGCTCCCGGCAGGTCCAGCCACTGCCGCCCCGGATATTCCAGTCCGAAGCGTTTCCAGGGACCGTCGAATGCGCGGCGCTGCGCCTTGGTAATACGGCCTTCGCGCAACACGTAACTGCGCACGGAACGCGGATATTGCGGGGTGCTCACGGAACCGCGAGAACGGGTGCCAGGTTTATTTTTCGATGTTCACGGAGCATCGAAAAGGAAACCTGACACCTTTGCTCCTCCCAAGGATCAGAAAAAAAGGCCTTCCACGGGGGACGAGGCGGAGGCGAAGCGCCGCGCCGGCATCCGGCCGGCCAGGTAGGCCTCCCGTCCGGCTTCGATGGCCTTGCGCATGGCAGACGCCATCAGCAGCGGATCCCGGGCCTCGGCGATGGCCGTGTTCATGAGCACGCCGTCACACCCCAGCTCCATGGCGACGGCGGCGTCGGAGGCGGTGCCCACGCCCGCATCCACCAGAATGGGGACATTGGCGTTTTCTACGATGGTTCGGATATTCAGCCGGTTGCGTATGCCGAGGCCGGATCCGATGGGGGCGGCCAGGGGCATCACGGCGATGCAGCCCAGCTCCTCCAGATGTCTGGCCATCACGGGGTCGTCATTGGTGTAGACCATGACGTCGAAACCGTCCTCGATCAGTTCCTCGGCGGCTTCCAGGGTGGCGACCACGTCCGGAAACAGGGTTTTTTCGTCACCCAGCACCTCCAGCTTGACCAGGTTGTGGCCGTCGAGGAGCTCGCGTGCCAGCCGGCAGGTGCGCACGGCGGTCTTGGCGTCGTAGCAGCCGGCGGTGTTTGGCAGCAGGGTGTACCGGTCCGGTGAGATTGCTTCAAGCAGGTTGGGCTCGCCCTGGTTCTGACCGATATTGGTGCGGCGCAGGGCGAAGGTCACGATCTCGGCGCCGCTGGCCTCGATTGCGCCCCGGGTCTCTTCCAGGTCCTTGTACTTGCCGGTGCCCACCAGGAGGCGGGAGGTGTATTCTCGGCCGGCGATGGAGAAGCTGTCTCTGGCGTCTGTGGTCTGGCTGGACATGGTGTCTGCTGCAGTCTGTGAAGGGGTCTGACGTTCCGGGGTGCGGCTCAAGGCGGGCTATCCCCCGCCTACGGCGTGGATGATCTCTACGGCGTCGTTTTCCCGCAGCTGATAGTCGGCGAAGCTGCTGCGGGGCACCAGTTCCTCGTTTACCTCCACGGCCACCCGCTGGCCGGTCAGGTCGAGTTTCTCGATCAGGGACCCCATGTCGAAGCGGTCGGGGACCTGGGTCTGTTCTCCGTTGACAACGATGTACATAGGCGCGAGTTCAGGATATCGGTTACATTTCCCACTGATTCTACACTAAACTCTCCGCTGGGGTCATGGGCCTTGGACCGAGTCCCGGCCCCGGCCCGTGATCGCGAAAACACCGACCTGGGGAGCTTAACTTGCAGCAGTGGAATGAAGATGTCATCTCCGTGGAAAGTGCCGGAACCCTGGACGGCCTGCTCGTTGAGCGAGCAAGGCGTACCCCTCAAGGCCTGGCGTACCGGCATTACGACAAGGAGACCAAGGCCTGGGTAGATCTGACCTGGGCGGATACCGCAGGGGAGACCGGCCGCTGGCAGGCCGCCCTGGCCGGGGAATCACTCCAGCCGGGTGACCGCGTCGCCGTATTGCTGCGCAACTGCCCGGAATGGGTGCAGTTCGATCAGGCCAGCCTGGGCCTCGGCCTGGTGGTCGTGCCCCTGTACACCGATGATCGGCCCGACAATGCGGCCTACATCATGGAAGATGCGGGCGTCAAACTGCTGCTGGTGCAGGATGTGGGCCGTTGGAAGAGGCTGGCCCCGGCGCTTGACTCGAATCAGACCCTGCAGCGGGTGGTGCTGCTGGAGGCCGGCCGCGACGCCCCTCGGCTGCTGCAGGAGGACCAACGGCTGCGGGCGGCCTCGGACTGGCTCCCGGCCGCCGGGAAACTGCGGGAGCGCCAGGGCGATGCCGGGGAGCTGGCGTCCATCGTCTACACCTCCGGGACCACCGGACGTCCCAAGGGGGTGATGCTCAGCCATCACAACATCCTGTCCATCGCCCACGCGAGCATTCAATGTCTCGGCTGCTATCGGGAGGACGTATTCCTGTCCTTCATGCCCCTGTCCCACACCCTGGAGCGTACCACGGGCTACTACCTGCCCCTCATGGCGGGGGCCAGCGTCGCCTATGCCCGTTCTATCGCCCAATTGGCCGATGACCTGCAAACCATAAGGCCCACCGTGCTGATCGCGGTTCCCCGCATATTCGAGCGGGTATACGGCCGTATACGCGAGCGGATGGACAAGGGGCCGCCGTTTGCCCGATGGCTTTTTCATCAGGCGGTGAAGGTGGGTTGGAAACGCTTCGAATATCGGCAGCGGCTCCGGGGCCTGGCGCCGGAGCTGCTCGTCTGGCCGCTGCTGCGGAAGCTGGTCGCGGAAAAGGTGATGGCCAGGCTCGGGGGGCGCCTGCGGTTGACCTTCAGCGGCGGCGCGGCCCTTTCTCCCGATGTGGCCCGCACCTTCATCGGTCTCGGCCTGCCCATCCTGCAGGGCTACGGGTTGACCGAAACCAGTCCCGCCGTAAGCGTCAATCGCATCGACGACAACCGGCCGTCGAGCGTCGGCAGCCCGTTGCCGGGGGTGCAGGTGCGGGTAGGCGAGGACGATGAGCTGCTGGTCAAAGGCCCGGGCGTCATGCTCGGCTACTGGAACAATCCCGGCGCCACTGCGGACATGATCGACAGCGACGGCTGGCTGCACACGGGCGATCAGGTGCGCATCGAGGACAGCTACATCTACATCACCGGCCGGATCAAGGACATCGTCGTGCTCTCGAACGGGGAAAAGGTACCGCCCGGCGATATGGAAACGGCCTTGGTGCTGGATCCTCATCTCGAGCAGGCCATGGTGGTGGGTGAGGGCAAGCCCTATCTCGGCGCCCTGGTGGTCCTGAACCCGGATCTCTGGCCGGATCTGGCCCGGAGGCACGGGCTCGATCCCCGGAGCCCGGAGAGCCTGACCGCAAAGGCGCTGAATACCGATTTGTTGAATCGGATCAAGGTAGCTCTGAAGGGCTTTCCCGGTTACGCCAAGGTTCGCCGGGTCTGCCCCCTGCTGGATCCATGGACCGTGGAGAACGGTCTTCTGACCCCGACGCTCAAGGTCAAGCGCGCCAAGGTATCGGAGCGTTACGCAGAGCAGATCGAGGCGATCTACAAAGAGGGGCCGGGCTGACGTCTCGGAACTCGGACACGCTCGCAGCCCGCATATTGCACCGGACATTTCCGTAGTAGCCCGCTTGCGGGCGAACCCGCAACGCCCGCGTACCGACCCTGTTCGCCGGCAAGCCGGCTCCTACAGCCTTGCACAGGCTGTATTTCTGGATCTCACGGGATCTTGAAATCTGCGACCGCCCGCCGCACCGGCACCCCCGGCCTGAGTTTGCAGGATGCCCTGTGAAGAAGTCTCGGGTTTATTGCCGGAGTGGCAGCGGAAATCTCCCATTTTCCAACATTTCGGTGTATCCTTCGGCCTAATGTGTGTCAGCCGCGACCCTTTTGTCCAGCGGATAAAGAAAGCGCAGCGAACGCCCGAACACTTTAATTTAAGGCCGGGGCCAAAAATTTGCATAGTCGTAGCGCCAGGGAGGGCAACTTAGCCACCAATTTCACAGCGGGTGTTGTTCAATGGTAGAACCTCAGCTTCCCAAGCTGATGACGTGGGTTCGATTCCCATCACCCGCTCCAACAAAAAAACCAAGGCCGCTCACAGCGGCCTTGGTTTTTTTCAAAGCACGAGCCCTACCCCGGGTAATCTCATGAAACCCAGCGGAATCTACGCCGAAATCTATGCCCGCATCGCCGCAGACACCTCACTGTTCCCCTGCGTCCCCGAGAAAGCCATCAAGCTCAAGGAAAAACTGCAGGATCCAAACTGCGACGTTGCCCTCGCCACCCAGGTGATAAAAACCGATCCGGGGCTGGCCGCCTTCCTGTTGCGCACCGCCAGCAGCGTAAGCTACTTGACGAGGGTGCCGCCCCAGGATCTCGAGAGCGCAGTTCGGAGAATCGGCCTGACCGACACCTACAACTTCGCGCTCACTTACATCGCCAGATCCTTGTTCAGCGCCCCCTTGCGTCGCGTCAACACCCTGTTGCGGGATGTCTATTCGAACGCCACGAAGATAGCGGTGATCGGTTCTTTCCTGGCGCCCTATACCCCCGCGTTCAACGCCGGCAAGGCAATGCTCGCGGGCCTGCTCCAGGATATCGGCGTGCCGGCGATCCTCTCCTGCCTGGCGGAGAACAAAGCATTGTTCCAAGATCCGGAAAAACGCGAGGGCGCAATCGACGAACTCGCCCCCCTGGTCGGCGTTTTGATCCTCAAAGAATGGGGTTTCGATGAGGAGCTCTTGGAGGTTGCCCGAAGCCGTAAGGACTGGTTGCGCGACAAGCAGGAGCAGCCGGATCTGGCGGATCTCATCCTGATCGCGCGTCTGCACGCCCTGATCGGGACGCCCGCCTTCCGGGATTGCCCGCCGCTCACCGACATGCCGGCGTATCACAAGTTGTCCCTCGGAGAACTTTCCCCGGACAACAGTCTCCAACTGCTGGAGGACAGTCGACAGGAGCTCCGGGAGATCCAACGCCTATTCGGCGTTTGACCCGATCAGGAACATCCCTGAAAAATCCTCCCCGTGGTCTTCTCAGGCTCGGCCTCCCGATTCGTTGAATCACCTGTATTCCCTTTTCAATCGGAGGTCTTTGATGCCCTTCCCCGCGATGTTGGTCGGTTTTTTCGTCTGGCTGTGGACGCTGCAAAGCAATACCGTCTGGTCAGCCGCGCACGCGGCGGCCAGTCCCTGGCGAGACACGGGGCTCGACACCGGCTTTGTCGAAAAACGCCTCGATGACCGTCACTGCGGGCAGTCGAGCAGGGCGTTTTTGTCCTGCGTCGGGGCCGTGCAGGGAATACTGGACCTGCATGGGCGGGATCTGCATCTGGTCCCGATGTCGGAGCTTGCGGAGTCGCGAACTGTGAGCGGGATTCAGGTCCGTTTCGGTTCGGCGGCGGTGGTCAAAGATGAGCGTCTGCGGGTGAGTGCCGCCGGCAACGCCCTCCAAGTGCTCCGAACCCGCAAGCACCATATCCTGCGCTGGCGGGACTGGCTCCGGCCCGATCGGCGACGGGAGGTCCGGTTCACCGCAATGCGAATATGGTTGCAGGACGCGATCATCGATCCGGCGCGCGAAGAGGACTTCGCCGCGGCAGCCATCAACGGCTATCTGGCGGTGGCGGATGCACACGCGCGAATCGCACCGGCAGGCAACCCGAGGGGCAGTTCTGCCGGACAGCCGGGTGCGAACGCAGGCGGTGGCAACGACGGCCTGGTCTATATCGGAATCGGCGCCGGGGTTCAGCCCCTGATGGACGCCGCGCTGGTGACCTCGGTGGTACGCGAGGGGCCGGCGGCGGACGCCGGCCTGCGCACCCAGGATTTTATCCTGGCGGTCGATGGCGAAGCGGTCGCGGGTCTGTCGGCGGAGGCGCTGGTGGAGAAGCTCAGGGGCGAAAGGGGCACCCAGGTAGCGGTAACCGTCAAGCGGCAGGACCAGGTCCGCGAGCTATTGATCCAGCGCGACCTGGTGAGGGTAAAAAACGTCGTCGCATACGGCTTTATCGACCGCGGATGGCAGTTCGTCTATCTCAGAATCGACAGTTTTCTGCCAGGTAATACCTGCGTCGAGGTCGGCCGCGCCCTCGCCAGGGAACTCAAACCCACGCTCAACGGCCTGATCCTCGATCTGCGCGCCAATACCGGTGGTCGCATCGACCAGGCGGTCTGCGTCGCCGACCTGTTCCTGCCGCAGGACGAGATCGTGCTGGAGATACGGGACGTCAGGGGCAAAGACAAAGCCGAGCAGGTCCGTACGCGACGGGACGCCAAGGTCCGGGTGCCCATGGTCACGCTGGTCAATGCGAGTACGGGCAGCGCCTCGGAGGTGTTGGCCGGTGCCCTTCAGGACCATGGCCGCAGTCTGGTCGTCGGCGAGCTAACCTTCGGCAAGGGTACGGTGCAGACGGCGCGGCCCTGGCGCGGTTCCCGGTCCGTCCTGGAGTTCCTCACTGTCGCCCGCTACTACCGTCCCTCGGGTGTGGGCGTGCAGTTGATTGGAATCGAACCCGATATTCCAGTCGCAGCGCCCCCCGGTAAAGGCCGCGCGGGGCGGGTCGTATTGAGAGAGGCCGATCTGTTTCCAACCGCCCTGGAGCGTGAGCGCCAGTCCTGGGAACACCCGAATCCCGAGTCGGTGGCGACGCTCCGCGAATGCACGACCTCGCAGGGTCTGGCAGCCCACCGTCTGCGTGACGAAGCAGAAGTGGGCCGAATCACCGACTACCCCTTGGCCGTGGGACAGGACGCGCTTGTCTGCAGGCTCACGCGCCGGCTTTAAGAACAAACCGAACCGCCGCCAACCCCGTATTACCCGACATGCGAAGAGTCTATTCTGTCAGAAGCAATCGAGCGTCGCGGCGAAAATCCCGAAAATGGCTGCTTGGGTCAATCGGCGTTATGGCCTTGCTTGCGGTCTACACCCACATCGGAGCCAGCCGCACCGAGCAGGCTTACCCGCCCGCAGGTGAGTTCGCTCGGATCGACGGTCTGCGCGTGCACTACAAGAGCGTCGGCACCGGTCCGGCGATCGTCTTGATTCACGGTGCCAGCACGAGTCTTCGCGATTTCGATGCCAGCATCATGGAACCGCTGAGTAGGACTCACCGGGTGATCGCGATCGATCGTCCGGGACACGGCTACAGCGACAGACCGCCGGGGGACTGGCCGGACCCTGCAAAACAGGCGCGGATCATCCACACGCTGCTGAAGCAGCTTGGCGTCGAGGAGCCGCTGCTCGTCGGCCACTCCTGGAGCGGCTCCCTGGTGCTCGCCTACCTGCTGAATTACCCGAGGGACGCGTCGGGTGCTGTCCTTCTGGCTGGCGGAAGCCACCCCTGGGAAGGTGGAGTGGCCTGGTATAACGATCTCGCCACGCTGCCCGTAGTCGGCGACCTCTTCGCCTGGACCTTGGCCTATCCGCTGGGTTCACTCGCCCTCGACGGCGCCATCGCCAGGGTTTTCGAGCCTGATCCCGTCCCCGACGACTACACGCAACGAACAGGTGTTCGCCTGTCGCTTCGACCCAGGGCGTTCCTCGCAAACGCTCAAGATATCAGCCGGTTGAGCGATTTTCTGGCGACGCAAAGCCAAAGATACGGTGATATCAGACGTCCACTTTTGATGATCACCGGGGGTGAGGACAGGATCGTGCCCTCATGGAACCACGCGGATCGCCTCATCGAGCAGGTCGCCGATGCGGAACGGGTGGATCTCGAAGCGACCGGTCACGCGATGCACCACGCCTACCCGATGCGCGTGGTTGATCTGATCGAGGCGTTCTCCGATCGCTTGCGCGCGACCTCTGGTCGCGGTGCGGTTGAGGCCCGCGGCCGCAACGCGCGACAGGTCGCGGCCGCAGTCCGCTCTTGACTGCCGAGGGCTCGATCAGACTGGCGGATGCTGCGACGACGGTCGCTACCGGAGGCTCAGATGGTGTGGTTAGGATTCCTCGATCGCTTCAGTAAGCTGGCACTCGTCATGCTACTGTTTGGCCCTGCACAGGCGACAACCGGGATAGACGGACGCGAGCCTGGACTCGGGCGAGAAAATCCGGCAGGCATGATAGCCGACTCGGGGCCTGCGCCCGATCCGTCATTGTCGGCAGAGGATGTCGTGCGGATTCAAATGAAGGCGCTGCAGGGCAACGGCTTGACCG
>JAAUXW010090120.1_pt1 | contig 11321 bp, 10 predicted proteins | sample 7278141 | NCBI WGS metagenome assembly JAAUXW01 (sample SAMN14350115, study PRJNA611818) | marine sediment metagenome | isolation source: surface marine sediment (2.1m) | place: French Polynesia: Moorea | collected 2018-08
ACGGTGTCGGTTTTCGTTATCCTGCTGTTTACCGCAGGGACCTACGTGCTGGCGGGCTATATGCGTGAGCAGGCCTGTTTCTGGCTCTGTCCCTATGCCCGCATCCAGGGGGTCATGGTGGACAGCAGCTCGATCATACCGAGCTACGACCTGCATCGGGGGGAGCCCCGCGGCCGGGTCAAAAAGGGTCAGAGCGAAGCGGACCGCACCACCGGCGACTGCGTCGACTGCAAGCAGTGCATTGCGGTCTGTCCGACCGGCATCGATATCCGGGCGGGCTCCCAGGAGGGATGCATCATGTGCGCCCTCTGCATCGATGCCTGCGACATCGTCATGGACAAGGTCAAGCGCCCGCGGGGGTTGATCCGGTATGAGTCGCTCAATGTCCTCAATGGGGAGCAGAGCCGGGCCTGGTACAAGCGCACGCGCGTCTGGGTGTACAGCGGAATTCTGACCGTTGCGTTGAGCGGCATCGTTTACGGATTGACCACCATCACTGCCGTAGAGCTCAAGGTGCTGCATTCCCGGCAACCGCTTTTCGTCATGCAGAGCGATGGTTCCATCCAGAACAGATATACGCTCAAGGTTCTCAACAAGCTGTCTTCGGACGTGAAGGTCACCATCAGCGCCACCGGGCCGGAAGGTCTGTTGTTGGTCGGTGCGGACAGGCCCATCAGTGCCAGTCGAAGCCGGGTGACCTCGGCAACCGTGTTTGCGCGCGTGCCCAGAAAGAATCTCGATGGGGAGAGGCAGCCCATAGTATTTCGAATCGACACCGTTGATGGAGACGGCAACGAATTCTTCAGCGAACGGGAAAACGTGTTTATCGGGCCGCGCCGGTCCTAGGCCGAATTTTTCACCATATGCAGAAAAAGAAGTCGGCTTTAAGCAACCCCTGGGTAATCGGCTGGTTTGGATTGGTGATCGTTGTGCTGGCGGTCAACGGCGTAATGATCTTTCTGGCGATCGACAACAACCCGGGGCTGGTGGTTGAGGATTACTACGAACGAGGTCAGGACTACGAAAGGCACATGCTGGAGCGGATGAAGCGTAATCCGGGCTGGTTGATGAACATCGTGGTGCCGGAACCGCTTTACGAAAACGAACCGGCCCTATTCCGATTCGTGGTGGTGGACAAGGCCGGGGTGCCGGTGACCTCGGAAGAGGTCCAGCTCTTTGCCTACCGGCCTTCGGACGCCCGGCGGGATTTTTCCGTGCCCATGGCAGCGGAGGAACCGGGACGTTACCGCGCAGAAGTGGGATTTCCCTTGAAGGGCGTCTGGGACGTGCTGGTCAGCATACAGGGTCAAGACGACGAATATCATGCCGCGCGCCGCATACAGGTAGCGCAGAGAGACGGCGATTGAGGACGCTAGGCTGAATCAGCGTGCCGCAATCCGTCCCCGAGAAATCCTGTTTCCATTGCAGTCTGCCGGTGCCCCCGGACGGTGAAATCACCTCGCCCATCGACGGTGAGCAGCGTTCTTTCTGCTGCACCGGCTGCAAAAGCGTATGTGAGGCGATTTATGCCTCCGGACTCCAGGGCTTTTATCGGCGTACAACCGAAGGAACGCCTCTGGCGCCCCCCCCTGAGCCCCCCAAAGAGCTTGCCCTCTACGATCTCGACGAGGTTCAGGAGGAGTTCGTCGACGCCCTCGGTGAGGTCCGGGACATCCATCTGCTGGTCGAAGGCATTCACTGTGCCGCCTGTGTATGGCTGATCGAACACAGTCTGGCGGCGATGCCCGGTATCCTGGAGGCCAACGTCAACCTGTCGGCGAAGCGACTGCGGGTCAAATGGGATAACTCCCGCACCCGGCTTTCCCGGATCATCCAGCGCCTCGGGCGGATCGGCTATGCCGCCGTGCCCTATGACCCGGAAGTGGCCGAAGGGGCCTTACAGCGGCACAACCGTCTGCTCCTCTACCGCATGGCCTTCGCCGGCTTTGCCATGATGAACCTGCTGTGGATATCCATCGCCCTGTATAGCGGTGCCGACCAAGGGGAATTTCGTCCCCTTTTTCACTGGGTCGGGTTCGCCATCGCGACTCCCACCCTGTTTTATTCCGGTTTTCCCTTTCTCAAAGGCGCCTGGTCGGGGCTGCGCAATCTCCACCTGGGCATGGATCTGCCCATAGCCATCGGTGCAAGCGTTACCTATCTCTATTCGGTCTATGTCACGGTTACCGGCACCAGTGTAGGGGAGGTCTATTACGACACGGTGGTCAATTTCCTGTTCGTGATCCTGGTCGGCCGTTATCTAGAGGCGATATCGAAACGCCAGGCGGTGGCATCGACCCAGCGGCTGCTGGACCTGCAGCCGAAGGTGGCAAGGGTTCTCCGGCAGGGCAGGGAAGAGGTGGTGCCCATCCGGGCGGTCAAAGCCGGTGAGATCCTGCTGGTGAAACCGGGGGATCGAATCCCCGTGGACGGTGTCGTTACCGATGGCGCCAGCACCGTAGACGAGGCCATGTTGAGCGGGGAATCCGAGCCCGTCCCCAAGGGCATGGACGACAGGGTATCGGCGGGGACCATCAATGGTCATGGCACGCTGCAGATACGGGCGCAGAAGATGCTCAAAGATACGGCCCTGGGTCGCATCGTTCGGCTGGTCGAAGAGGCCCAGGCGAGCAAGGCGCCCATTCAGTGCGTGGCGGACCGGATCGTGCCCTGGTTTGTTGCGGTGACCCTGGGGCTGGCGCTGGCTACCTTCCTGTGGTGGCGGCCGACGGATTTTGAACTGGCGCTCCTGGCCGCTACCGCCGTCCTGATCATCACCTGTCCCTGCGCCTTCGGGCTGGCGACCCCCATGTCGATCGCGGTGGCGTCCGGGTTCGGCTCCAGTCACGGTATCCTGGTCAAGAACGGGGCCGTGCTCGAGAGCCTGTCCCGTATAAGACAGGTCGTCTTCGACAAGACGGGCACATTGACCGAGGGGCGCATCAGCGTCACCTATCTGATAACCGCGGACGATCGCTGGACGTCGGGAAGCGGGGACGAGGTCCCGCCTTTGACATCGGATATGGCCAGGATTCTCGCAAGACTGGCTGCGGTTGAGCGCTACTCGGAACACCCCGTTGCCGGGGCGGTGCTCGACTTTGCGGGGTCCATGGGCGTGGATACCGGAAATCACCGGGCCACAGACTTCGAGAATCGGCCCGGTTTCGGGGTAAAGGCGGAGGTCGAGGGCGAATCCGTACTGATCGGAACGCCGGCCTGGCTCGACGCCCAGGGGGTAACCCGGCTGGCGAGTTTCGACCAGGTCGCCGGAGAGCTGGACGCTCTGGGTGTAGGGTCCCTGCGTTGTGCCATCGACGGGCGCGAGCTGGCCCTGCTCGGGGTTGAGGATCGCTTACGCAGCGATGCCGCGGGCCTGTTGTCGATCCTGAAAGGGGCCGGAATGCACCTGACCCTGCTGAGCGGCGACCGCCGCCATGCCGCCCAGAGCATCGCCCACCGGCTCGGCGGTATGGAGGTCATAGCGGAGGTCCTTCCCGAAGACAAGGACCGGGTGATCGCAGGTTTGCAGAGGGATGGCCAGGAGGTAGTCATGGTGGGCGATGGCGTCAACGATGCCCCGGCCCTGGTGCGTGCGGACGTCGGTATGGCCCTGGGGTCGGGAACCGACGTCTCCATCGCCAGCGCCGATATCGTGCTTCTCAGCAACGAGCTGGAGAAGGTCTGGCTGACGGTTCTGCTGTCCCGCAGGACCCTGCGAACCATAAAACAGAACATCGGTATCTCCATTCTGTATAATCTGATCATGGTACCCCTTGCCATGGCGGCTGTGGTTACCCCCCTGGTGGCGGCCATCTCCATGCCCATCAGTTCGCTGTTGGTGATCGGAAACGCCGCCAGGATACGGACCCTTTTCAAATCCCGGGTTTCACCGGCGGGTTAGGGGTCCCCTTGGAGAAACAGTATGGAAGTGATCTACGGTCTGATTCCCGGGATGATCCTCATCGGCCTGCTCGCGGTCGGCGTGCTCTTCTGGGCGGCCCGAAGCGGTCAGTTCGACGATCTCGAGGGCGACGCCTACCGCATTCTGATGGACGATGACGACGATCCGCCGACCACGGATGGAGACCCGAGACCTCAGTCGGGAAAAGACGATGAACGGGAGCCCGTCGATTCCAAATGAATAAGAAGGCGCCGCAAAAATCGGAACAGCCCGCCTTGATGCCGCACTCCCTGCGGGTGCTCATAGGCATGTTTATCCTGGTCTCGACAGTGGGGTTGTTGTCCTGCCAGGCCGCCGTCGTCGCCCTGTGGCGGTGAAAGGTTAGACAAAGATTCCGACCCGCCGATGGCCTCTTTCCAACAGACATCCTATCAGTTTTTTCGCTCCGGGCTGCTGCTGTTCCTGTTGCCACTCCCGATTCTCTTCGCCGTGCTGTTCTCGCTGTTCAGAGGAAATCTTCCGAATCTGATGCTCTATGCGGCAAGCTATGCCCTGTTTCTTGCCGGTGCGCTGTTGAATCGCCGGGGGCTGCACAACGAGGCGGAGTATCAGCAGCGCAAGATCGCCCGTATGCCGCGGTTTCCCCTCAAGACCCTGGGCGCCGCCACGGTCACACTGGCGACGGCGCTGACCGCCTTCGCCAGCGGCTACGGCGTCCTCATTTCTACCTGCTTCGGTGCCTGCGCCTTCATGGGTTGCCGTTTTGTGTATGGACCGGATCCCCGCGGTGACAAGGGGGTGGTCGATTCACATGGTCTGGATGACACGGACCGGATCGTGGATGCCCTGGACACCGCGCAAAGAGACATTGCGGCCATCGAGCAGGCGAACAGGAATATACTCAATCCCGAGCTGAGCAACCGTCTGCGCCGCATAGTCGCTGAGGGACGCCAGATTCTTCTGCTCATCGAAGAGAATCCACGGGACCTGCGCCGGGCCCGCAAATTTCTCAATGTTTATCTGGAAGGCGCCCGGCGCGTGGCCGAAGGCTACGCCCGCACCCATCGGCACAGCCCCTCGGCAGAGCTGGAGGAGAACTTCCGCCGCGTGCTGAGCACCATCGAGGATGTGTTTCGCGAGCAGCATCAGAAGCTTCTCGAACACGACGTGATGGATCTGGATGTCCAGATCGAGGTGCTGGCGACACAGTTGAAACGCGAGGGTGTGGTTTAGCCGGTTTCGTGGGTTACGCGGCCCCATGCAGCGAGTATGTCGCCAGGCCGTCAATGTTTCACACAAAGACGCACAGGCGCAAAGGTCAAGATCGGATACTTCAAGTCGTTATTTGTCTTCGGAAAACTCTTAGAAATTCATCCCTGATTTCTTAAGAGACGGCAAGTGAAAAGCGCGGTTTTCACTTGCCTTCGTTATCAATCTTACGGCGATCGAAAACGGCAGCACATCCCTGTGCTGCAGGAAACTCTGAATTAATCAGAGTTTCCTTGGATTGAGGGCTGCGGCTGTCCTTCGTGTCTTCGTGGCTTTGTGTGAGAATAGAAAAAAGAAACTAGGCTGGGGCTTGCCCCAGTCCAAGCAGCATCTGGAGAATGCGATTTTCCGGTTCCTTCATCGTTGACGGTAGGGACCGCTAAACCGGAGCAATGTTCTATGTCTGAGTCCAGCAACCTTACCACCGATATGAAAACACTCAATGACCAGGGGCAGGCCGACCTGCTTCCCGAGGTCAAGCGCGAGCTTGCGGATCTCGACGAGGCGCCGGAAAAAAGGGCGCTGCGCGTGGCCGCACTGATGGACGAGCTGGATGTGCAGGACAGCAACTCCATCATCTTTTTCGGCGCCAAGGCCCAGGAGCAGCTCACCACAATCTCCGATGACATGCTCGAAGGGGTGCGTTCCAAGGACACCGGTACCGCCGGCAACGCCCTCAACGATATGGTGACCGAATTGAGGGGGCTGGACGCCGACCAACTGGATCCCAACAAGCAGGGATTCTTTACGCGGCTGTTCGGCCGCACCAAACCCATCGTCAAATTCATCCAGCAGTACGAAATGGTGCGCAATCAAATTGACAGGGTCAGCAGCGACCTGGAAAGACATAAGACTCAGATGTTGACCGACATCACCTCGCTGGATCGCCTCTACCGGGCGAACCTGGAGTATTTCCACACCCTCGAGCTTTACATCGAGGCCGGGGAGGAAAAACTCAAACAGATCGATGGCGAGACCATCCCCGAGCTGGAGCAGGCGGTTGATCAACAGGACTCCGTGGTGAAGGCCCAGGAGCTGAGGGACCTGCGCAGCACCCGGGATGATCTGGAAAGGCGCGTCCACGATCTGAAACTGACCCGCCAGGTAACCATGCAGAGTCTGCCCAGCATTCGTCTGGTGCAGGAAAACGACAAGAGCCTGGTCAACAAGATCAACTCGACCATGGTCAATACCATCCCGCTCTGGCGCCAGCAGCTGGCTCAGGCCATCACCATCTATCGCTCCTCCGAGTCTGCAAAGACCATTAAGGCGGCCAGCGACCTCACCAACGAATTGCTGGACGCCAACGTCCAGAATCTCAAGGAAGCGAACGCCCAGGTCCGTCAGCAGATAGAACGGGGTGTCTTTGACATTGAAACCGTGAAGAACGCCAATCAAACCCTGATCGCCACCATTCAGGAAAGCCTGCAGATCGCCGAGGAGGGCCGCCGTCGGCGTCAGGAAGCCTCCCACCAGCTCGAAGTCTGCGAGAACGAACTGCGAGAGACGCTGGCGGCCGCCAGCGCCCGGGCGGTCAAGCCGAAAGAGGAGTGATTTCCGTATTTCGCAGGACCGGCGAGGTTTACCCGGATTTTTCACCGCAGAGGACGCAGAGAGCGCAGAGAAAGTCGATTCTAGTTTGCCTTCTTGGTCCGCGGAACGGAATCAGTGGGGCTTACCGGGCGTTCCGCATAAGCATGCGGAACCCGTTAGCCTAAGCAGTTGTTCTCTGCGTCCTCTGCGGTAAATTAGTGAGTACGGGAAAATCAGTCACCTCTGGACGCACGCGGGCCCAGGAAAAACCAGAGAATCAGGCCCAGGATCGGGAGCAGTATGATAAGGACGACCCACAGGACCTTCTTCCCAACGGAGGCTGCGCTCTGAAGTACGTTGATGATGGCCCACACATCTGCAATCAGGATGAGTAAACCGGTGACGCCGCCGATTTCAAAGTTCATTTTCGTTGCTCCAGCGGCTCGATCAACCGTGCGAAACGGGCGGGAGGGACATATTGGAGTACCTCCTGGCCGTCGGGATTCACGGCGATGTCCAGACCCTTGTCCGGGTAAAGCCAATGCGTGACGCCGGCCTTTCCGGGCATCCGCCGGTCCGGTTCGCCGAACAGGTTGCCGAGCAGTTCAGGCTCCAGGTCGGCAGCGGGCAGATAGGTGATATGGCTGATCGGTTGCTGAAGCAGGGCACGCTCGTCGTCCGGGGCAAGATCCACCTTGCGAGCGCCACTGCCCAGTTTGCTGACCCGCAGACCCCGCTGGTAGATCCGCCCCGCTTCCTGTTGCGGCAGGTCCAGCGTGAGGATCAGATCGGCCTTGATGCCGCTGAGAAAAAGGCGCTCGAAATAGGCCTCGATCGCGTATTGCTGGTCGGCAGAGGCGAATAGGTTGATTTTTGCTTCTGCGCCGAAGGCCTCCTGGGCCTCCGCCAGGGTAGTTCGTCCGAGAGTCACCCCCAGGACTTCCGAGTAGCCTTGGGGATCCAGGCGGATTTTCCAGGGGAGTTTCGGAAACTCGTCCGGACTGCGACCGCCCGGGAGAAAAACGGCCAGTGCTATGGCCAGCAGGCTCAAGGTGGCAATAAAGGCCACAAGCTTTCGTTCCATTGGGATAGCCCTGAATTTTCACGTTCACCCGGTGAGCAAGGTTCGTCGGGGATGAGGCAATTACGGATCCGGCGGCGGGATAGGGGCTTGGGAGACACTCATTTGACGTGTCGATGGTGTGGACTGGGATTCCCCGTGCCATTGACCATAGCCTCGAGTCTTACCAGATCGATCAGCTGGATATGTTTGCGTTCCACGTGGAGCAGTCCGTCGTCCTGGAAGCGGGTGAACAGCCGGCTGACCGTCTCCACCGCCAGTCCCAGGTAATTGCCGATCTCGTGGCGGGACATGCTGAGATAGAAATCCGTGGCCGAAAACCCCCTTTTTTTGAGTCGACCCGAGATGCTCAACAGAAAGGTGGCCAGGCGTTCCTCGGCGTTCTTTTTCGCCAGCAGCATAAGCATTTCCGTGTCGTGGCCGATTTCCCGGCTCAGCAGCCGGTACATCTGGTGCTGGAGACTGGGGATGGTGCTGCTGAGCTCTTCCAGGCGATCGAACGGGATCTCGCAGATTGCCGATGTCTCCAGTACTCTGGCGGAGCAGCAGTGGTGTTCGCTCTGGATGGCATCCAGTCCGATGATCTCACCGGGCAGGTGGAAGCCCAGCACCTGTTCGCCCCCGTCTTCATGAGGGGTGTAGGTCTTGACCGATCCCGTTGTCACCACGTAGAGGGAGCGAAAGCTGTCGCCTTCCCGAAAAAGATGATCACCGCGATGGAGGGGCCGGTTTCTCTTGACGATGCTGTCCAGCCTCTCCACGTCGTCCGGCGACAGCCCCATTGGCAGACAAAGGGTCACCAGACTGCAATGCTTGCAGGCGACCTTGATGTTTTCGAACGTAAGGACTGTCGACTTTGACACGGTTGCACCCCGCAATCTTAGGTGCATTTTGCAGTTTCCAATGATTTGGATCAAGTCGATACGCCAAGTGATTTTCAATACTTGATTTCGGTCAATGAACAGGCGTTATAGTCGCAGGTTTATCCAGACCAAAAAAAACTGCCACCGTTTCACCGGTGGCAGCCTCTCAAGCAAGCCCGAAACCGCTCGGGTTGCGCTTATTTGCTGGGTGCGGCGGGTGCAACCACGGCGGGAGCCGCATAGGGAACTGCGCCGTATCCGCCGTAGGGATAGCCCCCATAGCCCCAGGGGCCGCCGCCCCAGCCGTAGGGGCCGCCGCCATAGCCCCATGGGCCGCCGCCCCAACCATAGTAGGGGTAGTGGTGGCCGTACCCGTAGCCGCGGCCCCGGCCGTAGCCGCCGCCGCTCATGCTCATGTTGAAATCGCCCCAGCCATCACCCCAAAAGTCGTCACCATAGCCACTGCTCCAGGGGCCTCCGCCCCACCAGGCCTGTGCGGACTGCATGGAAAAGGCAGCCGCACCGACGATCGCCGCAGCGCCCAAAGCCTTCGAAAGCTTACGCATAGTGGATACTCCTCGATTTGAGTATTTCAGTTAGGCAACCTCTCGGGGAAAGGCTTTCCACGCACGGGTCGCCGGGTAAACAGTCCATATATACGGAATGCGCTTCAGAGTATATATCCTATCTTTATGATTTGGAATTTTTATCGCCAGACTTAGGATTAAGGTTCTTCTCCGCCTTAGGGCTGCGGGCAAAGCCGAGGGACCGATATTTATCCCTTTGAACACCGTGGAGATTATTGGTGGCGTTCCGGCTGTCGCCGCCGGCTGCGCAGGGGGCGGGCGTCGCTCGGACAGTGCAAAGTAATTCGGCGGATTGCCCGAACTGTGGCGGAGTTCCATTGTGACCGCCGCCCGAAACTGGTATCTTTCCCCTGATCCGTTCCTGTGTTTTTCGCACCGGGAGTCCGTTGTCCACGGGCTTTGCCGGAAGGCCAATTTTTTATCCGACAGGGCCCTGCAGAGAGTCACATGACCCGATTCGTCTTTATCACCGGCGGTGTCGTTTCCTCCCTGGGAAAAGGCATTGCCTCAGCTTCTTTGGGCGCCCTGCTGGAAGCCCGTGGACTCAAGGTTACCATGATCAAGCTGGATCCCTATATCAACGTGGATCCGGGCACCATGAGCCCTTTTCAGCACGGTGAGGTCTTCGTCACCAATGACGGCGCGGAGACGGACCTGGATCTTGGTCATTACGAGCGTTTCGTGCGCACGACCATGTGCCAGGACAACAACTTTACCACGGGGCAGATCTACGAACGGGTGATCCGCAAGGAGCGCCGGGGCGATTATCTGGGGGGCACGGTTCAGGTCATCCCGCATGTGACGGATGAAATCAAGCATGCTGTACGGGTCGGTGCGGACGATGCGGATATCGCGCTGGTGGAGATCGGGGGCACGGTGGGCGATATCGAATCGCTGCCATTTCTGGAGGCCATACGCCAGATGGGTGTGGAACTGGGGCGGGAAAAGGCCCTGTTCATCCACCTTACCCTGGTGCCGTACATCAGAACCTCCGGAGAGATCAAGACCAAACCGACTCAGCATTCGGTGAAAGAACTGCGTTCCATCGGGATCCAGCCGGACATCCTGATGTGCAGGGCAGAGAAGTCGATACCGGATGGTGAGCGGCGAAAGATCGCGCTCTTTACCAATGTGGACGTGCAGGCGGTTATCTCCGCGGCCGATGCGGATAACATCTATCGCATACCTCTGCTGCTCAATGCGGAGAAGCTCGATGAGCTCGTGGTACGCCAGTTCGGCCTGCAGGTTCCGCCGGCGGATCTGCGGGAATGGGAGCAGGTCATCCAGGGTCTGGAACACCCCGACGGCGAGGTGCGAATCGCCATGGTGGGCAAGTATGTGCACTTGACCGAGGCCTACAAGTCGCTTTCTGAGGCGCTGGCCCACGGGGGTATACATTCCCGCAACCGGGTCCATATCATCTATGTAGACTCTGAACGTATCGAACGTGAGGGGCCGCGCTGTCTCAGCGGCATGGATGCAATCCTGGTGCCGGGGGGATTCGGCGAGCGTGGCGTGGAGGGCAAGATCGCCACCGTGCGCTACGCTCGGGAACACAAGGTGCCTTACCTGGGGATCTGTCTCGGAATGCAGGTTGCCGTCATCGAGTACGCCCGCAACGTGGCGGGACTGGAAAGGGCACATAGCAGCGAGTTCGATGCCGTTACGCCGTATCCCGTTATCGCCCTCATTACGGAATGGCAGAATCGGGACGGGAGCATTGAAGTCCGCAATGAGCATTCCGATCTGGGGGGCAGCATGCGGCTGGGCGGCCAGGAGTGCCGCCTGGGATCGGGCAGTCTCGCGCAACGGTTGTACGGGAAGGACGTGATACTGGAGCGCCACCGCCATCGCTACGAGTTCAACAACCGCTATCTGGAAACTCTGGAGCAGGCGGGGCTGCGGGTAGCCGGACGCTCGATGGACGGCAACCTGGTGGAGATGGTGGAGATCGACGATCATCCCTGGTTTGTCGCCTGTCAGTTCCACCCGGAATTCACCTCCACACCCCGGGACGGCCATCCCCTGTTCTCGGGCTTCGTGCGGGCGGCGCGCACCTATCACGAAAGCAAACAGACGGCAAAGGC
>JAAUXW010121172.1_pt1 | contig 11295 bp, 9 predicted proteins | sample 7278141 | NCBI WGS metagenome assembly JAAUXW01 (sample SAMN14350115, study PRJNA611818) | marine sediment metagenome | isolation source: surface marine sediment (2.1m) | place: French Polynesia: Moorea | collected 2018-08
ACACCGGGGGCACCCGCGCCACGATTGCGCGCGGCCTCGCCGCCATCCGGGAAATGCTGCCTGCCGTCGACGCCGCCCGACGCGAGCGTGTCTCCGCCCGGCACCTGGTGGTCGGGCTGGAGTGCGGCGGCTCGGATGCCTATTCGGGAATTACGGCCAATCCCGCCTTGGGGGCGGCCGTGGATCGGCTCGTCCGTCACGGCGCCACCGCCATTCTTAGCGAAACGCCGGAGATCTACGGCGCCGAAGAACTGCTCATTGGCCGCGCGGCCCACCCCGTGGTGGGTGATCAGTTGCGTGAACGAATCACCTGGTGGGAAGCCTACACCCGACGCCACGGCGCTCAGCTGAACAACAACCCGACGCCGGGCAACAAGGCCGGCGGCATCACGACCATCATCGAAAAATCACTGGGCGCCGTGGCCAAGGCGGGCACCACCCGACTTAACGCCGTTTATCGCTATGCCGACCCGGTCACGGCGACCGGTCTGGTTTTCATGGATACGCCGGGCTATGACGCGGTTTCGATCACCGGCATGATCGCCGGCGGTGCCAACCTAGTGTGCTTTACGACCGGACGCGGCACGGTCTGCGGTTTCCGCCCGGTGCCCACCCTGAAACTGGCCAGCAACGCCGCCATGTACGCCCATCTGGCCGATGACATGGACATCAACTGTGGTCGCATCCTGGACGGCGAACTAACGGTGGACGCGATGGGCGCGTCGATCTTCGAAACCATCCTGGATACCGCATCGGGCCGCAAGACACGAAGTGAATCCCTGGGCTTTGGCAGCAACGAGTTCGTACCGTGGCCCATGGGGGCTGTGCTTTGATAAAAGGTCGGCATTATTGGAGCAGAGCCCGGCCCCAGACATCATCGGAAAAATGGGATTGACCCGCTGATTCCCCCGTGATACTTTTATGTACAAACAATATTTGAGGTTCCCTTGACCGCGACCGACGAGATTCTACATCACTGCCTTTATTTTACAGCCAATTCCCTGGCCCGTGTCATCTCACGCATGGCCGAGGAAGAATTCCGGCGCACCGGACTATCGCCCTCACATGCCTTTCTGCTGATGCTGGTCAACGACACCCCCGGCATCGGGCAGAAAGAACTCTGTGCAAAGCTCCATTTGGCACCCTCCACGGTCACACGATTCGTCGACACCCTGGTCTACCGGGGCTATCTCAAACGCCAGAGCGAAGGAAAAACGTCACGGGTTTTTGCCACCGACTTGGGGGCCGGACTTAACGAAAAGATCGCCGCGGCCTGGAAGGCGCTTCACCAGCGATACGTCGACATCCTGGGGCAGAGCGAGGGCGACGATCTGACGGCGCGCATCGATGCCGCCAGTGAAAGGCTCGGTCAGCCGCACTAAAAAATTTTGAGCTTTTTATTGTATGTACAACCAAAAAAGTGAGGAAACGTGAAGACATTTATCGTCCATGCCCACCCCGAACCCCAAAGCTTCAATGCGGCCATGACCGATACTGCCCAGACCTTTCTGCAGGAACAGGGTCACAGCGTTCGCATATCGGACCTCTACGCCATGGCTTTTGATCCCGTATCGGACCGCCGCAACTTTCAAAGCGTGTGCAACTCTGACTACTTCAAGCAGCAGGCCGAAGAACAGCACGCTTCCCAAGTGAACGGATTCGCACCGCAAATCGAGGCTGAAATCGATCCCCAAACCTATCAAATGAAATGAAAGGAGAAGCTACGACATGAAACCGATCGGACCCGTAAACGCCCTGTATCCCATGCCGACCACCCTGGTGGGCGCGCTGGTTAACGGGCGGCCCAATTTCCTGGCCGTGGCCCACGTGGGCATCCTCAACCACGGCACGCCGCAATACCTTTCCATCGGCCTGCACAAATCCCACTATTCCAATGCCGGTATCCACGCCAACCGGACTTTCAGCATCTGCCTGCCGGACGAGAACCTGCTGGTCGAAACCGACTACTGCGGCATCATGACCGGCAAGAAAACCGACAAGGCCGCCCTCTTCGACGTGTTTTACGGTGAGTTGGAAACGGCGCCCATGATCCGTGAATGCCCGGTGAACATGGAAATGAAACTGCACGATGTCCTGGACTTCGAGACCCACGACATCTTTGTGGGCGAACTGGTCCAAACCTTTGCAGCGGACGAGGTCCATCGTGAGGGGGTAATCGATATCGCCCGCCTCAAACCCCTGCTCTTCGACATGGCCAGCAAACAATACTGGGCGCTGGGAACCGCCTTGGGTCAGTGCTGGGGGGCGGGCAAGGCCCTCAAGCGCAGGGCCGCGCCCCAGGAAACTTGAACTTGACAAGCAGCATGACCCTGACCTAATTGGGAATTGTTACTAATTCCTTTCCGGGTTGTCGTATGCGTTCGATTGCCGCCATGCTGATGGCGTTCAGCATTGCCTTGTCACCATTAGGGGCTGGTCTTACAGTTGCCTGCACCCCGCAGGCATGTCTTTGCAGCGTGATGGCAGACCAACCTCACGACCTGGAGGCAATGGCCGGGCCGCAAGACTGCACCTGCCCCCCTGCAACCGATGCTCCCTGTTGCGTGGCCCGGCAACGGTTTCCGGATCGGTCTTCGGATTGGCGACCGATTGAAAGAACGGACCAGCCCGATCCCACCCCGGCCGGCTTGGAATCGACAGTCGGCAGGGTGGATACGGTCGATGGCCAGGGTGGCCGGACTTGTTCCCTCCGTCGCGATCGGCGCGCCCCGCCGGTCCGTGCCCATGTGCTGCACCAGCGTTTCCTGATTTGATCCCTCATGATGCATAAATCATGACCAAAGGCCGGCGGATAGCCTGAGACCCCTCGACCCGACGGCCGTGGGCGATCCTCTTTTGCCTTCCAGACCAGCGCCCTTTTTTAACACTTGAATAAGTATGGAGATTCAACAATTGATAAAACGTCTGTTTTTGAAATACATTCTCATGGCCGCCCTTCTCATTATGGCCACGGCCGCTATCGGCTTCGGCCCGTCCGCGGGCACCACCCCTGCCACGGACGAGCCCCCCCATAATCGGCTGGCCAAAGTTGTCATGAAGGTCGACGGCATGTCCTGCGGGGGTTGCGTATCCACGATTCAGTCGAGCCTATCAGGTTTCGATGGTGTGACCGATGTCCGGGTGGATGTGGCCGCCGGTACGACGGTGGTCATCTATGACAGCGGCAAGATCAGCAATGTCCAGGAGTTGGCTCAAGCCATCACCGCCAGCGGTTATCCGGCCACCGTCACCCGCACCGTGGCCGCCGATCAGCTGATGCGCGAGAGGCAAATCGCCGCCCAGAAATCCCGGTCGGCAATTGCCGCCGTCGGCAACCTCGAGATCGCACGGTCTGATTTCGAGGCCGAAATCAAACATGCCCGCAACCGATACGCAGCCATCTACGGACCGACGGTCATGGAGGGTGCCCAGGGCCAGCGCCTGATGGACAATCTCAAGCGCCAGGTTGCCCAGCGGCTGATTGTGGAGAACATCCAACTCCAGGAAATCCAGCGCGCGGGCTATCGTATCGATCCGGCGGATCAAGACCAGGCGTTCGAAGATTATCTGCGGGAACAAAACCTGAGCCGTGAGGCCTTCACGGCCGAGCTCAAAAAAAACGGCATGGCCCTCGATTACTTCACCAAGCGCTTTCAGAACCGTGTTCTGATCAACCGCTATATCGATGAAAAAATCATACCCGCCAACATCAGCGCGGCGGAAAAAAAGCAGCGCTACGCGGATTGGTTTGCCAACGCGCGTCTGCTGGCCGAGATAACCTTTTTCGACGCCGAGATCGAACGTCTTGTCAACCGGCCGTCCACCGGCGGAAGCTGCGGCTCGAGTTGCAGCACTGCGCGTTAGACCGCACCATGCGCCTTATCCGGCGAACCTGAAACGAGGCGGGGTGGGGCGGAAACCACGCCGACGACATGGACCGGCGCGATCACACCGGTCGTGCCGGTCTGCGTCATACGGCCTGTCCGCCCCGGGGGCGGGTTTGAAGATCGCTTGAATGGTGCTTAACTATAACATATTGCAATATACCGCTGGCCCGGGACTGCATCGTTGTGGTATCAAGGACCCGTCAACCGGCGGTTGACATCATTTAACCCGCATGCGGACACCATGACCCAAAAGCTCAACTGGAAAGCGACCAGCGCCTTCGAAGCGCTCTGCATTGAGATCCTCAACGCCCATCCCGAGGCCATCGGGGTGGCCTACAAGGGACTCGACTGCGGTTGCGCCCTGCTGTGCGGCGTGTCGGCCAGTTCGCAGCCCCTGGGGCCGCTCCAGCATCTGTCCGGCCAGCCCCAGCGCCCCAACCGGCGGGCGCCCATCTGTCTGAAATGCAAGCTGGACGACGGTCTGCGTCGCCGCGTCGTTCGCGAAGGCATCTTCTGGCCCGGAACGGTCGAGGAACGTCCGGACATCGAATTACGCAACCTGATCGGCCGGAGCGTATTCGGGCCCCACTACAACGAAGATTCCTGATCTGTCCGTTCTTCCCCGCCGCGCCCGATTCCGACACGGGTTCTCATTAAATTGCCCGCTCACAAGGGAAAGCCGATGAGCCTACGCGCGATGGTCGCTGAAATACCCGACTACAGCTTCCGATATCTGCTCCGCACGCCTCCCGGCGGCAACCCGCCCCCCTCTTTTTCAACAACCATCGCCCGGCAGGTGCGGCGGTTTCACGGCCAATTGCCGGGATACGCCCCCACCCGCCTCGTGCGGCTGAAACGACTGGCTCAGGCCTGGGGTCAGGCCGATGTTCTCGTCAAGGATGAATCCACGCGCTTCGGGCTCAAGGCCTTCAAGGTGCTCGGCGGGAGCTATGCGGTGGCCCGTATGGTGTGCGCCCGACTCGGCGTCTCCATCGAGACCATTGACTACCAGGACCTGATCGGCGAAGAGGTCCGGCGCCGGATCGGCCGCATCACGCTCGCGACGGCCACCGACGGCAATCATGGGCGGGGGGTGGCCTGGGCGGCCGAACAGTTCCGACAACCAGCGGTGGTCTATATGCCCCGGGGGGCCGCCCGGGCAAGGGTGGAAAGCATCCGGTCCCACGGCGCCCGGGTGGAGGTCACCGACCTCAACTACGACGACACGGTACGCCTGGTCTGGCAGCAGGCCCGGGAAAACGGCTGGCAGGTCATCCAGGATACGGCCTGGAAAGGCTATGCCGACATCCCGCGCTGGATCATGCAGGGCTATCTGACCCTGGCCGCCGAAGCGGCCGATCAGATGGCCGAAAAGGATCTGCACCCCACCCATGTCTTTCTACAGGCCGGCGTGGGGGCCTTTGCCGGTGCCATGGCCGGCTACCTGGTCAACCGCTACCGTGACAACCCGCCCCGCTTCGTCATCATGGAACCGGCGAAAGCCGCCTGCATGCTGGCGTCGGCCGCGGCCGGGAAAGAGCGGCCCCACCGCGTCGTTGGCGATTTGGATACCATCATGGTCGGTCTGGCTTGTGGCGAACCCCATCCGGCGGCCTGGCAAATCCTGCGGGTTTTTTCCAGTGGCTTCCTTAGTTGCGCCGATTTTACGGCCGCCAACGGCATGCGTATTCTGGCCCACCCCCTGGCGGGTGACCCCGTCGTGGAGGCCGGTGAGTCCGGCGCGGTAGGCCTTGGCGTAATGGAACTTCTGATGCACGCACCGGCCCTGGCCCCGCTGAGACGGGAACTAGCGCTCGGCCCGGAGGCCACCCTGCTCTTCTTTAACACCGAAGGGGCCACCGATCCCGACCATTATCGCCAGATCCTCTGGCACGGCCGCTGTTCAGACCCCCGCCATACCTCCCCTTGAATCTCCGGGTCCGCCTTCCTTCCCGGGGACTGTTTTCCCGGCCAATGCGCTCGCAATCGGGTCACAATCCTTATTCTGCCCGTCAATTAAGGCGAGGTCGCTCCGCCGGTGGCCGGAGCACTGCGCGTGATTTAATGACCGTCAAGGCGTAGGCTGCATTGATTGTCAGGGCCTAGGCTGGTATAATCCGACTATTAAGGACCACATGAGGATTTCCTTTTGATCTAAGGATGGCTTTGCGCCTCGCCTAAGTCCACAACGAAAAGGCACGGTTGAATCCATTGGAAAAAGTGAAGCCTGAAAACCGGAAAGCCTACCTGATCCCTTATCCCATCGAGTCTTTTGCACGGCCCATCTCGATTGAATCCGGGCGTACTTTGATTGGCAGAAGCCCCGGCGAGGATATTCAAATCCAGATCAACGACAGACGAATTTCCCGCCAGCATGCCTGTATTCGTGCCCAGGACAGCCGGTTCTTCATCGAGGACCTGAATTCGCAAAACGGGACTTATCTGAACAAATCGCGCGTTACCAAAGCCCCCCTCAACAGCCACGATCGCATCAGCATCGGCAACCGCAGCTATCTCTTTTTGCTCCAGCCGCCCACGGACAGCGCCTCTTCTTCGGAAACGCCAAGCGATGCTTCGGCCACGATCGCCCTCAGCCACGAAGAAATGGACCTCTCCGATATCTTGGCACAGAACGCCGAGAACGCCGCTCATGGATTCTTACATCAGGATGCGGACCCCCGTTTCGACACCGCTCAACCCGATGCCCTGGCCCACCAACGACTGTCCCTGCTTTATCAGCTGAGCGAGAGCCTGAGCACCGCCGGCCGGACCAGCGAGGTCTATCAAAAGGGCATCGAACTGATCATGGAGGCGATACCGGAAGCCGAGTTTACGCTGGTGGCCAAAAAATCGGTATCCGAGGATGCCTTCAATATACGATCCATTCAGTTGCGTGACCCCCAGCATCCTGAGGGCAATCCCATCCCCGTCAGCCAGACCGTTTTTGAATGGGTGCTCAAGGAGAAAGTCACCCTGGTCAGCCAGAACCTCGGCGCGGACCAGCGTTTTCAGGATTCGGAATCCATCCGAATTCATGATCTGCGCGCCATTGTCTGTGTGCCCATTGTCGGTAAAAAGGATGTCTTGGGCCTGCTTTATGCGCAATCCAACAACCTGCTGAGCCCTTTTACCCAGGACGATGCCAAATTTGTTTCCGCCGTGGCCCGCGAAATGGCCCTGAACATCGACAACATCCATCTGCAGCGCAACATGCTGAGCAATGCCCGCATGGCGGCGATCGGTTTGACGGTCAGCAACCTGGCGCACAACATCAAAAATCTGCTGGCCGTCAACCAGGTGGCGATCCAGTTGATGGATAGTCACATCAAAGAAAAAGACTATACCCATATTGAGAAAAAATGGCGGTGGATCAAAGACAGCCTGGACGGTATCAGCAAATTGTCAACTAACATGCTCGAATACGCCCGGGAAGACGAATTATTTTTCAAATCCATCGATGTCAACGCCGTTATCCGAGCCAACCGGCCCCGTTTGGAAGAGAGTCAGTCCCGCGAGGGGCTGACCTTTGAATACGCGCTGGCACCTGAAGATCCACACTGGCCCCTCGATGAAGAGCAACTCAAGCAGGCGCTGCTCAATCTTGTCCTCAATGCGGCCGACGCCCTCAAGGAGAAGCCGCGGGGCCGCATCCTGATCAGCACCGCCGTTCGCCATGATCAGCATTTGCTGATCAGCGTCGCCGACGACGGATGCGGCATCCCCGACAAAAACCAGCGGAAGGTCTTGGATCTTTTCTTCACCACGAAGGGGTCGAAGGGAACGGGCCTGGGCCTGCCTATGGTCCACAAATTTGTCGAAAAGTCGGGCGGGCGATTGAACTTTCAGTCCGAAGAGGGCCAAGGCTCCGTTTTTAACATGATCTTCCCCCAAAGAAATTTCTAACGGCAATGTCGTTGGTCCTACTCTCGCTGGCACCGCGTTACCCGTTTCGATCCTGAAGGCCGTCGGGTCGCCCCGCCCAATCCCGCCTTTGTCTGCGTCACACCATGCCATCCGCCGGTATCCGGTCAAAGACCCAGATCCGGCCCGCGCCGGAGGGATCGATCGAATCTCAGAGGGGCAGCGGTTACGCGGCCGTTCTTCAGATCGGCTCGATATACCTTTCGGCAATCCAGAAAGCACCTATACCGCCGGTAGGCACCCCATTGCCGCGACGGCCGGCATGTCACACGATCTCAGGCGCGCCCCAGCAGCTCAGCATGGCCACCCATACCGCACCCGCACCGCTGAGAACCAGCGCTGCCTTCGGAAGGGATTCACTACCGCGTCCCGGCCACTGGTCCGATCGTCAATCTGTTCGGGGCAGATCCGCCAGGGCCCGGAGCGGCTTGACAACAACCGGATGAGATGGCACAAATTGGTCGAACCAATTATGACGCTAATGCCACCAAACCGATGATGATCAACCACGAAGATGGCCATCGATCCGCCCGGCGCCCGCGCGCCCATGAACGGATCATCCGGGTGCTGCTCCAGCAGATCTTCCGGGGGGAATTGGCCGCGGGGGCCAAACTGCCGACCGAGCGCCGCCTGGCCCGGACATTCGAGGTCAACCGCGCCACCGTGCGCGAGGCTCTGCGCTACCTCGAAAATCTGGATCTGGTTGCCATCCGCCAAGGCGACGGCGCCTATGTCCGCAATTTTCTGGAAAGCGGTAGCCTGCAGATCGCCAAAGATCTGATGCAGATCGATGCAGATATGCAGCAGACCATCCTGACCGCTTTGATGGAAGTGCGCCGTAACAACATCCCTGAGGTGGCCTATGCCGCGGCACTGCGCCGAACGACCGATCACCTGCGCCAGCTCGAGCAGGCGGCACTGAGGCGTCCGGATCTTTCGGTCATGGAACGCGACCGCCGGATTCACCACATCATCGCACGGGCGAGCGGGAACATTCTGTATGTCTTGCTGATCAACTTTTTCGAGGATTGCTTCAATGCTTTCGGTGGCCTGTATTTCGAAGAGACCCGCAACCGCCGTCGCTCGGAAACGTTCCACCGGGAAATCTTCGAGGCCATCGCTCAGCAAAATGCCGGACAGGCCCGCGCCATCATGCGGGACGTTCTCCAGTATGCCGAAACTGCCGTGCTGGAGGCCCTCCGGCGGCGCCCGCCCGCTCGGTTCCAAGGCTGACAAGGGACCTGGCCCGTTTTGGTCGGACCAACATAGGGCTCCTATTCCGGGTGCCGGTAACAGGAAACGACGTCATGCAAAGATTCACTGGTGAAGGACAATTCGATGTCGTCGTGATCGGCGGCGGCATCAGCGGTGCGGCGGTGGCCTACGAGGCGGCCTCCCGCGGTCTGCGGGTCGCCCTTTTTGAGAAAGGGGATTTCTGCGAGGCCACCTCGTCGGCTTCCTCCAAACTGATCCACGGCGGCCTGCGCTACCTGTCCAACATGGAATTCAGGCTGGTGAGAGAATCACTGCGCGAACGCCGTATCCTGGCCAACATCGCCCCCAACCTCGTCTACCCCCTGCCCTTTTTGTTTCCCCACTACCGCAGCGCACTTAAGACCAACAAATGGTTCGTCAAGTTGGGCCTGACCCTTTACGACCTCCTGGCCTTCGACCGGCGTTTCACCTGGGAGGCCGCCAAGAAAATCCCGGGGCACCGAACCCTTTCGGCTCGCCAGGCGCTTGAACGGATGCCCCTCTTTAGGCCCGAAGGGCTTACGGGGGCTTCGATCTACTATGACTGTCTGAGTCTGGCACCCGAACGGCTGGCGCTGGCCTTCATTCAGTCCGCGGTTCACCACAGGGCCGAAGTCGCCAACTATGCGCAGGTGGAGGGTTTTCTCCACGGCGCTGACCCGAAAGCCGTTACCGGCGTTGAAGTCTACGACCGTATCCACCGCAGAAAGCGCGCCGTCAATGCGACCGTGACCGTCAACTGCGCCGGCCCCTGGGCCGACAGCGTGCTGGATTTGGCCCCGCGCCGAAAACCCGCCTGGCAGCTGCGCCGCTCGGAAGGCATTCACATCATCACCCGGCGCCTCATCCCCCCCGGCACCGCCGTCAGCGCCATGGTGCCGGGCGGGGGCCACTGTTTCCTGATTCCATGGCGGGGGCACACCTTGATCGGTACCACCGACAAGCCCTACCATGGCCATCCGGACGACTACCGGGTGACCCGGTCCAGCATCGAAGCGTTGATCGCGGCCGTCAATGCGGCCTTCCACGGACTTGAGCTGACCTTCGCCGACGTGCGGTACTGTTACGGTGGGCTGCGCCCGCTGGTGGGAAGCCGGACCGCAGAGACTTACAATGCCTCCCGCAAGTACGAGATTCACGATCACCAGGAAGAGGGTCTGACGGGCCTGTTGACGGTGGAGGGCGGCAAGTGGACCACCAGCCGGCACCTGGCCGAAAACGTGATCGACCACCTGGCGGCCACCCGCTACCTTGCCGTCGGCCGGTCCCTATCCGCGCGGCAGCACCTGCAGGGCTGCGTCATCCACGATATGACCGCCCACCTCGCCGGGCTAAGGGAGCGATATCCGGATTTCGAAGACGGCACCATCGACAGCCTGGGGCGACTGTACGGTACCGCCTGCGACCGCGTGCTCGAACTGGCCCGCCAAGTTCCCGCCCTGGCCCAGCGGCTGAACGACGACGGTGAAATTTTGGCCCAGGCCGTCTACGCCGTCCGACATGAAATGGCCCAGAGCCTGCTGGATATCGTCCTGCGCCGCACGGGCCTCGCCACGCTGGGCAGTCCGGACCAGGCGGTCCTGGGGCTGCTGGCCAGCGCCGTGGCACCGGAACTCGACTGGGATACCCAACGAATCGCGCAGGAAGTGGCGCAGGCCATGCAATTTTTAGCCCTCCCCTCGGCATAAGAGGCGGGCTGGAATGCAAGGGGTCGCCGGACGGCGGCCTACGATCGATCGGAGAGAACGCCCCATGAATCGCAGAAAGAGCTTCAGACCCGCGTGGAGCGAGGCACCCCCGCCGCGAGGGAGCTATCGTTCGATTTTTAAATTTGGCGACCCTGCCGGCTTCAAGCATCCCAGCGACAAATGGTACGCCATGCTGAAAGAAGCCCTCGGGATGACCGACCGCGATTTCGTGGTCAAGCAGGCCGAGGGCCGCGCAGCGGTCGATCTGCGGCGTCCGCCGCGGCTCACCGCGCAGCAGGTGGCCGCCCTGGTCGCCGTTGTCGGCGAAGAGAACATCGCCACGGATGAATTCACACGCACGCGCTATGCCTACGGTAAAACCACGGAAGAAATGATGGAATTGAGCCACGGTGTCGTCCGCGAGATTGCAGACCTTGTGGTTCATCCCCGTCATAAGGAGGACGTGCGCCGGATCGTGGGATATTGCCAGTCCGAGAGAATCCCGATCTACGTCTTCTCGGGCGGCTCGTCGGTCACCCTGGGCC
>JAAUXW010120692.1_pt1 | contig 11208 bp, 12 predicted proteins | sample 7278141 | NCBI WGS metagenome assembly JAAUXW01 (sample SAMN14350115, study PRJNA611818) | marine sediment metagenome | isolation source: surface marine sediment (2.1m) | place: French Polynesia: Moorea | collected 2018-08
AAAACACTGAGATGGTCAATGCGCGCGTGCGTGCATTATAGTACTGATGGTATGTTTTGATTTCAGCCTTTTTTCCTAAAAGTGTCAAAATGAAAGAGCTTTTCCATAGATCTGTCTGGAAACGCAGGTATAACTATACATATTTCGAAGGACCTCAAAACTTGTATGCTTTTTAAAATTACCGATCCTTATACCAATAAGAGTTTCTGAGACGACCGTCTCAGCAACAAATTCCGGTAAACTGCCCTTTTTACTTGGTGTACTTTAGAACGCTGAAGTGGTTTAGCATGCTTTTAGAATCAGAAAATGCCGCTATTTCCGAAGGCATGATACTGTTCTCCTCCACGGCCGTACAAGGCCTACACATACAATCAGCGGGAGCTTTCGTGGTGATCTGAAGTTTGAAATGTCACACTTGATGGATTATGGATATGGCGTATGGGGCTAGGCATACCTGTCTGTACTTGGGCTGGTTTTTGGAGGCGTTGGGGCAATACAGCCTCACTTCGGCCTCGCGTTCTCCGCTCTCTTGGCAGCACATGCACGACCTCTCAGTTTGCCAGATTTTGGACCCCGACACCTGAATGGAGAAAACATTGCTCGCATTTTCTGCTTCGTCCTCCCACCCAAACACTTTTGCTTCTAATGCACAATGTGAGAATGTGGTGACGAAGTGGTAACGAGCTTTTCAGTTTTTTTCCCGACTGACGTCAAACATTATTGTTACATTGTCCTTTGCCATGTTCGTTAGGGAACAATAAGTAAACGATAAGTCAAAACTTAATCTTGCATTATTGACCAAACAATAATGTATGGTAAAGTAAAATTGTTGTTGATATTGTTGTTTTTTCAAAAAAAGTTTCCATTGAGTTAACGATGAGCAAACATTAGTGTGTTATACACACAACATACATGGTCCTTACATTATTGTCCTTGCCAAAACATTACTTTGTAATGTCATCTCATCTGGGGCTTTATTCAAGGATGCAAACTCATGCTTTCATTTTGGTTTTGTTATCTCCAAATAAACCATACATAAGTTCACTAAGCAAGCAACTTAAGCTGTCACTGTATGTGCGTTGGTGCCTTTCGTGATTTTAGTTTGGTTTAGCTTAAAAAGTTAACCATGAGTTTTGTAATGTGAACCAATAATGTAGGATTGATGTTGCACTGCTACTTGTCATGGGGTTTTGTTATAGTTTAACCATGCAAAAACCATGAGTTATTGCAAATGCAAGGACATGACATCAGTCGCCTCAGACATGGCATGGTTCGATATGTGCTGCAGGTCAAGTTAAGCAAATCCGTTTGTTGTTATTTACAATATTTTAATGTTGTGTCAACAGCTGATTCAAAATATAATACAAATTGAAACAGCCAGTTCTGTAGTGTCATTTAACTGTTGAAGAGCCAATTTCAGACTTAGTGCAACAGATTTCCGATACTTAAGCCTGTCATGGCTCAACTTGTCATTGGGCAGAATGGAGACCGGATTGAAGACAGACTGTACATCGGGCTTGTCTTGTTTGCTCCTTTGCACTCAAAAGAAGAGTATTTCTCCTTTGTCAGGTTTGACAAGATGGAGAATCTTGAACTTCTGGCTGATCTTAGTTGGACAGGCAAGTTTGACCCGTTGAATCGGATCCCAAACAAGACTCGAATCAAAACATTTTGGTTGAAACTGCCATCCTCTCCAGATGAAGAGCCAGTGTCAGTCTTTGCCCGGGTGAACAAAGGTAAGTCATTTGAGACTGAATGCTGCTAAAGTGCAACTGTGAAATTCCAACAAAATTATCACAGGAACATGGCTTGATGTTCTGGAATCCCGCCTGAAATGTTGGAACGATCAATTCAAACTTGTGTCTCTCAGGCAAAGACAGATGTATTACCGCAGGGCTGTGACTGTAACAGCAGATGCATTTTTCCAAAATCACAACCTGGACCCGTTTGATCCTCCAGAGGAACCTCATGAACTAAACCTTATGTGACTCATGTAGTTTTTGGACAGCAATTTAATATTAAGATGTCATTCAATGCCAGCCTTGATGTATTCTCATCAAAAAAGTAAAGGAAATATTATTAGTGTTGATATCTCATTCATATATTTTCCTTGCATTAACGATTTATGAATACCATAACCTAAGGCAAAGCATGAGTGGTGACGAGCACTCACTCAAAATCGAAAATCGGGCCGGCCTTGAATTCGTTTGTTTTCATATTCGAATCAAATACTGTGTCGAAGTTCACTTTCATTTAAAGAATTTGCTAGCAAGTGAAAATTAAGAGAAATTGTCGTCATTGATCATGGAAATGCGTGAGGACGAAGTGAGGGACCGAATTAACATTGGTGTTGTGATTTTTGCACCTTTCCACACCAACAGGGAGTACTTTTCCCTGCTGATGTTCGAGGGTGAAGAGGAGCACTTGTTGACGGAGATCGCATTCCGTGGAGGATTCAACCCCTTGATTCGCATTCCTAACTTGAAGCGCCGCCAGCTCATGTGGCTCACAATTCCTTCTTCTCCTGACAAGGAGCCCATTTCGGTTTTTGGTCGTGTTAACAAAGGTCAGTACCCAAAATAATAATTGTGGAAGGATAATTACAGAGGAAAAATATTTCACTGCAATTATCAGGAACAGACATTGAGGTCCTTAAGCAACGCATCAAGATCTGGAATGATTTCTTCAAGCAATTGACGATCCGTGAGAGAATCCTGAGGTACAAGAAGACTGTCATCAACACGGGTGATGCCTTCTACCTGGCCAATGATCTCGATCCCTTTGATCCTCCAGAGATTCCCTATCTTAACTGACCTTGAATAGTTTCACACGAGCTCTCAGTAACAATGTTTTCTACAGTAACCAGTTCTCAGAATGTAAATTGAAGTTAACCCTGAATCGTCCATTCCTTAATGGTATTAATAAACCAAAATTATTGGTTACTCATTGTTGCATTAACGTTCACTCATTGATGTTAAATGTTGAAAGCAAGACTTAAGCACAATGCGTTGGTTTTTGGTTGCTATGAAGATCGTCTGTCATGCGATTGTCGCCTTGTTTTGTTATTGAATTTTCGAAAATTCAAATTTGCAAAATTAGTTGAAGAGTGTCAGATCTGACATAATTACTCGCAGAAAGTGTACTCTTTCACATCAAAAGCAGTGTATTTGAAGAAAATACAATTCAATACAATTACAATTGAATTTTGTCTGGTGGAAAATGGCGCGTTGCATATGTTGCAGCAACGAAGAAGAAATCATTGGTGCGATCATTTTTGCACCAAAGCCACGCAATGAACAATACTTTGCCCTAGTCGACTTCCGAATTGACCTGCAAGTTCGGATGGAAATTGCAGAGTACGGGGCATTCGATCCGATAAAACGGCTCTCATTTGTGAAGAGGAAGAGGAAATTGGCTCTGGAATTACCTAACAGTAACGGAAGACAAGCAGCATGTGTTTTTGCCCGTGTCAGCATTGGTGAGTTGGTTTGCCTGTATGTAATTGTACATTAATCATGCAATTATGATTTACAGACACATGCCAGACCTCCTTGAGTGAATGTTTAGCCATGTGGAATGCATGCTTTGGCAAATTGGATTACCATACCAAATATGTTCACTACATTACTGCTTGTTTGGAAACTGCTGAGTTGTACAAAGAAGACATCACTCTGGACTGGAACAGGGGTCACCAAAATTGAACATTGTCATCATACTACAAATTCTGACCATACCCAGGAACTTTTTTCAGTTTTGACTTCAATTTTACAACTACATTTGTGATTAACATGACTTAAATTATCCTTAAAAGACTGTAATGAATGTAATACAAGCACAAGTAAACAGAAAATTACCTACCCAAATATGATAACTACAGCACTGCAAATTTCTTCCAGGTTGCTGCTAACATTCCAGGGCTGGTGTAATTCGAAGGTCAACCCTGATGTCAACCAGTGCTGTCATAGGCAACGTATTGTTCTTCCCACATGACCAGAATGGGTGTCATTTTCAGTATCATTCCTATCCTTTGAATGATGAGATACTCTCAGCCATTGCAAGCCACTTCAAGCCACAACATCAACTGCTACCCTGCCACAGAGTCCACGAAATCTCCTTGCATCCGTGTTCCAACAGCTTCAGTGACATATTCCTTGTTTTTGCTCGAGTGATTGAAGGTAAAGTCACAGCACATTTAGAACTTATTCATTTCATGTTACATCTTTTTGATAACTTTTACATAACTTTAGGTTGCAATATTGGTCTGCTTGAAGAACACTGTCGCCTCATAAGCATCAAAGTCTCTGGCTATTTGGCTGCTGATCGCATGGAACTTTACAGGAGAGAAGTTCTTCGCACCGAGGACATCTACCATTCGTCTGCTGAACTGGAATCATCGGACTATGCTGAACTGGAGGATATCTGGAAGTGATATCCTTTACTTTGTTCAAGCATTGATCTTACATCATTGATTTCGAAAAATTGAAAGGCGACAGCTGGACCGTCAGCTGCATTTCCTGTTGATCTAACATCACTTAACAATCACAACGAAAACAACTTTGAAAAAAAACTTTTTGAGAGATAACTGCAAACATGTCCAGAATGCAGGACTCCACGTTCAATGCGTCGTTCCCTGGGGAAGTTGAACCAGACCCACCAGTCGTTGGTCATGTCCTTTTCCGTCCGTTTGCGGAAAATGAAACCTTCTTCTTCATCGTGAAGCATGATGAAAATCCAAGAGTGCTGACAACCATCAACTCATATATCGAGGTTGATGAGCCACTTTCAACTTATCAACGCTTGACCGACATGCTTGTGACTTTGGCTGGAGAAGACTTTGGTGAAGTCTCCTTTGTCTTTGCACGGATTGCCGAAGGTAAGCTCACTTATGGTTATGCCATAATTACTTTGGTAATATCACAATTTGTAATCCATGTTTAGGTTGTGACTTCCAGTACATTCAGCACAAGTGTGACCAACAAAACCATCGTTTTGGCCCGATGGAACCAGCGGAACGTTTGTCAAAGTACATGAGAGAGGTGCAGGTTCGAGGAGAGATGTATCGTCCTGGACAAAACCTTGACAACAGCCTTCTTGCTTCCCCTTAAGCTAACCTCACCCCTCGAATGCTGCTGAGGTATATGTTCAGCAATTTCTGAACTAAGGAATTCTATGTCAATACCATGTCCTACTTTCATCATTGCTGCGAATTAGCAATCCTATGTAATAATGTAATGTGCCAATAATGTCATCATGTTATCAATAACCCTTCATGAGGTTAAAGTAACCAATGACTGATAATTATGTAATACACAGAATATTCTTGTAGCATTACTGGTTTATTGCTGTTTAATATTTGGTACATTTATGTTTCCTTAATCATATATCATTGAGATATCAATGATGTTGGTGCATTTTTTATAACTCATTCATTTTTTTTACGTGACATGTGCAAACATTATTTCGAATGTATCAACCATATAAACAAGCTTCGGGGACTAGTGAAATTACACTGCGGCAAAGGACAGCCTTACCAGCTATCTCCTCATACTTGACTTGTTTCTGCAGCATTGACGTTCCATCAAATTTGCGTACAAAGACAAGCTTGAAAGGAAGCTCTGGGGCACTTGGATGCCGGTAAACTTTTGTGAAAATTCTTCTGCATAGGTAGTTCCCGGTGCCGAGCTTCTTTGTCACTTTGTAAAAGTAACCATCAGTACTCAATATCAAAGAATCATTGGTGCGTGCCTTTGTGGTCGGCCTGACACGCAAACTTGGCTGGCACTTGTGATCTCCCTCTCTGGTTTGATAAGCACTGTAAACCTGAACCAAAATCTGTTTTCCAATAGATTTTGTCCCAGGGTGGTACGATTTCTTCAGGATTGCATAAAAAGACTCAAAAGGTTCCGTAGACATCAGTCGAAGGTTCATTTTTTTCCTCGCATTAACGACATGGTAAAACATGTGGACATTTGGTGCACACTCACGTTCCTTGAAAGCAGCAACGTACAACTTGTAAAAGTTCTCCATTATCTTGTCGATAGGGCATTGCTTGCACAATTCCTCAAAGCCTACATCATGAAGTTGAACTGCCTTCAATAGGAACACAAAGTGCGCCCAGAGTTTGTTTAAAGACGGCATGTTGCTCTCCCATAACGTGTCTGAGATTATTGGGAAAGCAGCACTCGCAAGATGTCTCCATTCAGCGCTTTTATACTTTGGTAAATTGATGGGACGAGGCCGACGTAGGAACTCGCTGGGATACATGACTTCATCCAAATTGCACAACCTTGCATCAATGGTTTCTTTTACTTTTCTCATTGCCACAGACTGAGTTGTTTTACGAATCCCCAATAAGTTCTTTACCACTCTCTTTGTCATGCCCAGATACAAAACATGGAACACATCAATAGGGACTTGGTTGATTAGATCAGGAACAATTTCTGCCAACGGAGTTGGTCCCTTGATGCCATTGCAAGATCTTGCCGTTACTGAAGCCTCCTCAACATCTTTTTTCCAACCCTCCATAGTACGTGCAGCTTGGCCCATTGTAGTTGGAGGCCAAACGACACTAGCACCCTCTCCAGAATTCTCTTGTCCAATGGCTTTGCATTGGTAGCAACCCATGTATGAAGTGACAGCCTCAGCATTAAGTAGTGTTGCCCTCTGAGGTGAATCAGCCAGGAACAAAATCACCTTGACATTTAGTGTCTTTAGTTCTTCAATGATTTGCCGGAGTGCTCTGTCCAGATCTTTCTCCTTGCCCTTGCCTATGTAGATTCCTATTGGCCACACACGAAGGCATTCTGGAAACTTTATTGATATAACCTCCATGCATTCATCTGATGTGTTGTCGATTGGCACCCCATCCATGGACATTAAAATCTCAACTGGTTCTTGTTCGTGATCCTTCCAAGAAGGCAAGGTGCATTTGTAATGACGTTTGTGTGTGATATCATGACATCGCAAGGCATCTGCTAATGCCACTCGAGACCAAGTTGCCTTCAAAGTGTACTTGTCGGTGGACAAGTACTTCTTCTGTGGTAGTTTAGTTAATGGCCCGACAGGATGCAACATAACTTTCTGCTGTTTTTCCCAAAAGTAGTACCACATTTGGATCTTAGGGACACGTTTCTCAAGCCGCCTTCTTCCACTCGCATAGCTTTTCCATTTCCCATCAACCTTTAGTAAACGGTGACGTTGACGTATGGCAGTGAGGTAAAACTTTTTAGCTACCGAGTGCTTGCAATGTGTCTCTGCTTGAACGGCTGCAAAGGCTGCTGGCAGCTCTTTCCTTGCTGTATCCATATCTTTTGCAGAACTCTTTTCTTCCGGTTCCCAAACAAAAGGTTCTCCTTTCTCACTGACATCACTGGTGCTGTCATATTCAGATGAAGAGACTTCAGGCTCAATGGATATTTGTTCAGGCAGTCTGTCAAATGGCAATACATCACCCATACTGTCATCGGATACGGCATCAGCACTGCTATTGTCTTCGGTACTGTCGCTATCTAAGTGAGGATGACCAATACGCAATCCCTGAAAGTTGAATGCAAATCATTGTTGCTGGTCATTATCAAGGCATGCAAAATTACCTGTTGATGGTCGGTCTTTTCTGGCCTGGGATGAGCCAGCAAAGATATGCTGTCACTCGTCCTACTGGAATCACTTTGAGATGAAAATGTAGTCATTGAATCATTGGTGTGCACCACATCATCGTTGTCTCTTTCATAACTTTCACTTACATCATCGTTGCACCTAGCAAACATTTCGCTTTCATCATTGTTGTCAAGCTCTGCACTTGAATCTTTTACTACGAGGCCCACAGCATGTTCCGGCGTCTCTGGAACACTGACAATTGTGTTTAAAGTTTTCCTTGGTGTTTTTGGTGCAGAAATTTCGTGGTCACTGTCAGTCTCTGTAACCACCCTTGTTTTCGACCTTGTGCGGTTCAGCTGTGACCGGCGCTGAGCATTTCTCGATCGAAGTCCTTTGTATTTGCGACATCTTTTGCTTTGATATATTATGGAATCTGCCGAGTCTGACATGTCTGTTTTATTTCACTACTTGAGGGTTTTTTTTTCACGAAAATTTTGTTACATTAATCCTTTTTTTTTACTGTAGTATTGATTTCTTGACGGCCATTTTGTTTATTTTCAGTTCTGAATTACGAATCGCCTAGGCTAACTTGGTTTGAAGCAAGAGAAGACATGCGCCATCAGCTGATGGCAAATCGTACTCCCATTGGCTGTTACCATCGCGTTGTTTATGTTTTTTTCCCGCCAAAAAATAATTCGACCAATCACGAGCGAGAATTTCGCTGTGTTGCTAATTCGAAACTCAGTTGCCGGCTGACAGCAGCCGAGTGAAGGTTTATAAATAGAACTGTAACACAGCGTGAAAACAAAAATAGAACGAAAATATTTCGATAAGAAAGCCATTATGGCGGAAGAGCAAACTGAAGATGACATTGCCTACGAGGCTGCAGAAAAATCCATAAGGCCCGAGGACTACATTGGCAACGTTCTCTTCTGCCCTGACCACCCAGACGACAAGTACTTCTCGTACATTTGGCACCGAGACTGCATTCAAGTGGTGTTAAACCAACTGAATTCCGAGTTTGACATACGCCGGAGCCTCACCAAAGCAAATCGATTGATGACAATCGAGATCAAGTACACAGCCACGTCAGACCCAATCCCAACAAGGGTATTCGCACGACTTGTCAAAGGTACTTAATTAGAAAAATGTCCATCAGTGAATATTTTCCTCCATTTTCCACAAACTTTGGGGAATTTATAGTTCTAGAAAATTAACCTTGACCTTTTTGCGACACAAACCCTGATGATCTTTCGGAAATTGTCCTGTTATCCCTTAAATACCTTCCGTAGGTCCCGTTGACTCTTGCCGGAGCATAAAATTGAAATTCAGAAGTTTTCAGTTTCCCGTCAAATTTTCGGCTTCGGCTGACTTTGAATAATTTATCAATAATTTATCATTGATATACTAATGATGTACCATGCATGTTTCAAAAAAATGTTGTGTTTCAGGTGTGTCGCCAGATTATCTGGCAGCACAATTGGAGGAATGGAATGAGGACATGAGATGCCTCGATCCTGGTGACCGCCTGTCTCTGTATGAAACAATGGTTGTGACTTCCAAGGAAAAGTTTGTACATGGATTTGATATTGTTCGCTGCAAAGCTCCTGGAGGGAAATGGATTCGAAAGGTGAACCTCAATCCTGTGCAGTACTCCAAGAGACAACGTGACATTGCTTACCCCAAAAGCACAACAGATGAGGATGCCCCAAAGACCCAGGAGCAACCTGTCGACACCACAGCTCTGGATTATGAGTACTCTTCTGCTGTAAGTGAATAATTATGCTTGTTTCTTACATGCATTACTGTTTATACTTGGTAACTTTTCGATATGTCAATGGTATATCATTGATTCATCTACAATGTATGCTTAATACTGGCTCGGTCATAATGGGTTGCAGGTCCCAGCAATAGGAAATGAGACCCTTGACCTCCTTGTACCTGATATAAGCATTCGAACAAAGACTTCATCAACGTCCTCAATTGCCACTATTGAACAGAGCTCAAGTAGCACGCGGACGCCATCCAGGGAACCTACGCCTAGCCAAAGACAATCACAGGCTGAATGTCAGCACGAGGTGCAGGAACAGACAGGAGAACAGCCAGAAGGTAATGTTCAGAGCAGGGATCAGACGTCTTACAGCCAAGACCCAGGGGAGGGCATTGTTCAGGAACAGGACACTGCACACACAAGTTCCCAGACACCTCGATCCGGAAGTGCATCCACAGAACAACCTGCTGAGCAACAGTCACAAGGTATCGAATTTCACAGAAGAAACTTCATGTGTTAATCTTATATTATTTTCCATCAGGTGGAGAAACTGGCGAGGAAATGGATGTTGAGCAAGGATCTCACGAGTCTGATGATGCACCCATGGAAGATGAACCACACGAGGAAGCTTTGCAGGAAGAAGCAGAAGATCCTCTGGCTTTTGTTAGTGTTGAACCCGAAGACACTGCCGTGCCTGGCCCTTCAAGCGGACATGGTAACTGTTAAAAAAAATATTTTGCAAATGTAGTGTCGACAACGTGTTCTCAGGTGCACCGTTGGCAAAATCAACACCAATTGACACCTCAGCTGATTCATCTCGGGATAAACGGAGCAGCTCAAAGGAAAGCACCATTTTGTCCGGCACAGAGTTTGGCAGCATTGTCGAAGCACATCAAAGACTCCGTGATGAGAGGCGTCAAGTAAGAATTTTTTCCTCAACAATTTACGATAACTTAATGCCTGCTACTTGGGGAATACCTCTGTCCCTTCAAATCACTTTTTAATGCAGAGAAAGCTGGAGCAACCACTTTCAACTGACCAATTGCCATCCCTGAAGAGGCAGGAGGATGCTGTGAGACGTATGCAACAAGCGGCAGGTGATGAGTTTCAGCAAGCTGTTGCTGAGGCATTGACCGAATCAATGAAGACCCAGGCACAGCTGTTCCGTTATGTCAACGAGATGGTGGCCAATGAGAACATGAGAGGAGAACGTGATCAGGCAATGGAAAATGCCCTGAAGAAGATTACGAAGAACACTGGGAAACGTGAGAGAAGTGTTACGGTAAGGTTTAATGTTTGCTCAAAGTTTGAACTACGTAACATTAGTGCATGTATGACATATGGTAAAGTTATGCAAACTGTAACCTTAATGCATGCAAAAAGTGTAATGTTTCCCGCAGGCTATCAAGAAGAACCTAGAGGAGGCAGTTGAAAAACTCGATGACCTCGAACACAGAGCTGGCAAAGCAGGCCCTTCGCGTGAAAAGTCAAAAAGCCCGCATCATAAAGGCAAAAGGACTGCCTACAGGCAAGCAGCAATTGAGGACCTGGCAAAACTACTTCGTATTGAGGTCTTCAATGCCAGCAGTGTGCGCCTTCTATCTGCTCCAGCCTATAAATGCTACATGGCTGAAAAAATCATGACAAAGATTGTATCGAAGACTACTGACAATATTGCTTCGAACTTCAACAATGTCTTCTTCCAAACACAGTTCAGCCAAGATTCACGCAGGTCAATGTTAAACGATGCTAAAAGGAAGAGGAATGCCGCGTTCAGAAAGAGTGTGCTGAACAATCGCGATGCAGAGAAACGCCTGTACGATGACAAACTTGAATTCTTC
>JAAUXW010211681.1_pt1 | contig 11206 bp, 4 predicted proteins | sample 7278141 | NCBI WGS metagenome assembly JAAUXW01 (sample SAMN14350115, study PRJNA611818) | marine sediment metagenome | isolation source: surface marine sediment (2.1m) | place: French Polynesia: Moorea | collected 2018-08
GCCATCAGCACACTCCCCACAAGGGAAAAGATATAATTACAACTGAATCTTCAACACATAACTGATGTTACAAGTGATCCCATTGGATCCCAAAGAAAAGACAAACTTTTACAGAGACACCTAGTGGAAATATGTGTGACTACTTAGACAGTTATGGATTTTGTGTGATGGAAAATAATATTGCTGATAGCCATCAGCACATCTCTAGAAAGTAATGGGACCTTGCAATTGTCTACAAGAGGCATACAGTGGTATTTAAAGAACTCTAGATAACCTTTTAGTATATTTAATCAATAAATTTTAAGTTAGCTAAATGATTAATCTATTATCACAACTTATTTGGGGGGTAAGTTCTGGGGGTATCAGGAAGTTTCTTTTTGGCCCCCAATTTGAAAATAATTTCTTTCGAATAATAAAATAATTGTGGACCCTTAATTTTCCCCAAGCAGGGAATTAACACAATTAAATGACTAAATGAAGAATACAAGAAGTTAATGAACACATTTAACTGTGATAATTATGCCATAATACAGCTCAGAGTTGTTTACGAAAAGAGAACTAATGATTTTCTGCATATGTCTTGTTATGCAAGGTTCCTTCTTAGATATTTCAATCAGCAATTTTCGTATTTCCCTTTAGAATTTTCATCAAAAAGTTTGATTTTCAGACAGGGCAGTGCCAGTCGTATAAAACTGTATGTTCATAGCAGCGACATTTCTGTTCAATGTCCAACCTACTTGCCCTTATTTTTATGTCTCAAAATAAAAAATACTTAATTTATTACTATAGCTAGGATGTTGATAGTCACATTTTTATTGAAAAACATTCAATAAATTCTCATCTCAGATGAACAATTCTAAAAAGACCAAATTTTGAGTATGACTGTGCTATACCTGAGCATGAGTATGGTTTTTGAGTATTGTTCAGCCAGTTTGAGTCAGGTGTGGGCCTCTTTGAGTCTGCCACAGCCCTCTGAGTATCACACGGTCAAGCAAAGTGCCACTCAGAAAGGCTGTGGTTGACTAAAACTGACTGAACCATAATCAAAAGATGGTAGCACACTCAAAATCTAGACTTTGCGAATGGTTCATTTGAGGTGAGAATTCATTATTCTTTATTTTCTAAAGATGTCAAAATTTACCCATAAAGTTCCTAACTTACCCAGGCTGCTTTGGAGAGTTGATTGACTTCAAAGTCACAGTTAACTGGCTGTTGTTGCGAGGTCTTACAAACTGGGAATTTGACACGGGTGTAGTTACCGAGTGCCGTCAGTGTGTTGGGCATCCAGTTGAAGAATAGTGTGGGAAGCTGATTTGTTGTCCTCTCATGTACAAAGCTATGAAGGTGTGAGCCGACCCAAGCCACGTTAACGTTCAACCCTAGCATATCCACTTGACGACCAAGAATACCATTGTCTTGCTCTAAAAGTACAAAAGCAAGGGGTCATAGGGCATGGGGGTAAAAAAAAATCAATGGCCAAAAAAGAGGAGGTTGCCAAGAATAATGGAAATCTGGAAAGCGACTTAAGGCTGGACAAGTTGTAAAGTACAAAAACAGAATTAAAGAAATATACATGTATCTGCTACATCAATAGACGATGGACTCCAGTTACGTAAAAGGGGGGGGGGCTTTCCCCCGGAAAATATTTACGCAGACTTTCATTGATCTAAAAATGACCATGACTGTATCAAAAAGCTGTGTCACATCATTTGTACACTATAAGTGTGCAAAGATTACTGTAAAAACCGGTATTCCATATACTCAGGTCATATACCCATCATAAAATAATTAGGAATTGCTGTAGTTCCTAGCTGGAGTATCTCAAGTTCATGGTCCCAGTCTAGACCTAATCATCTCCCAAAAGCCTTGAAAAGGATTAGAGGACCAGGAAAATAATGGCCTGGATCTGTTTAGCTCCATTAGCAAATCAGTCTGATGCCATCTCAATGGAAGATCATACAAGTCCCATCAATTCTGGACTTGCATGTTAACATGGGCTTTGAATAGTAAATACAGATAATGGCTCCAGGGAGAATCACTTAAGATATTATGCAATAGTGAGTTGAAAGTAAAACAGCAGCTATTCTTAACTGTAGTGTACTAGTATTCTGACAGGTGCTCACAATATATTGTGGCGTGCTAGGCCCACCCTGTCTTAGTGTATTGTGTAAGTTTTAAGCATTGTTTCATGTTTTTCATTCATGCGACTTAGAGAAGTCATACATGTCAGTTTCATGGCTCCCTTAAAAGGAACAGTCCACCTTAAACGGGCTAATGGGTTGGTTCGTCTAGTCTGCTCTGGCGGATAGTGGGTTTGCTGAAGACCCCACTTCCCTGGCATGCGACAATATATTTATTCCGTCTGTTAATCGCTAACCTAGGGATGGGGGATCTGGGATTTTTTTCCTGCACCCCCTATTTATGGAACTAAAAGATATTTGCACACAATGTACACATACCAACATTCATTTCCCGTTTTTTTTTACATGAATGTAGTATAACATACCCGGAAAACTAGACATGAGTAGAGCACATCCCCTGTGTTTACTTCCGTGACATCTATCTGTGTGAAGAATTCCATTTTGACCGCACCGTTTACTGGTACAGATTGGTTGACCCTCCCCTGGATTCCGTTGTGTTAAGAAGTTCCGTATTAAAGCCAGTTTGTCGTCCAACGCAAATTGTGAGGCCACTCCATCTTGTTTCAGCGACCTCCAGTGGTCAACAATGGTATTCTCCAGTCTCCAGTTTTCTTCAACAGCAAATGTGGGCATGAACCAACCAAATCTGGAAACAGAAACAAAAAGATTTTAGTTGGAAAGTCATCCAGATGTCAAAAATTCTGTCTTGAAAAGTTTCAAGCCTAAGGCGTTAACCTTACTTTGCTCCATTCATTTAGAAGTTTGCAGATTATTGTTGACAAATAAAAGCTGAGACAGGTAACCGTCATCAGATGCATCAGATGAGGCTTGGGCTATTTATCATACCCATGGGTCTGAGCACTGCAAATTCTTTCGATATAACCAATTAATATGGCATGGCACGTCTTTGAAAGCAGGGGGTGGGGGGGGGGGGGAGTTGCATCCAAATATTTTTTAAAATGTACCCAACCAATATTGTTGACACAAAAGCAAACCAGATAGAGAACAAGCCAAAGTCATATTGACATTATTTTGAGCAATTCCAAATGAAGTCACATAAATTACAGCCTTGTTTACGCTGCTCGAAATGGCAAATTAATTGCCATTACAACACTTTAAGAGATCCAGTCATCAATATTCTATCAATTTACCGGCTGTTTTGGCACACTGTCTGTGAAGACAGGGTCACTCATCAGTCAGCTTGTGTGGCAATAGTTCTAACTTCTAACTAGTGTTGTCATGGGTACACTTTTTCCTACCCGGGTACCCGCCAATCTATTACCTGTGGGTACCCGGGTACCCGTTTACTGGATAGAAGATGTTACCCGTACCCATTTAGAATGGCATTACCCGGGAGTACCCAGCTACCCATTTCCAACACTACTTCTAACTAACAACCCGATGCAATAAAGGTCTAACACTTCAAGTGGGATTCCCTTCTATCTTAATTACACTTCAGGCATCCAGCAATCTGTCTTAGAGAGCTCCTTAGCATAGTGACCCTAAATTATGAAATATTCTTAAGATATTTTTATTAATCTAGCGTTACATCACAATTCCACTTTCATTGCAGGATTAATTCACCAAGTGCGCAGTTCTTTTGCAGGTGCACTTGAAGCATCCCAAAAAGAAGTGCTAAAGAAGCCTTATACATGTGAAAAGAAGTGTGAACCAAATTCTTAGATAACTTTACATGTAGAACCTTTTTTTCTCATGAAAATCAGCTCAAAAGCACAACTACAGCAAAAAGCCAAAGCCTAGGACAAGTAGGTTTTCTATAACAAAAAGTTTGTTTTCCCCAAACCTCAATCATGTTATCAATATATGATGTGGTGCATGTGTTGATTTTAGATACCTGGAGGTCATGGTTGCCAATATAAAGACAAAGACACTTCCTGATTGTTAATGATTTATCTATATTTTGATGTAACATAAACAACTTGACAAGAGTCAATTCCTGTTTTCCGTAGTTACGCTTGTATTCCTAAATACTGTAAATATTGTAGTAAGTACATGTAGTAGAGTAGTGGAAGTCATCACAGTCTAATACACGGTCAAATATGGCGGCCTTGAGAAAGTAGTAATTAAATGGGTCTACCATTAATGATCTCGGGGGAAGGGGGTGGAGGAACTTATCGAAATTACATTTCTTTTGCTGGAACCGCTTCCAGGAAATAATAGTCTGGTTACACTGTTGTTGGGTCTGAGGAGTGCCCCTCATTTTTTCCACGGAGAAGGGCCTCAGAAAAATTTCCAGCCTGCCTCGCCCCTAGATGATTATTGGTTGTCCCATTATTAATTAGACTTCAGCCGACACACCTAGTGCTACTAAGGGGCCTTCTTTGGACTTCACCATTTTTCTAGGCTGAATTTCACTGAGGAAACCCAACCTAGCTGGCAAGTCACTCAATCTTACAGGCAATAAACCTGAATCTTACCTTCCAGATGGGCCAAGAGGTCCTGCATCGACAATCTTATCCTCATTGACCCAGGATTCCATGTTGAATCCCGCCTTCATCCATATCTCCAGATTGACCATTGTCTCCGGAACGTCCAATACATTCATTCCATCACACCTGAAATTGGGTAATGTTTAAAATAGTGACGCAAAAGTGTGACAAAATGGTCAAAAAAAAGATGAACCCCATCTTCCCTGCCCCTGACAAGGGCCACAATGAATCATATTCCAATTTGGCAACTATGTCAGAATTGTGGCCCGTTGAAAAAGAAAAAATAATGCAGTGAAAACACACATGCATATGATGCATCTTTTTCTATACTACCGAAGGAGACTTTCGCGACTGTAGTCCAAATCATTAAAAGACCCTCAACTGTATCTTAAGGATACTAGCAAAAAATAGCAACTTCTGGATGTTTTGGTCGATAACTCTGTTATAACCTTTTTGTCGGATTTTGAAAAGATGGTTTATAAGCTGAATTAGAGGACAGAATGTACAGAAGTTGCAGATTTTGCTGTTTTTTGCCTCATACATAAGTATCCTTAAGGAGAATGCAATATAGATACCTTGAAAAATAGAAGAATTTAGGAATTGGGGAATTTAGGAATTGCAAATTGTAGAAAATACAGTTCCCTGGACAAAACATGTTTAACCTGGAAAGTATCACTTTCGTTTTCCTGACTACTAATAATTCTGTACATGTCATTGGAAGTAAATTGAATATCAAACCTCCTGAACTGATAAACTTATGTCAAAGGCAGAGGAACAAATTTCAATTCATGTCGTGTTACAAGATCTATAATAAATATGTCATATCTTGACAACCTGTTACCTTGTTTGAACATCATCAATTCTGAAGGCAATATAAACAGCCTTTGATTTGACATGTGTTACGTTGCCTTTTCGACTAATTACAGTCATCAAAATTGTTCAAAACAGGATATTATTACACAATTTGTCTTTCAATAAAAAGGCAAAGCCTCTGATTTTTTGAAAGGGGTTTCCTCTGCATTCCACCGATGAACTTTTTTTAAATGAGGAGCGGTCAAAATATACTGGGGGAGGCTAAATTACGGGGGTGGCAAGTTTGAATGCACAGCTTTTTTTTATATAAATTTTGAGCTGATGTCCCTGAACTTTTAACATGTAGCTTCCTATAAGCTCAACTAAATCTCAGATTTGTGCATGCTTAAGGTTCATTAGAGGACATGAACGTTTGAGCAGAATTCAATGGAAATGATACTCAGGAGTAATGTTGACAAGAGGGTCATGCCTATGGAGTGTTTATTTACATGGGGTATCCCCAGCTTCGCGGTCGATAAAAATCATAAATGTCAAAATGAGCAATTTAGAAATTCAGTAATTTCATGAACGGGTTCAAGTCCTCTTATGTACCTTAAAAGATTATGGCACTAATATGTGAAACAGTTTTGATAAACTCTATATATCCACCCACAAAAAAGACATTTCCACTTTTGAGATAATGTAAGATGGGGGAGGGGGTGAAAATCTTGATTTGTCTCAAAACGCATGCTTCCATTGTTTATAGTAATAGACATTGGTGTAAAATCTACAATGTCTTGTCTCCGAAGTAGAGGGGGAAGGAGTCAGAAAGTTATAAAACTAAAAATAGATGAGACATAACCTCTTCTATTAAGAGTTTTTCCATTAATTTTTTTCTTATTCTTGATCCAGGACCTAGCGGGGTTGGCATGTCCGCTACACACAAAAAATTAACTAACACGGGAGGTAATGAGTACACAATCATATTGCACAGTGACCATTGGAATTGGTGTGGCCCATGAGGAGTCAGGACACTAAACTGGCATGCAGTGTAAAAGAACCGGGTCACAATATATATCCCATCACGCATCATGACTTTAATGCTGTTGTTTCGACCAAAAGCATAGACCTATTGATAATCGTCTGACACAATGAAGGGAACACCAGATTTTTATAAGAACTGTGTTTTGGGGGTCCCTATGGCCCCAAAATCAAAATGCATAGGTCCATGCTTTTTGTTGGAACAACAACATCTTTTAAAAACGTGCCGTGGCCCAGGAACTAATAGGGGTTTAGTTGGCTTAATGATGCACTTTTTGTAAAGTGGTCTTTTGTCTTCTAGGGTTGGAGATTAGAGGCAGGGATCATTCTTGCGTACACAAAAATTGGCTAAATGTACGCAAGTGTCAACAGTCAGAGGTGAAATCAAGGCCTGAAATCATCAATATCTTGGGTTGTCAGGACACCCCCCTACCATAATCATATAAGCCAACATTTTCTTTTCTTTATTTACACTGATCTCAGGGGTCACAAAATTTTGCTCAGAATTGGCTAAAATTAAAATTTAAAAAAAAAATTAAATTGGCCAATGATCCCTGTAGAGGGCACTGACACATTTCTCAAGGTTTCATTTTCTCAAGGGGTGTCCATTTCAAGGGGGAAAGGGCACAAAGACTGATAATGGATAAGCAAAGGGGGCAAGCCCACCTGTTCGAGCTTAATACTGGAAAGACAATCCAGTGTACAGATGTAAAGTAAGTTTCCAGGGACTGGACATGTCCATACCAACTTTCCAGAAAAGAAGTGCCCTTTATGTTGTTTTAACTCAACGGGTGGGCAATATTCCTATCTTGTCCATTTTGAGCCTTTTATATGTATACCTTTGGGTATGATTGCTTACTATGATTACGCATTAAAATAATGAAAAGAATTTGATTAACATCATATATTTATTAAACAACACAAACAACAAAATCAACAAAGCTGGTGTGCAAAAAATGAAAAAAAAAATACAGTTGGGAGAGGTAGAGCTTGCACAACCAATAGGGGCTTTGTAAACTGGTGTGTAGGCAAAATAGCCGTGGATTTTATCCCGTCTGTGCCTTTTAATCCAATCAAATGTTCATAACTTTCACTGACAATGTAATTGACGACATCCAGGCCTTTTTCACTTTTCGGGAAGGAAACTTTCTAAAACGTCCATCAACCACGGGATTCATAATTGTAAACTTCGAGGGTTGCTTGGAATCAAAAAGTGATCAGCTCAAGTCTGAAAAATGAATATTACTAGTACTGTTTCGTTTTAGTTCATGCGACTATGGAGTTCAGAGTACAGCTAGAGTCTTGAGGTTGAGTGCCTTGGAACCCTTCCTGTGAATCTGACGACTAAGGCGTTGCAGCTGTCTAGAAACTCTGCGAAACTTGACCGGCCGGTGCTTGCCAGTCACTGGACCTGTACACAGTGGTCCATCCAGGAAGGCAGAAGCATCGGAATCCACTGTGGAAGAGAGGTGGGATGGTGCAGTTTCATAGTGAGTGTCATCCAGATCATCTGGGCGAGTGTCATCCAGGTCTCCTGCATAACCTGGACCGCCCGTAGTGGATTCGCATCCCTCACAAGCAGGACGGGGAATACTGGAATAGGAGCTCTGCTGGCTGCAGGCTGACCCCTGCAGGCTACTTGAGTACAAAGCCTGCAGGCTGGCTGAGGAGGGTGGTCGCAGATCCACTGATGACTGCTGGTTGCAGGTTGACATCTGCAGGCTGCTAGAGTAGAGTGGTTGCAGGCTAGCGGAAGAAGGCTGCTGAAGACTGAGAGTAGACTCCTGGCTGCTAGACGAATCCTGCAGGATGCTTGCTGAGTAGAGTGGTAGCATGCTGGCTGAAGAGGGCTGGTGCAGGCTCAGAGTCGAATCCTGACTGCCGAATGACGCTTCCAGTCTGCTGTAGGAGTACAGTGGCTGCAGGCTCGCAGAAGAAGGCTGGTGCAGGCTGAGCGTTGACTCCCCGGTGCTGGGTGACTGGTGCAGACTGCTAGAGTAGAGGGGCTGCAGACTGGCAGAGGAAGGTGCCTGGAGATCCAGGGAACTGGGGATCTCTTGGCTGCAGAATGTCGCAGTCTGCTCACAGGAGGGCTCCACCCAGCTAACACTGCTACTACTGACACCAGATGGCAGACTTGGCTGGTAGCTTGTCTCACTGTCAAACATCAGCTGTTTCACACAGGAGCTGAGTCCCTCACGAGGGATGTCGAGGATCCGGTTAGCGTTGGGTGTACTGGATGTCGGGTAGGACATGCTGCTGTTGACTGGACCATCCAGAAGACGTGAGGATGAGAGACGCTGGCGCAGGCTAGACTGGGAAGTACGCTTGATGTCACTCACGTCTGGGCTCTGGGAGGCAACATCAGAAACCTGTGTACAAAAGAAATGAAATGATGCATTGTAACACTTATATCTTGTATCAATATTGTTTAACAGCACTCTAAAATTGTGTATATGAAAATATAAGGATTTGTTAAATTTCACCGGTAGACTGGTGTGAAATTGGGGGTCCTGAAATCCACATTTCAAATGGAGTCATATCCAAAATCCAAATTTCAAAATGTTCTTCAAATATGCTCTACATAAATTTGTTCACATTAAGATATGGGTGTTGCACAAGGGTATCTAAATTTCCGAAAATTGCTATGGACCTCCCTAGGTTCAGGATCAAGGAGTAAAAGTTCTCTAAAATCATTAGTTTTCTAGTTCTAGTCATTAGTTTATCTTAACCAACCTCTATAGCATGGGACGTCTACGTATGACACTAAATGTGACTACGAGACTGCTGCATAACAGTAATTTTGCAAAAGAAGATGGTCTCAGCATTCAAAGTCTGTGATATTTACCGTGCCATGAAATTTCCAAAATGCAATCAGCCAACTATAGTTTGGGGAAATATTTACCTGTTGTCTAGACATGAGAGCATCAAGCTTGATGACACGCTCATCACTCAGCGTGCAGGTGAGATCACACGATGACAGCTCAACGCTGGACATGGTGGGAGGGGTCGCTGTGCTGACGTAGCTGCAGCTGCTGTCCACCTGCTTCAGGGGTGTGGTCTGTGACTTCATGTGGGACCTGCAGTGACGTCGAGAGATCCTGTGATGAAGCACGGCTTTCTGGTACTGCACGTCTGCAAGACGCTGTAGCAAGGCATCCCGCCCAGAACGTAACTGCAAATACAGAAAACATGATTGATTATTAATTACAGCTTTGTGAGAACACAAAAATCCATGGACAATGTGAAAAATACAATTTCAATTTGTAATTAGGTTGAAAGAAACCCATACATGTATTGATATAAACCTACAAGGGTAGGTCATTTTGGAAGATGTGCCAATGTGTTTGGTTCTCAAAAATTGAAAATTAAAATAACATTTTGTCACACACTTGTTGTAGGAGGATACTAGCTATATCATTAGGAGGGAACATTTTGTATCATAATGATTTCGATTATACCATCAGACATTTTTATTCCTGATAACATAGACTAGCAGGCTGCCCCTGACAAAGGATAGGGTTTCATCACATCACGAGATTGGCTGATCTAAAACCCCGCCTTTGGGAATTTCAGAATATCCCAAATCATTTCAAAATGACTTCACTTTTTTTTTTTTTTAATCCTTCTCAAAATACCTCGAAAGCAGCCAGCCCAACCACTTACTATACTACTATGCTTACTACAATAGTGCTATACTACAACAGGTAAATAGTAGCAGACAACCATCCAACAATGGAAGGAGACTCCTTGCTGATCGAGGAATCTGCACGATGAACCAACCTATGCATATATAGTCACACATATGGTCTTTGACATGTTTAAAGATTGATTGTAAACGTCTGTCTAACCTTAGCCTTCTTGTGTTGTCCATAAGGGTTGCAGGGAGAGCAGGGTAGACAGTCCATTCTCAATCTGTGGTCTCGTAGAGGTTCGTAGATGACGAGCAGGAGTTGTGCACAGTATTGTCGTCAATCAGCAAGTGATGACCTACCCGAGAAACACCCCTCATTTTATAGCATCGTGCTGAATTCACTCAGTGTCGTGACTAGTGAGTCTATTCAGAGGTGTTGAGCTGTTTGCTGGTCACGTGAGAGGTCGGGAGGTGTCAACCTGGCCCTCCACTTGAGATGCTCACGTTAGGCAGCCTGACCACGTGACGTTAGTGTATTCAGGGGCTATTGAGAAGTGCTCACGGTGTCAACGTGGGTGTCAAGACGCGAGTCCTCCCAGAGGTGTTGAGATGTTCAATGTTCAGTGCTCATGGGGCCCACTATGTGAGAAGTTCATGATCACTACGATCAGATATAAAGGTGCTATATTCGAGCTTATGAGAAACGGAGGACTTGAAAATATATCTCGACCCCTTCAATAGTGTTATGAAAGGGAAAATTACCCATATTTCACCCTTTAAGGGTAACTCTGCACTCCATTTTAAGGGGAAAACGCCCACGTTCGTCCTCTTTGAACATGCCATTTTCATAGCCTTTAAGATCTGACATTAACCTTTCCAAAATGGCATAGATTATCAAAATAGCACGGTTAGGGACCGTTCATTATTAATTTACTGGGGGCCGGCAAATAAGAGAGGGGGTCATTTATTTTTAGGGTATTGCCATGGGGGGTCACTTTTTTAGGGTATTACAATAGAATGAAGTGCCATCACACAATGTTCTGTGGGTCCAAATCACCCCATAGCCACACGTACGAATTGATTGTCCCCACAGAACATTGTGTGATGGCACTTCATTCTATTGTAATACCCTAAAAAAGTGACCCCCC
>JAAUXW010094100.1_pt1 | contig 11204 bp, 12 predicted proteins | sample 7278141 | NCBI WGS metagenome assembly JAAUXW01 (sample SAMN14350115, study PRJNA611818) | marine sediment metagenome | isolation source: surface marine sediment (2.1m) | place: French Polynesia: Moorea | collected 2018-08
CCGTTACAGATGCCGGTGGAGAGAAGCCGTTGGCCCTCATGGTGATAGGCGCCGTAGCTCATGAAGCAATCGGCGGCGCCTTCCAGCATGAGGGCCAACGGCTTCTCTCCACCGGCATCTGTAACGGCGCGGCCGGCGAGCTCCATCGGGCCATGATCCCAGAAGACATCAGCCACAGCTGGCTCCATCATCAAAGCGAGCCCAGACATTCCTTCGAGGGCGTCACCCTGAACTATCAGATCATTGCGCCCACCAACTGGAATTTCTCGCCCCGCGATGCGCAGGCGACACCGGGTGCATTGGAGCAGGCATTGATGAACGCCCCGGTCCGGGAGGGGGAGAGAGATCCCGTGTCGGTGCAGTACATCGTAGGTTCCTTCGATCCCTGTATGGTCAGCACGGTGCATTGATGGCTGCGGAGAACATCCGGGTAACGGGTATAGTGCAGGGTGTGGGGTTTCGACCCAACGTCTGGCGGCTGGCCGGTGAGTGCGGTATCGCGGGGCGTGTATGGAACGACGCGCAAGGCGTGTTGATTGAGGCCTGGGGCAGCCGGGCGGCGCTGGACGATTTTGTCAGGCGTCTGCAGGTCGAGCAACCGCCCTTATCGCACATCGAGGCGATCGTCCGCAGGGAATTGAACGACGGCGAGGAGGCTCCAACGGATTTTCAGATTCTCATCAGCCGGGAGGGCGAGGTGCGCACCGGCGTCGCAGCGGATGCCGCGACCTGCTCCCGATGTCTTGCCGAAGTACAGGATCCCGCCGATCGCCGCTATCGTTATCCCTTTACGAACTGCACCCATTGCGGTCCCAGGCTGTCGATTATCAGGGCCGTTCCCTACGACCGCGCCAATACCAGCATGACGTCTTTCCCCATGTGTGCGTACTGCCTGGCCGAGTACCAGGACCCGGCCGATCGCCGCTTCCATGCTCAGCCCAATGCCTGCGCCGATTGCGGCCCGAAGATCTGGTTGGAGGATGCGGGTGGCCGGCGCATACCGCCGGATGCAGGCGACGATCTCATTGCCACCGCCGTGCGCCTGATCCGTCAGGGCCGCATCCTTGCCATCAAGGGCATCGGCGGCGTCCATCTGGCCTGCGATGCAGGCAATGAAGAGGCGGTCGACAACCTGCGACGGCGCAAACATCGTTATTACAAGGCACTGGCCCTGATGGCCCGCGACATCCCCATGGTTGCGCGCTATGCCGAGGTCAGCGAGCCAGAGGCGGCCCTGCTGAACGATAAGGCCGCACCCATCCTGGTGTTGAATGCCGCAGGCGAGCCCTTGGCCGCGGGTATCGCTCCGGGTCAGAACACCCTGGGCTTCATGCTGCCTTACACGCCCCTGCATCATCTGCTGATGCAGGGCATGACGCGGCCCATCGTGCTGACCTCGGGCAATCGCAGCGAGGAGCCCCAGGTCATCGGCAATGAGGATGCGCGCCGGCGGCTCAACCAGATCGCGGATTATTTCCTGCTGCACGACCGGGACATCGTAAACCGCCTGGACGACTCGGTGCTTCGCGTCGCAGACGCCAAACCGCGTTTCCTGCGCCGCGCCCGTGGCTACGCGCCTCAACCGATCCTGCTGGGTGAGGATTTCGCCGACGCCGGCCATATCCTGGCCATGGGCGGTGAACTGAAAAATACCTTCTGCCTCTTGAAAGACGGCAGGGCCATCCTGTCGCAGCATATGGGTGACCTGGAAGACGCCGCCACACTCCGGGATTACCGACACAATCTGGAACTCTATCGGCGGCTGTTCGATTTCGGGCCGGCGGTGGTCGCCGTGGACAAACACCCCGACTACCTGTCAACGCAGCTGGGCGGGACCGTCGCGGCGGAGGAGGGCGTACCGATCGTCGAGGTGCAGCACCACCACGCCCACATAGCGGCATGCATGGCGGAGTACGGGCTTCCGATAGACGGGGACAGGGTGTTGGGCGTGGCGCTGGACGGCTTGGGCTTCGGCGAGGACGGCAGCGTCTGGGGAGGTGAGTTTCTGCTCGCGGACTATCGAGGCTTCGAGCGCGTCGCACATTTCCAACCGGTGCCGATGCCCGGGGGCGTGCAGGCCATAAGGGAGCCCTGGCGCAATGCCTTTGCGCATCTGTCACACGCCCTGGGCTGGGAGCGGGTCGCAGACGAACATGGGGGCCTCGAGATAGTCCGTTTTCTGAGTGGCAAGCCTTTGGCGGTCTTGCAGACGATGGCGGAAAAAGGCTTGAACAGCCCTCCGGCCTCCTCTGCCGGGCGCCTGTTCGACGCAGTGGCGGCGGCGGTAGGCATCTGTCGCGAATTCGCTGGATTCGAGGGGCAGGCGGCCATGGAACTAGAGGCCCTGGCAGCCGGGAGCTTTGCGCAACAGGCAGAGTCTGTCTATGGGTTCGATCTGCGGGATGGCTGCCTGAGCTGGAAGCCCCTCTGGCGCGCCCTGTTGGAAGATCTCGGCAAAGGCACAGCGCCGGATATCATCGCAGCCCGTTTTCACCAGTCCCTGGCCGCGGCCGTGGCGCAAACCGCAAATCAGCTCTGTCAGAGCCATGGCCTGCGCACGGTGGTACTCAGCGGCGGTGTATTCCAGAACCGCCTGCTACTGGAGCGCACGAGTCAGCTGCTGCGTAAACACGACTTGAGCGTACTTTCACCCGCGTTAACGCCGGCCAACGACGGAGGATTGTCCCTGGGCCAGGCCGTGGTAGCCTATGCGGCTCGGAAAGGCTGACAAATTCTCAATGCCCGCTGTATGGGCGAATCCGTATAACATGCCGGGGCCGCTCGCGTGAGGTGGTTTCTCTTCTGGCGGTGGACTATATTTTTTTCCTGGTTAGGGTGTATATTTCCGACAGGACCGGTAAATCTTCATTGTGTCAAGGAATTGAAAACACATTTCCCGATTAGGCGTCAAATTCGACGGAATTTCTCAGGTCGTTTCGGAAAAGACTAATCGGAAGTCGACATTGATTCTCAAGTGATCCGGCTCCTTGATCTTGGAATAGGATGCATATATCAAAATACAAGCCGGAACACGAATCTGATGTTATAGCGGCAATCAGCAAGGACGCGGATTGGGGCATGTTCACCAGTGATGACACCATAGATACTTATAGAAAATCTCTTGGTAAAAGTACTACATACGTTTGTTATACCGATAATGAATTCTGTGGTTATGTACGGGCGCTATTCGACGAAGGCCTCGCGGTTTATGTAAGCGAACTGTATGTGATACCAAAATGGAGAAAACGAAAAATTGGACAGGCACTGCTGGAGCGGGTAAGCATGGATTTCAAAAAATTCTCCGTGTATGCCTTTTCTGATGAAGATGCCTACTATCACAAAAAAGGTTACAGAAAAATGGGCTCAGTGTTTCAAATCTGATATCTGGGTGGATTTCAAGGGCCGGAAAACGTTAAGGCTCGCAACACAATATACCTAACAGGCCGCTGATTGTTGTCGTTTTGACTTGAAAAAATGACCAAGCAGAATCCATTCAACGTAAAGATGACGGACAGGGAGAAGGAGTTGATGGCGATGGGCGCCCAGGTGGTATGTCCCGCATGTCGGGAAACATCGAACCTTTTTCCAAAGGGCGTCGGTCATCATCCCTATCAATGGGAAATGAACTGTAGTATTTGCCATTGCTATGCAGTGGGTCTCGATGCATATATTGCCCAACATACCGAAGTAGTGAAAGAGCTGGAGCGTCTGCGAGAGAGATACCTAAATGGCGAGTCTACTCAAGGGCTTGCGAATCAAATCGAGGATCTTGCCAAACAATTCGACGGCATATTGAGTAACAGAGAATGCGAGTGCGGCGGCGCACTGTCAATTGCTGCTAAGCCGAAGTGTATCCATTGTGATATTGAGATCTTCGATTCATATTTTCATGTGGCAGATGAACGGAGCGAAGATAATCAGGCGTGACAAGCCGCACGCGCCGAAGGTTCAATCGGTGCGCGTTTTTGCGCCCGGATTGCGGGGTCACTGGCTTTTCAGGGTTCATAGATTCAAGGAGGAAGAATGGTTGCGGCCTTTTTTGGAAAGCCGCGTCGTTTGTAGTTATCGGGAGCTATGAAGGTAAGAGAAGCTACAAGCGGGGATTTCGAGCAGATCTGGCCGATTTTCCATGATGTGGCCACAGCCGGTGAAACCTATGCGTATCCGCGACAAACCACCAGGGAGCAGGCTCTGAAGATTTGGCTGGATACCCCGAGAAGAACCTATGTGTTTGAGGAGGCTGGCCGGATTCTGGGAACCTACTACATAAAGACCAATCAGGCGGGTCCAGGCGATCATGTCTGTAATTGCGGCTACATGGTTTCATCGGCAGCAAGAGGGCGGGGGATAGCCACCACAATGTGCGAGCACTCCCAGAAAATTGCCAGGGGTCTAGGGTATAAGGCCATGCAGTTCAACTTCGTGGCGGCCAGCAATGATGGGGCGGTGAGACTATGGAATAAACTCGGCTTCGCGACGGTGGGCCGCTTACCGAAGGCGTTTCGCCATCCTTCAAAAGGCTATGTTGATGCACTGGTCATGTACAAGTGGCTGGAGAAGTAACTCGGGAAACTGTGATTAAGTCAGAGTTTCCTGTAGCACCGGGATGTGCTGCCGTTTGTATTCGCTGTAAGTAATTGAAAAAGAAAGAATGTAGAGAGGAATAAAGGATGTGTGGAACAGCTATGAAAAATGGTCTCCTTGCAGTCGTTTTATGTCTCGCCGCCAATGTTACTTTTGCGCACGAGCCACAAGGGGAAAGCGACAGACAGCTAAAAGAGGCAGCAAGGCTGCTGGAGATCAAGGCGAAGCAATTAGAGAGGTCCAGGCTCCGGGCGGAAAGAATGGAGCGCCTCCTGGATAGATGGGAAAAGCAGGCGGATCGGTATGACAAGCTGCTTGAACAATGGGAATCGCAGACGGGAAGACCTCCCGCACAATAGAGAAAAAAGGCCTGATTCCTAGAATACAACTTGCGCTTTGGCGCTGTAGCGAATTTCCTTGAAAGTAACACTCGACCTGAATCAACTGTTAAGCGAAGGCAAGATTACTCAGCTCGAGTATGAAAAGCTCAGCAGACTGGCTGCAAAATCGACAGGGTCTCTTGCCTTCAACATACTAATCGGCTTTGGTGTTATCGCAGTCAGTGGAGCCACGTTTGCGCTCGTTCCCGAGCCGATGGCCGCAATTGTAATCGGACTCTGTGTTCTCGTTGCGGGACTGGCGTTGTTGCGCGGTGGATTGGCGCAATGGAAGGTTCTCGCCAATATATGCATCCTGGTTGGGGCCCTCATGACGGGCGGAGGAATTGTCGCGGAGGCCAAAGGCAGCCTCTTGGCAATCCTGTCTGTAGCGGCGATATTTGCGGTGGCAGGAATATTTGCCAGAAGCAGTTTGCTTGCGATCCTCGCAACCCTGTGCCTGTCAGCCAGTTTGGGCGCGAGAACCGGTTATTTTCACGCGAGTTATTATCTCGTAATTAAAGAGCCTACGCTTACTATCGCGCTGTTCAGCATATTGGCGGTCGGCCTTTACCAACTATCGAAGAAACTCTCGCCGGACTATGAGAGGATCGCGATTGCATCGGCGAGGACGGGCGTGTTTCTGGTCAATTTCGGTTTTTGGGTCGGTTCCCTGTGGGGCGAGCGATCCGGCAAAAGAGAGATCATTATTCCAGATGAGGTCTTTGCGGTTCTGTGGGCATTAGCGATAGTGGCAACAGCGGTATGGTCCTTGAAGCGCAATAGAAGATGGGTGCTGAATACCGTTGCTACCTTTGGCGGCATTCATTTTTATACGCAGTGGTTCGAGCACCTGGGGGCGTCGCCGGGAACCGTTCTCATTGCAGGCCTGCTTGCGCTGGTGTTTGCGTTAGGGCTTCGGAGTGTAAACACGAGAATGAAGAAAAGTTCCTAACATGATTGAAGCGGTGCCCGGTTTATCTCGTAAACGATGTTACCGGTTTCTATCCCAGCCCAGATCCCTCCCAGGGACAGGGCGCTGATAAATCGGCCGGATGGCGGATCGATCGATTCGGCTAGCCCGCACATTGCGCCAATTTACCGCAGAGAACGCAGAGAGTGACAGGGGTTGCGCCGAACGGGCCTGCCAGATTCCCGGGACGAATTGTAGACACTGCTGCTTCGGTCCGATGTCAGAAATCCTCTTTAATTCAAACCACTCTGCGCCCTCTGTGCCTCTGTGGTGAAAAATTCGTGCTGGCCGCCGGCTTTAGCCGGTGGAGCTTTCACTTCGAGGGACCTCTTCGGCATCACTCGAACCAGCGGCTCCAACCCGCTTCGTAGTAGCGCACCAGAACATGATCGCTGATGCGATTCGGCTCGACCTGGATCGGGGCCGTGTCGGGGGGGAATCTTATCAGTTCGGAGGCGTTTTCGACAGTCAGGAAGCGGCCCTGTGGCGGTGGCTGAATACGTTCCCAGTCGATTCGCAGACGCGAGGCGAGGACGAAGCCCCAGTCGCCGAACGAGGGTATGTAAGCGTGATAGGGTCGCACCTGCAGGTCTGCGGCGGCGCTGATGGTGTCGTGGATACACCAGAAGGCCTCCCGGGCATAGAGTGGGGAGGTGGCCTGAGTCACCAGCAGGCCCGTGGCGCTCAGTTTGCTGATCAGCAGTCGGTAGAAGCTCACTGTGTAGAGCTTGCTCAGCGCAAGGGTGCGGGGATCCGGAAGATCTAAAATGATGACGTCGAAGAGTTGCGCTGCATTCTCCAGGTATCGCTGGGCATCCTGATTGACAACCATCAGTCGCGACCGGTTCAAGGCATCCTCATTGAGCCGTCGCAGCAGGGGATTGCGGGCGAACAGATCGGTCACCATGGGATCGAGATCCACCAGGGTCACTTTGCCTACGTCCTCCCAGCGCAGCACCTCACGGGCGGCGAGGCCGTCGCCCCCCCCGAGGATAAGGACGTGTTCGCGGCGTGGGGCAAGGCTCAGGGCGGGATGCACCAGATTCTCGTGGTAGCGGTACTCATCCAGGGAATCGAATTGCAGAGCACCGTTGAGGAACAGGCGCAGGCGTTCTCCGCTGCGGGTCAGCACCAGACGCTGGTAAGGGCTGGATTCCGCGTAGACGATCTCGTCCTGATACAGGCGGTCTTCGTAGAATCGCGTTATCCCGGGAGCCTTAACGAGCAGAAAACTCAATACACAGGCGGCGAGGCCGGTGGCCAGCCCGAGCCGGAGGGGGCGCGCCAGCTCTCCCCGGAAGGTCCAGATGGCCAGGGATGCGACGAACAGGTTGAGCAAACCGAAAGCCAGGCCTGTCCGCACCAGGCCGAGCTGGGGAACCAGCACCAGAGGGAATACCAGAGAGGCGGCAAGCGCGCCCGCATAATCCGCCGTCAACACGTTCGAGATGTTGACGCGCAGGTTCCGCAAACGCTCCAGAAGCCTGACCACCAGCGGGATCTCCAGTCCGACCAGAATGCCGATCATGCCCCCGCACAACAGAAGCAGCGGCCGGTAGCTCTCCAGTTGGACGAAGGCAAAGAACAGGAGGAGGGAAGACAGACCGCCGATCAGCCCCACGGCGATCTGAATGCGGACAAAGGTGCCGGACAGATCACGGCGGGTGAAGCGCGACAACCAGGAGCCTACGCCCATGGCGGTCATGAACAACCCGATCACCAGGGAGAATTCGAGGACCGAGTCCCCGAGAAGGTAACTGGAGAGGGTGCCGAGCAGCAGTTCGTAGACCAGGCCGCAGACGGCGATGGCGAAGGTTCCCCCGAGCAGGAGCAGCTGGCGGGCCTGCTCGGTGCTTCGAGCGGGATCGGAGCGGCTCAGGGAGCGGCCCTCACCCGACCACGGCGGCGATGATGAGCCCGATGGCGATATAGAAGGCACCCAGCAGGATGGCCAGGCTGGTATTGTGCTCGTCGATGATCTCTTTCCGGATGGAGAAGGGCGTCAGCTTCTCTATGATCCAGAGGATCACCAGGAACAACAGGAAGCCCAGCATGCCGTAGACGATGGTCGAGATGACCTGACCTATTTTTAGATCCGAGAACAGGATTTCCATTGATAACTCCCACTATTTACCGTGATACCGACCATGCGCGGTGGCGCCTTGCCGCAGACTCTTGCGCTCCACCTGGGGTTTGTCCGCCCCAACGTCGTAGTAGGTCAACAGGCCGGCGCCCAGGGTGAGTCCCGAGAACAGGGCCAAAACCAGAATCGGCTTCAATCGTCGTCCTCCGAAGACGTGACGGGCGCCCAGCGTCGGTACTCGAAATGGAATCGGCGCACCGTAACCCAAAGGGCGAATGGGGCGAGCACTATGGTGAGGATCAAAAACCAGCGCTTGAGCAGTACACCCTGTTCGATCTCCACCCGTATCGGGCTCTTGTACCGAGCCCTACCCCATTGGGCGGCCTTGACATTGAGCTCATAGCGCCCGGCCTCCGGCACCCGAAACAGGGCCGACGCACTCTGGGATCCCTCGGTCCAGTGTTCGCCGCCTTCGTATCCTTCGTAGTAACTGATCTCTTTCCCCAGAGAAAAGACGTCGTCCCCCTGACGTGTGACATCCAGATCCAGCCACAACCAGGCATTTTTCACCGAACTGTCGAGGCTGACCTCGACCAGGCGATTGGGTCTAGTGACCTGGAAGGATTGGGTCAGTTGTCCTTGCCCGGACTGCACCGCTTCCCAGGAGAAGTGCTCTTTCAGGAGGGTCTGCCCGCTGCCTAAGACCAGGGTGACGAGCAGTCCCAGCAGGGCCAGGGCGCCGAATATCCGGCCGTTGAGCTGCACATGGCGGTCGAAGGTCGAAACGACGAAGGGTTGAGCCGGGTGCACCGAGTGGGGCGGCCGCGCCTTGTCGATGGCCGGTTTGCCGAAGGCCTTGGCTATCTGGGCCGGCGGCATATATTCCCCGAGGTGGTATTCGATCTCCCCGCCCTCGATCTCCTGGGTCAGGATGCGGGGCGGGTCTACCGCGTCGGCGCAATCGACCCGGTCCCCGATCTGTCCGCGCCAGGGCAGTTCGCCGCCGATATCCACCGCTTTTGCCTGGTAAAATTCGTAAAATCTGAATCGTCCGGCGCCCTGAGCGATAGCCCGTTTCGGCGCGAAGAGACGCCAACTGCTGGAGGGCACCGGCAGATCACGCAGGCGTCGAATGAAGACGAAGTGCCCGCCGTCCCAGGACAACCAGGCATAACCGTGGGTTGGCGAGAACAGACAGAACTCCGTCCAGCTGTCCTCCGTCGACTCATAGCCGATGAAGCCGATGACTATGAAGCCTACCCCTTTGATGGTGCCTTCGTCGCCGGGCTGCAACGGCAGGAAGGAGCGTTTCCCCTGATCCACATAGTGGCGTTTGAGGACCTGATGACCCTCGCCGCCGTCCAGCAGGGAGCCGCAGTAGCTGCAGACAATGCGCTCCACCTTGTGGCCCCCGTGCAGCTCCAGAGGGGCGGAGCACTGGGTGCAGTTGATGCGGTGAACCTGGAAACCTTCCGTCATCTCACAGGGCCTTGATGTCGAAGGGATCCATCCACTCGCCCAGGTAGATTTCCGGACGCCCCGCAGGATCATTGTACTCGAGGGTAACCAGCTTACTGCCCGGCCGCTCCATGTGGGCGTAGCGGAAGTTACGGTCCGGTTTCACTATATCGGGCAGCTCGCCTTCCATCCCCTGGAGCTGGGCGGTTCCCAGTTCGGTGACCGTCCAGCTGGCATTCATCAGATCGATCTTCATCCCCGGCTCGAGTGCATCCGCCGGTGGCAGGTCGGCCTCGATTGACTGTTTCTGCTCCATCACGAAGTCCCCTTCGTCGACGCTTATCCAATGACCTTCACCATCGCTTTCGAGGCACCACCACTCTTCCCAGAAACCCCGGCCGTAGCCGTATCTGAGGGTTCCGACCGGCTCCAGCAGAAGATTGCGGTAGGCGAAACGGTGGTAGCGCCGGAACAGGGAAGGATGATCCGCCAGGGCGGCCTGGTTGCCGAGTACATCGACGGCGCCTCGGCGCAGATAGAGGATGCTGCGGCACTGCTCGCAGACTATCAGTTTCGTGTAGCGGAAGCGCCGGTGAAGAAGGGCGCCGCAACTCGAGCAGTTGAACTGCCGGTTGCCTTCTCTGAAGCGCTCCGTGCCCTGATTGTCCCTCATGGTTGCCCGCTTGCCCCTGAGCGACCGAACCGGTCAGTCTTCTCGCAGCTTGTTGCCGCAGCTGGCGCAGAATCGAGCGGTCTCCTCCGAGAGTTCACCGCACTTCAGGCAGCGTACCATGATCTTGGGTTGCTGGTTCCCACCGGCCGGTTGTTGCTGACCCTCACCGCCGAGGCCGAAGGATTTGCCCAGGGTCTGTCCCATGACCATGCCTATGCCGGCGCCCACACCTGCGCCGGCCAGGCCACCTTCCGTCTTGGCCGCGTCCGGGATGGAACTTGCGGTCTGGAATTTTGCGTAATCATCCAGGTTGCCGATCGCGGCCATACCGGCACGCTGGTCCAGCACCTTCTCGACCGCCTCCGGCAGGGAAACGTTTTCGATAAGGAACGACTCCAGGCTGAGTCCGTAACGGGCGAAGTCGGGCTTCAGCGCCTCGCCCAGCGCGGTGGAAAACTCGTTCAGATTGGCCGCATAATCCAGAAACGGATGTTCGGCCTCGCCGAAGAAGTCCGAGAGCCGGGTGATCACGGATTTGCGCAGCTGATTCTCGATCATACCCACCTGGAAGAGCTCGGCGGTGGCGCTGACTTCCTGCATAAACTGCCTGGGATCCACAATGCGCATGGCGTAGATACCGAATGCGCGGAGGCGGATCACGCCGAATTCCGGATCGCGGATGGTAATGGGATTGGGGGTGCCCCACTTGAGGTCCGTAAACTGGCGGGTATTAAAAAAGTAGACCTCGGATTTGAAAGGCGCATTGAAACCGTGGGTCCAGTGCTGCAGTGTGGTCATCAGGGGCAGGTTCTGGGTTTCGAGCACGTAGTGCCCCGGTCCGAAGGCATCTGCGATCTCCCCCTGGTAGACGAACAGCGCCTGCTGGGTTTCCCGCACGATGAGCGATGAGCCCATCTGAATCTCCCGATTGTGGGTTGGAAAGCGGTAAACCAGCGTTTCCCGGCTGTCGTCGACCCACTCGATGACATCGATGAACTCGCCGACAAGCTTGTCCCATATGCCCATGATATTGTCTCCTGTTCAGGGGCCGCAGCC